>Ga0316217_10001888_pt1 | contig 26303 bp, 23 predicted proteins | sample 1anoAmetaG_FD_203633 | JGI IMG/M metagenome (GOLD analysis project Ga0316217, IMG submission 203633) | Freshwater microbial communities from Trout Bog Lake, Wisconsin, USA - 1anoA | ecosystem: Environmental > Aquatic > Freshwater > Lake > Hypolimnion/Profundal zone | place: USA: Wisconsin...
TCACCGCCGGTCGATGCCACGGAAACGGCGGTTCATCCCCGCGCATGCGGGGAACATTCCGACGCCAAGTTCGGAAAATCCGGATTATCCGGTTCATCCCCGCGCATGCGGGGAACATGTACCGGGAAGCAACGACATCTGCATCGGCCACGGTTCATCCCCGCGCATGCGGGGAACATACTTCCTGTACTTCATTGAAATTATTACCAATTTTCAAAGATCAAAATTCCACCGATATTTTCGACCTGAATTCCCCCTTTTACGTCTCCGAAACATCTTGCTCCACGCCACCTTCCGGCAAGAACGATACCAGCTTGATTCCGTCCATTTCAACCGGAATCCGCCGATTGGCGCCAATGGTCAGAAAATCGAAACCGGATTCAGTATTGGTAACCCAGGCCATGACCGCGTTACCCTCTCCTATTCCGGCCATGATGTTGTTCCAGATCATCTCCCGCACCCGGCGGGAAACCTTTCCCACATAGACGCCGGCCCGCACCTCCAGAAGCCACAATCCCAATCTGCCCCGCAGCCGGGGGGGCGCGTTCTCAGCCACGATGACCAGCATCGCCAAGCCCCTCCTTGTTGGGAATTGCCATCTGTACGGCCTCTTCGTGCGCCTTGGGCCGCTCCACTTCTCCGGCGGCCAACACCTCTTCAATGGTGGGAATAATGCGCTGCAGGATCTTTGTCTGGCGGAAAGCATCCCGACAGGCTAGTCGCACCTCGCGCTCCGGGTTGCGCGGATTCCTGGCCGCGATACGGAAGGCAACCGGAACCACGGTATCGAATTTGAAAATATCGGCGACATCGTAGACAAAAGATTGCGGTTTGCCTGTGTGAATGAATCCTACTGCCGGAGCGTACCCCGCCGCCAATATGGCCGCCTCGCAGATTCCATACAGGCAGGACGTGGCCGACGACAGACAGCGGTTAGGGGTATCACCGCTCTCCCACTCGGTATGGTCGTAGTTGCGGTGCTTCCACTCCACCCCGTACTGCCGGGCCAGCAACTCGTACATCTTGCGCACCCGCACGCCTTCAATGCCGCGCAATTGCTCCACGCTGCGCCGTTCCGGAGGTTCCTCGCGAAAACGCAGCGCATACATCTTGCGTACCACTTTGAGCCTGGCCGAATCGTCCAGGGCCAGCTTGGCCTGATACAGCAGCCGGTCGGAACGCGCTCCGCCCGGCTGGCCGGCTGCATACAAACGCACTCCGGCCTCGCCGATCCAGACCAGCAGACACCCCACCCGCGCCGCCAGCACAACGGCAGAGTGGGAAACCCGCGCCCCAGGCTCCAGCATCAGACAGGCCACGCCGCCAAGAGGCAGATGGGTTCGCACACCGGTTTTATCAACAACAACGAACGCACCGTCAAGAACATCCAGATTGCCTCTTTCCACATAGACCACCGAGATGCGGTCCTTGATGGGGAGCGGCTTCAACGGAGGGAGAATGGGTTCTGACATGGGAAGACCTCACAATCTCTATGTCCTTTTTCAATTTAATGTGTATAATACACATCATGAACAGCAGTGAACTGATAAGAAAGCTTGAAGCTGGCGGATGGGAGCTTCGCAGTATCAAGGGTTCTCATCACATCTATGTCAATCCGGCCACAGGCGCGCATATCAGCGTTCCTCATCCTAAGAAAGACCTTGGAAGCGGCCTTGTTCACAAGATACTGAAACAGGCCGGCATAAAGTAAGAGAGGTTATCATGTATTACCCCATAGCAATTGAACCAGGAGACGATACACACGCCTTTGGTGTGGTAATTCCCGATCTTCCCGGATGTTTCTCTGCCGGTGACACCCTTGACGAGGCCATGGAAAACGCCAAGGAAGCGGTCGCCCTCTGGGTTGAAACTGCAATCGACAACGATCAGGCAATTCCGAAGCCTTCGCCTGTTACCGCTTTTCAGAACGATCCCGAATATGCCGGATGGGTGTGGGCTTTGGTCGAAGTCGATCCGGCCCTCATCGACGACAAGGCTGAGCGCGTCAACATCACCGTTCCCCGCCGCATCCTGTCCCGCATAGACCGCTATGCTTCCAGCCATGGAGAAACACGTTCCGGGCTTCTGGTTCGTGCCGCGCTGGAGCGGATTGCTGCGCATCCGTGAATAAACGACCGATTTTGTGACTCATGCGCGGGCCAATGACAATAACCCGCAGCCGAAGGCCTTGGCCGGGCCGATGCCAAATTTCCTCAAGCTATAGGAACAACCGACAGTAACCCAAGCCCCATAACTTTGCCATGCCCTATCCCGTTTTGTAGCGCATCCTTGAACTTTTCCGGTTTAGTAACTATTATTATACCCTCATACAAGACCGAATAAATACGAATGCCATTACCGGAATGTTGCTTACCCCTGAGCATCTGTTCTTGAGATACCTGCACATTAACCCGATCCTGAGCTGATTCTGAAAAATCGAAAGATACAAGTTGCGGAAGCGAAAAACCATGCAGTACCCCTTTCCGCTCTATCCATGCTTCCTGTTCCTCCAGCCTTAGCAACCCTTGCCGTTTACCATTACTGGAAACACAAGGGTTGGCACGAAGTCTGAACCGAAATCGCTTCCCAGTATTAACTGAATCAAGTTTTAGTTGTACTTTCAAGTCGATAGCCGGATCAGCGTTTGCCAGCCACCCTTTCACGCCAATACATGTCCAGTCAGGGATTATTCGGCTTTGTACAAGAATGCGCGGATATCCATCTGAACCCGTCTCCGGCTCATGCCTCCATAAAAACTCGCCTTCCGGGCATTTACTATCCGGTGCGCTGAACGCACGGCAGAGAGTGGAATGGAGTTGGTAGGGATCGGACAGGTCACGTCGTGCTTCCCGACAACGTGGATCAAGATGAATCCTATGTAGGAACATGGGGCACCTCCCTAGGGAACGGAATCCATTCCGAGCGCACGAACCGGGAACCAAATCGCCGCTCCGCAAACGATGATAGCGGTTGATCCATCTTGAGTACACCAGACCCATCAGCAGAATCGTAGGAAACTAGAAGTTTCTCGGGGAACTTTCCCCCTTGCTGTTGGCTTGCAATCCAAGGCCAGCGTGCCAATACGTCCATCAACGGAGCATCCTGAAACCCTTCATCCATCCAGACCGACTCGGATGGAACATAGGATTTGCGCCCCAAAGCAAGAACCCAGAAAGGGTTTTGCAGGGCCGCATGAATCTTATTCAGCAAGTTAGTGTTGTTACCTTCAAGACCCACCAGGAAACAAGCGTCTGCTAAGTAGTCTCTCGTTGTGACAGCCGTTTTATGAATTTTGGAATGGTCCGCTGAAATAACATCTTGAGCTGTCTGGAAATCGCGTTTAGGCACCCCTGGCCGGTCGTGACGTACCCCCATAGACAGGTGAGTAAGCGGTTCCAGATCAGTCCAATTCTCTCGATCGATCCCCAATGCGGCAGCAAGGAGTCCAACGACTCCGGACTTGCTAGGCTCCTTGCCAGTATCACGTTGGTCAAAACGACTGGTGGTTCCCCACGATTGCATGGGACCTGCCAAGCGAAGCAACAATGTGGCCATGGTTTACTCCTGTACGGCCAAAAGGGCCTTATCAAGAAGATCATTCATTGCTGGCGAGGTCAATCCAAATCCATTCAACTTGGCATCAATGATATTTAGAATAAAGGTTTGTTCCTCACCGCCAAATGCAACTTGCAGAGTTTGTGCTTTGTTGGCAAGCTCTTCCGCCGATTTCATGGTTAGAGACTCATCCTTTTTGACGCGGATCGGTTTTTCGAAAGCATTGGCCAGATTGCGGGGTGCTGCATTGCGTCGCACCGAAATGGCCACGAACTCAGGAGGATTATGGGCCGCGAAAGTATTCTGCTTGCCTGTGGGTTCAGCAACCACGAAACCCTCAAGAAAGCCACGTAATCCCTTGGAAGCCAACTCTCGGTCATTCTGGAGATTTTCCATGAGTTTTTCCCAATCAACCACTGCATAACGGTAGAAACAGGCCGAATTGAACTCCACAGTCCCCATCATGTCGGCACCGGCAGTGTCCTCGGGTTTGAGGTCGTCCACAGCAGTGTAGAAATCAAATTCGCGTTCAACAGAATGAGTCGAAATGGCGTGAGCAACTTGGCAGGCGGCATTCTGGTTCTTCTCGGGCATATCAGCGAGCATACGTCCGAAGAGCGCCACATCAACAGCCTTGCCACCGTTGAAAACTTTATCAAGGGCTTTCTTTAATTCTGGATCAGCACTATGGGAAGCCTGTTTTTTGGCCTTGCCAGGCTTTTTCCCCTCTGTAGGAGCGGCATCGGATGCGGTAATGGAATCCCACTTTTCATTGATAATGTCGGCTATGCCGGAGATTTCACGTTGGCCCAAAAAAAGGAGATACTCAGTCTTTCCGTCTTCCTTTACCGTAAGCTCCATGGCCGCCAACGCCAAACGCGCTTTTTCTTCTGCTTCATTCTTATTCCGTCCCTTGTTGACAAGGGATTTGACGAGATCGTCCAAGAGACGTTTAGTGCGAAAAGCCACGTCATCAGATGCCAGAGCGTTTTGTGCTACTAATTCCAGAAAATACTGTCGTATCGAACGTTTGAGGCACTGACTGGACACGCGGGCGCGGCGGGTGCCACCAAAAAGGGCATCCTTGGGAGCTCCTGTGTCATCTCTATTCAGGTTTGATGGGGCAAAGTTCTGCAAGGCATGGATCTCGACAATTGTTTTCATTCGCTGATCTCCTTATCGGTGTTGGGTTTGATGTTCATTTCATGGTTCAGGTTTCGATAAAAGTCGCGAGCCCAGATGTTCTGGGTACGTTTCTGGTCGTCATTCCAGAAAAAAAGCCTAGTCAACAGATCGTCAAAATCAATGGTTTGCTCCTTGAGAAGAGCAACCATCTGGCGCAAACGATGTGGCAATTGGTCGGCATCGGCATCCAAAAGACTAATAAAGCGCCGCTCCGTGTTTGTTGAACCGCTTGCCACTTGATAAGCCGCACACGCCTTCCCGAGAGTCATCGGCACGCCGATCATAGCGACCCGCCAATGATTGGCCCAAAGTCCGGCCACCAGATAAAACATATCTCTCCTCCAAGTGTTTCCCTCATCGTTCAGAAACGGTTCGACAAATGGGTAGGCTGGAGTGAATCTCCCTGGTTCGAATGCGAGGCTCCGCCGTAGTACCGCTCGCACCTTGGTGTCTTTCTCGTTCAGGCCTTCCAGCCATTCGATGAATCCGTTCATGCGCCCTCCTTCAGTGATTCAAGTTTGATAATTTCATCGTTCAGTTCATTCATTCTACGTCGTACCGGATTTTCGGCTTTTACGAGTGCACGGATAGCCCAGGCATCACCAGTGGATACCGACGTGCTATGCTGCTCCCAGGCGGCCAGCAGTGCGGCCCGAACAGACTTCAACCACTGGCAACGGATATCATCGGGATTCCGGTCAAGGGTTTGCTCGCGCAGGATCTCGTGAAAACGAAATTCAAGGGTGGACCAGTACCAGGAGTTCACGGGAATCTGTTCCACAAACTTGCTGATGTCTTTGCCGAAAGGCTCTCGCTCCCCACGGCTCAAGATGTCTCTTGCGAAGGATTTACATGCGAACCAGAGGGATTTTTGAGTATACTCTGCATCGGTGAGAAGCTGTCGAATCTCCGTCCGGATGAAGTGATTTCCAATCAGTGACTCGGGCAGGGCGAAACGCTCCATTCGCCAATATTCAATCTTCGCCTTATTGTTTGCCTGCCCCAGTACCATTACAGATCGTGGAAATCTATCTCGGTTCAACCGCGTCAATACTGTTGCATGTTCAATTACCTGAGGAGCCAGATGCGATTCATCGGGGAGCAGGGAATCAAAGTCTCGCCAAAAACCTCGGTCGCGAAATTGAATCGGCAGCTTGCCTTTAGTGTCGTCAATTCTATAACCATGCATGGGGTCGATTTGATCCGCGGAAGTATTCCCAACGCCGGAGGCAAAAGCCAAATCCTTAATTCGACCTAAATTATCCGCCCTCAGTCGGATTGAACGAGTCCTCCATGTGTAACGATCAGCAAACCCACTCACAGTGCGCGTTAAGCCGTCTTTTAGACTTTCCATCGATTCCGGGATTCTTTCCCAAAGAGGATGATCTACGGCAGCAATTTCCCTGTTTTGTGGGACTAAAGAAAACAACAATGTATCATAGAGATCACGCCCAAGCGGCAGAGCCATTGCGGCTGTTGCGGAGGGCGCGGTTCCGGTGTGAGATAATTCGCTTTTGCCACAGCTCACAGAAAAAGTTTGAGTGGCCAGTATCCAACGGGTTGCCTCAGCCTCGAAAATGGTGCCTGGTGCTTCAACATCCACATGGTCGAACAGAACCTTGGCATTGTCGGCATTATGCTCTGCTGCTAATACCGTCCAAGCTCTCCAAGTCTTCGGTTCAAATCCTGGTATCTGTCCAAACGGATACCTCTCATCAAATAACCAGAACCGTCCCCGCCACTTTTCCAGATAGGATGTTATCTTGTTTCCGGGCAAACCCTCCTTGAACAAAGTCTTGGCTTGATCAATGTCAGTCGGCCCTTCCAGTGCGCGGTACAACACTGCTAGCAAAAAGCGGTGCAGAGCCGCCACCACTAATGGTGATGGATCTTCAATAGCCTCGATCTCCTTGGATCGCAGCAGGGTGTCTCGAATACCCAGTTCATCGCGTGTTCCATCGGGAAATCGCACCGGGATCCATTTCTCGTCAATCAGGTTGAATCGGCTCATTCGGCCTCCTTTGTCCCGTACACCAGTCCTAAGTCGTTATCCAGTCGCACCGTCGCGTCCTCAGTCCAACATCCCTGCTCGTCCAGCAACAGCGGAAAACAGTTACGCAAGAGTGCTGATTTTTCCCAGCCTTCCGGCACCCCATGCGTTTTAAGTTTTATGACCATTCTTTTATTTGAAAGACTGATGGCACGCAGGTACCACAGTTTGGATTGATCGAAGTCCGGCAATGTTTCAGGGTTGAACCCATCTTCTAGCCATATCGGGATTGCAACAACCGAGTCCTCACCAAGCCTGGTTTTGGCCATGAGGGTCCGATGCACACCGGGCGCATCTTCGTCGAAAAGTACAAACCTCCCCGGATCATTCCATGAGGCATCGTCGGGAAAGCCAATTATTGCCTGATTCGCCTGTCCACGCTTGGTTACGGCCTCTCCCTCCCCATTCAGCAAAGCCTTATCCGATCTCTCCAGGAGCGAATCAGGCATTTCAACCTGTTCTTCGTAAACCGCTTTTACCAAGGCGTCTATCTCATCCGGCAACACCAGATTATGCCTCTGACCTTCCCGAAGAAGACTCCAGGTCCGCAACAGAATATCCTCTCGATAGACCTTACCCCACCACAAGGGCTTTCCGAATGAAGGCGGCTCGTCGCCAGCAAGACCAGCGACAAAAAGTGTCGGAGGCCCGGCAACTTGCCTTGATTCACGAGCATGCCGCCATAAGCGCCCCGCACGCTGTAGAATGAGATCTATTGGCGCAAGATCAGTCGCGATCACGTCAAAATCCAAATCAAGACTCTGCTCTGCAACCTGCGTAGCAATGAGAATTTTACGCCTGCACCTATTGCCGCAAACCCCGAAGGTTGCCAAAACCTGGTCTTCTCGTTTCTGTCTTCGATCAGCCGGAAACCGCGCATGAAATAAAAAAACTTCCGTCCCATCGGAAAGCCGCTTGCCGACACGATGACGTTCACTCTCCATTGGCACGCCTTCCGGGTAAAGCCGGTACAGGTCTTGTGCTCTCTGTACTGTATTTACGAGTGCCAGCCCCATACCACCGTTTATAAGGTGTTCGTTCAAAGCTGAATACATACTTGGAAGGTCGTAGGCAATACCCTGTAAACATAGAGTCAGGCGACGCGCAGGATCCGCCTCGAAATGTGTCTGATCAACTGCCCCAGGACGGAAAACTGAAAGGCGAGGATATTCCGCCTCCTGTTCCGGCATGGCGGTATTTACCACATTAGCCAACTGACGGCGAATATTAGGTGGAAGCGTAGCCGAGAGCAGCATAACCGACGAACCCAAAGACAGGAGCCAGCGTAGAAGATGAACAAGAAGCGTGCCCGTGTAGGCGTCATAGGCGTGGATCTCATCGAAGACCACGAAACGATTTGCCAGACCCCACAGGCGTACGAAGTTGTGTCGTACCGGAAGAATAGGAAGAATCGCCTGGTCCACCGTTCCTACGCCGTATTCCGAAAGGAGTGCCCGTTTTTTGTTGGTGAACCATTCTCCAGCTCGTATTTCACCGCCAGTTTCGGGATCATGGATGCTGGAGAGTCGCATACCCTGGAAGGTGTCGTTGAGAACAGTCCCACCATGCAACAGTTGCAGGTCGAGGATTCGGTCAGTCCCCTGTTTGCGAATGAACTCCAGAGTGCGCTTAAACATGGCGTTACCAGTGGCTTTGGTCGGCAAAGCCACGTACAGACCACGATGCCCAAATCGGCGCTGCAACTCAAGATGCGCAAAGAAAGCCGCCTCAGTCTTGCCCTCGCCCATAGGAGCTTCAACCAGATAAATGGCAGGCTCATGTGTATCACCCAGAGCGTCAGTGACAGCCTGCTGTAAAGGGCGAGGAGTAAAACTGAATATCTGTTTGAAGGTTTTGGGCTCCTTGGAAAGTGGAGTTCTATAACCCCAGCCTATTGCATTTAAGGCCTGGTCTGCACAGACTCTACGCTTTTGAAACCATACCGGCAGATCCTCACAGTCTTCCGGGGTGCCGAATGGAAACCAATCCTCGTTGGAGCCGATCCAGTCAGCAAAGCTCGTTAGTCCCGACAACATCATAAAGTCAGGGCCGTAGAGATTCTGTTTGACTGGAATTTTGATGGGTTTGAAAACCTCCATCAATGTTTCCACAAGGTCCCGTCGCGATTGTGCCCAATCGTCATGGCCAATAGCACGCCGATCTCCCATCAAATGATTGAGTGTGGTAGGAGCAGCCCGTTGCCCATGGTGACATCCAACCGCATCGGCCACCATCTCCGCCAACTCATCCGGCCATGCGCGTTGTTGTAAGAGCTCCGTCAGTGCGATCTGACTTACAAAGGCATGATTAATTTCAGTATTTGGGCTTCTAGTGGGTCGCAGACCAGTCATATCTGTCCACTTACATTGAAACCCAGGACAGGATTTCCCCAGATCATGGCAGGCAATTATCAACAATAGCCAGGAGCGGGTATCCTCCCACTCCATACCCAAGACTGCTGCCATCCTTTTACGTGTAGATTCAGGTTCTCGCTTCAGAATGACGTCCGCGCATGCCGCGACATCCAGCATGTGGAGAATAAGCGGGTGCCACTGTGTGTCACAGTCCTTGGTCGTCTTTGCCCAGATATTTACCAATGCGTTATCCACTAACGACCTCCGTTACCCGCTGCAACATCCAGACAATGATACGGCAACAGGTGATACCCCGTACCATCCCGCTCCGCCTTCCCCCAATACCTGAAATATATCTCCAAATCACCCTCCTCAACCGCAAAAAATTGATTAATCCTTGCGGTCATTTAACAGGCAATCTTTTTGCCCCAAAATGACACACACCCAAAAAAGTGTTAAAAAAATTAACATTCCATTTCAGCATGTTATGCCATCATGCCTTTACATAAACCCTTCCGACACAGGATGCAAGCATTAAATTCCTCTCAAACACAACCCACCCCAGAGCCGCCAAACCGACATCAACCAAGTGCCCAGTTAGGGGGCGATAACGCAGGCCTTCAAGGCAAAATGCGCCGGTCTCGATCACCCGCCCGGCTGAACCGATATGCCGGTGGATCCCACACCCGCAACGATATTCTTATTGCCCTCGAACTTATCCCACACATACGAGACACAATACGTCATCCGCTGACCCCACCAAATTTTGGCATAAAAAAACCCGCTACCTTGCCGGCAACGGGGTATGAACAGTTGTTATTTATACAACATGTAGGGGCGCTGCTTGCCGCGCCCGAGTTGTTTGATTTTATGCAATGGCAGCTCTAAACTCCCACCATCAATACGGCGGGTCTGGTATTAAGCCGCTTTCAAAAGTCGAACATGCAGATTGCCTCTGTTTTGTTCTGCTAACCAAAGATCGTGTTGCGCTTGCTGAATCAACCAGCTTTCGGCCGATGTATCCAACGCTATGGAAAGGCGCACTGCCATTTCGGGACTGACCCTGGAGTGACCATTCAAAAGTTCGGACAAAGCCTTTCTGGAGACACCTAAGGCCTTGGCCGCATCTGTCACGGTAATGCCCAATGGTTCGAGGCATAGCTCTCTGATAATTTCGCCAGGGTGAGGCGGGTTGAACATGGTTGCCATTATTCAGTCTCCTTCAATGGTAGTCGATTAGATCAACATCAAAAACATTTTTGCCTTCAAACCTGAAAATAATCCTCCAGGAACGCCCTCAACGCTTCAGGACGGTATGAACTCCTCCCGCGTCGTGATCCTTTCCAACGCAGCCACGATCAGCTTGGCACAATCCTCCAGGTCGCCCAGGGAGACGGTCTCAACCGGGGTGTGCATGTAGCGTAGCGGGATCTTGACCAGGGCCGTTGCCACGCCGTTGCGGGAGATCTGCATGACGTTGGCGTCGGTGCCGGTGGCGCGGGGATTGGCGGTGTGCTGCACTTTGATCTTTTCCTTTTCGGCCGCTATGGAGAGCAGGTCGAAGAGGTGCGGGTTGATGTTTGCTCCCCGGGTCAGGATCGGCCCGTTGCCCAGGGCCACCTCGCCGTTGTGCTTCTTCTCCACGTCGGGCTGGTCGGTGGCAAAATCCACCTCCACGCAGATGCCTACGTCAGGGTTGACGGCATAGCAACTGGTGGTGCCGCCCCGCAGGCCTATCTCCTCCTGCACGGATGAAACGCCGTAAAGGTCAACCGCCGGTTTTTTCTTGCCGGCAGCCACCAGGCGCAGCACCTCGGCCACCACGAAGCAGCCGGCCTTGTCGTCGAAGCCGCGCGAGGCGACCCGATCGCCGGCCAGGCGGGTAAAGGTGCTCTCGAAGGTGACTGGATCCCCCACCCCGACGAGCTTCTGGGCCTCCTTTTTGTCCTTGGCGCCGATGTCGATGTACTGGGATTCCAGCTTGACCACGGTCTCCCGGTCCTTGGTGTCCATCAGGTGGATCGGTTTCTTGCCGATAACGCCTGCCAGGGGTCCGGCCGCGGTATGGACGTTGACCCTTTTTCCGGGGGTCAGATGCGCATCCACCCCACCCACGGCGGCAAAGTAGAGAAAACCCTTGTCGTCTATGTACTTGACCTGCAGGCCTATCTCGTCGGTATGCGCCACGATCATGACCCGCGGCAGGTCCTTCCCCTTGCCGGCTATGTGCGCGAACACGTTGCCCATCACGTCGGTGGTAACCTCGTCGCAGTAGGGGGTCACATACTCGCGGAAGACCCGCTGGGCCGGCTGTTCATATCCGGAAGGGCTGGGGGCATCGAGAAGTTTTTCCAGAAATGCCTGTGATTCTTTACGCATGGTTCGCACCTCGCTATTTTGTCTCCATCCGGAAACTCCGGATGAGAAACTATTGAGTGTAATCCAGATCTGTCACGATAGAGCCTGTAAAGCTTTGCGCAAAATATTTTACCATAACCTCTTCTGCCAAAAGGGTATTATCTTGCCTGACGGTGATCGGCAGGCCCGAAGGCCGCAGGCGCGTCAGGTTGTTCCGTTTCTGGCCGATCACGTCCGAGAGCCGCGAGGGATGGCAGGCGACCATGATGGGCTCGTCGCCGGGCAGGTCGGCTGTGAGCCGTTGCAGCAGGTCATAATACAGCTCCGAACGCACCAATTGGCCAAGCGCCGGATGCCAGCAGCCTGCCAAGACCGTTGTACTGTTCAGCCCATCTCCCGCCTGAAGTCCGATACGGATGACGTCGATCCCTGATTGCATGGCCTTATGCAGGAGCTGCTTGCAGAGCAAAATACCCTGGTCCAGGTCCAGTGGGCGATATGCGCCTGCCTGATAACGCCGGGCCAACTCCGTACCTTGCAGCACCACTACCGGATAAAGCCTCACAAAGGAAGCGCCGGCGGCGATTACCCGTTCCATGGACATGATCGCACCGGCGGGCGTGTCGCCCGGCAGGCCAGGCATCAACTGGGCTCCGGCAGCCAGCCCCTCCCCCCTGATGCAGCGCAGGGCGGCCTCGGAGGCGGCTCCTGTGTGTCCCCGGCTGCTCAGCGCCAGCACGGCGTCATCCATGGACTGAACGCCGACCTCGATGACAGCGACCCCCTGATCGGCCAGGCGCCGCACCACGGCGCCATCCAGGCAGTCCGGCCGGGTGGAGACCCTGATCGACATGACGACGCCGCTTTCCAGAAAAGGGCGGACCGATGCCAGCAGCTCATCCTGCACCTTTTCCGGCAGTGCGGTAAAGCTGCCGCCGAAAAATGCCACCTCCAGGGGGCGCCCGGCGGCCGAATGCTGCCAGGATCCTATGGCGGCCCGGATCTGCCGCCGGTCCGGCAGATTGCCGCTGGAACCGGAGATGGCGCGCTGGTCGCAGAAGACGCAGGTGTGGGGGCAACCCTGGTGGCTGATGAAGAAAGGGACCGTGACCGCTCCCACGTCAGTTGCCCTGATCGGATGAAAACCGTTCCAACGCCTGTGCGGCAGCGGCCTGCTGGGCGATCTTCTTCGATCTCCCCTCCCCTTCGCCAGCCACGCTGCCGTCAACCAGCAATTCAAAGCAAAACAGCCGGTCATGGGGCGGACCTGATTCACAGCTCAGCCGGTATACCGGCGGCGGTAGCCCCCTTGCCGAGAGTAGTTCCTGCAACTCGCTCTTGGCATCCCGCACCGGATCACGGCTGTCTGGGGCGCCAAGCAGGCTGCCGAACAGGCGGGCTACAAGGCTTCTGGCAGCATCCAGCCCGCCGTCCTGGTAGATCGCCGCAATCAGTGCCTCAAGCACGTCCGACAGGATCGAATCCTTGCTGCGGCCGGCGGTCTGTTCCTCGCCCCGGCCCAGGCGGATGAAGCCGCCAAGGTCAAGGGAACGGGCCAGGCCAGCCAGGGTCCCCTGTCCCGCCAGATGGGACCTGCAGCGGGACAGGTTGCCCTCATCCCAGCCAGGAAAGCGGGAGTAGAGCATCTCGGCCAGCAACATGCCCAGTACCGCATCCCCAAGAAACTCCAGGCGCTGGTAATCGTCTTCCCCGCCGCCGTTGCACTCGTGCTGCCAGGATGGATGGGTCAATGCCCGGCACACCAGGCTGCGGTCGTTGAAACGATATGCCAGCCGCTCTTCAAGATGGGTGTAATCTATATCCACGTCACTGTTTCTCCCAAAATTCAGGAATGGCCGGTCAACAAAATTGAGTAAGGCAAATTATCCCCTCATCCACCCCTTCGGGGCGCCTTCTCCCCCAGGGAGAGGGTGGCCGAAGGCCGGGTGAGGGGGGATAGTGTATTTTGTATTTGCCGCAGAATTTCAAACATACAACCCTGCAAAAATTAAAACTATAGCCACGCTATCCGCTTTTGGCAACAGAAAGCAGTATATTGGCAGTTCCGAATCTCTTACCTCCGGCAAGGCTCTGCAAGCGGCTGGCAAAGGAATTCTGTTGCGAATCCACGGCTACTCGCCTATAATTCAGTATTTGCATATAATTGGCAGGGGCGGACGTGGGCTATTTCATCACATTCGAAGGTATCGAGGGGTGCGGCAAAACCACCCAGATCAGGCTGTTGGCCGAGCGTCTGAAGGCAGAGGGCCGTTATATCACGCTGACGCGTGAGCCGGGCGGCTGCGCCATTGCCGACAAGATCCGCGGCATCCTCTTGGACGCCGATAACCGCGCCATGCTGCCCCACACCGAGCTTCTTCTCTACGCCGCGGCCCGTGCCCAGCATGTGGGCGAGGTCGTAAAACCGGCTCTGGACGAGGGGGGAGTGGTGCTGTGCGACCGTTTTACAGACGCCACCATCGCCTACCAGAGCAGCGGCAGGGGCATCGGCCGCGAGACCATCGACACCCTGAACACTCTGGCATGCGCGGGCGTGCGTCCGGACCTGACCGTGCTGATCGATTGCGATCCGGTCCTGGGACTGGAGCGTGCGCGCCGCAGGATCGATGCATCCAGCGGCCCCCGCGAGGAGCGCTTTGAACTGGAGGCCCTGGCCTTTCACCAGCGGGTCCGGGAGGGTTATCTGTCCCTGTCCGCAGCAGAGCCGCGCCGTTTCCTGACCGTGGACGGCAGCGGCACGGTCGAGCGGATCGCTGCCGTAATTGCTGACCATGTGAGCAACCTATTGATAAATTAAGGTTGTTCAAGAATAGTCAGATCGTCGTACCCGCGGTAGGCCCTGCGGAGGCGTAGCAGCGCTACGCCGCACAATTTCACTCGTGAAATTGGACCGCAAAGGCGCCCGAAGGGTGAGGCCAAAGGCCTCAGTCACAAAAGGGCCTACGAGGACGACGAGGAGATGGCTGTTTTTCAACAACCTCCTGAAGGAACAATATGCCGTTCGCTGACATCATTGGGCATGAGCGGGTCGTAGAGGTATTCCGCCGGGCTCTCAGATCCGGTAAGACCTCCCATTCCTACCTGTTCGAGGGCCCTGCCGGCTGCGGACGCAGGACGACCGCCCGCGCCCTGGTGCAGGCCATCTTCTGCTTGGAGCAAGGTGACGATGCCTGCGGCGCCTGTGCCCAGTGCCGCAAGGTGGCAGCCGGCTCCCATGCCGACATCCATTACATAGAGCCGGACGGCCAGTTCATCAAGATCGAGCAGGTAAGGGAATTGCAGCACGACCTGGCCTTGCGCCCCTACGAGGCGCCGCGCAAGGCCTGCATCATCGAATCGGCCGAGCGTTTCAACCCGGCGGCGGGCAACTCGCTGCTCAAGACCCTGGAAGAGCCGCCCGGCAATGCCATCATCATCCTTTTGACCGAGAATGCCGGAATGCTGCTGCCGACTATCCGTTCCCGCTGCCAGTTGATCCGTTTCTCGCCCCTGTCGCCCGAGAACATCCTGCTGCTTCTTGAACGGCGCGGCATGGCTCCGGAGGCTGCGCAACTTCTGGCCCCAATGGCGGACGGCAGCATCCAGCGCGCCATGGAACTGGACAACGAGGCCTTGGGCAACCGCAAAACGATCCTGCTGGCGCGCCTTTTAAAGCTCGACCGGAACAGGATCGCCACCATATTCGACGCATCCGAGGAATTGGGCACGAGCCGGGACGAAACCCTGGAATACCTGGATATGCTGATATCGTTCATGCGTGATACCGCCCACCTGGGAGCCGGAAGCGCCGACATCGTAAACCAGGCGGCCCGCCCGGACCTGGAGGGTCTGGCCGCAAAATGGCCACTGCCGCAGGCGCTTCAGATACTGGACGATTGCCTGGAAACACGGCGCGCCGTCCAGCGCAACGCCAACAGCAAGCTCGCCCTGGACCGGCTGTTTTTGAGGATAGCCGCCACGGCGTAATGCGGATGGTCCGAGCCTTAAGGGAATGCAGGTGGGCGCGCGCTCCATCAAAATCAGGGCACAGCCAATGCGCCCCTACGCAAGAGCAGCTCGATATGAGCAGCAGTGGGAACTAATCGGACGTTTGGGAATAAAGGAGATATATTTTTGCCACGCATCGTAGCCATACAATTTTTGACAGCCGGTAAACTGTACGATTTTGATGCCGGAGAGCTGGAGCTGACCCCGGGCGACAAGGTCGTGGTGGAGACCGAGCGCGGTCTGGGGATCGGCACCGTGTTGCGTGAACCGGTCGAACGCACGGAGGGGCTGCCCGAAAACCTGGTAGCCATCCGGCGCAAGGCAACGCCGGACGACATGGCGACCCAGGAACGCACCCGGCAACTGGAGAAAAGCGCCTTTGCCTTCTGCCTCAAGCGGATCATGGAGCGAGGCATGTTGATGAAGCTGGTGCGTGTGGAATACCAGTTCGACAGCAGCAAGGCCATATTCTATTTCACCGCCGACGGCCGGGTCGATTTCCGCGACCTGGTCAAAGACCTGGCCCACACCTTCCACACCCGCATCGAGATGCGCCAGATCGGCGTGCGCGACGAATCAAAAATGATCGGCGGGATCGGCATCTGCGGCCGGGAGTTGTGCTGCAGCTCGTTTTTGCGCGAGTTCCAGCCGGTATCGGTCAAGATGGCCAAGGAGCAGAACCTGGCCTTGAACCCCAGCAAGATCTCGGGCCAATGCGGCCGCCTGCTCTGCTGCCTGGATTACGAATACGAAACCTATTGCTGCCTTCGGAAAAACTTCCCCAAATGCGGGAAGCGGGTACGCACCCCATCCGCTGCCGGCGTTATCGACAAGATCAATATCCTGACCGGCAATATCACCTTAAGGCTCGACGACAACAAACAGATCATCATCAGGCGCGACGAGATCCTGAGCGATAGCGCCGCTGATGCGCTCCCGGCCCCTACCCCTCCTCCTGCGGCCGCTCCGTCTCCGGAGCCCCGCCGCGAGCAACGCGAGCGCAGGCCCAACCAGCCCGCTGCCTCATCCCAAACTCCACAGCAAAAAGAGGAGAAGCGGCAGGAGAAGGCGTCCGTTGCTGCCGCCTCCACTGCCGTCGAGGCGGGCGGCCCGGAGGCGCAGGATGACCAGAAGAAGCAGGAGGGACGGCGCAGAAACCGTCACCGCAAGCACGGCCATCGCCGCAAACAGGGCGACAGCCCCGATACCGGCGCCCCAACGAAGAAAACTCCGGGAGCATGACATGAAACCTTCATTCTACCTCACCACGCCCATATATTATGTTAACGACGTACCGCACATCGGGCACGCCTATACCACGGTGGCGGCCGATGTCCTGGCCCGCTACAAGCGCCTTAATGGCTATGACGTCTATTTTCTGACCGGCAGCGACGAGCATGGCCAGAAGGTTGAAAAAGCCGCCATGACCGCCGGAGAAACCCCTCTGGAACTGGCAGACCGGGTGGTGAAGCGCTTTCAGGCCCTCTGGGAACGGTTGGGCATCTCCAACAACGACTTCATCAGGACAACCCAGGAACGCCATAAAAAGGGAGTCGGACACATCTTCAAGGATATCCTCGAAAAGGGGGACATCTACCTGGGCGAATACGAAGACTGGTACTGCACCCCCTGCGAAACCTTCTGGACCGAGATCCAGTTGATCGACGGCCGCTGTCCCGACTGCAACCGGCCGGTGGAAAAACTGAAGGAGGAATCCTACTTCTTCCGCATGAGCAAGTACCAGGACCAACTCCTGGCCTACATCGACTCCCATCCCGACTTCATCCAGCCAAAGAGCAAGCGCAACGAGATCATCTCCTTCGTAAAGGAAGGGCTGCGCGACCTGTCCGTATCGCGCACCACCTTTACCTGGGGCATCCCGGTGCCGGACAACGACAAGCATGTTATCTACGTCTGGTTCGACGCCCTGACCAACTACATCACGGCCCTGGGCTATCCGGATGCGACCGATGACTACAAGCGCTTCTGGCCGGTCAACGTGCACCTGATCGGCAAGGACATCCTGCGTTTCCACGCGGTTTACTGGCCCACCTTCCTGATGGCGGCCGGCCTGCCCCTGCCGGAGAAGGTCTTTGCCCACGGCTGGTGGACCATCGAAGGCCAGAAGATGAGCAAGAGCCTGCAAAACGTGGTCGAGCCCAATATGCTGATCGACAAGTACGGCGTGGACGCTGTCAGGTATTTCCTGCTGCGCGAAGTGCCCTTCGGCCTGGACGGCGATTTCTCCCACACAGCCCTTGTCCAGCGGATCAATTCCGACCTGGCCAATGACCTGGGCAACCTGCTCAGCAGGTCAACAGCCATGGCGGTCAAGTATTTCAACGGCATCCTGCCCGCTCCGGCAGAGTTGGACGAGATCGACCTTGCCCTGAAAAGACGCACCGAAGAGATGATCGTGGCTGTGGATGGTTGCATGAACGATCTGGCCTTCAGCAAGGCGCTCCAGGCCATCTGGGAGGTAATCTCGGCGGGCAACAAGTACATCGACGAGTCGGCGCCCTGGACCCTGGCAAAGGACCCGGCCCTCAAGGAAAGGCTCGCCACGGTCATGTACTGCCTGCTGGAATCCCAGCGTATCGTCCACATCATCCTCTCGGCGTTCCTGCCGGCCACGGCGGAGAAAGCGCTGGCCAGCCTGGGATCCGGGGAGGAAAGGTCTCTGGTCGGCCTGGCCTGGGGCGGCCTGAAGGAAGGTGTGGAGATTACCAAGGCCGAAGCCCTGTTCCCGAGGATCGAGGGATAAAGCACAAGCAACAACCGTTAAAATGCAATAAGCCCCTCAGCAATGTCCGGTTAGGAATTGCATTGACTATGTTCCAGGCTCCCCCTCCACCTGCGGATGGGGAGCCTGGAAACTTTACCAGACCTCACCGTTACGATCCCCCGCTTAATCGGTATTCTTGTTCTTCGAGAACTATTTGCCTGACCAAACAACTAATATTTAAGGATAAGTACATGCCCGTTTACGAATATCGCTGTGATGCCTGTAACAACCAATTTGAGCTTCGTCAGAAGTTCTCGGACCCGCCTGCGGAACAATGCCCTAAATGTGGCGGGACCGTCCGTAAGTTGGTCTCCGCTGTCTCATTCAGCCTCAAAGGAGCAGGCTGGTTCGGTGACGGCTATGGCGCAAAAAAAGAATCAACTAACTCAGAAGGCGATACAGTTTCGGGAGCTGCACCGGATGTTGCATCAAAAGACGCACCTTCGGCAGAGACAACGGCAGCACCTGCAAGTCAAGTATCCGCTCCGACCCAGGTGGAAACGAAGGGTAAGGTTGCCGAGACGCCGACTACCACTAAAGATAAAGCCAAGGTTAAGGCTAAAGGAGACTGAACTTCGATACAGCGACGCAACGCCGCCAAACCTCAACATCGTGAGATAATGGTTCGGCTACTTCCGCTTGACCCGGAAACCGGCCTTCTCCATGGCGCTTAAATCAAGACCGGGCTTTGTTTCCTGCGCCACCGCAGCCGGTTTAGGGCTGCGCTGCGGCTTTTCCCCTCCAGCTTCGGCCTCCTTTATGGAAAGCGCGATCCGCTTGCGTTGCGCATCCGCCGACAACACCTTGACCTTGACCACTTGCCCCACTGCGACCGCGTCGTTCGGGTCCTTGACATAACGCTGTGCCAGGTGGCTTATATGCACCAGTCCGTCCTGGTGGACCCCGATATCCACAAAAGCGCCGAAGGCGGTCACGTTGGTCACGACCCCTTGCAGGATCATCCCCTCCTGAAGATCGGTTATCTCCCTGATGTCATCCCGAAAACTGGCGGCTTGAAATTGGCTGCGCGGATCGCGGCCCGGCTTCTTCAACTCTTCGACGATATCCTTTAGCGTGGGCATGCCGACACTGTCGCTTACGTAGCGGCGCAGGTCGATGCCTGCCGCCAGTGCGGGATCCGCGGCCAGTTGGGCCATGGTCACCCCACAGTCGGCCGCCATGGCCTCCACCAGCTTATAACGTTCGGGATGCACGGCGGTGTTGTCCAGGGGATGGGCGCTGTTGCGGATGCGGAGAAAACCGGCTGCCTGCTCAAAGGCCTTGGCCCCGAAACGGGGCACGTCCATGAGCGCCTTTCTGGATGCAAACGCTCCCTGCCGGTCGCGATGGCCGACAATCGCCTTGGCCAGGGCCGGGCCAACGCCGGAGACATAGGAAAGCAACGCCCATGAGGCGGTATTCAGGTCCACCCCGACGTAGTTGACGCAGGACTCCACCACATCGTCCAGGGACTTCTTCAACATGGTCTGATTCACGTCGTGCTGGTACTGGCCTACCCCTATGCTCTTGGGGTCGAGCTTGACCAGCTCGGCAAGCGGATCCTGAAGCCGCCGGGCTATTGAGATGGCGCCCCGCACCGTCAGATCCAGGTCTGGAAACTCCTCCCGGGCAATGTCCGAGGCCGAGTAGACACTGGCCCCCGCTTCGCTGACCATCACCACCGGAACGTGCCTGCCCGACTCAGCCAGGGTCTCCTTGGCAAATAGCTCCATCTCCCGGCCGGCGGTACCGTTGCCGATGGCGATCATCTCGATTGCGTGCCCTTCCACCAAGCGCAGCAACTCCTGCCTGGCTTGGGGCACCCGCGCCGCGCCGGTATGGGGGTAGATGGTAACGTGTTCCAGAAAACGGCCGGTACCGTCCACCGCAGCCAGCTTGGAGCCGGTGCGCAGGCCGGGATCGATGCCCAGCACCCGCTTGCCCCCTGCCGGCGGGGCCAGAAGCAGGTTGCGCAGGTTGCCGCCGAAGACCCGGATGGCCACCTCGTCGGCCAGGTTCTTGGCCTCCAGGCGCAGTTCCACCTCTATGGAAGTGGCGATAAGGCGCTTGTAGGCATCTTCGGCCACCCCCTCCAAGATCGGTGCAAAGATACTGTCGCCAGTTATCAGACGGGCCTTAAGACCGGCCAGGATCTGCTCCAGCGGCGCGGCTACAGTGAGGCAGAGCACCTCTTCCTTCTCGCCGCGACGCATGGCCAACATGCGGTGGGAGGGGATCGCCTTCAGCGGTTCCTGGTAGTCGTAATACATCTCGAACTTGGTGACCTGGTCCTTCCTGTCGGTGGCCACCCGCGAATAGAATACCCCCTGTTCCCAGGTCAGGCGCCGCACCATGGCACGGGCATCCGCATCGTCGGACAGGCGCTCGGCCAGAATGTGTCCCGCACCCTCCAGGGCTGAGGCTGCATCCGGCACCCCCTTGTCCGGATCGACAAACGGCTCGGCTGCATCCTCGGGCGTCCCGGCGGTCAGCGATTGGGCCGCCAAAAGGTCGGAGAGCGGCTCCAGCCCGCGTTCGCGGGCAATGGTCGCCTTGGTGCGCCGCTTGGGCTTGTAGGGGAGGTAAAGGTCCTCAAGTTCCGTCTTCTGGCGCGTGGCCTCGATCCGCTCCCGCAGCTCCGGCGTCAGTTTACCCTGTTCCTCGATGGACTTGAGGATCGAGAGCTTGCGCTCCGCTAGTTCGCGGAAATAGGCAAATCGCTCTTCAATGGCGCGGATCTGCACCTCATCCAGCTCATTGGTACGCTCCTTTCGGTAGCGCGCGATAAAGGGGACCGTGGCTCCCTCCTGCAGGAGTTCAACGGTGTTTTCGACCTGTTGGGTTGTCAGGGAGGTTTCTACGACGATTGCGTGAATGATAGTCGTGAGTTGATCAGGACTTAAGGACATGCGGTACCTGTTCTTTCGAGATTTTTTTGGGGGTGACTACTGCAACAGGATCTAAAAAACAGGAAGGGGGAGCGTGCGGATACATGGTGCCGTCACGGCCTCACGTATCATAGCGCCACTTGAAATTGACAATCTTGCAGCCCGGCATTTCCTGGCGGAGGTGCTTCAGGCCCTCCTCGCTGATCTCTGTTCCGCTGCAGGTCAGCCATTTCAATCCCTTTAGACGGATCAGGCTGCGGAAACCCTGGTCGCCGATGGCGGTGTGGTAGATGTAGACCCGCTTCAAACCGACGAGTGGAGCGATATGGGCAAGCCCTTCCCCGCTAATGGTGGTATTGGAGAGGCACAACTCCTGAAGTCCGGTAAGGTGTGCAACATGGGCCAGGGCGCTGTCGCCGATGTCGCTCAGGAACAGGGCCTGAAGATCCTCAGGTTGCAGGCTCTCCAGGAAATCCAACCCGCAGCCCTCCCCGCCTTTGACATCCAGCCGCACAGCCTTGCCCAGAAAGACCTCCTTCACACCCCGCGCCGTTCCCAGCCATTGCCAGTCGCGATAGTCCATCGAGCTTATGTTGCGGACATAGAGTGTGCCGTAACTCCTATCCGCAGGAAAACGGATGACGCGCGTTTTCACATGGGGCGAATTCCGGCCCTCGGTCACATCCTCCTCACCACGCAAAAGAGACAGCCGTTTGCGCAGCAGTGCAATATCCTCATCCGCCTTGGCAACCATCTCTGCCAGAAGGTCGATCCCCTCTGCCTGGGCATCGGCCACCCGCAGCTTGAAGCTGTATATGTCTGTTTGCTTAAGCTCGTCGATCTGGAGGATGACGGCATGGATATTCTGCTTCACCCTGGCGATCTGGCGGATCGCCCGCACCAGTTCCGAGGCAACGTCCATGCCGGAAACGGTGCCTGTCCCGGCCTCCCAGTCCCTGAACAGCTCTTCAAGGGATTTGCGGTCTCCCGATTCGTAGGCCTGGTTGGCAATGGCCATCAGTTCCTGGCGACGCATGCGGTCCGCCTCGTCCGATGCCAGGTCGGGATGCACCGCCTTGGCGACCCCGCGGTATAGCGACTTGATAGTCATTGAGGAGGTGTCGGGCTGGATCTCATCCTCTTCGTCGAGCAGGTCGGTAGTATGACGAAAATGGCTGAACGCCTGCTCGTCAGAGAGCGTCTCCCGGCGTGGAGGCGTCTTCTCTATATCGAGGATGCCGTTCAACTGCCACTCAAGCTCCTCCAGTACGGTGATCCGTCCTCCGACGGTATCCTCGTAGAGCTGTTCAAAGGTGCGGATCTCGGCCTTGATGCCGGATAACATCCTTTCCCACTCGCCAAGTTCGACCTGGTAGCGCGTCAGTTCCCGCTGCTTGTGCTCCAGCTCGACCTCTTCAGGGGTCTTCAGACGGTTACGGAAAGGGGGGGTCATGGCGCTATCCCCTTGTTTTCCATGAGTTCACGGGATTGGCGAGCCAGCGGCAGGGTGATGCGGCGCTGTTCTGCCATGGAAAGCCGGAAGAGCGCATCAAAGGCCGCAATCAGGGCGCCAACCTCGCGGCTGGCGGTCATCAGGATGTAATCGACCACGTCATCCGGCACCCTCACCTGGCGGTCGTCGGCGATCTTTTTCAGGATCATGCGTCGGGAATGGTCGTCCGTGGCATCCACCCGGGCAACGAGACCCCACAAAAGACGGGAGATCAGGTGGTCGTCCAGATGGGGCAGCTCGCGGGGCGGCAGGAGACCGGCCAGGGCCACCTTCCGGCCACTGGAGTAGAAGTCGTTGAACAATTGCCACAGGGCGGCCCGCAGGGCGGCGTCGTCGGGCAGCAGATGCAGGTCATCCACCACCAGGGCCGATACGCCGCTGAATCGGGCGGCCAGTTCCAAGGCGGAAAAGCTGTCGCGGCATGTCAGGTAGCAGGAGGTCTCGGAGGGACAGAGGGCGCGGGCGATGGATTGCAGCAGGTGCGTCTTGCCGGAACCGGCCGGGCCGTGCAGGTAGAGCAGGTTCTCGGCATCGGAGGGATCGGCGATGCGCCGGGCGAACTGCAGGGCCGCGGCGTTGCCGTCACAGGCGACGAAGCTCTCGAAGCTGTACGCTGGTATCATGGGAAAATCGAAAAACTGCTGCATTGTCAGAACAGGTTCCCCTGGAGTGTTTCCGGTGCTATGCGGCCGAAGTGCAGATAGGCGGCGCGGGTGGCGACCCGGCCGCGCGGGGTGCGGTTCAGGAAGCCGTTTTGGATCAAAAACGGTTCATACACATCCTCGATGGTATCGCTCTCCTCGCCGATGGCCGCGGCAATGGTGTCCAATCCCACCGGGCCGCCTGTGAACTTGTCGATGATCGTCAGAAGGATCAAGCGATCCATCAGGTCGAAACCCTTTTCGTCGATCTCCAACAGCTTGAGCGTATCCTGAACGACGGTGCGGGTCATGACGCCGTTCGCCCTTACCTGGGCAAAATCCCGCACCCTCCGCAGCAGGCGATTGGCGATGCGCGGGGTGCCTCGGCTGCGCCGGGCAAGCTCGACGGCTCCCTCGGTTTCGATCTCCATCCCCAGGATGCGTGATGAGCGGCTGATGATGAAGGCCAACTCCTGTTCGGTGTAGAATTCCAGGCGCGAGATCACGCCGAAGCGGTCGCGCAGCGGCGAGGAGAGCAGGCCGGCCCTGGTTGTGGCCCCAACGAGGGTGAAACGCGGCAGATCGAGCTTGATGCTGCGGGCGCTCGGCCCCTGGCCGATGATGATGTCCAGTTGGAAATCCTCCATGGCCGGGTAGAGGATCTCCTCCACCACGTGAGAGAGCCGGTGGATCTCGTCGATGAAGAGTACGTCGTGGGCTTCCAGATTGGTCAGGATGGCAGCCAGGTCGCCGGGGCGCTCGATGACCGGTCCCGAGGTGGACTTGATGTTGACCCCCATCTCGCAGGCAACGATATTGGCAAGGGTCGTCTTGCCGAGACCGGGCGGCCCGTAGAGCAAGACATGGTCCAGCGCTTCGCCCCTGCCCCTGGCCGCATCGATGAACAACCGCAGGTTGCCCTTGATCTTTTCCTGGCCGATGTAGTCCGCCAGGGCGCGAGGCCGCAGGGTGGCATCGAACTGCGAATCGTCGTCGCTTTTTTCGGGTGTGATGGCGCGCTGCTGCATTGCCGCTCCGCTGCTATTACAGGTATCAACCGTCAGTAATGTGTGCTTCAGGTCATAGATTCAACAAAACGCAAACTCGAACTATGGCCTATTTTGCTCCAATTGTCAAAGGAGGAGTACCGCTTTTTCGGTGCCTTCCCGCTCAAGAAAAACATGGCATTTGTGGCCGGCTATGCTAGTCTATCGGTATTAAAACGTACGGTTAACACCTTGCATGCTCCGGACTGAACACATGCTACCTAGGGTCCCCGCCCCCGCTGGGGGGAGGGAAACTTCGTCGGCCTACCGGCCAACAACCGCACAGGACACTGCCCATGACGAAAGAACAGCGCAAAAACCCTTGGAAATTGGGGCGGATTCTCGGCTTCACAGGGGCGGTCTTGCGGGATTTCAAGCGCAACCAGGGCTTTCTGTTGGCAGGAGCCGTCGCCTATTATACACTGCTGTCCGTGGTGCCCATGACGATCCTCATCCTGACCGTGCTCTCCCATCTCGTCAGCGAGGAGCGGCTGGTATCCACCCTGGCAACCTACCTGGAGATGGTGGTGCCAGGCTACACGACCACCCTGCTGGAACAGGTGCGGGTATTCGTGGCGAACCGCCAGGTGATCGGCTCAATCGGTTTCATAGCCATGCTGTTTTTCAGTTCAATCGCCTTTACGGTCCTTGAAAGCGCCATTTCGGTGATCTTCTTTCATCAGGTAAGGCATGAGCGCCGTGGCTTCCTCGTTTCCGCCCTGATCCCCTTCTTCTACATCTTCGCCCTTGCCCTGGGCATCGTGCTGGTGTCGGTTGTCGTGGGCGCGGTGGAGACCCTTGAAAGCCGGCATCTGGTCCTGTTCAACCGGAGTGTGAGCCTGGCCGGCACGGAGAGGATAGCGCTGTATGTCATGGGAATTGCCGGCGAACTGCTGATGCTCACGTCCATCTACGTGGTAATGCCGGTGGTGCGGATCACCTTTCGCCACGCTCTCATAGGCGGCACGGCTGCCACTCTGCTCTGGGAGATTTCCCGCCGGATACTGGTCTGGTATTACGCCAACCTCTCCATGGTCAACATCATCTACGGCTCCATTGCCACGGTGATAGTAACTCTGCTCAGTATCGAGGTGTCGGCCCTGATCCTGCTCCTGGGCGCTCAGGTCATCGCCGAACTTGAAAATAGCGGCTCAGCGGCCGCGGATGCGCCGGCCGGCTTTGAGACCTGAATGATTAACGTCTATATTCCGCTAAAGATCGAGCCCCATCCGCGTAGGGGCGCATTGCATGCGCCCTGGCCACGAAAAAAGCGGGCGCGGCAAGTAGCGCCCTGCCCCCTTTTTGCAATATTCGAGGCATGAATCATTTATTTCCCTGCAGCGCGGACAGGGGATAGACGGCCAGGCTGTCCAGGTGAGGGGTGAAGGCATCCGGCGGCAGGTCGGTATTGACCTCGGGTTCGCTGATGCTGATACGGAAACGCTCGCCGTCATGGTTGGATATGATGATCTCGGACGCCAGGGGCACCCCGTTCGCCACCGTGTAATCGTTGTAATGGGCTTCATCGCCGTTTTGCAGGCTTTTGGCAACCACCAGTCCGTTCTTGAAGGTCACAAGCTCCTTCATGCCCAGACTGTTCACCCGCTCTACCGAGCCTTCGCGCAGCGAACTGCCTGGGATCGGTACATCCATGACCCAACGCGCCTGGCGAAAGGCATCCCCATTTCCTTGTTCCGGGAGTTCGGCCAGCAGGCCGCTGAAAGCCACCCCCTTGGAACTGTCCACAATCGTGACCTGCCCGCCCGCCACAACGGTTTCCATCATGGTAGTGCCAAAAGGCGAAAGGATCACGACCTTCATTTGGTCGGGACGCCGATAGAGCAGAAAGCCGCTTGCGCTTAAACCCTGTTTACCCTTTTTCAGGGAGAGAGACACAGCAGCCGAGAGGGTATCCACCTG
>Ga0316217_10001889_pt1 | contig 26301 bp, 22 predicted proteins | sample 1anoAmetaG_FD_203633 | JGI IMG/M metagenome (GOLD analysis project Ga0316217, IMG submission 203633) | Freshwater microbial communities from Trout Bog Lake, Wisconsin, USA - 1anoA | ecosystem: Environmental > Aquatic > Freshwater > Lake > Hypolimnion/Profundal zone | place: USA: Wisconsin...
AATGAAACCCTTTTTATTTGAGCTTTGCGCCGAATCCCTCCAGGCCGCTATCGCAGCGGATCGAGGAGGCGCCAACCGCATCGAGTTGTGTGAACGGCTCGACATTGGCGGAGTCACACCCGCAGAACAGCTCACGACCAACACACTCCATGCGCTTTCTATCCCCGTCCATGTGCTGATTCGGCCGCGCGGGGGCGATTTTGTCTACTCGGGCGCTGAATATGACCTGATGAAGCAAGAGGTGCTGTGGGTCAAGCGCGCAGGGGCAGCCGGGGTCGCGCTGGGCGTTCTACATGCCGACAGCAGCATCGATGTGGCCCGCAGCCGGGAGTTGGCCGAACTGGCCCGCCCGATGAAGGTTACCTTCCACCGGGCCTTCGACAGGGCTCCGAATCTGGCCGAGGCTCTGGAGGCGGTAATCCGCTCCGGGGCAGACTGCCTGCTTACTTCCGGCGGAGCGCCGGATGTGCTCGCCGGCGCGCAGCAGTTGAAAATTTTAGTTACACAGGCCGGCAACCGCATCAGGATCATGGCCGGAGGAGGGCTGAAGCTGGCTTCGTTGGTCGAGGTTTTGGAGAGGACCGGTCTTTGCTGCCTGCATGGTTCGCTGACCCGTAAAGCCGGAGAGAACAGGCCCGGCGATGGAGCAGAGATGCTGGAAGCCGATGTTCGCACGGCTGTCCGGCTCATGAGCGGGCATTTTGCCGCCAAATAGATTCAGTCCGCTTTTTCAGGGCCACTTAGCTATAACTCGTACCTGGCGGAACCCCTGCCGCCTCAACTCATGATTCTCGGCTTTGGGAAAGTTCGCCAGCCTCAGGCGCGGATAATGCGGATCCCCTGGCGCTCAAAGGGTACCAGCGCCTCCGCCGACGCACCAGTATCGGTGATCAGGATGCTGATTTCGCTGATGGGGCAAATGAAGGCCGGGCTTACTTTGCCCAGTTTACTGGCGTCGGCCACCACGATCACCTGCTTGGCCTGCTTGAGCATTTTGCGATAGACCAGGGCCTCGTCGGACTCCAGGGTTGTGGCGCCACGCTCAGCATCGAGCCCGGTTACGCTCAAAAAAACCTTGTCCATGTATACATTATCGAGAAAGGTAAGCGCCGCATTGCCGGTGAGCGAAAACGACCACGCCCAGGGAACCACGCCGCCGGTCAGATAGGTGCGTATGCCCGGCAGGTTACAGAGCTCCATGCCGATGTTGATGGCGTTGGTAACTACTTGAATCTTTTCACGATGGCGCAGGCTACGGCCAATGTGCGTGGTGGTGGTGCCTGCGGTGAGGCCGACGGTTTCGTTGGCCTGAATGAGCTCGGCGGCAGCAAGGCCGATACGGCGCTTTTCTTCGGCAAAACGCTGTTCGCGCGCCAAAAAAGAGCTGTCGTAACGGAACGGCTCATATAGCAGGGGTTCGACCAGCGTTGCCCCGCCATGGGTGCGGCGAATCAGTCCCCGGCTCTCAAGACGGGCCAGGTCGCGGCGGATGCTGGGCGCCGAGGAGCCGGCAACCTCCAGAATCTCTTCAACTGTGGCAGTCCCGGTGCGAAGCAGGAATTTGATGATCAATTCGCAGCGTCGATTGAGCGTATCGGCCATATCGCACCGATTCTACCCTCTCTGCGAAGGAAAAGGGAAGCCCCCGTGCGAGTTTTTTTGAGCGAATTGTGAATTTTTTCATCAATTCACTCAAGTATGTGACCAAGTTATTCGTATATGATCGATCTTGGGGCGAAACTGCCGCATAAAAGGAACTGTGCCAGAATGAGCGATTTGCTGGGTTTTCCTCACGAAATGTTGCGTGAAATCTATGAACAGCCAGCGGCACTGAGTCGCACGATGGCTCTGTATCTGGAGGCCAACCATCTTCGCGGAGATATGATCGAGCGGTTATCCGCATGGGCCAATCCGGCCGGCGAAGTGCTGATCGCCGCCTCCGGATCAAGCCGCCACTGCGGTCTGGCAGGCGAAATCCTGCTGGAGGACCTCTGCGGACTGGCCGTGGATGTTGAGTACGCCAGCGAATACAGTTGCCGGGGCCGTTACGACCTGCGCCGCCCCTCCGTGATTGTCATCTCCCAATCAGGCGAAACCTCCGACACGCTTGCGGCTCTGCGCGAGGTGAGTCAGCGCGGTGAAAGAACACTGGCCATCACCAACGCGGATCTCTCGACCATGGCCAAGGAAGCACACGTCTCCATGCCGCTGGCTGCGGGCGTGGAAAAGGCGATTCCGGCCACAAAGAGCTTTACCTGCCAGTTGGCTACGCTCTTTTTGCTCGCCCTCTACGAAGCGCGCCGCATGAATCGCATGGATGCCCCGGAACTGGCCGCCAACATTGCTCGTTTGCAGGCCTTGCCCGCTGCCATTGAAGCCCAGCTCGACGGTTGGCGCGAACAGATGGCCGCCCTGGCCCGCAAGTACAGTTCCGCTAACACGTTTCTCTTTCTGGGCCGCGGCATTCATTACGCCATTGCCCGCGAAGGAGCCCTGAAGCTCAAGGAAGCTTCCTATGTTCACGCCGAAGGCTACCCTTCGGGCGAACTGAAGCATGGTCCGAATGCGCTGGTCAGCGACCGTGTGCCGCTGGTCGTTCTGGCTACAGTGGACCGGTCCCTGGAAGCCTCTCTTGTCCGCTACGAAAAGACGCTGCAACTTCTGGCCGACCTGAAAGCTCAGGACGCCCGGGTAATCGCCATCGCCAACACCGGAGACCGCGAGGTAGCCGCACTGGCGAGCGATTGCGTTCCGGTGCAGGCGGCTACTGAGTACCTGCTGCCGATCGCCGAGGTGATTCCCCTGCAACTGTTTGCTTATTTCATGGCCATCGAGCGAGGCGTCGACGTGGACCGCCCCCGAAATCTCTCCAAGGCAGTTGTGGAAAAATAGCGCGGGGCCGACAGGCTGGCGCAATGGCAATGCGAAAGAGGCAGCGCTATCCTCTAACGGCCTGCGCAGCAGCCGCGAACGCCCAGCGATCCCCCAGAATAAAATTCACGATTGAGCAGCACAGAATTGCGATGCTATTGGCTGCCAGCACCGGCATGTGTGCCGCATCCACCAGGATGCGCATCAGAGCAAGGTTTCCCAGCATGGAAACCATTCCATTGGATAGATGAAACCGGATAAGTTGCGTGAAAATCGCCGAGTTACAGCGCCGGTCGCGCCATGTGTAATGCAAGTGCCATATGAAGTTATGCAGCAGTGTAACTTCCAGCGCTGCCGCGGAAGCATAAAGATAGTGCCCCGCAGCCAATCTGTTCAGGAGAGCCAGCGAAGCCAACTGCACAACCATGCCCACAGCGCCCACCAGGTTGAACTTGCCCCAGCGAATGAGCTTTTTCACGGCAGCGGCTCCTGCCGGTAGAGCTGGACGGTGTGGCGTATGGCGACGAGAATGGCCAATACAAACATGCCGGCCGAGGCAATCGATCCGCCTATATCAAACAACAGCATCGTGTGCCCAAACAGAGTTGCGCTGGGGTTGTGCAACAGCGCCAGGGTTCCGATGATTAATAGGATGCGAATCTCGGTGGGGCCAAAGATTCCTTGCGATAACTCAAAGCGCGACAGAGTATAAGTGGCGATGTAACTCTCGCTTGACAGAATGAGAAACGCCACCAACATCGCGATCGCCGCCTGCCAGTGCAGAAATCCGGAGCAGCCGAGTCCGCACATCAAAGCGACTGCCCCGAAGATATCCGCCATGTGGTCCACGTAGAATCCATAGCGCGGACGCTGTTGGTTCCGCACGCGAGCCAGGGTCCCGTCCAGACTGTCTCCGAGCCAGTTGAGCACGATGCAGACAATCGCCAACAGCAATGCGTAGCGATTGTAACGCGACAGAGCGTAGAATGCCCCCGCACCAATCTGCGCGCTCAGGCCCAGGAGAGTAAGTTGATCCGAGCTGACCCACTTAGGCGCATGCGCCGCCATCCACTGCAGAACACGCTTTTCGGCAGAAGCAGTCAGCGACTGGTTGACCCGGCAAGCCGATGTAAATGCCGCTGCATTCTTCATTGCAGATGAGTTTGTATTCATTTCCTCCTCCGTTTCAATTAGTGCTTTGCGCGTTGAGCCGCGGCGCTATTTTGCAGCGCGTTGCATGTGGACCGCAATGTAAACTCCAGCGATTCGCGCGGTACGCTTTCAACAAATGGCCCAACAGCCCAGCCAAGCCCCGCGGGAATAGAGCGCGTAAGCGAAATCGACTCGATCTGCATGTAAAGCCCGCCGTCGCGCTCTTCGTAACTCCAATAAGAATTCAACCGCCAAAGAAAGCCGTGGTCTTCGCCGGGACTTAGCGCGCGCTCATGACTTGTGCCGGGCGCGTCGATCTCGGAGATCCTGGTGCTGCGCGAGATGCTGTAGCCATGTTGCGCATCGAGTCTTCCAAAGACGACGTCGTAACTTGTATCCATCACCACCGTGAGAATGTGCCTCTGCCGAACGCGCATCCATGCCTGAAGATGATCTGCCTGCTGCATGAGAGTCTTTGCCTGCAACACCTGCGGAGAAAAGTGTTGCGGGTAGGCGTTGAAATCCTTCATCAGGCGCTCAAAATCCGCTGCTTTCGCGCCAGGGACAAACGCAGTGCCCCGCCAGTGATGCAGCATGGCGCCGGAAAAATCCCCATTGGCTGATGGCGACAGTTTCTCGATCATCAACTCTCCGCGCCGCAATTGCGCCTCAGTTTGCGTCCCAGATGTCGTCAGTACAAGAAAGCCGTTTTCTGATTGATGCTGCCGGACGAGACGCGATTCCACTGCACTGATATACGTATTGAAAGCAGAGACTGCGGCCGGCGTGGGCTCGCCTGCTGCCGAACTCGGAACGGCCGCAGAAAAAAACGCCGCTAAAAATACAATTTGCACGAGAGAAGTTTGCGAATCGAATCTTGGTCGTTGCATCATGAACAGCACCTTACTTTGTCCTGCTTTCGATTGCAATGCATGGGGCCTCACCTGGTGAAGCTTGTTTCTCACCGCCTAGGTAATTGCAGTGATTGGACTTGTAGAAAGTTGTACATTGCGCGGACTGGCGTTCGCAATCGGATACACTGGACTGGAACCATGACAGACCCTCGGCCAGCACGCCGCTATCGCTTCGGGAGGTTTGAAGCAGACGCGGTTACCGGCGAACTCCGCAAACAGGGTGTTCGCATCAAGTTGAACGCGCAGCCTTTCCAAGTGCTTCTGATGCTTCTGGACCGGCCCGGGCAGTTGCTGACGCGCGAGGAAATCTCTCACGAGTTATGGCCCGAGGGGACTTTCGTAGATTACGAGCATGGCGTGAATTCGACGATCAACCGCATCCGCGAGGCTCTGGGAGATACAGCCGGCAATCCGAGATTTGTAGAGACCCTGGCGCGGCGCGGCTACCGGTTTGTGGCCCCGGTGGAGCGGATCAGCACAGAGGACAATTTATTGCCCGCAGGCGCCAGCCCGCCTGCTGCGGCAGCGGCAGAACGAACTGCGTCACTCGAGGAGCCGGATTCGTCGCTTTATTTTCAGATTCTTGCGTCCCCAGAGGAACTCCCGAAGGCATCGTATCCCGTGGTGCAGACGCTCTTCGTTCTTTTGCAGTGCATGTACCTGGGCTTTTACGTAGGGGCGCTGGCGAATCTTGCGGAGATTGAAGATCTCTTTACGCCGCTTCCGCGCGCCACTCTGACGCTCACTGTTCTTATTGTTACTGCGGCAATCCTGATTCCGGTGCGTGCCTTCACACTATCAGCCGCGCTCTTTCATGCACCCGGAATTCGCAAGAAATTCCTCGCCATCTGGCCATTTCTGCTTGTGCTCGATGAGCTGTGGGCGCTTGCCCCTTTTCTGCTTCTGCATCACATCAACTTTGGGTTGGCGCTGGCGTGCGTGACCCTTCTCGTATACTCGCCATTTGCGCAGCGCTCGCTGATCCTGATGGGCGCGGGAGAAAATCATTGAAAAAAACGCGCCTGCGCAGCGCTGAAACGGACGAGTTGCTGAAATAAATTAATCTCCGGCACACTTTCCTGTTTCCAGATCGCGTTCGGCTTGCAGAATATTATCTGGCCGGCCGAGGTCGCGCCAATAGTATTCATCCGCGCGAAAGGCTGCGATCTTCTCGCCCTGAGCTGCCAGATGGAGATAGGCGTCAATTATTGAAAACGCGCCTTCCTCTCTCATCTTCGAGAATATTCGTGGAGAAATTACATGAATTCCGGCAAAGGCAAGCGGGCGCGTCTGTGCGGCAGGACGCGCCATTTCATCTTGCCCATCGCGACCAGCACGGCGACCACAGAGATGGCCTCGCTCATCAAAGAGAAGATAGCGCGATGTCTCTCGTTCCTGAACGGCCAGCGTGGCGAGGGCTGACTGTTCCGTGTGATAGCGCACCATGCGGCCCAGATCAATAGTGCTGAGCACATCCACGTTGTGCAGAATGAAAGGCCCCTGCGCGCTCTCGCTAAAGAAATGCGCTGCATTCTTCAAACCACCGCCGGTGTCCAACAACTCATCTTCCCGGGAAATTTCAATTCTCATGCCGAAGTTGCCGTTGGCTCTCAGATAATCGGCAATCATCTCTACATGATGATGCGTGTTGACGATCACCTCGCTTACGCCTGCGGCGCGCAGGCGGCTAAGTGTTATCTCCAGCAGCGTACGGCCGGCAACAGTGACCAGCGCCTTCGGGCGGTCGTCGGTGAGCGGCCGCAATCGCGTACCGAGCCCCGCTGCCAGAACCATCGCCTTCATCTGATTCTCTTCCCCGGTTCAATTTTTTCCAGCTCGATATGCCGAACTTCGACTTCTAGTCCGCTACTGGTGCGCAGATGTCTCCCCAACTGCTCCGCCAGATATACGGAGCGGTGCTGTCCGCCGGTGCATCCGAACGAAACCATGAGGTTCTTGAATCCCCGCTGCTGATAGCCTTTGACGCTGGCGTCCACAAGCGAATAGACATTCGCAAGATACTGGTGCACGCTCGCCTGCTGATTCAAATAGTCGCTCACTGCGGCGTCTTTGCCGGTAAGCGCCCGGAATTGTTCCTCGCGTCCAGGATTTGGAAGGCAGCGCGCATCGAAGATATAGCCGCCTCCGTTCCCCGACTCATCGACGGGCAACTCGCGATGAAAGCTGAAACTGGAGATACGCACTTTCAATCGCTCAGCCGAAGAAGCCAGCCCTTGCAACTTCTCGGACGCAAGCATTCCCTGAAGCGCATCCATCAGCGCCGGAAGCGCGATGGGCAGCTTTATGTGATGCGCCAGCCAGCGCAGGTTCTTCAGAGCGAAAGGAACGCTTTGCAAGAAATGCGTTTTGCGCTCATAGAATCCGCGGAAGCCGTACGTGCCCATCGCCTGGAGAATGCGTACGTAGACGTATGCGTAATAGTGCTCCATGAACACATCACGCTTCAAGTCGATATAACTTCCGAGACAGTCCAGATAGTGATCGAGTAACTCCAGGCGTAACTCCGGAGGCAGATCCGCCTTACCGTCAAAAAGCAGCGAGGCTATGTCATATTGCAGCGCGCCTCTTCGCCCGCCCTGATAGTCGAGAAAATACGGCTGCCCGCCGCATAACATCACATTACGTGACTGAAAATCACGATAGAGAAAATAATCGGACTTTGCGGCCAGCAAAAACTTCGTCAGGCGGCTGAAATCATTTTCCAGCGCCTGTTCATTGAAAGGTATGCCCGCCAGCCGGAGAAAGTAATACTTGAAGTAGTTAAGATCCCAGGCTATGGATTGGCGGTCAAAGCTGGCTCGCGGATAACATACCTTGTAATTCAGATCCCGGCCCGCCTCCACCTGGAAGCGCGGCAACATGGCGACCACCTTGCGATAGGCTTCAATCGCAGGCTGTGCAACGGCAGCACCGGAACGATTTTCGACAAGATATTCAAACAGTGTCGTGTCACCCAGGTCTTCTTCCAGATAGGCGCCCTGGCTCAAATCTTCGGCATAAATCTCCGGCACCGGCAATCCTCGACGGCGAAAATGCCGGGAAAACTCCAGGAAAGCGACATTCTCTTCGCGCACAGAATACAAAATGCCGATGGCGCTTTGATTCCCGCCGGTCAAACGTACGATGACGCGCCCAGAGGAGCCGAGATGTCCCTGCAGCGGCTGCACAACCTCAGGGGACATCCGGTAATGCTGCTCGAAAAGCCGTTTTAATGCGTCCATGAATCTCTTTTCATCAATAACTTAGCCACATCACCAAGATACCCACCTCAGCCAAGCGCACGCAAGCCGATAGGGCCGGTTACTTCCCTTCGAAGTGCGCCTCGATTTCTTCCAGGGTCTTGCCCTTGGTCTCGGGCAGGAAGAAAGCGGCGACGATAAAGTAAATCACCGTGAATCCGGCGAAGAGGAAGAAGATGGAAGAGTAGCCGTGCTTGCTGACAAAGGGCAGGAAGATGCCGGCAAAGGTGGTTGAAACCAACTGATTCAGCACCAGTGCAATGCTCATGCCGTTGGAGCGGATGCGTGTGGGCATCAACTCGGAGAGAGCCAGCCAGACGCAGACGCCGGGTCCCATGGCAAAGGCGCCCATGAAGACGAACAGGCAGATGGCCACCATCCAGCCGTGGCTCTCTCTGGGCACCTGGCCGATGAGAGCCTTCTGAATCCTGAGTGGCGCGGTCTGCGCGGCATCGAGGTTGCCAAAGGGGCTGGCCAAGAGAGCCAATAACTTGTTGGCGGGCAAGCAACTGGCGCGATTGATGGCGATGGGCAGTGCTGCCGGGTCGTCGGAGCGTACAAAGGCTGTGGCTGCAGTGTAGTCGCCGTAGGAATAGATGATAGCCAGGGATGCGCGGGCTGGGTCAATCTGCTTGCCGGCTTCACCGGTCGTGACCAGCAGCTTGGCAGCCTCCTGCTGGTCAAAACGCAGTGTAACCTCTTGATCGGCTGTAACCAGCGCCTGGACTTGAGAGCCCGCGTCGGTGCTAAGCTTTTCCGTATTCATGAACAGAAAGCTCGCACAGAGCAGCGAAAGGATGATGCCGCTGGTGCCGATCATCAGCAGAAATTTCCGTCCCTTGCGGTCGACCAGAATCATGCCAATCAGCGTGAACAAGAAATTCATGAACATGAAAATGACCAGGCCCCAGTGAGCCAGCAGGTCGCTGAGTCCGCTCTGCTGCAGGATCAGTCCGTTGTAGGCGATGATCGAGTTTATGCCCGTGGTCTGGGTGCAGATCAGGACCAGGCAGGCGAGAATAAAGGGTACCACGTACTTGCGCTTGAGAAGCGATTCCTGCACTTGTTTGCCGGTTGCGCTCACCGTCAGAGCCTTGCGCTCGGCCTCTTCCATCTCTTTAAGTTCCTGAGCGGCCTGCTCGTCGCTACGCGAGCGCAGTAGTGCCGCCAGGGCCAGTTCTTTTTTGCCTTGCTTGAAGAGCCAGCGCGGCGATTCCGAAACCACCAGGCTGCCCAGGAAAAAGAGGATGCTGGGAGGCAAACCTACCCAGAAGAGATTGCGCCATGCGTGGTTCTTGTAGTCGAAGAGCGCCCTGGCATCGCCCGCCTGCGCAAAGCTGAAATCGCTCAGAACGTGAAAGCTGAAGTAAATGCTGATCAGCGAAGCGAAGACCATCGAGGAAACCGGCAGCCACTGAAAGATGGCCGTTCCCTTGCCGCGGGCCGAGGCGGAAAGACACTCGGCAAGATAGAGCGGAATCACAACGCCGATGAAGCCTGCGCTAATGCCTTCCATCAGGCGGCCGAAGAACAACTGTCCGTAGCTCTCTGAAAGGGCGATCATGGGAACGGCGACGATGAAGACGAGGCCGCAGAGGTTCATCAACCTTTTGCGGCCCATCCAGTCGGCCAGCACACCGGCGAAGAGAGTCGAGAATGTGGCGCCGAGCAAAAAGGCTGCAACAATGGTGGACAGTTGCGCCGGTGTGCCGTTGAATGTGTCTTTCAGATAGGGCAGCGCGCCGGCAACAATACCGATGTCCATGCCGTAGAGCAGGCCGCCCAGACCCGCGACCACCAGCAGAAAAAGGTTGTAGCCGCGCTTGGCGGAAGGGTTGACAGGCAGATTTGCGGCGCCTTCGGCATTCGTTGTCATGGAAAAAGTCCTCTGGCGCAGTTTATGCTTCCGCTGGAGTTGCAGGGTGCGAACCGGCCGAAAATCAAGGACCTTCGGGCAGACCAGACATCCGTTGTGGAGCAGTGCGCATTCTCAGTCTACAATCACCAAATCGGAATCATGCGCTCAAATTTTTGAGCCGAAGGCGGGGATAATATCGAGTTGCCATGCCTGAAAATGCGGCGGAGGGCCCGCCCGAAGGAATGAAGAAAACAGCCGACGCCCGCCTGGCGGTTCATGATTCGATTAAAGATCAGCGCCGGGTGCGGGCCATCACTGCGGAATTTGCCGATTTGCGGTAATTATTTATGGTGATGCTCTCGCAATTATCTTGATTTTTGGGCATATTCTTATCTTGAATGGCTCGTTTTTTTAGCGGCCTGCTCGCAGTCATCGAGTCTGCTCCGTTCCATGGACTGATTTCCGCGTCAGGGCGCTGATTGCGAGGAGAGTGCGGATGAGCAAAGATTCCAGCGGCAGCCGAAGAGATTTCCTCAGGCACTCTCTCCCTGGAGCTGCGTTGCTGTGTGCAACCGGCGGAAGGGAGGCACTGGCAGCCGCTACGCCGGTTATGGCAGAATCCGGCGCGACGGGGGCAAAATCCAGCGTAATTGTTGCGCGCGATGAGCAGTTGCGCGGAACTGGCTCTGCGGTCGATCCGCAGCGAATGCTCGCCTTGTTGGATCGCGCCATGCAAGCGCTTACAGGCCGCAATCAGCCGGTTGATGCGTGGAGAAAACTGGTTCGCCCCGGCGAGACCGTGGGACTCAAGGTGAATACCCTGGGCGGACGCGGAATCTCCTCGAATGTTCATCTTGTCGCGGCCATCTGCCAACGGCTGCTGCTAGCGGGCGTTCGGCCCGCGGACATTGTGGTGTGGGACCGGGAGAGCAGCGAGCTGGAGCGCGCCGGCTTCCATCTCGCCATCGGCGGAGACCGCGTGCAATGCTATGGAACCGACCGCATTGGCTACGAAGACGATCTTTCGGCCTTTGGCAGCGTGGGAAGCCTTTTGTCGAAGATTCTCACGCAGCGTTCCAGCCTGCTGATCAACGTGCCCGTGCTGAAAGATCACGACGGGGCGGGTGTCACCATTGCGCTCAAGAATATGTACGGCGTCATTCACAACCCCAACAAGTATCATCCCGAAGGATGCAATCCCTATATTGCAGACGTGAATATGCTTCCGGAAATTCGCAGCAGAATGCGGTTAACGATTTGCGATGCGACGACGGCAATCTATGAGGGTGGCCCGGGTTACAAGCCGGAGCACTGCTGGAACGCGAACACTTTGCTGGTTTCCACCGATCCGGTTGCGCTCGATTTCACGGGCTGGCAGATCATTGAGCGCAAGCGCGCTGAAAAAGGATTGAAGACGCTGGAGGCTGAAATGCGCGCGCCGCATTACATTGCGACCGCAGCCGATGCCGAGCACCGCCTGGGCACGAATGACCCGAAAAAGATTTTGCTCGTCGAAGTGTAACTCGCAGAGTTGCGGAACCAGATCATTGCGAGGAGGTTCGATATGTTCTCTAATCTGGATGTCTTGAATGATACGGCAGGCCATCCACTCGATCGGCGCTCCTTCATGAAGTGCGCTTTGGCGTCCGGCGCGGCGCTGGGCGCGAGTGGGTTTGTGCGGCCCGCCGCCGCGGTTCCATCCGCAGCGGCTGCCGGAACAGAGAATGATGCGCTCTTTACCGTCGAAGCCAAGTTCTACCAGAAGCTTGCCGAGCGCAAGATCAAATGCAAGCTGTGTCCGCGCGAATGCGTGGTCGGCGACAAGGAGCGCGGCTATTGCGGAGTACGCGAGAATCGCGGCGGCGTTTACTACACTCTGGTCCACTCGCGCGTCTGCGCTGCGCATGTCGATCCCATCGAGAAGAAGCCGCTCTTTCACTATTTGCCGGGGACGATTGCCTTCTCGCTGGCCACGGCGGGTTGCAATGTGAACTGCAAATTCTGCCAGAACTGGGAGATCTCGCAATCGCGTCCCGAGCAGGTACCCTCCGAGTTTGTTCCGCCGCAACGCGTCGCTGAACTCGCTAAGCACTACGACTGCCCGACGATTGCATACACCTACAGCGAGCCCGTTATCTTTGCTGAATACCTGATGGATGCCGCCGATGCTGGTCACGCTGCCGGCATTCGCAGCGTTGTCGTCTCCAACGGCTATATGCAGGAGGATTCGCTGAAAGCGGCTTACGGAAAGATGGACGCTGTCAAAATCGATTTGAAGTCCTTCTCCGAGTCCTATTACCGCCAGGTAGTCAGCGGCCAACTGAAGCCCGTGCTGGATTCGCTGGTCACGCTGCGCAAGATGGGCAAGTGGACGGAGATCGTCTATCTTGTTCTGCCTACGCTCAACGACAGTGATGCGGAGTTCCGCGGCCTTGCGCAGTGGATCAAGGCAAACCTGGGCGTGGATGTGCCGCTGCATTTTACGCAGTTTCATCCTGAATACTTGTTGAGGAATTTGCCTATCACGCCGGTGCCCACGCTGGAGCGCGCCAAGGCGATTGCCGACGCCGAGGGTCTGCACTACGTTTACATCGGCAATGTACCGGGAAATCCGGCGCAAAACACCTATTGCCCCAGATGCCGCAAGATGTTAGTCGAGCGCGTGGGGTTTACGGCCAGCCAGATATTGATCCGCAATAACAGTTGCCCCTTTTGCAGCCAAAGGATTCCGGGCATCTGGCAAGCGTGAAAACGCTGAGGAGGTTTTGCACATGACTATTGCTATCTCTCAAAGCGCGGTATGGTTTGCGGCTCCGCTGATGGCGCTGCTGGTCTTTACGCCAATCAAGCACGCCTTGGCTGGAGATCAACAGAAAGTGCGGCAAGCAGCCGTGGCAGGCGCCTTTTATCCTGACGACCCGAAGGTTCTCTCGTCTATGATTGACGGCCTTTTGGCACAGGTCAAACAGCCTCCGATCACTGATCCGATCATCGCCGCGGTTGCGCCGCATGCCGGTTATCAGTACTCCGGTCCAACGGCCGCCTACACTTATGCCGCGCTGAAAGGGCGCAGATACACGCGCGTCGTTATCATTGCGCCATCGCATTACGTGGCTTTTGATTACGCTTCAGTCTATGACGGGGACGCATATGCAACGCCGCTGGGAAATGTTCCAGTGGACAAGGAGTTCGCGCGAAAGCTGGCCAAGATGAGTTCGACGGTGCGCCTGTCCACGGAGGGACATGACCCCACGTCGGCCGGCGGAGAACATGCAATCGAGGTTCAGTTGCCGTGGCTGCAAAAAGCGCTGGGCAATTTTGAAATAGTGCCCATCGTCATGGGCGACCAGAGCTACGAAAGCAGCCGCGCGCTGGGAGTGGCGCTAACAAAACTCATCAAGGAGGGCGGTAAGCCTGAAGATACGCTCGTGCTGGCCAGCTCCGATCTCTCCCACTACCATACTTACGATGAGGCGGAGAAGATCGATCACAAGACTCTGAACGCGCTTCAGGCGTGGGACTATTTCAGCATGTCGCGCAACTTCCAGGCGCGCATCTGGGAGGCCTGCGGCGGCGCACCCATTGTGACCGCAATGATCTACGCGGAGCGCATGGGGGCTCACCAGGCCCGCGTGCTCAAGTACGAAAACTCCGGCGATGTCACAGGCGATCATTCGCGCGTAGTGGGATACAGCGCGGATATCTTTGTGAAGGCTGCCGGAGGAAAAGCCGTGGAAATTCCTTTCTCGCTGAGTGATTCGGAAAAGAATGAGTTGCTCGCGCTGGCGCGCAAATCAGTGGAGTACATGATTCAGTCGGGGAATGTGTACGAACCACCCCCCAGCTCAGACGCAGCACTTAATCAGGAGCGCGGCGCTTTTACGACCTTAAAAGAATCCGGCGATCTCAGAGGATGCATCGGCTATACATCAGCGGCCAAGCCTCTTGATCAGACAATTCGCGACACGGCCACGCTGGCGGCCATGCGCGATCCGCGCTTTCGTCCGGTAACAGCGGATGAGTTGCCTCGCCTTCAATACGAAATCTCCGTGCTCTCGCCTTTGCGCCGCGTACTCGACATTCAGCAGATCAAGGTTGGCGAGCATGGCCTGCTGTTGAAGAACGGCGACAGCGAAGGCCTGCTGCTTCCGCAGGTTCCAGTGGAACAGCATTGGGACCGGCAGACTTTTCTTGAGCAGACCTGCGCCAAGGCCGGAATGAGCCGCAACTGCTGGAAGGATGAGGATACGGATATCTTCAGCTTCACCGCTGTGGTCTTTGGCGAGCACAAATCGTAAACGCCAGCAAGGCGGGCGCCAGCTCCACCGCCATGCACAACCATGCTGTCTTCCAAAATCCAAAAACGGGAATCAGGTATCCGCTCAATAGCAGCGCGCCCAGGCAACCGCCCAGCAGATCGATGGCATAAAGCATTCCAAGCCTGCGCCCGCCGCTTCGACCTTGAAGATAGATCCGCGAAGTCATCGGAAACTGGTAGCCGCCGGCCATTCCCGACAGCGCAGCCAGCCCCGGAAATACGCACTCGGAGGCAAGCCGGTTTGTCATCACCCCTGAGGCCCTGGCAAGCAGACTGATAATCAGCATCAACGCGGGAAAAGAAAAAGCCAGGAGGAATTGCGTCAGCGCAACAGCCTGGCAGGATGAACCGTTTTCGCGGCGCGTTTGGCGCAAGCCCAGCCAACTGCCAAAGGCAATGCCCGCCATGCACAAGGCAATCAACATGGCGAGTTGATGGTAAACGTATCCATATATGGATTGAAACGCCAGGAGCAGAAAGATCTCCAGCGCCATCAGCGTGAATCCTGTCGCTCCCATGCACCAGCCTGCTGCCGCGCGCGCGCGGCGTTCCTGGCCGCTCATTAATCCGAAGACGAACGCGGCGACAAATATGATGAGCAGCGTTGCGCCAAGCACGGAAGTAAAACTCGCGTGCTCCGCAGTACGCAGCCATCCGGCGTAATCCGGCTTGAACTGCGCACTCCACAGCACAACATCAAAGTAGTAAGCAATAGGCGTGAAGTCGCGATTCACCTTTGTCGTGGCAAGCGGCCGCAATTCGCCCTGCACCTGCTCCATCCGATCGGGCATCATTCGAAATGGAATGAAGTATTCGCGCACATATTGTGTCTTCAGGTTGCGCGCGAGCAGCCTTGAAACCAGCGCGCGTGGATTATCCGTAAGAACGTCCGGGCGCATCGCGCCAAAAAAATGAATGGTCTCTCCGGGGATTGCGACAACGTACGGAAAGACTTCTCGCATTGTGTGGTTGATGCAGCGCAGAAACTCCGCCAGGTCGGGGCTGATTGTCTCATCCGACGAACGCAGTTGCAATGCCAGCAACCCGCCAGGCGCAAGATGGTCGTGCGCAATGCGAAAGAACTCGACAGTGTAGAACCTGTTCAACTGCGCGGTCTGCGGGGCGGGAACATTCACGATGATTCCGTCGAATTTGTCGCGTGTCGATTTCAGATAAGCGCGGCCATCGGCAAAATGCAAATGCACGCGAGCATCAGCAAAAGCAGGCGCGGACTCCGCGGGAAAGTATTTTCGCGCTACATCAATAAGTGCGGGATCAAGCTCAACCAGGTCGATTCGCTCAATGCCGGGATGCCGGAGAGCCTGTGCAACGCTGCCGCTGGCTCCGCCGCCGATCATCAGAATGCGCTGTGGCGCCGGATGCTCCAGCAGCGCGTAGTCAACCGATTCCTCAGCCGCGCTTTCGTCCGGCGAATTGGCGAGAACAAGACCATTTTCATACAGACAGCGAATGTTGCCGGTTTGCGTGACCGCAAGATTGCCGTAAATCGTGTCGCGCGAAGCAATCAGGCGCATGCCGCGCCACTCGCGATCGAGCGCAGCTCGTTCCAGTCCCGGCGCCACACTCCCGAGCAGAACAGCTCCAACTGCCGCGGCAACCGCGGCCGCAATTGCAATCTGCCGCGGGCTCATCCGCCGCAGCAGCACGACTGCCATCAACAGATTCAGGACAAGCACGATGCCGGCAATCTGAAACGGATCAAGATAGCGCACCAACACCAGGCTGGCAAAAATTCCTCCTGCTCCTGAACCTGCCGCTTCTAGCCAATAAGCCGCACTGGTGGCGGTCTTCGCATGCTCCTCTCGCTCTCGGCCATACATGCGCGCCGCAGCCGCAAACAGGGCGCCGGCAGCCAGGCAGACAACACTCAGGCAAGCCAGGGACGAAATCAGCGCCGGAACAGGACCGACAAGTTCTCCAGGCACGCTCTGAAAGATATTCTTGCTCGCGCGCAACGCCCAAATTGTGAAGGGAAAACTCGCACCAAGCAGAACTTCGAGCACGGCCACAGTCCCTCGAGACCCCGCATTGCGGACTTTAAGGACGCTGCCTAGAAAACTCCCCATAGCAGTCCAGAAAAGCCACGCGGCAAGCATGATGCCCAACGACATTTCATTGCCGCTGAAGACAACCATCAACTCGCGCATCAGCACAATCTGCGCAATAACGGCGCTAAATCCTATCAGCAGCAAGGCCGCGCTGACACTTAACGCCGAATCCGGAGTTTCCTGTGCCGCGCTGAAATTGTTGCGAGTATCCACCCTGATAAAATTAGATTCTCGCTTCGTTAAATGCAAGTACGATCATAATTATTTTTCTGGGTATTTTATCGGGAATTAAGAAGTAATGGACGATGCAAAATTCGTCAAGCTTAAGTAACTAACATCTGCGGTATAAGTATGCGCTACCTCACTGTTATCAAATGAATGTACTCCTGCTATGGTACAAATCTGTTTGCAGGATGAATATATCGCTCATTTTTGCGCGGATAGAAATTTTTTTACGAGTCGAATTTGATATTCCCCGTATTTCATTGATAACAGAGTACATATGAACAGACAAATTTTTAATGCTTACTGGTTTTTATATTGAAACATAACTTAAGAATAATTAACGGCTATATAAGTTAACACTCTTACTTTCAAGATGGGTCAAACTTTACAATCGGAAAGCTCTAAAAACCGATCGGTATTCTCCTTATGACAAGTTAGGGCTGAGTGACACGCGTCACAGCCGCTTATTTGCGTGAAGACGAGAATGGTTTGGGTTTTGGGGAATATTATTTCTTCAGAACAACACGTTGATTTTTGCGTGCGGATGAAATGATGAGCTGGCGCGAAGAGTATCGGAGCAAGTGCATGGATGGCGCGCAAGCGCTGGCTGCGGTTCACTCCGGTGATCGCGTTTGGATCCAATCCGGCTGCGGCACTCCTTCAACTTTGATCGATGCGCTGATTACTCGCTCCTCCCTCCTCCGCAATGTCGAGATTGTTCATATGAAGACTCTCGGCGATGCAAATTACACCAGGCCGGAGTACGAAGGAATCTTCCGTCATCGCGCTGTATTTGTGGGCGACAATGTGCGCGAAGCGGTTGCTGCCGGGCGCGCCGACTACGCCCCGATTTTTCTTAGTGACATCGAAGGTTTGTTCACCAGCGGCGCTTTGCCGTTGGACGTCGTGTTGATGCAGGTTTCGCCGCCCGATGATCATGGGTTCGTGACTCTGGGAACAACGGTGGAATGTACTTTGACCGCCGCCCGCCTCGCCCGAACGGTGATTGCTGAAGTGAATGAGCGGATGCCGCGCACTTATGGTGATACCGCCATTCACGTGAGCCGCCTCTCCGCGATTGTGGAAACATCCCGACCGCTGTTGGAACTGCCCTCTGAACCATATTCCGCAACGCATCTCCGGGTAGGTGAGAATGTTGCCTCGTTGATTCCCGACGGCGCAACACTGCAAACCGGAATTGGAGCGATTCCCGATGCGGTGATGGCCTGCCTCGGAGACCGGCGCAATTTGGGCATTCACAGTGAACTGGTGAACGACGGCGTGATCGACTTGATGGAGTCGGGAGTCATCAACGGCGAACGCAAGACATTGCACCGTGGCAAAGCCGTAATCTCGTTTGTGCTCGGATCACAGCGGCTCACGGACTTTATCCGCGAGAATCAGGCTTTCGAATTCCGGACGACTTCTTATACCAATGATCCATTTGTGATTGCCCAAAACGACAATATGGTTGCCATCAATGCGGCGCTGCAAGTCGATTTGACCGGCCAGGTTTGCTCCGACTCGCTGGGACCACGGCCTTACAGCGGATTTGGCGGGCAAGTGGACTTCATTCGCGGAGCGGCGCGCTCCAAAGGTGGAGTGCCCGTGATCGCGCTGCTTTCAACCGCGCGGCACGACACGATTTCGCGGATTGTGCCGATGCTGGATCCCGGTTCGGGCGTTGTGACTTCGCGCGCCGATGTGCACTACGTTGTGACTGAACACGGCGTTGCTTGCCTGCATGGAAAAACTTTGCGCGAGAGGGCAGAGGCGCTGATCGCCATAGCCGACCCGCGTTTCAGAAGTGAATTGGAAGATTTCGCTTTTCGCTCGCATTATATGGAGCGCAAAGCTGCGGTTACCGTTTTTGCCTGAGGGCAGACGGCTGGCCGAAGAGAGGTGGACGTGATGGATGCTGAGAAAAAAGACCGCGGCATATTGCGGGTGGATGTGGATGAGTGCAAAGGATGCGGGCTGTGCGTGGAAGCCTGCCCGCCAAAGGCGATTGCCCTCAGCGAGCGGTTGAATCATTATGGCTATCGCACGGCAACCTATGCGGGAGCCGGCTGCACCGGGTGCGGCATCTGCTTTATGGTCTGTCCCGAGCCGGGTGCAATTACGGTGTTGAAACTCACACAACATCAGACCGATAAAGATGGACGCGCCGTGATAACGGCCGTTGTGGAGCAAGCTCATGCATAAACAATTGATGAAGGGCAACGAAGCAATTGTGAAGAGCGCGATTCTCGCCGGATGCCGCGCGTTCTACGGATACCCCATTACCCCGGCCAGCGAAATCACCGAGTCGGCTGCGCTTTATATGCCGCAGACTGGCGGAGTGTTTCTGCAGGCGGAGAGCGAAGTCGCGGCGATCAATATGTTGTATGGCGCGGCATCGGCTGGCGTGCGCTCGATGACATCATCCAGCGGGCCGGGAATCAGCCTGATGCAGGAAGGCATCAGCTACATGGCCGGAGCAGAACTGCCCTGCGTCATCGCGGACATTACCCGCGGCGGACCTGGCCTGGGTAACATTGCCTCGGAACAGGGCGACTATCACCAGGTCGTGAAGGGCGGCGGCCACGGCAACTATCGGACAATTGTTCTCGCGCCGCACTCTGTGCAGGAGATGGCGGATTTGACCGCGCTGGCTTTCGAATTGGCCGATCGCTATCGCAACCCAGTTGTGCTGCTGGCCGATGGATTTATCGGACAGATGATGGAACCCGTCGAGTTTCCGCAGACTGCGCTTGAGCCGCGGCTGCCCGAGTGGGCTGTTGCCGGGACAAAAGAGACACGCGGCAACTACATCACCTCGATGCATCTCGATAACGATGCTTTAGAGGCGCATGAGAACCACTTGGAAGATAAGTACCGCCGCGTGCAGGCGTGCGAGACCCGCGCCGAAGAGTGGCGCACGGAAGATGCGGAGATTGTTCTGGTGGGTTACGGAATTGTGGCGCGTATTCTGAAGGCCGTTGCTGCTGAGGCTCGCGAACTCGGCGTCAAGGTTGGGGTACTGCGGCCGATCACGCTGTTCCCATTCCCCTCCAAACATTTCCAGAAGCTGGCCAAAAAGGCACAGGTATTTGTCGTGGTGGAAATGAGCAACGGGCAGATGGTGGACGATGTGCGGCTCGCGTTGAACGGCGCTCGGCCAGTGGAATTCTTTAGCCGCGTGGGCGGAAACGTTCCGTCGCACGAAGAAGTTCTCAAGATTGTACAAGATCAGGCGCGGAAAATCCTGACTGCAAAACAGCCGGAAGAGGAGCAGATGGCACATGTCTAACGAGATGGTTTCCGAATACGAAGTTTCTCATTCCAGGCCCAAATCATTCTTCTCGCGTTTCACGCGCAAGGAAGAGTTGCAGCACCAGACGCATTATTGCCCCGGCTGCGGTCACGGCCAGGTGCATAAGATGCTGGCGCGGGCCATCGACGAACTGGGAATTCAGGATCGCACGGTCCTGATCAGCCCAGTGGGCTGTTCAGTGCTGGCATATAACTACTTTGATGTAGGCAACGTGCAGGGCGCGCATGGACGCGCGCCGGCCGTGGCCACCGCGGTCAAGCGGAGCAGGCCGGAAAGTATTCTCATCAGCTATCAGGGTGACGGCGATCTGTCGTCCATCGGAGCCGCTGAGATTCTCCATGCCGCTAATCGAGGCGAGAACATCACGGTTATCTTCGTCAACAACGCAATCTACAGCATGACCGGCGGACAGGTTGCACCGACGACTTTGCTGGGACAGAAAACAGCGACATCGCCCATGGGGAAGAATTCGACGAGCGAAGGCTTCCCGCTGCACATGAGCGAGTTGCTCGCTACACTGGAAGCTCCGGTCTACATCGAACGCGTTGGCCTCGGTGACAACAAGCAGATTGTGCAGGCAACGCGCGCCATTAAGCGCGCCGTTGAAAACCAGGTAAAAGGTCTGGGCTTCTCGCTTATCGAGGTACTGGCTCCCTGTCCCACAATTTTCAAGATGACACCGGTAGATGCGCAGCACTGGGTGCGTGATGTGTTGGCAAAGACATACCCCATCAAAGTGATCCTGGATCGCACAAAAGAGGCGCACCTGCATCCGTTGCCCGAAGCCGCACCTGCACTAGAGAAAATTCCACATATTCTCGGCATCGCTACAGAGGGCTTGCCGGAAGGCAATCCAGTTGTGCACGATGAAACGGAACCGGATCTGGATCTCCGCGTACGCGTCGCTGGCTTTGGCGGCCAGGGCGTGCTGCTGCTTGGCGAAGTGTTGGCTGAGGCTGGTTTGGACGCGGGCCTGGAAGTCTCGTGGTTGCCCTCGTACGGGCCGGAGATGCGTTCCGGCACTTCCAACTGTCATGTGCGCCTGGCCAGGCATATGATCGATTCTCCGTTGGTGACGAACCCAAATGTCCTGGTGGCAATGAATGAGCCCTCCCTCAAAAAGTTTTACAAGAACGTGCCGCCGGGCGGATGGATTCTCTACAACGGCGAATCATATCCTGAGGAATGTGTGCAGGATGACGTGCATGTTCTGGCCTGTCCCTTTACCCATGTGGCGGACGAGTTGGGCGATTCGCGGGCCTGCAATATGGTAATGCTGGGCGCACTGCTTGAAATAGCCGGTGTCCTGCGCGACGAGAACATCGATGCGGCGCTGCGGCGGATGGTAAAGAGCCCACGCTGGATCGAATTAAATGAGCGCGCGCTGGCGCGTGGCAGAAAGCTCTACAGGGAGTCGTGCCAGGGAGCATGCTCGGAGGTGTGTCATGCAGGCTGATGGAAACCCGAATATGATTGTGTATTTTGGTGGAAAATACATTCCGCTCGGTGAGGCGCGCGTGGGAATTTTGACGCATGCCCTTCACTATGGCACTGGCGTTTTTGAAGGAATTCGCGCGCACTGGGATGAGGCGCAGCAGGAGATGTTTGTCATGCGCCCCGTGGAACATTTTGAGCGGTGGAAGCAGAACTGCAGTTTCCTTCGCATTGTTGTTCCGCCCTCGCCACAGGAGTTGACAGAAATTACCCTCGAACTGATCCGCAGGAATGATTTTCGTACAAACGTTTACGTCCGGCCGCTTGGCTATAAGAGTGCGGAGCGGGTTGGTGTGTGCTTCGATGATCAGGACGCCTTTTCGCTGATCGCGATGCCTTTCGGAAATTATTTGCCCACTGACCGTGGACTGCGCGCCGGCGTAAGTTCGTGGCGGCGCATTGATGATAATGCGATTCCGGCACGTGGAAAAATCTGCGGAGCGTACGTGAACAGCGCTTTAGCCAGCGATGAGGCTCGCCGCAGCGGCTTTGACGACGCGATCTTTCTAAACGAGAACGGGCACGTTGCCGAAGGAGCCGCTTGCAACATCTTCATGGTGCGCAAGAGAAAACTGATCACTCCGTCAGTGACCGAAAACGTTTTGGAAGGCATTACACGCGATGCTGTGATGGAGTTGGCGCAGCGCGAACTCGGCCTTGAAGTTGTGGAGCGCCCCATCGACCGCAGCGAGTTGTATGTTTGCGACGAGTTGTTCTTTACCGGAACGGCGGTCGGCGTCGCTCCCGTCGTTGAAGTCGATCACCGGCAGGTGAAAGACGGAGCCATCGGCGCAGTCACCAGCAAGCTGCAGCAGAAGTACTTCGATGCTACGCGCGGACATTTGCAGGCTTATCAGAAGTGGTTGGCGCCGGTCTACTTGGGCGGAAAGATGAACGATCAGATGCAGAAGATTCCGGCTGAGCTGGTTGCCCGTTGATCGCTTTTTTTGTTAAAGGCGTTTGTACCCCTGGTTCAACCAGGATGAAAGAACACTGAAGTGCACTACCGATGTTGCTGATAACGCCTCGGGTTACAGGTGACGCAAATTACGGCATAGCCAAAGCCCAGGGCATCACTGGATCGCTGCTGAGTTTTTAGCGGCGTTTGATTATTAACCTGTTTGGTACTTGAAATTGGAGGAATGCCTAATGAGTGCAGTTGCAGAGTCCCGCAAAATTGCTGCGGAAAATTACGTCAAACACATTCTCGACCTCGTAAAGACCAAAAATCCTTGCGAGCCGGAATTTCATCAGACTGTTCTTGAAGTGGTCGAATCCCTGATACCCGTGCTGGAACGTTATCCGCATTATCAGGAAGAGAAAATTCTGGAACGGATCACCGAACCGGAGCGGGTTGTCATGTTCCGCGTTCCCTGGTTCGACGACCAAGGAAAACCACAGGTCAACCGCGGTTTCCGCATTGAAATGAACAGCGCCATCGGGCCTTACAAGGGCGGACTGCGCCTGCACCCCTCGGTCAACCTCGGCATTTTGAAGTTCCTGGCCTTCGAGCAGGTCTTCAAAAACTCGCTGACCACGCTGCCCATGGGCGGCGGCAAGGGCGGATCGGATTTCGATCCCAAGGGCAAGAGCAACAACGAAGTGATGCGTTTCTGCCAGAGCTTCATGAGCGAACTGGAACGCCACATTGGTCCCGATACCGACATCCCGGCTGGCGACATCGGCGTTGGCGGGCGCGAGATCGGCTATCTCTTCGGGCAATACAAGCGGTTGCGCAATGAGTTCACTGGCGTACTGACCGGCAAGGGCCTGGGTTGGGGCGGTTCGTTGATTCGTCCTGAAGCCACAGGCTACGGCTGCGTGTACTTTGCAGACGAAATGATTAAAACTCGTAAAGAGACGCTGGAAGGCAAGATCTGCCTCGTTTCCGGCAGCGGAAACGTTTCGCAATACACGGTTGAGAAGCTGCTTGACTTGGGCGCCAAGACCGTCACACTATCCGATTCTGACGGCATGATCTATGACGCTGATGGCATTGACCGCGAAAAACTCGCCTTTGTTCTCGATTTGAAGAACAATCGCCGCGGCCGCATCAAGGAATATGTCGACAAGTACAAGAAAGCTGTTTACACACCTGTCGACCCGAAGCTCAACTACAATCCACTGTGGAACATCAAGGCAGATTGCGCCTTCCCGAGCGCCACTCAAAACGAGATCAACGCCAAGGATGCAGCGAATCTCGTGAAGAATGGCGTCAGGCTGGTCTGCGAAGGCTCCAATATGCCCAGCTCGATTGAAGCTACCAAGACGTTCCTCGATGCCAAGGTTCTCTACGGGCCGGCTAAGGCCTCCAATGCCGGCGGTGTTGCCACTTCCGGTTTGGAAATGACACAAGACAGCATGCGCCTTTCCTGGTCTCGCGAAGAAGTCGACTCTCGTTTGCATAAGATCATGATCGCTGTCCACAAGAATTGCTTCGAAACGGCCGAGAAGTTCGGCACGCCGGGCAACCTGGTGAACGGCGCTAACATCGCCGGCTTCCTCAAGGTTGCCGACGCCATGCTCGATCAGGGCCTGGTCTAAGTCTCTGCAACAGTTGAATAGCAATCCGCGGGAAGGAGCAATCCTTCCCGCTTTTTTTGTTATTCTGCTTTTCAGGCGTCGGTGACGGTTCTCTGAATTTATTGTGTAAAGTTTCTTGGGATTAACTCGCGAGGAAAATGTCTGTATGGCCCATGCCAACCCAGTCGTTCATTTTGAAATTCTCGGTCGTGATCAAAAGCTTTTAGAGCAATTTTACAAGAGCGTTTTCAACTGGCAAATAACCCCTCTCGAAGAGAATTATTCCCTTGCCAGGCCCGGCTCCGGAATCAATGGCGGCATCGGCGCAATGGGCCAAGCTCGCGAGCACGTTACATTTTACGTCGCGGTTGCGGACATAAAAGCCGCCCTCGCCCTCATCGAAAGCAAGGGCGGCAAAACAGCCTTCGGCCCGCAACCGATCCCCGACGGCGGCATCATAGCCGGCTTCACAGACCCCGAAGGACACCTGATCGGCCTGGTGCAGGGGCCGCCGGTAATGTAGGTGGCAGCATCACACAGCGAAATCAATAAACCCGCGCTGCGGGTCGGTGGAGACCAGTTTCACCGTCACCTTGTCGCCCACATCCAGCCCCTTGCCGCCTTGCACCACCATTCCTTCAACGTGCGGATCGAGAGTGCGGACGAAGGTTCCGTAGTTGTTGACGCCGGTCACGATGGCCGGGTAGCTCTGGCCAATGTGCTTCTGTAGAACCACCGCGGCGATGCGCTTTTGCATCTCGCGCTCCACCTTGCGGGCGTTGTCCTCCATCAGCGTGCAGTGAATGGCGATGGCGTTGAGGTCGTCGGCAGAATAGGGTTGCGGAGCCTTGGCCAGCCACGCCTTCAGCAGCCGCTGCGTCACCACATCCGGGAAGCGGCGGTTGGGAGCAGTCGAGTGAGTGTAGTCTTGCACGGCGAGGCCAAAGTGGCCCGGCGAAACCTCCCCAGGCTTAACCAGCACATACTCGCCGGGCCCCATCAGCTTGACTGTAGCCAGGGAAAGATCTGGAAAATGATCTGGGTCCTTCTGCTTCTGCGCCAGCAGAAAATCGTTGAGTGCCTTCGAGTCCGGCTCGGCTGGCAGTGTTGTTCCCAATCCCTGCGCCAGCTCGACGATGCGGTCCCAGCGCTTGGGAGTGCGCACAATGCGACGAATCGAAGCCACGCCTCCGTCTTCAAATGTCCTGGCGATTACGCCATTGGCCGCAACCATGAACTCTTCGATCAGCGAGGTCGCGCGATTCTTCTCCAGCCGCGCAATCTCCACAGCTTCTTCAGCCAGCATCACAGGCCGCGTCTCAATGGTTTCTAAATCCAGCGCGCCGTGCTGGAAGCGCCCGCCCACCATGCGCTGAGCCGCCGTATCCTGCAACTTTAATTGCGCGGCCAAATCCGCGCTGGCGGCCACTTTGGCCGGCGCCGGACCACGGCCCTCCAGCCATGCGCCCACGCTGTTGTATGCAAGCTGCGCGCGATTGCGCACCAGCGCTCGATAAGCTTTTCCATCCGAAGCAACTCCTGCCGGATCCACTGCGTACTCGATCACCAACGCCACGCGATCGACGTTTTCGTTCAGCGAAGTGATGCCTTCGGAAAGCTCGGCGGGGAGCATTGGAAAAACCTTCACGCCCGTGTACACCGAGGTCGTCTCGCTCTTCGCATGGCCATCGAGGATCGTATCCTGATGCACGCGCGCGTCTACATCAGCCACGCCGATCAGCACTCGAATGCGTCCATCGGGCAACTGCTCAGCCCACTCGATCTGGTCCAGATCCCTGGAGGTATCGTTATCGATGGAGGACCAGAGCAAACTGCGCAGATCCTGAAATCCTGCGATGGGAGGCATCTCCGCTTGATGGGCCTGAATCGCGGAAAGTTGCTGATCGCTTCCCGCGGGGAAATCCGGCTGAAAACCGTGCTCGATCATCGCCGCATGGGCCGCTGCAACAAGATTGAAATGAAATGGATGGCTTACAGGCATTGAAATTCGGCTCCTTCTTGCTAACAGGTCAGCCTACCACGCCGGGGGGAATGCATGCGGTGATTAATCGGGCGGCTTTTGGACCGCCCGTAGGATTTACAACCTCAATCTTGGCCTATTGCTGGATGCCGAGTTCAGAGAGTACTTTGGGCTTGGCCTCATCCACAGCAAGCAGGTTGTGGCAAACCGAGCAGTCCTGCGGAATCGCTGTCCCATCTTTGGCAGTGTGTTCGCTATCATGACAGCGGAAGCAGCCCGGATAGCTCATGTGTCCGATGTGGTTGGGATGCGGTCCCCAC
>Ga0316217_10001891_pt1 | contig 26263 bp, 15 predicted proteins | sample 1anoAmetaG_FD_203633 | JGI IMG/M metagenome (GOLD analysis project Ga0316217, IMG submission 203633) | Freshwater microbial communities from Trout Bog Lake, Wisconsin, USA - 1anoA | ecosystem: Environmental > Aquatic > Freshwater > Lake > Hypolimnion/Profundal zone | place: USA: Wisconsin...
AATCATTTTTCTCTGCTTATATGCTTGCAATAGGTATTCTAAACTCTTTGGCATAGCTCTCCAAGTAAGGCTGAATGAGCTTGCAAGGTGCGGAGTCACTAAATAGGTAAAAATTGACTTATTATAGAATTTTACGATTACAACTCCTCCGTTTTTCAATGTAAACTAGACTAGTTCTTGATAAGAGGTAAGCTCTTTTTATAGCATTTGAATATTAATTTACCAAAAACGATTATTTGCTTAATCAAATCAGAAGAATTGTCTTTTCACATTCAACAAACAATAGAAATGATGAAATAGAGGATACATTGATTAGATCAAAATTCTTTTTTTTATATTTATTAGTCAGTATCATGGGAAATTAATGCGGCCCTCGAACTCTAAAAGGTGAGATTTCTAAATCCTAGAATCAAAAAAAAGATTCTTAGAACGAGGTGAGGATTTCTGCACTCGAAATTAATCTTGCCCCTCAAAACACCGGTTCCCTAAGATAAGCAAAACTGCCAGTAAAAAAGTAGACAAGCTTAGAAAAAGCCATTCAAAAAAGTGATTCGTTCTATCTTTCATAGAAAGTAGGCCATAGGTTTGAAGAAGGAGGGCAAAGCAATCTAAATAGTCCAAAAAAGCATACAACTCTGCATAAATTTTAAACATAATCGACCTTAGTAGAGTAGAAAAAAGACACTCTTAGCGCCTCAATTTCTTCAAAAGAATTAGTAAATTCTTCGATGAGCAGAAGGAACATAAAAGTGATAGTGTAGAATCCCTCTGAGATGAAGGAGTCTTTGATGTCTCATTGGAATAAATCGAGTTTCGATGAGAGCTAATTCTTCAAAACGGTATAATACGATGGAATCTTTGTCCAAAATGCAAGCTCCAAACGGAAAAAATGATTTTTATTGGGAAAGATTTATTTTTGTATTTAGATTAATCCAATTTAAGATGCTAAAACTATTGCCAGGTAAACATGTATTCGTTTAGGAGAGATTAGTTAGAACACTAAGGGAATGTTTAGGAATGTAAAACTAAATGATTTCAGCGAGATTCTTTGAAAATAAATACAATCATTTTCTTTATGTTTCAGCAGCAGGAAGAACTTTCTTCCTTCTCCCCAGGTCTTAATACAAATGTGTCTCCTTAGCTATTATTTGGCTTTTTTAAAGATTTTAGTAGAAGTTGGCTACACACCTCATCAAACATTTTTTTGACATTTTGTGCAGTTTTCGCAGAAGTCTCAAAGAATATTTCTAAATGTGCGGTCTCCATCCATCTTTTCGCCTATTACTGACTCACCTATCGACTACCTATTAAAACTAGTACTTTTAATTGAGATCCAGATGAGTTCCGACTAGCACATAAATGACATCTTCAGGAGCATTTTCAAGAGCCTGCATATGCCAGCGGTCCAAATTATCGAAGGTTTCTCTTCTGAATCTATGCAAAATAACCTTGTGATATCGTAAACTAACACTACAACGTGAGAGTTTCTGTAAAAGCTTTTCACTATTGAGTTGAAAGCTTACTGACCTGCAGTATCCCAAAATTTCAGCTTTATGTTCAAATTTTCGTCAATTTTTACTATTTTGGTGTGGTATTCCACACCTAAAGTAATCGCATAACTATCCATAAACTCGTCTGTAAGGTATCTTTGGATTAAGCAGCTCTTCCCTCCTCCAGAGTCACCAATTACAATAACTTTGAAGATGAGATCATTCCAGCTTCCACTTTCTGACATTAAAATAATGATAAAATAAAAACGAACTAATATATGAATAATAGCAAAGTGGCCTTCACTCACCTTGAGATTTTTAGGAACTAAAAATCCATCATTCTAGTGAAGTTTTCTTCCAGCTTTCCTTCTGAATCGTTGAACTAGAAGATATTCAATCGTGAAAATGACAGTTTGGCATTATCTTTCTATACTGCTGCATTTGCTTCTGGGATGTTTGAATCTATCTATGTAGATGATTATATTTTGCTCATATAAATCCATTCATTTCATTTCAAATGTACTCTAATAAAAACAAACAAGATAGACGTGTTGATGCCAAAACAGCATTCGAGTATACGGGACCTATCAATCTTGATCGCTCTATCTATTTGGCTGACTACAAAGATATGAGTTCATCGAAGCTGGAATTCAAAAAAAAACTGGCGATCAAAATTATTCCGCTTTCTGATAACTACCAACTCCAATCAGCTCAAGAAGCAGTTATCCGCAAACTCTTCTCGAGCTCTACTTACTATCTTAAACCTTAGTCCTACGATATCAAAGATGGAAATCTTTATTTCATAATGCGCTTGCAACGTTTGAGTTTGCAGTCTCTGCTTTGGATCCATCGAAAGGAAAAAAGAACTGTCTCAAAAGAATTTGTACGACAGTTTACGATCAGAATGTTTTAAGGTTTGGCAAGACTAAAGCCTAGTGACATTTTTCCTCAAAATATTAAACCTAGCAACCTATTTTTAGAATAAAGAGAAGGAGGCTAGAAAAACTGGCTTTGGAGCTAGGCTGGTCTTCAAAGCAACAAAAGAAGTCAGTACTACTATAAGATAAACATTCAGATGCAATCTAGCAGAGTAAACACCAACATAAAGATTGATCCCTTAGAAATGGAGTTCTATTCTCTCGGAGTTATCTTGCTGGAAATGATAACCCTTCAACCTGTCCAATAGATTGACAAAGTTATACGAACTGGGAGAAACTGGGATGACCTTAAAAACTACAAAGATGCTTCAGAATTTTACGGAAAGACTTTAATTGCTATTATTCACTATTTTATTGAGCCTCCTAAAGATAACAGCCTAAACAAAGTTATACAGGATTACAAACAGTATACTTAAGAACATGATGAAGATCCCGATTACTAGTCTTACTATTTTACTGAAGAACGGATAGAAAAGTATTACAAAGACAACATTTTAGCTGACATTTAGAACAGAGCAAAGGATTATGTCAATTAAAAAAGCTATTCAGCTAAATAAGCTTTCGATTTCATTGTCAGGATTGATCCGGAATTTTCATTTGGTGTGACTGGGATGGAGGAGTTTTAATAATTCCTTGAGTTCTTTGGAATAAAATTAGCTCCTAATTAGTTGCTTTTTGTCTCGACTTACTATTATTCGAAGCATCTTATACGCTACTTTAAGATACTACAAAAACTATTCAGTGCCAAAGATTTGATTGAAGTTATCATTATCAAAGCCGTCGATAATTATGACAGTTTCAAAGATTTTTTTGAGGCTCAAACAAATGGACGTGAGTATTGGAAAGCTGAGTAAATAAAAATGATGCTGGATGGCCTTTAAGCAACTTTCGAATAAAAATAAGTGTCAGATACTGTCAAAGCTTGGACGGGATCGTCAAAAGCAACATCAATCAAATATGATGAACTCTACAAGACATTTAAACCAATACTGGGCATGAGTATGTCTTTGTCTACATTCAAAAAAACAAAAACTGAGCATTCACATGGCTAGGGAGAATCTCCACTTAAGAAGCTGATGGAGCAACTTATGGCGAAATAGTCAGATTTAGTTGCTTTCTTTAGGAAACATGATTTGAAGTAAAACTGGATTGTGGGTCCGAAAATATAAAAAATACTTCAGAATTATGTGAAAATGGATAGCAACTAGCTGAAGAAGGCATTTGCTGAGATGTGGGAGAAAGGCAGTATCCCTGGTGACCTTTCAAAGCAGTTAAATTATATCTACCTCCTTCGTAATTTAGAACTCTACGATAATATAAGTCTGTTAAGGTCGATATTAACTCAAAAAATAAATGAGTCAGACAAAGAATCGTTTTACTAAAAGTACAAAAAAGATGAAAAGGGATGGAACTATCTTTCTCTTGTTGATTTTAACGCGGATTAGAATCTAGAATTTGAGGAGAGGGAACTTAAAGCGCTTTTTAAATAAATTGACACCGACCAATCGGGGAGTATTACGGCCAACTAGCTCTTCTATCGTCTCACTGGATTGAAAGAATTCGATTATTTGAGCATTGTGTAGCAAATAAGGGCTTTGATTGACAGGCAGGGAGTATTTTTGTTTGAAGATTTTGCGAAAGTTGATCCCAAAGCAAGATTGGTTCTCGGACAAGTAAATGAATTAGCTGGTATTTTGGACAGACTGGGCATTTAGATATCTTAAGACCATTTGGGGCAGCTTTATCAAAAGTTTTCAAGAAGTGGAAAATTCTAATATCTCGGCTTTTTGCATTAGTTTTACTCTCCAGATAGACTTTTTATTGCTTCAACTAAATTTGCTTTGAAGGTACACTATAAAAATGACTTTTAAAAGTTATATCAAATGGGTTTGAGAGAAGGAAGAAAAAAATGGAATAGAAAGTCATTAGCCTTAGTAAATTAGGACCTAATTTTGGGATTCAGAGAGATACATCTTGGCTCAATATGGGACAATTTTGATCCAAAGAGTGAAGGAAGTCTAACGAAACAATAAATTGCAGAAATATTTCATTATAGCTATGAAGAAGCAGAGGAACTGACCTATAAGCCAGTAGAATCATTGAATAGTGTAAGTAAATCGAAGAAAACATAGAAAGATGAAGTTGAGTAAAAGGTAAAAGCAAGCACTAAGGGTGGAAAATAGAAATAAAAAGCAAAATAATAGAGTTTGATTTAATAATTTAAGGGTTTAGGCTAAAAAAAATTGATAAACCTGCCTTTGCATTTTTTGAGGATGAGTGAAAGAGCTAGCGGGAAAATAAGCCAAGAAAACTGCCTAAGGGTATTGTAAGAAATCGGCATCAAAACTCACCGGTCTGAAATGATCAAAATATTAGCTCGTTTTAAGTAAGATTCGGGAGGTAGGTCTGTCATAATAAACTATGTGACCTTTTATTTTAACATTCTGGATATGCTCTATCGGGAATAGTTTTCGAAATACTTGCCAAAATACAAAGCCAATGCATGCATTGCACTCTTAAAATAGATAAAAAGATCCAAGGAAATGTCATTAGAGTCACTTTTCAAGATCTGTAAGAAACCAGACATGATGAGGTTCTCCGATTTCTAGGAAATTATAAAGTAGGTATTTGAAGTTGATGTCTATAGCGCTGATTTAGAATAGGCTTGGGAGTTTTTGGGAGACCCCAAATATTTTACGATTTAAGATGTTGATAGGATACTGGAAGCCAATTAGTATAAATTCACTCCAACACCTAAAGTTGAAAAAAAGAATGAGCCATAGAAAAATGTTAAAAAAACGGGAAAAGTTGGATAAGGCAACAAAATGGCTGACTATATAAATGAAGATTAGGATATTGGAACACCTTATCTAAAGAATGTTATAAGTTTTGGAGATAAATAAATCCCGCTTCAAACCTAACAAAAAGCAAAAAGTGGACTTCGTTAAAACATACGTGATAGTGGAGATAGTCGAGGTTAAAAAGAAAAGAAAAATCGTCTTATGAGAGAGTAATAAAAAAGTGTTTAATAACCAGAATACAGAAAAAAATCTCCTTTCTCTTCATCCAAGCAAAAAGAAGAAAAAATTTAGATTGCAGAACTAAACGAAGCATCAATAATAAAAAAAGTTTAATAAAAAGTTAGTAAATCAACCAAAAGTAAGGCGCAGTTGTTCAAACTGCTTAAAGAAAAAATGTAATAAAACGGAGATGAACACATCAATTAACTTTTTGCCAGAGTTAATATTATTGAATCAAAGAAGCTTGTGTCTTGCCTCACTATTCACTATTCTTTCGAGTAGGCTGATGCTTTTGCCTTGGCATAGTCACTTTCCAATTTCGGAAAAATCAAAGTTGATTCGTTGAGGACTCAAATATCAAAGTTTAGTTCTCCTCCAAAGGAAAGAGAGTAAGAAAAAAGTAAGAAAAAGAAAAATAACTCAAAGATGGAGCCTTAGTAGCAGGATAGAAGGAGATAATCACCTTCTAAGTTTCCAGATAAGTAAGGCAAGAAGATAATAGACCCTCGTCGTCAAAAAGTTAACATCCCAATGGTCAGATAGCACATTAGAATGCTAATAACAACTTTTTGCAAAAGATTTGAGCTTTCTTAGCTGGAAGGTTTCTTTTTCTAAGAAAAGGACTACATCTAACGAAAAGATTTCGTTAGCAAGTGCCAGTCAGTGAGTACCACGTTTACCGGCACAATTAGCGATAGAATTTTTGATTACCTCAAGCCAGATACAAATGATAAGATAGGGATACTTTCTTTTAAACTGGGAATGGGATTATAGCAGCCTATAGAGTAGGGAGAGTAAGATTACCTCCCTGAATAGCTGGAAAAAGAGCTAAAGATAGTGTTCTAAAAAGCAGATACTGATCATAGTGGCTTTATCTAACCTAACTAAATTTAAGGATTGCTCTCTTCTTTAGGATTTAATGAAAACATCAAGGAGATCGAAAATTATTTTGCAAGATTGGATCAAAACTTTGATAACAAAATTTCTTATTCATAGTTTAGACATTTCATTGAAGACCAAATTTTACCTCAAATCAGCTCTTTCGATGAAGAATAATAATAGTTATAGCAAATGCTTAAAAACAATGACATTTTTCGAACAGGTTCAGTCTCAGCCGCAACATTTCAAGCCATAATTTAAAGATATGGAGTGAAATTCACCCTACATTAGATCCAAATCTTAGTTAGGGCATTAAACCCTGAAGGAGGGGACATTAATATCACCCAATTTTTGACAGCAGTAAGGTAGCCTACTTTGTATAACGGTAAGGTTAGAGGAATTCTCTACAAAATAAGGCTGCGAAAGAAAGTGCAACTAAAATAGGTTCAAAAAGTATTTGAGAATATTTCTTCATGTTTTGTTCTGGCTTATAGCTCCTCTGTAATGTATAAGCAGTTGCTTAATTTATCTTCTCCTTTCAAACCTATTCTGCACGAATCTGGACTCTTTTATAATGACCTAGCACTCAAAGATGCGAGAAAAGTGGGGCAGAGTTAAGATGGGTTGATTGGAGGAGAACTAGCCAATAGTGACATTTTAGTCGAAATTCTACTGAAATAGGTAAACGGAGTTCCTATTCCCCAAAAGCCTTAGATCAAAAATAATATAGTGAAGCGCTATCTTAATATGTCAGTTTTTGATTTATCAGCTGAGATGATGAGGTACACTGTTTGGCAAGTGGAAGCTGAGTGGGACGCTTAAGTGTAAGATGTTTGGAGATTTGGCAATAATATGAGGTCTATCATCGTTAAAATTGGAGGTTATGATGCGAGGAAATTCTAAAAGATGGTGATACTATTTTAGCTGATTATTGTTGTAGTTTAAGGGAGCAAGACACTCTAAATAAACTGTGGATGCTCAAATCTGCCTTTGAGAGAGCTACTGATTCCAGACGGGAAAGTTTCAAAAAGATTGAAATTAATAGCTGGCCTCCCAAATAGATCCAAATAAATTGACAAAAACTCAATCTCAAAAAGAAGTGGGTGGAAAAACTTCTTTGGTGGGGATGTATAAAGTTAGATGTAGCTTTAATTAGTTCATCAAAACAAGTTCAAATAACTGCATAAGATGATTGCAGGAATGCCTGCACAAACAATTTTCAGCAGAAAAGCTTTGCATTACCTGTGGACATATCGCGAATTTATTGCTTAATCTGCTTATGATGGAGGGGCAGTGAACAACTTCTTACCAACTGATATCAGAGTACTCACGTTTTTGCTTACTTTGGATGTCCCTGATTTATTCGGAAGAGTTTGGTTTTGGTGGAAAGATAAAGTCTAGTAATTATTCTTTAATATAGATCAAAAGTAAAGACATTGAAATAGGCCAAAACGACCTTCAGAGTCCTAATGCAGTAATTATATCTCATAGTAAATGCCAAACAATATGAACTACTAAAGAAATGCCCTACAAAACCTCTATTCCACAATAAAAGCTTACAAGCCACCAGAGGGAAGATGCTAACTGAAGTTTTTGAGAATATCTAAAATTGGTTAAGCTCAAAAGGTGAAGGCGGTTACAAGCGCAAAAAAAACTATAACTATACCTACGGTCCTTTGCAGCTGCATGAGGTTAACATGCCACGCTAACACGTTGCATTCATGGAATCTTTGGCTAGACTCACAAGCAAATGATTGTAGATATTGTCTGGTTCAGATGCAGTTATGAAGTTTATGAATTATCGTTTGTATAACTCATTTGCTTGATATAGAGATTAGCCGACATACTCAAGAATTTTTCATATAGTTTATTGGATGAGAAGAAGCTGATGTTCAAAAGCTCTCAATTTGTTTATTTTTTGACATTCACAATTATTTATGAGAAAATGAGCTATTTACATCTTATGTCTTTCTTCTTTAGTTGGTAATCAAATTTAGACAGAAATCTTCAAAGATGTTTTATAATGATGTTTCTACGACATATTCTTATTTGAATGTATAATATTTTTATTTTATTGCCATGATCAAAAACAAGCAAGAACAGCCTAAAAAGCAGCAAGGTAAAGCCAATCGTAGCAGAAGTCGTAGTTTAAGTCCTCAAAGATCAAAAGAAAAGCTTGGTGTTAAAGCTGACAAGCGTATGCCTCCGAATTCCAGCCGAGGTAAACTCAAAAATAAATCGCCTCTCAATCCTTCCTTAGGAAAATCTCAATCCAAGCGAAGTTTGAACAAATCTGCAAGCGCAAAGAAGCTAAATAAAAGTTCATCATTGCCTCGAATAGGTAGCAGCCCTGCCAAAAACAATTATATCTCGAAAAAGCAATCAAGTATGCAAAAAGAGAAGAAAGAAGCCGTTCGTGAGAAGATAAAAACTAAAGAAAGCAAACAATTACCACAGGAATAGGTTTCCAGTAGCGGAGTAAAAAGCGATGAAAAAGAGATGGGCTTAATTTTTATTCGTCCTGAGCATGACAAGATTGTTTTCAAAGGATTGGACATCACTGATCCGGTTTTTGACAAATATTTGGACATGATTAACAATGACAATGATGCAAATTATCTCATGAATGCCCTTCCTGAGTTAAGAAGTTTTAAGAAGGAGGACTAAACTTAGGGAAGAGACTTCGTTTCAGGCAGAATATCAAGGCTCAGTGGAATCTTTGAGAACCTTTCTGTTGATAAAATTATCACTCCCTTAAAGAAAGTCCCCAACTACTACACAGGACAATGCGGAAAGAACATCACTCTGCTCAGATTGATGCTCCAAACCAAATTCAAGGTCGAAGTTGACTTAGGATGTCTTCAATACTCACTAGATGGGGACAAACTGACCATTTTTAGGATTTATGTAAGCAAAATATACAGGAGAATGAACTATATTGGCTACATTTACTTAGAGGCATTCAAAGCTCTAATGAGTAAGCACCCAGGAGCTGACAGATGGTCCATTTTCATTCTTGAGAAAAATGTTGGAGTGCATAAGTTTTTCAAATATTTGGGATTCCACATTTAGAAAATAGCAACCTAGAGCAAAAATAGGAGTGTAGATTACTTCCAGGAGTTTACTATCAAAAAGAAATAGCTAAATACTGTGATTAGCTCAATGTGTAAGTGACTTGATTTTGAACATTTTTATACCCCAACTACGCATTAGAAAACTGAACAAACTATTGAATATTTTAATCGAATCGATTAGAAATATATTCTAAAGTAAATAACCAGTAATTTGATGAAATTCTGCATGCCTTTTGAAGGCTGAATCCTAAAAATAAAAAACATGCTTTTGTGAATTTCTGTTATGAATATGGAGGATATAACAAACTACATTCCAAGCTTATTCTCTGTATTTGCTTTACTAGTATTAATAAGCCAAATGCATGAAACAAGGAAAATATATGATTTCTGGCCCGAAATCTGAAAACAGCGTAATCTAAAAAGGTGAAATAAACTCATTAATATGAGTTGAATTTAGTTTCTATTGATCATTTTAGAATATAATTCCATAGGAACACCATGAAAGTCACCACACCCAATAAGGATATTGCTTGTGAGGGGAATGCCGATTAGTATTCAGCAAATGGCCTCAGTCGTAACACAGATCTCAAGTATACCTACTTTTACATAGAAAAATCATAGAACTTACATAGTAGTATGATCCCAATCCATCTAATTAAACCCAAGAAACAGCAAAACATTGCTCAAAAACAGCAAACTACAGAATAAATATTCGATAACGTTTCAGGGGCTACTATAAATGTCTATCAAACCTTTGGAGATATTTTTGCTATTCTCCAGACTCACTTGAGTTGGATATCAACGACTCAGACTTCAATAATCTGGTTACCAGCATCAAAAACAAAAAAAAGCGTTTTAGCACTGTACTGCCTTCCCAGAAGGAGAAAAAAAGAGTTTTGGTACTAGACCTCGACTAGACACTCATTCATACAACTTTCAGTAAACCTGAACAATATGACTATTAATCCGAAGTAGAAGTCTAGTAATTTAGGTAATGTTTAATGGAAAACCGACGATGATATACACCTCTAAGCGTTTTGGCCTTTAAGCGTTCCTATTTGAAATGTCTCAGCTCTATGAGATCATTGTGTTTACTGCAAGTCAAAAGCTTTACGCTGATAAGATAATTGACCAAATAGACCCGAAAAAACGAATTTCCCATCGACTATACAGGTAACACTGCATAGTTGTTAACAAATGCTATTACCTCAAAAATCTTAATATTTTGGGGAGAAACATCAAAGATGCGATCATAGTTGATGTAAGTTTTACCTTTAGCTTAGGATAATAACATAGCTGGCATTCTTCAACCTGATAATTTCTACAGAATTTAGCCTTTCTAAGGAAGCGACAAAGATAGACAACTTTGTAGACTTTCTGCTTTTTTGAAGTATATTCACCAGAAAAGTGATATTACGCCAATAAGAGAGCAAAGAAAAAAGTTTGAAGAAATAGAAATCAATCTTTAGGAGGATGTTCTAGGGCAAATCAAACCTCATCAACTTGAGGTGCGTACCTTGAATCAACGTAAAAAACAGTACCGCCATAAAAAGACGAACAGTGAGGTCTAAGCTTTGGCCATTTAGAATTCATAACTTTAAACGGAAGCATAAACTACTTCTTCTAATCTGAATAAAAAAAAGATCTGAAAGTTCAAGCATAAAAATGATAGTTAGATTTAGTATTTTCACATTTAGAATTCTTTTTGATTGACCTAAATTGAAAAAGATACAACCTTAAAAAACAATTTTCAAAAATGACTCTGAAATTTTACCCTTCTTAGGTTAAGCAATTACCAGGCCTAGTATGCAAGGTTGTAACTATGAAATTAGCTAAAACTATTTTCCCAGTTTGGTACTTTCCAAGTTACATGACTTTGGTTTTCCTAAGATCAGAAAACGAGCTAAACCTTATGTATTAGTACTAAAAAATGCTTCTTTAAATCATTTGAACATATCTTAAGTTTATTTTTAACGCTTCCTCATTCGCTAGAGCACTTGTTAGAAAATTAACTATTCTTCTTATTTTTTCTTCTTTTCTTCCAATATTTTTTCGGAATCTACTATATTCATGGCATATTTGCTTGTTTTTCGGGTCTTCTCTTATTTTTCCGATGAATTCTACTTAGAACGTTAGTTTTACTTTTTTTGATTCTATTGTCTTTCCTTCTGTTTAATGAATTTCATGAATTAGGCCTCCCTTTTTGACTGAAAGTCACCAGATTGTATTTAAACTCTATGTAAATTTCTCACGTCAGTAGACAGTCTTGCGTGTTTTTTGCGCCTTATTTGGGAACAATTGAGCTCCAGAAACACTTTTCTTACTTCCTCTTACATTTTTTTGTCTTATGTGATCTAATAATAGCATTTTCTCTGCTAGGTCCATCTCAAAAATTCATCCCAAACCTAGTTACTCCCTAATGTATCTGCATGTCCAATAACGATAAGTAGATGTTTGGCCCTTGTAAGAGTCACATTGATTCTTCGTTCGTCAGTCAAAAAGCCCACGTTATATTTAGGGTTGGCGCGAACTGTGGATACAATTATTATGTCTTTTTCTTGGCCTTGAAACGAATCGACTGTATTGATCATAATTTATTTCTGAAGATAGGATTGGTCCATCTCATTCCCTCTTAAAGAATCCATACAATCTCTAAAAATGGCCCTTTTTTGCGATTGATATGGGGTAATCAGGCCAAGGGTAACAGAGTTATCCATCAGGCACCTGATAAGAAGGCTGATTAGTTTTGCTTATGCGCTATTCCAGAAGGAGTCTCCTCTTCTGTCATCTCTTCCGTATTTGAGGTCAATGAAGAGTACATTTCTCCCCTCAAAGTTTTTCAAAAATTAAGGAATAGGTCTCGAGATGACAGTATTAGCGTCGATAAGCCTGTCATGATAAAATCTTGAAGAAGGGAAAGCTCTGATGACTGGCGACATTCGGTATTGGATATTCAAAAAATAGGGCTTAATATTGGCGTCTAAAAACCGCTCGAAAAGAGAACGATTAAATAGCGTTACGTTGGAGTCATTACTGATGCAGGTTGCTGGAAGTTGATAGGGATCTCCGATCAGCAAAACCTTTTCGACCCCAGTCTGGAGTGCAATCAGCAAATTAGGCTAAGTTGCTTGGGCGGCCTAATCTACAATCAAGCAGGCTATTTATCCTCTTATTTTGTCTAATTTTTCGTTTCCAGAGCTGGCTAAAGTGGTCAGAACAATTTCAGCTTCAGCAAAAAGCTGATTCTAAAAGTTAGAATATTTAACCTTTGAGGTAATGTATTTTTAGCTTTTGATTTTAAAAAGCATTTGCTAGTATTTGATGAGCTCTTATCTTTTGGCTGCACTTTCTTTGTCTTTGCTACCCAGTTTACGTATTTCTTTCTGGATTTCGATTATTTTCTATTTTATCTGTGGTGTGGACATATGACTCAGCTTCTCAGCTTACAACTTACTAGCTAACATCTGTTTTTCGCATTGATCATCTAAACTTACAGATCTCACATTTTGATCCATCGTTTAGAGCAAGCCTGTTCTCAGAATATTTGGATGTATGATATCTCCATTGCCTCCTACTAAACCTTCAGTTAGAATTCTTTTGGCGATATGATCGACAGCAGCATTTGAGGGTGCGCAAATCATTATTTTTCTTTTATCTTTGGTTTTTTTTAAGTATTAGTATTGTGCTGATAATAAGCCCATTAGGGTAGAAGTTTTTCCTGTTCCTGGAGGCCCTTGCAGCAGAACAAACCCTCTTTATCTGAGAGCCATTTCTCTTATTGATTGCCATTGTGTTTCGTTAAAAACCTGTTTTAAGTAGGCCAAAATGTTGTTCAAAACATCTTTATTTTGAACAAATTTTCCAACTCCTTACTCGACTAAACCTGGATTCAAAATGGAAGGGGCAAGGTCTGAACACTGTATGTTTGACACAGCAAGATATTCTCTAAGACTAGTCGACATCTTCTCTAAATCAAAGAAATGAACTAATTTGCTTTGTCTTAGGTCTAAAAGCTATTGAAGCATATCGGCTTTTATTTTCACTCTTGCCCTTACGAATTGGTTGAGTTCGTCTTTAGTTGTAGGAGTATTCAGGAAAACCAAAAAAGCGAACTCTTTTGTGTTTTTACTTGGCACACCATAGTACTATGTCCTGTACTATTTTGAAGAACAAATAAGTCCTAATCTATTCCTAGAAAGACTCAAGTTCTTTAGCTATATTCCACCTTTTTCCTTACCTTCCTTTTGTAATAAGGAAATTTCAACCTCGCCATTCGTATCACTATCAATTTATTATATGGCGACCTTGAAATACTATTGGTCAGTCTTTTAGATAGTCTTGAGCTTATGCCGAACGTCAGCTATACACTCATTAGCAATCAGATAATGGAAAGTACGCCTATAGGTTTCCATATCGGGAAAAAAGTCTGGGATCCTTTTCGTTTCAAGCTTCATCGTTTCTTCTCCATAGTTATGTTGGAGAATCATGTTTATAAAGTTGGGAGCAGAGGTCTGAAATTGAATGTTATCCTTAGCACCTATCCTAACCTGACTTCTTTTGTAAGTATCCTTAGCACCTTCAAAATTTTACTCTTAATCTTCAATAATGTTGTTTAAAATTTATTTATTGCCCAAAGAATCTGCTTCAGTAAGTTCGTCCATTTTCCTCTTCTTTTTAGGACTCAACTAAATCAAGCCTCCTAATACAGCTTCATATTCTGCATTTTGTCTTTAAATCCTTTTCTTTTAATCCTCCTTCTTTAGTTATTATTTCTTAGACTTTTCAACTTATTTCTTTTTCGATTTGAGCTTCTATTTATGCTGTTATTGCTTTTGCAAGTAGTCTTTCCAAACTTGATCACTTGTACGACTCATTCCTGAAAATTTCTCAGTTTTTCTAAAATCGCTAAACTCTCTTTGGCAATTAATTTTTTATCTAGGAACTGCTGCTTTACGCTTTTCTTTATTTTTAATGCATTGAGGTTCAACCTACTAATCAAGTACAATACTTTATTTTTAAGATTATAAATTTGGCCGTTTTGAGATGACTATAGGCAATTTAGTTTGTCTTTAGTGCTCACCAAAAAATGCTTTTTTCACCTTTTAAAGTTTCCTGGCCTAATCTCCTTCGTCAAGATCGATTACTTATTTTTTCTTTTCTTCTTAGTCCTCCTTGCTTTGTAATGAAATGTAAGTAATTGGCTTATCTGTGAAAGGCGAATACATATGAAAAGCAGAAGAGGGTTGCTTATTTGGCACAATTTACTACTCTAAATTAGCCGTTTTTTCAACATTTCGATAGCGCTTTCTGTTGAGATAAAAACTTAAAGAATCGTTCTTGTACATGGGTCTTGCTCTAAATGAAAAATTATCCTTCGGAGGCTTCACAGCAATTGACAAATTATCACTATCCTAAACATCAACAATAGCAGTAGTTAAGCTATTGATTTATGATTGCATGCAAGTGGTCCAATTATTCTTAGGAAAAGACATAGATTTAGACTATTAAAAAAATGGGTAATAGACAAGATTAGAAGGGTTTAAATATATATTGTTCATATTTATAAGAATCAGGCTAGCTCTTCACTTTTGATCAATTTATCTTTGATTTGGGTAAGAAATGAAGCTTTCTATAGGACTACCAGTAGTTCATCATCTTCGATATGAGCTATTTTATCGCAATCGGGGCTCTTTGCCATCACGTAGATCAGAAACTGACTGTTGAAGGCTACACCTGCTTTGTTTCGAAGGTTCTTGATGTAATCTTTGAAGACCAGTCCGCCGATGTTGTTGGAAGGTGAAAGAACCAAGATATTTTTATCTTTAAGTATGAGATCTTTGAATTAGATGAGGCTGACAATGTTAATCGCATAATCTTCAAGTTAAACATTGTTGGAATAGCCATCAACTCCTACACGTTTAGATCCTTTCCACGTCAAAAACCCAGACCATGAAGGCTCTCTATCATCTAGCCTTTATTTGACCTTTTCTTGCTTTGTATGAGATGCTTCAGATTTATCCTGTCCTACTTTAGGTTTAGTAGCTTCATTACCTAGCAGCTTGCTAAGGATGTCTTCTTAGTTTCCGATCTGTGAGCTTTTTCTTGGTTTTTTCTCATTACCCGAATCTTTGTCTGCTAACACATCCTTAAGAAAGTCATGAAAGCTGTTATCAGTTTCGATAGGCTTTTACACAGGTTGAGTATTTTGATGCATTTATCCTTACACTGGAGGGTTATAGTACCCAGGCTCGTAGTAATAAGGTTGAGGTGGAAAGTATGAAGGATAGGAGTTCATAGGAGGATACATAGGGTTTTGATACATCGGAGGGTAGCCCATATTCATTGGCATCATGGCATGTTTCATATTATTGTCGTTGTTATTATAGTTCATGTTTTTTCGATTTTTATTGAAATCCTCACCCTGAAACATCTTCAAAGTGTAAGAGAAATCCCGGCCTTTCATGATAGCTTGTTAGTCAATTAAAACGTATATCTCTGCCCTTTTATCCCCCAAAAGTTCTTTTCGCTTGTTCAACTACTGCTTGACTCTGATTGAAGTTTTTACGCTATCGAAAGAAAACATGAAGTATGACCTATTTTGGGCGTTTGTGCTTTTGCGCATATATTCAGCCTTGACGGGAGCTATCTTTTAGACAACTGGTTTGATGACTTACATTTCAACAGTTGCAGAAGTAACTGGGGGAAACCCAATAAACACAATAGGCACATGAATGCTCTGTTTCTCATATTCGTAGTTGTTGCTTACGATGTAGGCTCTCCGAGAGGGGTCGGAGAAGAAGATTCTGAAACCTGGTGGATTTCCAAGTCTTTGGAATATTTCCTCTGCTCTTTCAAAAGCAGCTGTTGCTTCTGTTACTTGTTTGTATTTGATGAATGCGAACTTAGGAAAAATCTAAATTTCATCGATTACTCCGTAGTGGGACATCAGCTGAGCCATACTGATTTTGTTAAAATGCTAAGGAATGCCTCCTAGCCAAAGTTCCCTCACCAAAATGTTGCATGGTTTTTGCCCAATGATCTTTTCAGAAAGGCCTGCAGAGTTATTTGGGGTCAGATTCTGAGTAGGCATAGGCTGGTAGTTGGGATAAGGCCCTCTTGTGATTGGAGGATAGTTTTGGTAGGATGGGTTAGGCCTTTGATAAGGCATCGGTTGATTTTGATGAGGATACATTTGATTCATGGGGGCCTTTCTGCGATCTAGATCATGTTTGAGGTTCATCTTCCAGGTGGGGAATCGTTAGTGCAATCTTCGTATAATTTCATGTCCAAAAGATTAATTGCCTCGCATGGTCACAAAAGCGTAGCAGAAGAGATCAAATTTGCCTCGCGTATTGTCTCCTTTCATTATTCTGAATGAACAACTTATTACTTAACTTCTTTAAGTTCGGCCATCGGCTCGAGTATTTTGATGAGCTGAGCCTCTTCAAAGGCGAGAGGCAACTGTCCAATATAAATTTTTATAAACTCAAAGGGGGTGCTAAATAAGTAAGAAAGATGTTGAAAGAAGAGAGAGTGCTAGTGTGCACTCTCTGCGTTAATAACTGTTACAAGTCAGTCATAGTATAAGGAAACCCTTTTTGAAAGCCCAAGAATATATATATATTGAGCATTAAAAAATCAGCATTTAATTTAGCAATTATAGACAATGTTTTGAATGAGGCCTAAGACTTGAAAGATAGATAGGGATAAAAAATGTGAATATTTAAATACCTTTTCAGTACTTCCCTTGCTTAAGTTTCTTTGGGAGGTATGACTTGGGGGTGATTGCTTTTTATGTTATTTGTGGCTTTAGAATAACAGTCTTCAACTCAAAGGTTTGTGAGTGGGCTTTATTTAAATAAAGCCTAAATAGTATCCTATTAAAAACGGTAAAAATACTAAATTTAAGAAGTATTGGTGAAGAAGTAGAGGAAAAGAATGATCAAGACCATCTGAGATAAGTTAAGTAGACTATGGTGGTAGTAAATCTTCAAAGGAAGACGACAGTAGTCTTCAACTTATTCTTGCCTTCTTCTCTCCTATTAAAACAATTTTCTTAGGCCGGTTGGACCATTATTAGAGGTATTTCTATAAACCAAAGTCAAAGCTTGGCTCAAGCTTCAAAAAGATCGAATCCAAAGATTAGAGAGCTGCCTATCTAGTTCAGGATTTGTAGATTACTTTATAATTTCATTTTCATTTTATGAGTGACTAGTTTAGCGTTGAAGAAGTACGACAAGTAGACTGGCTCAAAGATGCGTCCCAGTTCACTGACAAACATCTTTATACACACTCTGAGGTATCTAAGGACCAGTTTCTCTAATAAATGCTGCAGTACGATGAATTCGACCAAAAAAACATGCCAACTTCTGCCAACTCACAGCTAAAGGAACGCTCTAAGATAAACTCAAAAAACTACAGAGAGAGGAAGAAAGGTCAGCTCTAACATTACCGCAGGCAACTCGAACATCTTCAGAAATAAAACTCAATCTTGAAAAACCAAAAGCAGTGTCGATGGTGCCGTAAGCCTTTCGCTCATTCCGTTCTTTATTCTTAGACCAACCTCAATAGCATTTAGATGTAGAAAAACATGAACTATAACCCAAAACAAGAATCGTTGGAGATGGATTTAGAATTTTAAAAACCGAGCTTCTTTAAGCTAAAAAATTAGGAACGTCGGGGCAAAATATGGATAGCACTGGGTCTGTTGCTATTGGTCCTCGGGATATCGATTTATGGTTTCGAAGGGGATAAGCGAGGAGTGAAGGAAATTTAGATCTATAGATAGCAGATGAATAAATGGAGTGAGCAGCTGAAATCCACTGAATAGTAGTTCTTCGAGGTCAAGATGAAATTGAAAGAGGAAAGTAAATCGATGAGTAAGCTCGATCCTGGTTAGCTGCGCATCTATTTCCGCAGCCAGTAGTCCAAATAAGTGGACAGTTCTTAGCAGGATAAGGTTTCAATTAATAAGGAGTTGCTGTTTGGTATTCATGCTGAGTTGGAAGATATCGGTGTTTATTTATGAATTTATATCTAGAATCAATTTATTTAATTGGTTTCAGGATGACAATGTTCTAGCTTAGTTAAGCTCAGTACACTAAAAAATAATGTTTTGGCAAACTTCTAGCCAAAGGTTTGTAGAGTATTGATGCAAGTCAAGTTTATTGTCGATATTGGACTAATGGAAATGCTTTTATTTATTATCGCTTAGAAGATTTCAGTTTGATAAATTTCGAAAGATACACATTGATTATATAGTCAAAAGGTCAAATTTTTAGAGCGATTATGCAAAAATTATGCTTTAGGTTCTCAAAAAGATAGAAATAGAGATATTTTCTCTTCACAATTTTTGAAAGTCTAAAATTTCGTAAATTAAATTCACTCTTATTGCTACTGAGTCAAAATATTGATTAAGATCGATAGATTGGACAAAAGAAGGCCTTGGATTGTTGATAATTTTAATAGTTCGACCAAAGACTTTTTTAAAATAACAAAAAACATATCTTTGTGCTTGCAAATAAAATACAGATGAAAAAACCGGGCAAGCGAACTCTTAATCTTTTGCAAAATACCTAAAAATGTTAGAGTATTCTCATTTTCTCAACAAAAAGGTCTCTTGAGCATTGTTATTTTATTCGGAAAAATAATAAATTCGTTGGAACGCAAAATAAACTTTGAAGAAAGCTCTAAATTGTGTGTGGAATGGTTTTTAGTTATTATTTATTAAGAAAGTTGCCAAAATAGATCTTTTTTGAAGTTTTTTGAAGTATTATAAGACAAAAATGTACCAAAAAGCAGCAAAAAATGAAGACAAAGGGTTTGGCTTTGTCAGAGCTTAAATTTAATTTTATAATAGATTAATAGTTTAATTAATTTATAATATATAAAGTAAAGGAAAAAGCACATAGCCCTGAAAATTACATGTTAGGTACTTTTTACCACGAAGCCCAAGTTTAGAAAAAAGAATAGTGCCCCCTTGCCCCTTGAACTCTTTCCGTTGTGAATATGTTTAAATTTGGATGGTTTTTCGCTTGCCTTTTTTATTAACTTTATTATCTAATATTGAGACTATATTAATAAGTCTTCTCAATAGCAAAACTGAACTCTTAGGATGGGCAACTTGCAGGGGCTAACATATGAAACTAACTTATTTTCATTCAGAACAGATGGCAAGTCTTCAAATTCGATGGGTCTTTGTTATTTTTCATAGTTTTTAGCCCGAAAAGTGGGAGCGAGGGGAAGGACTTTTAAATGCCGCCAACCTTGCTCTATAAATTAATAAATAATTTGGATAAAATGAAGGAAGACAGCTTCACGGTTAATCGACAGCCAGCTTAAGGACTTCGCGGCGGCAGTTTTGCCTCCAGCCAATCTCATTAGAAATCAATATTGCTGGACAACATCAAAGATCAACAAAATTATCTATGCGCCATCAACACTCTACTAAGGATGGGGAAGGAAGCAGGAGCTCCGGAAGAGGCCCTCCAACAAATCGCCCAATCTTTGTTGACTGCTCGTGGCTATTAATCAAACAAAATGTTGGTTGATGCAAATTAACCTTAGGAGTCATTAAAAAAGAGGCGGGAAAGCTACAACTGGCTCGACAAAGGCAACTCCTTCACGGAGGAACAAGCCCTTCTATCTAAACTTGAGAGGGAGTTAGTTCAGGCCCGAGAAACATAGAGTCATTACAAATGCTTAGTCAAATACAAATCGCAAAAATAAGACTAAATTGCCCCAAACACTAGTGGAAGCCCCAATTCTAGAAAATAAAGGTTTAAAAGGATGATGAAGGAAAGAATGGGAGTCCATTCCGTGGAGAGCTCCAACTTTTACTAATTCTAAGCCCAGAAGATTCTCTAAAACAGCTTCAAATACGAAAACTAATGCTACAAAACCATAAGTTCCTTTTCTCACCTCAAAACCATGTTCGGACATGCCGCAGAAAGTGAATTATAGAACTACAGTCAGATATTCAACGCGATTATGGACAGAAAATAAAATTTCATCATTACGGCTGGGGAAGAAGGCTTGATTAAGCTATGGCACAAAATGAGTGGCACTCTGGTGGCGAATTTGAAAGGTAGATTTGACCTAATTTAGGCCATACAAGTTTTATCAACAAAATTTAAACTTCGAAAAGCAATAGATATCTGCTGACAGCTGGGGGAGATAGCTTAAGGTTTTTTGATTTGAATACTTTGAAGCCTTTGGGTGGATATAGAGCTTTAGATATTCAAGAGATAGGTTCATTTACTCACAATGGCCAAGATATATTTCTTTTTGGAGATAATTCCACTCTCTATATTCTGACTTAAGAAAGGATGCTTGCTAAATCTCAAGGTACCTCCATACTTATTTAGAACTATTGCAGGACACAGATTTCTATCAGTTTTCCTTTGGCTAAATGATAGGGAAAGACAACTCTCCCATTTTGGTCTTCTCCTTATCGCCACAAGGGACTCATCTACTTTTAGGGTTATAAAGCGGCCAGTTGTTAATGGTCTTGCTATCTGATTTGCTAATAGCAATGGAGGTCAACATAATAGGTTAGCAACTTACTCTGCCTTGTATATTATCAGTCAACGCTCACAGCTAGTAAATAATAGAAGCTAAATGGAGCAGCAACTCTATTATGTGGGCAACTGGAGCAAAAGATGGTCGTTGCTGCCTCTGGTAGAAAAGAAATGACCAGGCAGTTCTGATAAGCACCCTATCAGTAGGTAATAGAAGCAACAAAGGCCGGAAAAAGAAACATAACTACACTTGTTCTTACATCTGCTGGAACTGCACATTTTCTCACTTCGCTGCAGGTTTCCAGGAGAATGTTGAAGATTAAGACAGTGATCGTGGGCATGGAGAAGTACTCGTTTACAGTCTTAAAGAACACAAAATTACTCGCGAACTCAGTAGAGAAGTTAGCCAATAATATGGAGGAATTAGAGCTATGGACGCTCATCCCTACTATCCGAACATCCTTCTCATCTGCGAAGCAGAAGGAAACATACTTCTGTTTGATATCTTCCTAGGTTCAGTAATCAACGTCTTCCAATAAAGAGGATACCACCTACTTCATCCCAATTTTCAACTCATTCCTACAGAGTGCCATTTCAGCCAAGATGGGCTTTCCTTTATCGTTGCTACAGAATATGGCTCGATTTCGATCTATGGATATGACTCGAAGTTCTTCTATACTTTGGCTCCGAACTAGCAGTTTTTCAAAACTGACTTTTAGCAGTTTACCATTTAGTAAGGAACAATGCGGGCAATTCCCTTAACTCTACCGTTTTCGAATGACATCAATGAATACCCGAGAGGTGATATCGTTAATGTCCGTGGGCTAAAACAAAATAATGCAATATTGCTAAACACCTAACAGCTGATCAGCTCTGTCAATAATGCTTTGCCTGCCAACCAGCATAAGCCAGAGATAAAGCTGGACTTTGAGTTTTTGAAGATCGTGACAAACAACATCAAATAAATTGAGAAGCAAGATCAAAGCTACATAAAAATTTATGAATAAATCGATAGGCTCAAAGAATTACTTATCTTTTATGAGCGAGAAAGGCACTACCTCACTGTACAAAACAATATAGCCTAAAAGCTAAAGCAACTCAAATCAGCCAGACACTCCAATCAAGGCTTCTAAGAGGAAAAGCCTTTAAAAGCTAGGGAGTAATAATAACCAATTAGCAGAAAACGAAAACTGACAAGACAATCTCAAAGATCAAGAGTAATTAACTATGCTGATGACTTCTAATACAAAGACAGTGAAGAAGAAGATTACGATGTTTAAGATCTTGCCTAGCAAGAAATACCCGAGGAACTATAATCTTTCTCAGATGCTGATGATGATTAGTAGTAGTAAGCTCCTCGCATCAAAAGGAGATAGAATCGTAACAGGAGAATGACTCGTATTACTCGGCAATCGAACAACTACCCGAAGATGTATCTCAGCGAACTAGATGACGAGATTCCATAAGAGAGAATCACTAGAAGAAAAAGAAAAGATATGATTTAGTAGTAGAATTAAGGTGAGAGCTAGCATCCACAACAACAGGCGAGGAAAAGGGTCAAAATGGATGAGGAATCATCTTAAAACAGAGCCTTCTCAAGACTTAAAAAGCTAACTAATGAGGATTAGAATTAGCTAATCTAAGAATAGGTAAAAGAATGCTATCGTTGTCAAGCGGCAAAAGCCTCTCAGTTTTGTTATAACTGCTAATACACTCAGCAATACTGTTAAGATTGCTCCTAGCTTAGAGGCCGTAGAGTCAAAGATAAATTCCAATGTGTTATATGCCTCTACTTGAAAAACAGGGCTGAGGAAGAACACGAACATGTAAATGAATAGATTTATCGCATCGTCTCCAAAGATTCAGAATCTTATGTGCCACAAATCAATGAGAAAGTTCGATTCTTTTTTCAAGGCTATGAGGAGTTTTTGGTACAGAATATAACCAAATTAAACACAAGTGTCTATAAAAAAAATTAATCTTTCAGATTATTGCCTCATACTTAGGATTCTAATTTGGTGAAAACACCTCTCTGCCTTATTGTATCCATAGAATACCTCTTCCCTATGAAATGCCAATACTTATCAAATATAAAACGGACTCCGGGAAAAGGAGAAAAAACACCCATTTTAATGCTGATCGGCCTCAAACCTGTTTAATAAGGAGATGTTTTCTGGATATTTTATTACCCAGGATACTAATTTTTGCTACCCGAACATATCTACGACCAAATATTTTAAAAATAGCTGATTTCTAAGATGGGTATCAACGACCTGATAAATCTCTAAGAGTAAGAGGTACAGATCGTATAGATTGGTCCCATTGAAGACCGCTTTCCCGAAAGCATCTGGAAAATGGTGAAAATCAGAAAAACCGAAGGTAAGAGACTTAGAGGCAACACTAAATAAATCTAGCGAAGAGTCAACATCTGGAGGCTGTCTTAAGAAATAAAGATGGTTTCTTAGGAAAGTGATTTAGACAATAAATAAGTTTAGCGGTTGGTTTAGCAGCTGAGCATTTGGAAATCTTAGCCTGATTCATACTTCTGCATCTTTCAGGAGTACGTTTAATTTGAAATCTACCCAAAGTATCGTTCAGAGATACCTCTGGGGATTTGTCTGGAAACTATTTTCGAGAGACTGATCTCCAACTACTACTCAAACCGGCTGAGCTTAGAGATGGACATCCAAATGATCTACTAAAACTCCTTGAAATTCAATGGGCCTCCTGCCAGCCATGAAGTTACCAAAAAGGCAGAAGAACTGGTCCAAACTTTGATTAATCTTCTGAACAATAACTAAGCGCCTAAGCCCAGTAATAACAAGAGTTTCTCTTAGGAAAAAAGCATCATAAGCAATAGTAAGAAAGAAAAAGGCGTAAAGTAGTCTTAGTAACTGCTTCAGTCATTCTCGAACTAATTCTAGACTCGGAGAAGAACTCGGCGGTAGGAACAAAAGGCCATCAGAAAAAGGCAATAGGAAAGTTCAGAATACTAAGAAGATTAGCTTAGTAATGATCGCAACGAGTCATTCGGACGAGGGGTGGCGACTAGGAACACCAGGAACAGAAACAGATAGCCACTGCAGCACAACGAAATAAAGAGAGTGACCCGCAGCAGCTTTACTCGCAATTGATCATTCAATATATCTATAAAAATGACTCTAAGTACACTACTAATAGCTCAGGCTATATTAACATAATATAAAATGGAGGCAAGCAGCTTTGATTCCGGCTAGGACAACTTCAACATCAACAACGTCTCACTCAACGAAACAGCAAACAGTGTCCACATCGACTACGGCTAGAAAGACAGAGAGATGAAGGAATTGAATGATATGATCGTGGGTTTTATCAAGGAGAAACTTGAAGAAAGCTCTGAGTTTATGTATGGAGACTTTTAATAAAACCCTATGGTCACCAAACATCCCCATTAAGTCATTAAGCCATACCCGAACGTCTACTTCCTCCCCAAAACCATCCTCTATACATCCCAAAAAACAGACATCTAACAAATCTGCAGGTCTCTATAGCAAATCTAACGTTCAGAGTATCAAATCCGCTACAATCGTGAGAAGAAGTAGCTTAACATTACTATCCATAATAAGCTTGAGCTCCTCTTTTATAGTCTCAGAGCGCTCAAAACTGACTCTAAACTGCATCGCGACCCCAAAATGCTGGACAGCAAGCACCTAATCGACAAACTCTTCCAATATTACTCACATTTCTACAAAAAGCTGTACTTCTATGAGACTAGTGTTGTGATTCTGTACTGGGCCTATCAGCACGATCTGCTAAACCACACAATTTCCTAATAAGCTCTCAAGTTGCTCATAATCTGCAACTTCATTAACTTCGGGTATGGGGTGCAGAACATTTGTCAGCTCTAGTCGACAAATGAGAGCAAATTGGCCATGAGCAAAAAGATGATTTCCTATTTGAAGATTAACCGTACAGGAGAAAGCTAGATTTAGGAGGAGCTGACTGCTCAGTTTTATAATTATACTATTCAGTAGAAAAGGGGATTTTATTTGGTGTCAAAGAAGAAGTTTATGCAGATAAAGGATATCATTCCTGTGTTCTTCCCCCTGCTGCCAATCCAGTAAAAGGAGGAAGCTTTAAAGATAGCCAACGCCGTCTAGAAGGGTATCTAAAGCACACTCAAGCACCACACCTAAATGTTCTCGATTTGTAAGAATGTATCCAAGATGTTTAGGTTTTTGCATAACAAGTTCGAAAAAAGTATGAAGTTGGTCATCGATTTTGGAGAGTCATCGGCCTATAGATCGGAGTATTCGTCGTCTTTTGAGCTCGAAGTGCTGCATCCGGTTCTGAACACAAGTCTATGCAAAATAAAAGATGGAGACGTGAAGCAGCTGACGAGGGAAATCAACTACATCCATGAAAAGTTTGTGCAAAACCAGTAGCCGTTGTAGATTTTGAACTATATGTTGTAGAAAGTCAGAAGGTGATGGCCAATGATGAGGATCAGCTAATCTATTAGATTTAGATGTTTAATTCTATTCAACCGGAGGTTAACGTTAAGAATGTGGTAGTGTTATGCACGCATGCAGTGATTTGGATGTTTTAGTGCTATCATTTAAAGGCTAGCACCATCGAAAAGTAGGTGGATGCGAATTTATTATTTTATTAAACTTAGATTGATGGTTCTAAGCCTATGTTATGATATATTTAGTGTTAGGTGAGTAGATAATGCTGAATAGCTATTGAAGCATCACTGCGTTTTGAAGTGGGTTTGCTGGGCCTGCCTGTATACTTCCGAATATCCAGATGAGTCAGTGGACACGATATGTTGTTGAGTTGTTGAGTCTTGTGCCGTTCTTGTGATTATTTCGTAAGAGGGCACACTCGATTTTTTGCTACAGAAAGTGCTCACCACTGAGTTACTAGCACTAAAAGCGTAGGAACGTGGGTTGGTCGATTCAACTCTAAGAGTAGAGTTTACCGAGCCACCATCCTATTAGTTTGGGAGTTACGATTAGACTATCTGATTTTAAGGCTGCTCTGGATTCGAATCTTTTTGCTCGCCCGGGCAGCCAGAAACTTATTCAGCCGTCTAATCCCTCATCCCTTCGAGATCAAGTCCTACGCGATGTAGGTTCAGACTGTTATCGTTGGCAATCGTTGATATTTCCTGTTTCAATCGATCGATTTCCTCAAGCAGGTTTTGATTTTTCCACAAATAGGTCTGTTCGCAGGATTCAAGTATTTAAGAGATATCTTTGACCTATTGTTTGAGCTGGCTATTTTAGTGCTTCATTTGCTTGACCTTGTGATTATAAAGTTCTTTGAGCTGATCGTACTTGGCTCGATATTTTTCAAGCT
>Ga0316217_10001892_pt1 | contig 26259 bp, 26 predicted proteins | sample 1anoAmetaG_FD_203633 | JGI IMG/M metagenome (GOLD analysis project Ga0316217, IMG submission 203633) | Freshwater microbial communities from Trout Bog Lake, Wisconsin, USA - 1anoA | ecosystem: Environmental > Aquatic > Freshwater > Lake > Hypolimnion/Profundal zone | place: USA: Wisconsin...
TTTTAGGATTCAGGAGTGGTAAGTTTTCCTTTCCTAGTCAAAAATGCATCAGCTTGAAGATTAATGCTTTGTGACAAAAACTAGCAATAGCTGTTGTAATGAAAGAGATAGTTTAGGTTGCTTTTGCATTTTTTTTATTTAAGGCTATTATATAAATAGTTAAGATAAATAAGTTGAGCCCAGAAACAATATTTTTTATTGCCTTGTTTTGCACGCTTAAGAGACTTTGTTGTGGAGACATTCAGCGTTTAGTGGACTACGCGATTCCCATACATTTTTCTGGAGCCTACTGGAATCAACCTATGCCTTTGAGTAAATCGTGCTTGCTCCTCAAGCAACAGGACCAAAAAAATCAATTTCAGCTTGAAGAACGTTTCTAAACTTTCGGAGCAGTGGCTCAAGTTTTTTGGGTAGGTGGAGTTGCTAAGATTTTAGAATCAACAAAGTATTTGTATGTGAAATGATACATGGATTGGGGAGTTCCAAAGGAGTCCGCTTGAAAGTTAAAACAAATCGGCAAAATAGAATTTCGCTTTTTTAAAATCACTTATAAACAGTCTTGAATAACCTGGAGAAAACTTGAGGATTAAGCAGATTACAAAAATCAAAGGCGAAAAATCAGCTTTTGTTCCTTATCATCTCCCAGGTCGTCCCTTCCACACCCAGCAACCTCCAAATATTATCACTGATGGGAGTTCAAGCTAATCCGAGTCTTCCTGAAAACTAATACAAAAATGAGCTCTTTTGCCTTCCTGCCAGTCGCAAAAGACGGCAATCTGGTTGAAACAGTGCCTAATCTTAGATCTAATCCTAACTTCATTTTATAATTAATCAATAACTATTTAAATGAACTTTGACGAAGACTCATAATCAAGAAGGAAATATTCACGAATTTCTATGAAAGTATCCTTATTTCTACTCAGAAACGCTAAGTATTGGTCAAAATGGTCTTGGAAGATGAACATACTATTGCCTCTGCTGCAAGGAGGCTCGGGCTCAAGCCCTCAACAGCCAGAATGATTTTAAATAAATTTAAAAGCACTGGAACTTATCCCATGAAGAACTTCAAGAAGCCCATGAAAGGCGTTTGTGCCAGGGGGCCATAGGTAAAACTTGAGGCTGCAGAAGAGAATATAAAGTATGAGGAATAAGATAGCGAACAAATCCAGGCACAGGGGAGAGAAGCTTCATTGGAACAATAGCCCATGCCTCCACCTTTTGATCCCTGGCCCCAGTATTTAATGAGGGTGAATCCTTATCAAGCATTGTACTTTTCGCCAGGCCTATCTTTCCAATGATCTACACTATTATTATATCGCCAATCTAAAACTCTCTCAAAAACCATCAACCGCCTCCTGCCCAACCCCCTTCGTTTCTGGACCCAGTCACACTCAGTTTCCAGGGACGAGCCCAACAAGTTTTTGTGATTTGCTATTGTACTGTATTATTTGTAGTTTATGTTAGTGGGTCATTTTTGAAATTCCCAAAAAGAAGGAACTCGACCTCAAAACGGTTCTGGAGTGGGCAAGAAGAACAAGTGAGGCCGATCTTAGGTTTTCTGGCTCTCATTTTTATTAAATCACATTTAAGAGCTGTAGCCTATAATAATAGGTGCCTTCCAGTCGCTGTCCTTCCAATAATTAAATTATACCAAAATTTGCAGCCTATCTTCATTCTCACCTACTTAACACAAATGTATTGATCACTCTTAAGTTTTACCTCCCCATCTGCCCATTCTTTCATTGCATCTATGTATAACTAAACTTGCTTCTGTCGGTTTGGCCAAGGTGAGACCACGCCAAAGATGGCTCACCGGAAGGGATTCAATAATATAGGTTTGTGATGTTTGTGTGGCTGCACCTTGGATATATAGAGAACAACTTGTCCAAAAATATTGCAATAAAAACGAACAAAACCATCCAAGAAGGCAGGAAAGGTGCCCAAGTCTCAGCACTCAACAGAAAAAAACTGTCTTTTTGATCTAGGCCACCGTATGGTGGTGATTGGATGGTTTGTAAGTTGCATTTATCATAAGCTCACTAAAGCTGTTTAATTATCTATGCTAATTTATTGTCTAAGCCCATGCGAACGCAGTAAAGCATAGGATCAAGGACTAGCTGCGTGAGATAAGGCTAGACCAAAGAGCATAGGATTGAAAGAATGAGCTCAAAGATAGCATCCTTGTAGGGTTCAACAGTCATAAAATTCAAAATCGCTTTATTGTCCTTTTCAAAAAGACTAGCTGTCTTTGACTGAACTTTTCTTATTTCTTATTATAATAGCAGAGATATATAATCTAATAATTCATGAGGCGTTGATTTAAGGGATGCAGGGAGGCAAGGGCGGAAAAGAGCAGTTTGGTAGAAAGCTTCTACATATCAGCAATTTAAAGTTGCCAAGAAATTAAATTCTATAATCGTTCTTAATAAGCAATGGAATAAATGTACTTTCGGCCCTATATAGATTCATCAACCAGCTCACCCACCTCCAAGTGGTCCAATCTTCAATAATAATCAAAGCCAACCCCAAAACCATCACCAGGTTGGCAACCTAAATTTCAAAACTACTCACATAATACGGTCCCTTGCTGACGCTGCAGTAGGAACCTGACTTCACACTCAGCACCGAAAAAGTACTCCTTGTTGGCTGCTACTCCTATAACAATCTCACCCAACATCGTTAAAATCTCTACAGTGGAGCCTATACGCCCATTATCCTTGAATTCGTAATCACCCTGTTTCTCAACAAAGTCAAATTCTCAAAACGATAAGAAGATTTTACCCCCTTCTCCTTCAGGCTAAAGCCCCTCGTGAAGATCGAAACCAAAAACACGTACAAACAACGAAAACATAAGCTCAGGCCCAAACCCAACGAGGGCAAAATGAGGTAGACTCGCGAAGGCTACAACTAGCTCCGCAAAATAAGCCAGTCCCGCAGCGATTAGAAGAACACCAGCAGAGATCAAGAGTACCACGGCAGAAAATGCTACTGCTGCAGCCATATTTAGGACTCCGAGTAACAATCCCTATCACATTAGCCCAAATTCCACAAATCTCCTCACTACAAGCACCAACCTAGTAACTTTCTATCAACCCATAATAGATAGGCCTCAAACAATACATACGAATAATTCTTTTAGAGGTCTCTTCAGCAAAGAGCTGGTGGAAACAGTACCTAGAAATAGACGGAGTTTGTAAGAAAAAGTCAAAGCCCTCTAGTAAAATTTTCACACAGCAAAAAGCCTCAAATAAATGTTAATAAAGGAGTGGTAAACTTGAAAAACAGTGAATAATTGAGCAGAAAAGCTCAATAAGTGAAAGCTTTCAACGCAAGAAAACTTCAGCAAAGCTCAACTTCTCCTTCTTTTTACTCAAACTAAATGCAAAACCTAATGAAAACGAGGCGAAGTAAGGATTTTCATATTCGGAGTCCGACCTATGAAGAAAAACACTTTGTCAACCCCAAAATTAAAAGAGAAAAATAAGCCAAAAGTGCCTAAAGGAGTGGAGTGGCGACCACTATTCCTGGCCACAGAAAAAGCAAGCACTACTTCAAAGATAAGAACTAAGCCTTTCAAATCAAACAAAACTAATGTAAATAAGACGACGAAGAGTTCCACATCAATGAGCTCAAGTTTCCATAAATCAATTCTGCATTTCAGGAGGCCAACGATACAAACCAGATCCAAGTCATTCAAAGATACTCCTAAATCAGTGCTCCCCCTCATGAACTGAGGTAATATTCTGAAAAGCATATCTTTTTGGGCGATAATAAAATTGAAAGCAAGAAGCTATCAAAAAAAGATAGCGTTTATCAAAGAGGTTATTCAAAAGGATTGGGATAAAAATGGCAAACTTAGCTAAATAGTCAACGCACTCCTCAAAATGTTTATTAGAAAGAGTAAAAGCTAAGAGAAAACTTGTAAATACCCTTCAAAATACCTGAGGAACAGCCGCATTAAGCCAACAAAGGTTAGAAAAAATCGCAAAACCCTACAAACCGGATAAAAAAGATACCAAAGGCACAGCAAAAAGAAAAAGTAAGGCAAATCAATTAAAAATCCAAAATTATAAATAGTAGGAAATAGCTGTAAAGCAAGACCAGAGATTAGCATTCCAAAAAGGATAACGCACCGTTGAATAAGGAACGAGTAGCCAGCTAGGAGGCTAAATAGAGCTAGAAGTTAAATCCCTATTTATAGTAAGAAGTCAAACACGAGCACGACTCAAGCTATTAAACCAAAAGAACAAACAAAGGCTATACTGAACAGAAACGATTAACTGAAAACGTGTAGACTTAGAAAAAGAAAAAGCTCTCTGCTGGTGACATGTAACCCTGCGAAGCCACCAAAGCTGCAAACATGGAGTAGAACCAAGCTATCAACGCTCGGCTGGAAAAGCAGTAATCCAAGAAAGCTCATCCCCCTGTGGCTTATCTTGAAAAAGAAGAACAAAAGTAGACAGAGGACAACACAAATTTGCTACCTGCCAATATATTGACAGAGGAATTGTGCTTTGACAAAAAACAGCAACCCATGACCCGAAATTAAGGATGTTTAACACAGAACTAACGAATCATCTAAAAAACATAGCACATCTTATCTAATAACGAAGGAGTTGCTTCAAAAAACTAAGAAACTACCTTAAAGTAAGCTGAAAACCAGCTCTTCAATAACTAGGCAGAACTAATCTACTAAAACTAACCCAAGTTCCTGGAAGTTCAATTCAACTAACCACTTGAAAATATTTAGATTTCAGCCATTGAAGGGAGAGGAAACGATTAATCAGTAACTACCCCTTTTGAAAGTGTGTAGCTGGGAAACAACTTTTGTGAGTATAGCAAGGTTTTTTAATAAAGCAAGGTTGAGGCTGAAGCTCCCATCAAGGACGCCTTTTAAAAAGCCAGCAGAAAGGACTGCTTTTAGAAGGCAGTAAATGAACCAAAGCGGAAAGGGTTAGAGAGTGATGAAGAACTGAACAATTTAGACTACAGATAAAGCATAAAGATAGACGAGTAAGACGATAATAACTAGAGCTAACAAATAAATCAAACCAGAAAGATTGGCGGCTCGAATTTATAGGAAAAGTAGGCAGCAGTAAATTAATTTGAAGAACTGTAATAAAATGAAGGCAATGCTGGTTCAGCCGAGGATAGCAACAGAATATATAATTGTTTAGAAGTATCACCAGACAAATTAGTTACAGAGTCTTATCCCAAATAATCTAGCTCTGCATTCCTTCAGTAAACTCACAAACCCAACCAAAATCCAACCCCCTTGTAACCTTTAATATCCCCCCATCAACTAGCCAATTAAGGAAAAGACATCATTTAAGCTTAACCCAGGAATATTTAAGTCTAGTAGTTTAAACATCAAGACCTATCCTCTATAAATTAGCAAGATCCCCAGCTCTTTGAGAAGAATGTAACTGAACGATGTAAGAAGCTTGGAACAGAGGGCTAAGCTATCGAATAATAAAAAGAGGAATTTCTTAAATAAGACCAAAAGGAGGCTCTGGATTAGGCATAAAGCCGTGCTGTGTAGTAAGTCAAGAATCAACTTGAGTTAGGTCTGGATAAATAGGCTATAAATAATGAATTCATGGGGTTAAGTAAAGATCAAGGTGATTAATAGGGTAGCAATAAAGCCAATTAGTAGGGTAGAAATGATACTGTGAAATAGATTGAAGGACAACCTGTACAATAAAATACCTATGAAGTTGTCCGATAAGCTCACCCAGAAGCTGGATTGTCAGCTAAAACCGTAGATTCGGCCTCGCCCTAGCCAGCAAACTAATTGTTTCCAGGCTAAGCATTGCAAATCAACCATGACCAGCTGGCACCTGCACAGTAACTTGACCTATCCAATAACCCGAATAGGCAAACAAAGAATGCAGACCTGTCAGATGGAAAGCACGATGTTTTGAGTGCAAAAGGTGACCTCTAGTTTGAGCAGGGTGGGAACAAATAAGAGTAGGGTGGACCAGCATAAACAGAAGGCGCTAGCTGGGCAAAAGATGATATGGATATGAGATAATGTCAGCGAACCTTGAAATATGAAAGGTAGTAGAGCCAAGAAGCAGCATACTAAAACAATTAAATAGGGCAACCAAATGGATAAACCCAGCAACCACCACTGACCTAAGCAGACAAGCTACAAGACTAGATGCACAACAACAAGCAAGACTTGCTGCACAACTACCAGTCAGCACACCCATAACCACCTCATTAGTAACCACATCCATAATCACTTCATCAGCAATCAGCAAACACGTCTCCTCTACCAGCCAACATCTCTCAAGTGGATATTCCGGATAAGATGGTCTAAGTTCAGTCCTCGAAAAACATCTAAAAATAAGGTTCAAACATATAAAGCTAATAGCCAGCCATTCGAAATTAGACTAATAATTAGAGATAAGAGGGTAGAGGAGGCGAGAAAGTAGAGGCGATTGGCGAGATGGCACGAGATGCAGACAACAATAAAGTCGATGTCGAATAAGCTGAGCTAAATCAAAAATAGAATCATTATTAAAACTCGCCATTAAAAGAGCCAGAAGTATCGCACCAGTTATGCAACCAAACTAGCTAGAGTAAATAAAGCAATCAAATTACCCAGTAACACAATTAAATTACCCAGTAACACAACATCTATACTGCTCAATAGTAAACCAACTCGATCAGCCAGCCCAAAATCAATTAGATTACCTAATAACATCACTAATCTCCCTAATACGATCATTAAATTACCCACTAGCGCAACCATCAAATTACCTAATAATAGCACAACCAGAATATTACCCACCAATTAATCACCTAATAATAGCACAACCAATTAATTACATAATAATAGCACAACCAATTAATCACCTAATAGTAGCACAACCAATTAATCACCTAATAGTAGCACAACCAATTAATCACCTAATAGTAGCACAACCAATTAATCACCTAATAGTAGCACAACCATTAAATTGGCTATGTTCCCGAGTAAAGCAACCTTCCTGTCCAACCACTAGCACAAACTGCTGAGTAGGTCCAGGGCCAAGCTACCACTTTCCAGCCAACCTAGCAGCACACCACACCGCACAACTCATAATAAGCACCACTAGACCAAAATATGATTAATAATCCGAAACAGCAATAGATGCCGCAAATAGATTTTCAGCAGGCCAGCATCCAATCAACAAATACAGACAAACCAGACAAACCAGACAAACCAGAGGCGGAACAGCAGTATCCAAGCAAAGGCTATCGAAATAATGAAGCCTAGGATGCGAGCATACAAGTAAAGAATGCAAACAAATAAGTCAAGAATAGTACCGCAAATATATAACAGTACAACTCAAATGTAGAAGAGCAGAACATCAAAAATCAAGAGGAAAGAATAAGGCAGGAACGGGATATCAATATGGATCAAAATATCAATATACAAGAATAGAATAACCATATGGAAGAATAGAATAACCATTTTGAAGAAAAGCAGAAGATAGGTGCACAATAGAGAGTAAGAATACAGTAGGATGAAACCAAAACAGCAGAAATAAACCCATACTAGTAACAACAACCACATACAGACCACCAACTGTCCACTCCCACCACAGACGGGGTGGCCAAATGCTAAAATACTCAACTCCAACAGCAAGCAAACACACAGCAGACCAACAATCAGCAAATAGCATACAAGAACAATCAGCAAATAGCATAGCAGAAGGTAAGCAATCATACCTAACAACCCATTCTGCAGCACACATAGCAACCAAATAGCAGCCACTAACCCTCCACTGAACAACACATAGCCTCACCGGACAACAATCAGCCCAATATATCAAGTAGCAAACATCTACTCAATACATTGCCCAATATCCAGATCTAATAATAACAGACCCAGATACAATCTGATAACATCAACATCCAAGAACAAAATATCCTTGAGCAACCGCAACAGCCTCAAAAATAGCATAATTAGGACCAGTCCGGAAATTAATAACTAACCCGGCATTTTGAACCATCCACTCCCATCTAACGCCACATGCCTAACAAATAAGACAAACATCATCTCCCTTAAAGGCCAGCACAGCAACAACTAACCCCGCAGCAAATAACCAAACAACCTAATAGCCATAATAGCCGGAAGGTGGGATAGTAGCCAAATGCAGTTTAGATTACATAACAAGATGAAGAGGCATAACCACAGCTGGATATTCAAGCAGGCAATATTTAACAATAGTATAAAATGTAGTAGCCCAATAAGTCATCACCTAATACATAGTAACGGGAATACCCATCCAATACCACGCGGGCATAGCCAGTGGTAGAACCACCAGAATAGACATCCAATTAGTACAAATACCAGCAGCCAAATCATCAAATGGTAAAATAAAACGGAGCTAAATAGGACAATAGCAAAATTAGCCAAGACATTGGGTAATTAGAACAACCAAGCCATCAGCTTCCTCAATAACCACAATAATCGCCAGTCAACCCTCTCCAACAAAAGTCTAGTATGCCCACTAGCCAGCTATAGCCAGTCCTGACTAATTAACCATAACCAATCGCGAATAACCAGCTATAATCAATTCCCATTAAATAACAATAACCAATACCCACTGACCAGCTATAAACAATCCCGAATAATTAAATATAACAAATACTGGCCAATTAACTAGATCAAATACCAACACAACCATAACCGACACTCATCAACCAGCTACAAACAATAGCTGCTAACTAGCAATAAACAATACCCATTGCAGAAATAATCCAACTAGATCCAACCAATAACCAACGCCAGCCCGTTGGGTAACATCCAAGTCTGCACAAAACATAACCCTAGAGCAGTCATCAACCATACTCTCCGAATACCCAACCAACCCCACAGAGCAGCCACACTCTACAGCAGCAGGTATATTCTACAACCAGACCACAGTCAGGATAGAAAGGATGCCACCCAAATACACAATAGATATCAGATAAATAAGAAAAAGGAGATAATTAACTATTGAGAGATGTATAGCAGCTAGCTCAGCAAGATAAACTCTAAGGTCAGCTGTAGGGATAGAAACAAGACAGAACTAAATATTAGCTCAACAAATAGGTGCATTAACTCAAGAAATAAGTGCATTAGCCGAAGAAATAGCAGCAAATTCAACTGCAGCTGGATAGCCAACAGCCTATTCAGAAACAAACTCAACAGGACCTGCCGCAGTCTAGTAACCAACATTCTTTAGGTACTGCCAACTCTCAATTAACTAACCCCACCAAAAAGTAGTAGATAAAGTAACAGACAAACTAGCATATGGCAGCAAGAGATGGGGAGGAAAATATGGCTGGATAAACAGCATAACAAGTGGATAAGCAACCCTCACAAAAATATTTTTAATAACCATCTTCACAGTATCAACAGAGCATGCGATAAGATAATAAGCTGGTAAACTAGCAGCAACAGTATCAACACGGATAGCATTCAAATCAATAGACCAAGAAGGAGAGCTAACCTTTGCTGCAGGACAGCACATGGCAGCATAGGAACAGCAGCAAATAAGAAAACTCCAATGCAAAATATCTGCGAGAAGTGTCTTTGCAAACAGATCTACTGCTCTAAGACTATCGGCAAGAAGAAGAACCTCACCAATAGACAAGCTCAGGTAGGGAAGGATAGACATTTGCGGAGAAAAGGGAGAAGAAAAAGAGCAAGCTGGTCTTTTGCGAACCTGAGTTTGCTACTATAAATAGTAACCGCTCCTAAAGATAGTCCTCATAATCAGACAAAAACTCTACCAGCCCTTTTAATCACGGCAGCCCCTTCTACAGCCCTTTCAGCAACACCAGCCCCGTGAACAAGACCACTCCTTTCAACAAAAATACCACTTTCAATAGCACCAACCCTTTCAATGACCCCCATCCCAACAACGCCTTTAATGACACCTATCCTCTCACTCATTTCAGCACTGCCATGAATGGGTTCAATAGCAATCCTCCAGCCAATAAGCTCAAAAAGGCGAGCAAAGGGAATAATTTTCGGAGCAGTGCTGGGTAGGTCAACTCTGTCTAGCAGAAATTATTTTAGAGGTTCCATTCTTTCAAATAACCCTCAGGGTTCCAGTAATAATCCAGTGATCTCAAATTCTAAGCAGCCAACACTCTCAACTCCTAGCAGTAAACAAATAAATTCAAATCGCCCAAAAACCAGCGAAACTATTAGACATCCAACAAGGATTACATCTAATAATCCTACTAGAAGTAGCCTCTGCGCGAGTCAGGTGGCCTCAAGCAGAAGAAACAGCCTAAAAGTAACTAAGAACCAGCACAAAGGCTTGGCTAGACAAGCCCTAACAACAGGTAGAGTGAGCAGTTTTAAAGCAGTAGCTTTAACGCAGAACAGCAGTAGTTCAGGTAGGAAGTCAGGATAGTCAAATCGTAGTTGGAGCATATGCCCAAAATTATGAGAAGAATGCAATACTAGAAGATCCCAGCCATTCATGTCAGCTCTTCGTAACTATCCACTCCCAGTCAGTCCAAGATATAATTGATAAGGAAGGCGATCACTTACCTAAATGGTGTGGTTCCAGACCATTCTGACTCATTGATAAACAGCAACCGAACCAAGATCTGTCTTTTTGTGAATGGCGAGTGGACTTTATTCTGCTCTGACTCTCCCAACAAAGAGTTCAACCTTGTGAACCTAGTAGGCAGGTACTTAAAAGTGGAATCCATTTTCAACTGCCTCAGACTAATGTCAGGTCTGCCCCTTCGCAACCTCAGGGATCGCAACAACAAGGATGACAACAAAAAATTGATAAAATCGATCAAATACCTGGTTTAGAAGGTGGAGCAGGAAAGCAAATACGAACAATAGAGGTATGCCATCACCAAATTCACCAGGGATATGCATTAAGTACAAAGGGTCAGGTATTTTTTGGATTAGAACCAACGGCCCAAGACTGTTGTGGAATGTAGGAAACCCAAATACCCCAAAAAAATTGAAACTGCCCCTTTTAACTACTAGAGTGCAACTCTTTCCTACGAGAACTGCAATTTCTAGGGCCAAAGCATCAGCTAGTTCACCCAGTTCTACATGATGAAGAATCCCTACTACTTCAAGCTGACTGTGGACAAAGAAATCACTACCTTTGAGATGTAGCTGGGCAAATGCGTCCTCTACATATCCTAACCCTTCAAATACATCCTTTATTAAGAGTTCTCCAAAAACTAGTATGTCCTAGTCAAGTAAACTTCGGAGTGGCTGCGGTTCAAGAACGAGAAGGAATTCGGAAGGTTTTTGCTGATCATTGAGCCCGAAAAGAGACAATAGGCATAGAAGACAGTCGTAGTGAGCATTGGGCTGTAATAAAACGAGGGCAACATAAAGAGGACGAAGATAATAAAGCACGAAGATGGAAGCAAAGCCAAGGGCTACAACCGCGGATACTAGAACAAAAGCAGTTTGTACTTGCCTGTTGAGAGATAGATTATGGCTAAGAAAAAGTAGGTCAACAGGAAATGATATTTTTTACTATCAACAGCACTTGTCCTTATTCATCCACTTTGCTGATGCTGAGAATAATCAGCACTGGAGTTCACACTAATTCACTTGCTGCTGCTGTTGGAACCATATGGATCGGCTCAGATGAAGTAGGATTAGCTATGGAGCCAATATGAGGATTTGGTTTGCTAGCTAGAACAAATGCTTAATCGAACTTATTATAGGTTTATTGTATAAGTATGAGAAGGATCGATAACAAAGAGAACATACGCAAACACGTTCCCCATCGCACGGCCAGTGTCAACAATCTCAAATTCACCCAAACCAGAACGATTGCCGAAATCAACAACGTCTCAGCCAAAAGCCACAAAGTCTTCTTTGACATTTCAAAGGCCTACAGGATACTGCTGCCAGACTACTTCAATATCCCCAAATTCGAAGACAAAAGCATCATCGACCAGCCCTAGTCCGAGAACAAAAACTAAGTCATCAGGAAAATGAGGGCAGAGATCGAGGTCAGAAGGAAGCTCAAAGACCTGGAAATTCTGGCGGAAGGCATGAGAAGGGCCAAGAATATCAAGGAGTAGTCGCGCTATTACTACACCCAAGGAGTTCTTTTGCATAACAGTGAAATTTATGACCAAAGCATCAATTACTTTTAGAAGTTTCTCAAAATAGTTCTGTTTATTCGGGACGAAAAAAGCATGGAACTGGCGTTAAACACAATTGGAGTCGAGTATATGCAGCTTAAAAACTATCAAAGTACTTAGTCACATATCCAGAGGCTATCTAGTACCACAAAAAGCAAGGCTAAGTCAACTAGAGGGCTGACAAATTTGTAAGCCACATCAACCAAGGACTGTGCTTCTAGCTTTGTGCCGATTATGAATCTGCCTTGAATTAGTATAGGTAGGCTGAGAAGTTCTTGAAGATGGAGGGTGATGAAGAAAGGAAGAGGTTTGTGACACAAGTTATTGAAAGGGCTGACTCAAAGTCAAAAAACTTGTTTATAACATCTGAAGCCAGTAACCGAAAAATGGAAAAAAGCATAGAAATCAAAAAATAGATGTCGAGAAGTCGGAACTTAAGCAAATCGAGGTCGGCTGCTCGTTTCAAGGATGAATAAAAGGTGGAGTTGGCCATAAGTTTCGCATAGTAAAAAATGCAATCTTTTATTGAGGAGATGAAAAACTCATTTTTGCTCTAGAATCCATGATTAAATTAAGACTTAATCTATTAATTTTATTATGCAGCAAACAAGGCCTTGCTGTGAGGAGGGCTGCCAACTCTGCCAGAAAGAACTAGAGATCAAGCAGCTACAGCATACCCACAAACGAGACCTCTCTTTACAAACCATCTATCGCAAAGATTACCACTCTACTCCTTTAGATTTGCAGCCACAGTTTCCACTTCCTCACAGGAAAAAGAACTAAAGCACCAACATCCAAGGCAAGCCTAAAAGCTATTTCACCCTAAACTCAACTTACTAACAAAACTACCAACCCAATAACCCTTAAAGACAGGTTTTCAAGCAACACAAAGGCCCCACTATTATAAGAGGTGAGTCTTTATAAAACTACAAATCAACTTATCAGAGCAACTATCACTAGTATGCCTCAAATAAGGTACAAGAAGTAACAATTTTGAGATTTAGAGCTACAAAATAGCAGACCCTTAGTTTTATAACCTCAAAACTCCCTTCCCACAACTAACCTAGTATAAGCAAAATTTTAAGATCAAGGAGAAGGCCAAATTTAAGCAAGAAATTTAAGAGGTCAAAAATGAGCAGAAAAAGGAAAAGATAAGGCTCTTTTAAACCACACAGAGGAACTCTTATATTGATGGTCGACATATCGACCCAAATTTGCCAATAATCCCACAGAACAATGTGATTACTCTACCTACCACTCCTTTTCTTTTCAGTAATACTCCAAATACTTAGCAACTACCTACAGAAATGAGTTCGCATATCGCAGCAAAGGCAAAGAGGGAGGAGATAACTCTAAGAGAGACACCCATTTGTTCAATCCTTACAACTTATGATTATAAATTACAAATGCATAAGTTTATGCTGATTTACGAGGGTCCGATCTGGGTGTGGTAAAAGAAGACCAAAATCTTTTTTGTTAAAGTTAATAGAAATGAAAAGTAGCCAAGATTTAAGTGCTCTTGGCTGTTTAAAGTTCTATATTCAATTTATCGCAATATGGACTAAAACTTATATTTTCAACGCTATCACCAGCCCACCAAGAAAGAATAATCCTTATTTTCCTGCCTTAACTGCTTCCCGGAACCTTCCTACGCAGAATGTATTGTTATCCAAAAACCCATCATTTAGAAAAATGATCAGAACAACTATCTCTATCCCTCAATCATCACTCAAGACGAAAGACGCTACTCTCTGCACTCCAACACACCCAACTCCATGCACTAAAGCCGCAAATCTATGAATACGAGCGAGAACAAAAAAGACGTCATTTCTCTGAAGAAAAGTAGAAAAACCATCAACTCATCTAGGCAAACTCCTCCTCCTTCTGAACGGCAATCATTCCCCGACAGTGTACCCTATGAAGATGTAAACCAGATTCCTTATAGCTTACAAAACCAACTGACAAACCCTAACCTCCCAAGTCCTAGGCTCTCACTTCCCCAGTCAGTTATAACGAATACTCCCAAGCAAGTTTTCTAAAACAGTACTTACTTACAAACATCAAGGCCCTCTGTAGCTTTTAGTTACAAGAGATAACCTCTGGAACTGAAATGTCTACCTTTTGCTCAGCGGTTTTAACCCAAAAGTAATTAGAATGCAGTTCCTGCAGGTATCTTTCGACAAACTGACTCTTTCATGAGAACCACAGAAGCAAATTTTGAAAAAACCATATAACCCTCTCACTAAAAACTTTCCTAAATTTACGCCAACAAATAAATTCTATAATCCTTGGAGTTATAGATGAAAAAGAAAACTAGCAATAACAGCAACCAAAGCGTAAGAATCAAGAAAAACAACTTTGGGGATGGCAAGCTGCGCTTCCAAGTAAGGCAAACTGTTTCCATTAGATAGCCGGAATAGGAAGATATCCGTTAGTCAATTGTGCTATAGAATATCAACTTTTCCAACAATAACGGCCATATTGATCATCTCTTGAAGCCCATCACAGAGTCTGAGATGGAGATAGAGAGCTTCATTTAAGATGATCGCTTAAGAAGGTGAATAACAATCGGAAGATGATAATATACTTTTCATTTTTATGTTTTTCCTTTTTGAGGCTCATAATCAGTTTTTTGACGAAACCAAAGAAAAATGAATGTTAAACTTGTTTTAACTTCCACAAGCATTTATTATTGACTGCCTTGAGTTCAATCATATATTATGAGTTCTAAAAAAGCAGTTTGATGGCAAATCTTCAAAATACAGCGAAATCACAAGTTTTGAGAACAATCTAAGAGTTTGTAAGTGTTTTACAGTGAATTTGTAACTTTTTTGACTTTAGGATTTCATAATCATTGATTATATAATAGTTCTATGCCCCTTTTAAAAGACGAAGCGATTAGTCAACCCGTTAACATTTACGTGAATCTGTCAAGAGACGAAAAAGCAGTCAAATAAAATATCAGAGTCAGCTCCAATCACATCTCCATTCTTGATGACGAGGGTTAAAGTAAACCTTTTTTAAATTAGTCATAGAAGAGATTGTACCTTTGGGTAAAATCTTGCCAACGAATTTATAAAATTAGCAAATCAGCGAAAGATCACTCATAAATTCTTTAGATAACTTTGTCGCAGGCATGAATTTGACTGTTTTATTGGTAGGAGCATCTTTTTCAGGCAAAGAGAAACTTTTTGACGGCAACAAAAATGAATTACCTTTAGCTACTTACTTTGTAGATCGTTTGTTTCCTGCCTTAAAGCAGAAGTTCAGAAAGTACGAATTGAGGATGCGGATGGGTTTGATTGTAAAATAAAAGATTTACGATTGTAACTCCTAGAATAAGTATGGAACACTTAAGATCAAGGAAAGTGATTGGGAAGGAGTCTAAATTGTGAATATGAATGCAGTGGCAATTGAAAGTCCTTAAGACTTCAAAAAAGAGATACAAAGAGCAATAAAGCAAAAGAACAGGCTTGTGCTTTAGTTCAAAGACCTATACACAAGCTATCTATCACTCACACTCATCAGAGAATCAGATGAACATTAGCATGGAAAGATCATTTCTAATGCCAATTTTATTGAGATTCCAGGGGTTTAAATCATGGCTCAATCACAAAACTCTGTCAGATCCAAAGAAGCTTCATTATCCACAAAAAGTCTTTTGAATTTTGCTGCAATACTGAATGATTTAAGCAAGAATCCTGAAACAGTGATTGAATATGACTCAGTTCTAGGACTAATTCTCAAAGAAATAGTTTGTGGTAATTCTGAACTTGTGTGTTATTTTCATCTAAAGTCAGAAGATATTTAAGGCTCTAGAGGAACTATCAAGTTTTTGAAAATGACAGAAAACATCGCTCAATACCCCATAATAAACCAAGGTTAAGTATTTGGACTTTTGAGAAGATACAGAGCAGAAGCCCTGGCTCGAAAAGGGAAAGAAGTTGATAAATAAGTATAATAACAAAGAAATTTTCTATAAAACGAAATCCAAAGAGTAAAAACTGAAGATGATTATGCAAGGCTTCTGGAAAAGTACAGTGATCTTAAAAACAAGTACAATTTAGCCTTAAAAGCTAAATCGGAGGCTCAACTTGAACTGATCAAATGCGAAGAGTAAAAACTGGAAATAGGTAAATCCTTGGTAGAAGTGCAAATAGAGAACACAAAGTTGTTAGAAAAACTGCAAAACAAAGACTACTAAAATGGTAAAAAGATTATGCAAACTGAAAACAGATTGGCTAAAAAGGAAAACAACTATCAGGAATCCATTGACAAAATATCATAGCTCAACATGTCTCTCAATGATGCTTTATAAACAAAAAGAGACCTTGAGATCTAGTTTATAGCGTTGAAGAGAAACTTCATACTTCAGCAAAAAGACATCAAAACTTTGAAGGAAGACAATCAAAACTTGAGCTTAGATGTGATAAACCTGAGCAACTAAAATGAAAGGCTCAAGCAGAATTTTATGAACAAGACTCAGCCTGATTAAAGAAACAAAATTCTTTTGTAACTCTAAGCTCAAAAACAGCAATAATTGAAAAGAGAGAATAAGCAACAATAGGAAACCATTAGCTATTTAAAAGGGTAAGTCTAAAGATACAAAAAAGAGCTAATTGAGAGGGAAGTTAAATTTCAGAAAGAAGGGAGATAGTCAGGGCTTAGTGGATATGGCAAAAACTATGATAGAATCTAGCTGTAGAATGAAAACTCATAACTGCAAAATAGAATGAAGCTATTGCAAAGAAAGATAGAGGAACTTTAAGAGAAAGTTGGTTTTTATGAAGAGTAAAACACTAATTTAGAAAACTAAAACAAAGAGTTGAGAATTAAGGGTAATAGTGACACGAACGAATACAGAAGAAAACTTTAGGATTTTACAAAAAATACAAGTACCTTTTGATTAAAGTAGATTACTAAGCAGTTCTCAAAGAGTTGAGGGAAAATTTTGCCAGAAAAGACGCAGAAAGTCTGAATCGATTCAATAATCTCAAAAAGTCAGAAACAAACAAAAAACAGTAAATCACTTCACTTAAGGCACATATGAGGTCTCTTTTGGCTTTGATGGATTAATGGGCACCACAAGGTGTTGATCTGCCTGGCTTGAGAAAATTCAAATCATTAGATCTCAACGATGAAGGATAAGTTGACCAGGTATCTCAGCTCAGAGTGAAAAACATGAAACTGTAGTAAGAGGTATAACAATTGTTATTTAGGTCCGAAGATTGAAAGCCAGTGGAGGAAATATCCGCACTAGTGGAAGTCAAGTCAGGCCTGAGCAGATTCGATAAAGTAGGGTAAACCAATAATTCAATTACTTGAAGAACAGCCAAATAGGGAATTCCGAAATAAATCGAATAAAAGAATAAAACTCAAAGCTCATGTAAGAAAATAGGCGTTTAGCCGTTATGTTGAAAGATGGCAATAAAATGGATTTGAATGTCCTTCGTAGGTAGCTGGATAGCTTGAGGAAGTAAAACTAGCACTTACGCAACCAGTCTTCAGTAAGTCCATCCACAGGCGATCAAAAGCTAGTCTTCTATGAAAAACATCTTAAACTATTAGAAAAATAAAGGAGCTAACTTCTTTCAAGATGCACTGTTGCTGAGGAACAAGTAAAAAATTTGCTTTCAAAAGTAGGAAAAGTGAAATGATTCAAATTTTTGAAGATTAAAATCAGTTGATCATTAAAAAGTATGTCTTATTTTTTCATATTGGAGTTGTTGCCTTTCAAGTTTCTATAAACAACCTTTGTAACTCTTTTTTATTAGTGAAGTTTCTTTTTTTGGATTAAAAGATTGGATTTTTTCCCAAAGGAATAATCTTTCGCTGTTTTTGGGGCTCATTCTGAACTAACGGTAGCTTTTTGTGTTGTTAGTAGTAATCTTTGGAGAAGTTAGTCTGTCACTGCTTTTGATATTATTCAGTCTTTTATAAAACTGTCTATCCTCACTTTTTGCCTAAGAAAGAGAAATCTTTTTGAAGTCATGACTAGTTAAAGGAGTTATCATTTTAATCTTCTCCTCAATCTTTGCTTATTTAGCTAAAAGATGTTTGTTTTACTAAACCCTGACAGTATTTTAACCAACAAGGGAAGAAAATTAGTGCTTTCGGCTTATTTTCGCTGAAGCCGTTTCTTTGAATTACAGCTAAAACTGTATTTAATCAAAATGTAGTGCTTTAATTTATCTTTTGCTTGAAGAATTACGAGGTTATTTTCTCAATCTTGCCTTTACTGGAGATATTTCAATATCCTGTTACTACATCACTTGAACCTTTTAGCGTTATCTTAGCTACAATTAAATGTAATTTTGTTTTCTTTCATGCTAACTCATATTCATTTTTTTTAGGCTTTAAAAATCTTCCACAATTTTTTCAAAAACTACTTCTTTTTTGCTGAACTACACCAAAATTTCTCTAACAGACTAAAGATCTAAAGGAGGCAATACTTAACCTTAGCTTTAACCAAAATAAATTCTCCTCATTAGTAAGGCATAACCCTTAAAATTGCTCCATTTTTTGTCAATTTTTTAAATTAGTAACAACTTTTCCTCTTAAAGTCTTTTCAAAATCGTCTTTTGACTTTAATTTACTGCTTCTATTATTTAACATGTGATTCTCTTGATTTAATCACTGGCTTTTAAAAACTTGGCAGCCATTGTTTCAATTCCTAGGCTGATGGACTTTTACAGTTTTTTGACTTAGTTGTATCGTTAGCAAAGAAGAGGGTTTTTTCGAGGACTACTAAGAGTGCTATTAATCATATAATCATTAGTATTTACAATCATTTCAAAGGTGAAAACTTCCTAACAAGGCAGCCAAAGAAGAACCCAGTCAGACTAGAAATGGTAAACAATTCACTGTTCTTTTTGCCTTTTTGCCACAAATAGCCCTCCAAAAGAATGTAGAAGAGGCAAATGTAGCCAATCGGAATACCAGCTCTTGTTATGCCTAACCCTGGAACTGATTTCAGCATAACTCTTGACTTCAGTGCTGTAAATCCATTGAGAGGACCCAAAGCTCCCCATAACATGTTGCAAAGGGCTATCAACGTTCCTTATCCATAGCTAATCCTTTACTGATCCCAAACCTAATACTGCTTAACTCTTTCATCGACTAGATGTTTTCCGACAGTGCTATTGATTAGAGTGTTAGTCAGCAAAAGAGCGATTACCCACCTGTTAGATATGAACTTAGTCATTTGGTTTACCACAGCTAGGAGAGGTAGGTAGGCCACGAAAATTGTTTCATACATGAAAGCTGACAGCAGAAATCCTGAAGGGTATTACATTCCTGAGTTATTGGATATGGCAAAGTAGCAGTCTACAACCTTCACAGGCAGATACTGCTAGTTATAGAAAAAGAATAGGCCGCTTAAGAAAAGAATGAGGGTCAAATACTTCTTTCCTGGCTTATATTTTACTCCAAACTCAACTATTTCCAGCTTTTGGATAGTTCTGGGATCATTGAGGAGAATAACCTTTTGTTCAAATGTTCTGGGGTACTCTGGAAGATTAGATGCTGTTCCTTTAGCTAACTTCTTTTCGATATCTCGCTTTATTATCTAGGTGCTTATTAGTTTTTTGATTTGAGTTTGAGTGAGACGTAACATTTCTGATTATAATATCAGGCATCATAAAGTTTAAGCAGCAATCTTAATTAAGGCTAATATTGATTCATAAATGCAAAAATCTCAAATCAAAGTACAATTGTCTTCTTTTCCCTCCTATTTTTTCTTATCTTACTCTCCTTCTTTCTTTTACTCATCCTCCTTCTTTTACTCTTTTTACTTCTATTAACCTTTTCGTTTTTTCAGTGGGCTGAGCCTTTTTTATGACTAGTTTTAGGAAGCATCAATTAGGCTCCTATCTAGGATATTTTCCTTAATTTTGCCTTACTCACGATTTTCTTTGATAAATCTATGGATCCTTTCCTGGATTATTGAGCCGAAATGTTCGAAGTTTTTTTGAGAGTACTCAGAACATGCTGGGTTCATAAATCCATGCTAGGCTCCTGCAACTTCAATTACTGAGATTTTTTCATTACTCAAATATGCTTTTTTGGCTGCTTTCGCCAAAGCTCTTTCCGAAAGATAGTTTATTCTGTCTTTAGCTCCCAAAAAAACCTTAGTTTAAGTTTTAATAAGGTTTGCGTTAACCTTGTCTAAAGGAGGAAGCCCATAAAAAAAGAAAGCTAAGTCAACTGTCTTAATGTACTAAAGCATCTTTAGTCCTATGGCAGCTCCAACTGAAAATCCGATCAAAATGATGACTTTTCCGCTTTTGGCTGCATAATCAATCACAGAATAGACAATCTCAGCGATTTTGGCGTGATCGAGATTAGTGAGGAAGGTTGCATCATCATTTGTTTCTGTATCATTCTCAGTTTCAGTGAAAAGACTGGGTATTACAATAGAGTATTAGTTGTTGGTGATGTACTGAACCATGAGTCTCAGGTAGTTTTGCAAGCCGTAGTGTTCATGAAGGCAGACCACTATACAAGGTGATTTCTATTTGATGTCGATATAAGCCAAAACATTCTTATTAATGAAGGCCTGCCTGCTTTAAAAGATCTATTAGGAAAGCTACTCTTCTGCGCTCATTTATAATTAATTAATGATTCTATAAATGAATCAGTGGCTGATTGCTTGAATGATTGAATTAATATTTGTGTCAGGAATAAACCAATCATGGTTTGTTTCTGCTCATGATTTTATCCGTTTAATGGTGGGGGGGCCGCACGCTTTTTTTCACCGGAAAAACATGCCTAGGGGAATATGTCATCAAAAGATTGAATGAAATCTGAAGGAATCAAAGAGTGGCTTGGATACCTTTCGTGAAATGGTTGAATTAACAATTTTTTAAACCATCTTTCCTTGATCTATGAGAAGTTTTCTCTTGAGATTGAATTTTCTTTTTTGTTACATTAACCACTGAATTTTAGAAGATATTCAGTTGAATCACGCTTAAGGCTGTGTTACCTCTTTGGGTTGTAAACAGTTCAGAAGCTCAAAAAATAGCAGATGTATACAATTCATCAAAAACACAAGATCAACATATTTTACTCCTACTGGGCTTGGATGACTCATAAGCACTGATAATTTCTTTTTTCTCCTGCTCTATAAGCTGCAGAACTTCTGCTACTTTGTTCTCTTTAATGACCAACTTGATGATCTCATCAGTGGGCATCTTCATGAAATCTGTGAACTAACGGTCGAATTCACTGCCAATTCTAAAAACTTCAATGGGCTCAGGCTAAACCCCTTGGCTCTATCTCATATTATCATTTTTTGTGCTGCTAAGGTCCTTTTTTGTGATGAGTTTATTCAGTTTTGATTGTTCGCTCAACTCTTTTTAATTCAGTTTATAAAACTCAGATTGAGTGATGCCGATTTTGTGTAAGAAATCTTATTTGAGGTTATTTATTGTCTAGAATTCTTCCCAAACCTTCCTATTGATGATAGAAGGTTCTTATAGTAGCTTGGAGTGTGAGGTTTCCCTTCCTTTTTTAGTCTGAACTTGCTGCATCTTCTTTTCCTGTCTTATTTTAAACATAATTTTTGTATTTTCCTTCGTTTTAGTGAAGGCCTCCTCTTCCTTGGCTTTGTTTTTCATGGAATCCTCCATCCTCTTGAACTAAAAGAACTCTGCCTTCATTTTTAGGAGTATATTCCTGAGTTGTATAAGTTCATTGTGGGTCGTTTCTTTTTGATTTTTCAGATTCTCGATGTTTTACCTCAATTTATTGTACTTTTTTTCAGTGTCCTACATGATCTTCTTGATGAACTCTATACTTCGATTCTCTTCTTTGATCTGGATACTAAGTCACACTCGATTTACCTCTAATCTACAGTTTTTTCGATGTTCTCGTAAAGTTATTTGTATTTCCTGTGCTCCTCTGTGCATTTCTGAAATTTCCTTAAAAAGTATTGGTACTTCAGCTGTATTGATACAAGTTGGGCATCTTTGACTTTTCCTTCAAGTTCTGGGAATTTGCTGAGGCAGCCTTTGAGGAGCTCAGCTTAGACTGCCACTTCCTTTATCTCACTTGAGTTCGGAGTTTATTCGGTCATCGAAGGAATGAAATTTATAAAAATAGAATATTGCTAATTCAAATCAAAAATTTCTTCATCTGAGTATCTTTTTACACACATTCCCTTTAGACCTTATCTTTTTCTTATCATTTGTTAGCAGATCTTATAAATGAAAGATACATTGGAATTAGCAAAATATAGATTAGGAGTTTCAAAGTCTCAACTCCAAAATCATCATCATATAGACCATCATTTTAGATCTTACTCCACCAAGAGGTTGGCAGAGTCTTCAGAATCAAGCACGAGCTGTTGCTCTATCGAGCCCGAGGGCACGTCCTCAACTAAGCTTAGCGTAGAGTTGAGGATATCTTTCCACCTGTTCTTTTTTCTGAGGTCAGGTTAGCTCATGGCCTTTCCAACTTAGTCTAGGTCAGTTAGGGCTTAAATTGAGGGGACCTTATGTGCGTCCCTCATGTTTTTGCACGATAAGTGAGTTTTGCAGATGTTGCACATGGCCTTATAATCTCCAATTATTTTAAGGACAGGATAGAAGTCGTTCGCGAACTTGAACTTTTACTTCTTTTTCTCCACAAATAGGGGGAAGTTGGAATCCGGGTTTTCCGTTTTGTGCACAAAGTTTGTCATCTGCGTGGGTGTTGTTTCCACTAATTAGTATATAAGCTCAGTGTCTACCATTTTGCCGAGCCCCATCCATGATTGGAATTGGGCTCTGAAGAGTTTTTAGAATATATCCTTCTTTCAACTCCAAAATAAAAATAAAAACTGGCATTAAGCAGCTTATTCGACCATGATTCTGTAACCTATTACAGGTTGACTTTTAAAGGTTGAGAGGAGCAACATGAATTCTCGTTTGGGGTTTGCTTTGTTTTTTCATTGGGATTAGGCCTTGGTGTGGTCGTCTTAGTTTGGAGGCTAATCCGAAGCCTCTAGCACACTCAGGAGTTTGGGCAGTGGGAGCTATACTAGGTCGTTGAGGAGGTCGTTCACTTCGTCCGGTGGCAGTCCTGGTGGTAGAAAGAGAGTTCCAGGTGATCACGCCTCATTTCACACTGTTCTCAACATTTTAATGACTTCCTGAGAACATATTTTAGTTCAGTGACTTAATTAGTTGGAGTCGCTAATCACTCAGAATATTTCTGCTCTGATGGATATGTGTAAGGTACGTCTGACAATTCTGCCATATGCCTGCGTTAGGTTCAAGAACACTCCAACCATTCCTTTCTTGTTAACCTTCAGCTTGTCCTTCTATTTGTATAGCTCTATTCTGATACTCGAAGAAAATGCCGTGAACTATGATGTTAAATCTCTTAGGCTTCGTTCTGTAGAGCTCATTTAGCAGTCAAGAGTTCCTATGGATAATCAAACAAACTAATAATGGAGTTTGTATAAATTTTTGTATAAAATGATAAACAATCAAATATTGGATAAATCCTCTTTCTTGCTGTTTGGTTCTAGTCCTTTTAAGTGATTAACCAAGAGTCTATAAATCCGGTCTCTCCTAGTCCTCCTTTTTTAAGTTATATGTTGACCCACGTAGTCCCTTACTCTGTGGTCTTGTTGAGTTAAAACCTGTCTTAAATGGGTTTGTGGTCAGAGTCTCTCCAGGTTCATGTTGAATATTAATCAGCATCCTTGGGTTAATAGTCTTTCGAGATGATGATATATTCGATCACTGCCGTCAGAGTGCTTCCTATATCTCTTTATATCTTACTTTTTCTTTTATAACGCCGCCCTGTTGCCCTATTGGGCCCTTTCCCCCTTTGATTATCTATTGGACCTCTCGGGTTCTCCTTGTCTGCTTTGCTCCTTGAGGGTTCTTTTCTTCTTTCAGCAGCTTTCTACTATTTTCAGACCATCCTAGGTTTTGATATCAGATTAGGCTATGAAGGTTATATCGTAGGCGTAGATAAAACTGCTAAGACCGTTATCCTATAATTATTTGATGAGACTCTCAGAAAAAGAATAGATGTTGAAGAAGGCGGAACTCTTTGTGAGTCCTTGAGTAGCACCGTTGGTTGTTTTGCTGATTGCGATGCCGTACTTCACAGTAATGTTTGAATGGACAAACTTCAAGCGGTTGAGTTTGTCATCAGTTAATATGCGTTTTTCTTCTAGGATTTGGTAGAGTTTATTGAGTTCAAGTTGTTGTATGCGGATTTAAAATCAATGAAGGTTGCAATGGGTTTGACGGATCGCCATGGGCGTGTTCAATGAAGGCTTGCTTGAATTGCGAGATACGAACGCTGAAAGTAAACCAAACTGTTTGCGATTTATCTTATGGATTAAGTATTCTTTCAGGTCTGGCACGACAGACTATGATAGGTCGGTATTCGTTTACTTTAGGAAGTTAGGGATGTGCTTTGTTGATTGTTATAAGTCTGCTAGTAAAATGTAGTTTCTTATTCCTTTTGTAATTTTTTTTAATAAAAGCATGCAAATTGTTAGAATCATAATATTGTTCAAGAGTGCAAACACTCTTTTACGACTTTATAGCTGGTTTGATGCCCTTTTGAGTCCTGGTTTTGAAGAAGCATTGAGAAGGAATATCCCTTTAATGATATTTGTCTTCTTGAGTTTGCTTAAAATCGTCTAGGCCTAGAGCAAAATGAAGCGAGACCTGCTGGTCACCCTGGAGCGCTTCCTATACTGCCAGGGATGGCCCCCGGACGATGTCAATTTTACCCTCAGCGACCTAGCAAAGCTGCCACTTCCCGAACTAGCATCCTTCCTCAAAGACTTGGAGTCAGAAACCACCTCCCAATGATCCAAAATAAAGTCCAAGGAGTTACCTTAGGACCTTATAACATTCCTTTCATAGGAAATTCCATTATTATTATTATTTGTCTTCTTTCACCAAATTCTATCTCTCGTCCTTTGGAAAGTACACGTCTCAGTAGCTCTGACTTAGCCAATGGAGAGACGGCTTGCAGTTTTTGGTGTTCAATTTGAGATAGCTTCTCCATGGATGAAGATTCCCGTTCCTCAGTACCTGAGTTTTGTTGCCTTATTTTTGGCGACAGTTTGCCTGATAATCGTTATCTCACCCCCTTTTCTGAGTACTAAAGACACTAACTATGAAAGTTCGCAAATTCACACTTATAACATTCATAATTATAGTTAGTCGAGGGAAGAAAAGTCATTCGAAAGGGCTCACAACTAACCCTCTGCTTCCGCAAACTCTTAGCTACTCTCACGAAACATCTCACAGAGCCATCCAATCCTCGGCATCAGCGTTTCTCGTCGATCTTTGGATGTCTATGATTGTGAAAACTGACTTTTGCGAAGAAGAAAGAAAAGTAAAAAAAGAGGAGTTCAAAGGCTAAAGAAAGAGAAGAGATAGGAATGGGGAGTGTTTTTTTGTCGGTGGGAGTGCAATTAACTGAAAAACCAAATCAAAGTGGCAAAAAAGGGTTTCTTTCGACCCAAAACGCCTGATTCTCGAAGTTTCATAAAGTACGACAGAAAGACATTCATTTATGGTTCAGGGAAGCTTTGTTAGCGCAAAGCCAACGAAGATTCCTTGAAAAAAAGAACTGCCCTCCGGCTTGAAAATTTTGTGTCGATTTGAAGCCTTTTGTCAAAAGTCAGCTCGCAAATAAAACACTAACAAATTTGGCAGAAGCTCATAAACTACGGAATCTATCAAAAATCGTAAGGAAGCCTAAGTTAAGCACAAAAAGGCTGCTTCAATGGTTTTTCCTTGTTTCTGGATAGAAAAGCGAACTCTCGACTTTTCATATAACTTAAGCGACTATTATTCCCAAAAGGCTCAATTAAAAAGCAAAAGACCGTAAAACGTCGAAGTATGACTCTTTTATAGCCGAAAGACATCAAAAAAGGCTCTTTATTTCGTTGAGAGTGATTTTCATAACAAAAAATCAAAGGCGTCATCCTTTTCTTGAGCCATTTTGGAATAGTCAACCGTAGTCGCCTCAGAAGGCCTAATTAGCTCACTCTATAGCCCATATTAACACCTTTAGTGGAGATACCTCGTAGTTAGCTAAATGGGGGCTTAGCCTTTTAGGGGTTTCAAAAGCCTAAACTTCAAAATAAAAGTAAAACTGAGAAAAAGG
>Ga0316217_10001894_pt1 | contig 26251 bp, 22 predicted proteins | sample 1anoAmetaG_FD_203633 | JGI IMG/M metagenome (GOLD analysis project Ga0316217, IMG submission 203633) | Freshwater microbial communities from Trout Bog Lake, Wisconsin, USA - 1anoA | ecosystem: Environmental > Aquatic > Freshwater > Lake > Hypolimnion/Profundal zone | place: USA: Wisconsin...
ATGATCTTGTCGGTCTCGGCGAGCAGTTCGCTCATCATCGCGACCATGTTGTTCAGGTTGATCTTGATGGCGTTGTACTGGCCCTTGTAGTCGGTGGTGATGGCGGGCGGGATGATGCCCTTGGCCACCTTGTCCACGTAGTCGGCGGTGACGTTGAGCGGCCCGATGACGGCGTCCAGGGTGTCGTTGACGCCCTGCACGATCTTGCGGAAGTCGCCCTGGTGCCGGGTGGCGTCGGCGCGGGTCTCCAGCTGGCCGTCCATGGCGGCCCGGTGCAGCACCCCGGCGTCGGCCACCAGCGCATTCACCGCGTCCACGCAGGTGTTCAGGTTGTTCTTGATCTCGTTGAAGTCGCCGTTGTACTTGTCGGTGATCTTGGGCGGGATGTCGCCCTTGGAGATGCGGTCGACGTAGCCGGCGGCCACGTTGAGCGGGCCGATCACCGCGTCCAGGCAGTCGTTGACGCCCTGGACGATGTTGCGGAACTCGCCCTGGAACTTGCTGGCGTCGGCGCGGGTGGCCAGCTTGCCTTCCACCGCGGCCTTGGCCAGGCCCTGGGCTTCGGCGGTCATGCCGCGCAGGGCGACGGTGGCCTGGAGCAGGGCCGGGGCGATCTCGTCCTGGGCGTCCTTGGCTTTCACGTCGGTGCTGAGATCGCCGGCGGCGATCTTCTTCAGGGTGCCCACGGTTGTGACCTGGAGGTCTTCGCTGAAGGCGTCCATGGCCCGGGCCAGCTGGCCGACCTCGTCCGCGCGCTCCATCTTCAGCCGCGTGCCGAGGTGGCCCCGGCCCAGTTCGTTCATCATCTCCACGCCCTTCTGCAGCGGCGCGACGATGGACCGGGCGATGAGGATTCCCAGGCCCAGGGCCAGCAGGGCGGCGATGACCATCACCACCATCAGGGTGGTCCGGGCGCTGGACGCGCTGGCGTTGTTGGCCGCCTCGGTCTCGCCGGCCAGGGTGAGCTTGCTGTCCATGAATTTCTGGATGGCGTCGTTGAGGGCGTCAACCTTGACCTTGCCCTCGCCCCGCACCAGGGCCTCGGCGTCGACCTTCTTGCCGGCGGCCACCAGGGCCAGGACCCTGCCCTCCACCGCCCGGTAGTCCTTGAGCGTGTCCTGCACCTTGGCCAGGGCGGCCCGGCCCAGGTCGGAGATCAGGGTCTTCTCGACCTCGGCGAGGTTCTTGTCCACAATCGCGTCCAGTTCCGCCACCCGCTTGCCGTAGGTGGCCGCGTCGCCGGTGAGGATGGCGTCCCGCAGGTTGACCCGGGTGCGCTGGAACGAGTCCATCATGCCGGCGGTCTGGCCCAGCGGCACCGTCATCTTCTCGTAGAGCCGGGCGTCCGAATCCTCCAGGCCCTTCAGCTTGACCGTGGCGAAGATGCCCACGAACACCGCGAACATCGCGGTGATCAGGAACGCGGCGATGAGCTTGGGACCCATCTTGATGTTGTCGAGAGCTTTCACGACATGCCTCCGGGGTGGAATGGTTGGGATGGGTCTGGGTTCATGCGCCGTGCAAAACTTCGTTGATGTCGAGCAGCACCAGCAGGCCGGCGTCGGTCTTGATCACGCCGGAAAGGAAGCGGCCTTCCGCCTCGCCGACGTTGGCGCTGGGGGGCTCGATGGTCGCTTCGTCCGCCTCCACCACGTCGCCGATGGCGTCCACCAGGAAGCCCACCAGGTCGTTCGAGGTGGTCAGGCTCTCGCCGCCCTGGTGGCCGGCCGCGGCCAGTTCGCCGCTGGTCTTGAGGATGATGTTGTGGCTGGAGTCGGCCACGTCCTGGCGGGCCAGGCCGAGCCGGACCCCCAGGTCGAGGATGGTGACGATCTGGCCGCGCAGGTTGATCAGCCCGCGGATGTGGTCCAGGGAGTGCGGCACCGGGGTGATGTCCAGGATCCGGTTGATCTCCCGGATCATCATCAGGTCCAGGCCGAACAGCCGGTCCCCGAGCAGGAAGGTGGCGTACTGGCTCATGCGGTCACCCCCGCCAGCAGGCCCTCGGCCCGGAGCAGTTCCAGCGGCTCCAGGAACAAGGTCAGGTTGTGCTGCAGGATGGCCGAGCCCAGGATGCCCGGACCCTTGACCTTGACCGGCTCCAGTTCCACCTCCACGTCCAGGGCGTCGATGATGTCGGAGATCACGATCCCGGCCTTGGCCAGGGCCACGGAGCCCCGCTCGATCACCTTGGGGATCACCACGAACACCTCCTTGAGGCCGGGATCCACCGGCCGCACTTCGATCAGCTGGTCCAGGTGGATCAGCGGCAGGCCGTGGCCCCGGTAGTCCACGAACGGACGGTCGCCCACCAGCTGGATGTCCGCGGTCTGGATCTTCTCCAGGCGCATGATCTGGTCCTGGGGAATGGCGAAGAATTCGCCGGCGGCACCGGTGCAGACGATCACCGAGCGCCGCTTGGAGGCGGCCACCGCAGCCTTGCGCTTCTCCTCCTCGTTGCGCAGCTTCTCCTCCGCCTGGAGGTCGGCGAAGTGCAGGTGGGCCTGGGTCACCAGGCCGCCGGCGTCCAGGATCATGATCACCCGGCCGTCGCCCATGATGGTGGCGCCGGAGAAGCACTTGCAGGTCTGGACGAACTCCGAGAGCGGCTTGACCACGATCTCCTCGATGTCGAACAGCTCGTCCACCACCACCCCGAACTGGTTGGAGCCCAGCCGCAGGACCACGATGTTGTAGTCGCTGCGCCAGTCGGTGCGCCGGTCGCCGCCGCGCCCGGGATGTGCTTCCTCGGCCGCCTCCTGGACCTGGGCCCCGCCTCTGGAACGGCGGTCCACCAGCTCCCGGCGCCGGTCCTCGGCCAGTTCCCCGGTGGCCGGATCGACGAAGGTCCTGGGAATCCCCAGCACGTCCGCCAGCCGCACCAGCGGCAGGATCCGGCTGCGCAGGCGCAGCACCTCGGCGCCGTGCACCCGCTCGATCCGCTTCGCCACGTCCGCGGCCCGCACCCAGACGAACTCCACCACGTTCACCTGGGGGATGGCGAAGCGGTTGCCGCCCACCCCCACGATCATGGAGGGGATGATGGCCAGGGTCAGGGGCAGCCGCAGCAGCACGGTGGTGCCCACCCCGACCTGGGTCTCCAGCTCCACGTGGCCGCCCAGCTTCTCGGTGTTGGAGCGGACCACGTCCATGCCCACCCCGCGCCCGGAGATATCCGACACCTGCTCGGCGGTGGAGAAGCCCGGGGCGAACACCAGGTTGACGATCTCCCGCTCGGTCATCTCCTTGGCCTGGGCCTCCTTGACGATGCCCTTGGCCACGGCCTTGGACAGCACCTTCTTGGGGTCGATGCCCCGGCCGTCGTCGGTGATGGCGATGATCACCTGGCCGCCCTGGTGGTAGGCGTGCAGCAGCAGCCGGCCGGTGGTGCTCTTCTTGGCCTTGCGGCGCTCGTCCGGCATCTCGATGGCGTGGTCGGCGCAGTTGCGGATGATGTGGGTCAGCGGGTCGGTGAGCAGCTCGACGATGGACTTGTCCAGCTCCACCTCGGCGCCCTTGATCTCGATCTCGATCTGCTTGCCCAGCTGCCGGGCCATGTCCCGGATGATCCGCGGGAAGCGGTTGAACACCGTGCCGATGGGCTGCATCCGGGTCTGCATGATGCCTTCCTGCAGCTCGGAGGTCACCTGGCTGATGTTCTGCAGGATCGCGGCCAGGCCCGGGATGTCGCGCACGTGCCCGGCCACCGCCCGCAGCAGCTGGTTGCGGCTCAGCACCAGCTCCCCGGCCTGGTTCATCAGGTCGGTGAGCAGGTCCACCCGCACCCGCAGGGTGTCATTGGAGGCTTCCACGCCCTTGGCGGCCCGGGCGCCGTTGCCTTCCCGCGCCGGCTCGGCGCCTTCCTCGGCGGCCTCGGGCGCGGGCTCTTCGGCCGCGGCCTGGACCGGCGGCGCAGGGGCGGCGGGCGCCGGAGGAACCGGAACGGGCTCCGGGCCGGCCTTGGCCTTGACCTGCTTGCGCAGGGCCTTCATGTCCAGCATCGCCACCTGATCCTCGGGCAGGCCCAGGGCCATGGCCGCCAGGTCGGCCTGGAGCACCGAGCCGAACAGGATGGTCACCGGCAGGTCCTGCTCCAGGCAGTGCTCCAGGTCGGCGATCTCCACCAGGTCGATGTAGGCGTCCAGGCACTGGCCCACAGACAGCGCGTTGTTCAGGAAGGCCAGCGGGGTGATGCCCTTGTCCTTGATGTCGCGGCGCAGCATGGCGGTGGCCTGGAACAGGTTCATGCCGTGGGCCAGGGCCGATTTCACGCCCTCCATGTCCAGGTCGAACTCCCGGCGCCGGCCGTCGGCGTCCTTGCCGCCCCGGGCCTTGACCTGGGCCCCCTGCTCCAGCCCCTGGCCGGCCAGGATCGCCTTGAGCTGGGCGGTCTCCTGTTCGCACGGGACCTGGTCGCTGGCCTGGATATCGTCCAGCATGGCCCGCAGCCGGTCCATGCCGGCGAACAGGGCGTCCATGAGCTCCGGGTCGACCCGCAGCTTGCCGTCCCGCACCAGCATCAGGACGCTCTCCATGACGTGGCTCAGGCCCTTGAGCGCCTCGAAGGCCAGGAAGCCGGCGCCCCCCTTGATGCTGTGGATGGCCCGGAACACCCGGTTCAGCAGATCCTTGGACAGCTCCCCGCCGCCCTGCTCCATGACCAGCAGGTCGGGCTCGATGGCGTTGAGGTGATCGCGGCTTTCGGCGACGAAGTCCGAAATGATGCTCTCGTCCACGATGCTGGACATGGGGTTCAGCCTTCCAGGATGGGGAAGAACTTGGGCAGGTTGAACAGCCGGAACACCCGCATGAGGTCGGGCTTGACTCCCTCCAGGCTGAACGGGACGCCGGCCTTCTGGCAGGTCTTGAACAGGCCCAGCACCAGGGTGATGCCCAGGGAGTCGATCATGTCCACCGCGTGGAACTCCAGGACCACCGCGCTGGGCCGGCCCTCCAGGGCCTTCATCATGCTGGCGCGCTGGGCTTCCACGGTGCTGGCCACCAGGTCGACCTTGGGCTGCAGGCGCAGGGGTTCGCCGGAGGCGCCTGAAGGCAGCGGGGCTTTACTTGTGGACATGGAGGCTCTCCTCGAGAATGAAGGTCATGGTCAACGCGCCGCCGTCCATGCGGACGTCCTGCGCGTGGTAGCGGATCAGCGGCAGGCCGCGGCCGCGCTCGGACATGGGGTCCTCGGGCGGCCGGTGGGCCTCCAGGTCGAACCCCGGGCCCTCGTCGGCCACCGACACCACCAGCGCCCTGCGTTCCGGGTCCGGCCGGCAGCGCAGCTCCACGGTGGCGCCGGGCCGGCCCTGGTTGCCGTGGATCACCGCGTTGCTGAGGGCTTCCCGCACCGCCAGCAGGATGTCGAAGCGCCGCTCCTGGCGCACCGTCCAGCGCTCGGCGGTCGCCTTGAGGCATTCCGAGAGCCGGTCGCAGGCCAGGTCCACCGCGCGGGCGGTGGACGGCAGCCGCAGCGAGATCGCCTCGGGCGCCTGCTCCAGCGCCGGCTGCTCGAACCCCACCACCAGCAGGTCGTCGGCCATCATGCCCTCGCCGTGGGCCCGGGCGGCCTCGCAGATGGCGGACAGGGCCCAGTCCAGGGGCGAGTCGGCCAGGTCCTGCCAGTGGCCGGGCGCCAGGTCCTGGAAGCAGTGCCGGGCCGGGGACAGCACCTCGAAGAAACCGTCAGTGCCGAACAGGAACCGGTCGCCGGGCTCCAGCTGGAGCACCGCCGATTCCAGGTCGGCTTCCGGGAACACGCCCAGGGGCGTGCCGTTGAGCTCGATCTCGCCGGTGGTGCCCGCCTCGCGCCGGCAGTGCAGGCCGTGCGGGATGCCGGCGTTGAGCAGCTGCAGCATCCCGGTGGCCGGGGTCCACAGGCCGAACAGGGCGCAGACCGGCACCTCGGAGAAGGGGCCGCTCTGGATCCCGTAGTTGAGCTTGGTGGCCAGGTGCGGCAGCGCGTCGCAGACCCGGGTGCCGTAGCGGCCGCAGCCCTGGTGGCCGCAGCTGAGCTCGGTGCCGCCGGTCTCATCGGCCGGGTCCAGGGCCATGAGCCCCAGGCACTCGCCGACGTGGGAGGTGAGCATGCCCAGGAACGAGGCCACGGCGTAGGAGCTGAGCACGGAGTGCCCGGCCACGTCGGCCAGGATGAACAGGATCGAGCCGTCGGCGCACTTGAAGCAGCGGAACACGTCGCCGCCGGCGTCGGACAGGGGCTCGTAGAGGGTGTAGAGCGGCACGCCCTTCTCCGGCGCGGCCACCATGGAGCGCTGGGCCAGGCGCACCGCCTTGGCGGTCTCCAGCGACCGCCTGGCGTCCAGCCGGCTGCTGCGTTCGGTGAGCAGCAGTTCCACGCAGGCGGTCAGCTCGGCCCGCTCGAACGGCTTGTTGAGGAATTCGTTCACCCCCAGGTGCAGGGCGCGCTTGACGGTCTCCTTGTCCTCGTTGGAGGTGATCACCCCGATGGGGATGGCCGGATCGGCCTTGCGCACCAGCTGGACCAGCTCCAGGCCGTCCATGCGCGGCATCACCACGTCAGTGAGCAGCAGGTCGAAGCGCCGGCCCTGCTCGGCCTGGCCGAACAGCTCCCAGGCCTCCAGCCCGTCCCGGGCCTCCTGCACCTGGTAGCCGGCGCGCTCCAGCCCGGAGCGGATCATGGCCCGGGTGGTGCGGCTGTCCTCGGCCAGCAGGATCAGCGGCCGGGGCCCCGCGCCCGCCGCGGCGGGTTTCGGCCGGGACGCGGCGTCCGCAGGGGCCTGCAGCGCCCGGCGCGCGGTGGTGGCCAGGTCGATGGCGGTGAACGGCTTGGCCACGATCGCGCTGAAGGTCGCGTGGACGCTGGCGCCCAGGGCGCCGGCCGAGGCCGCGCTGGTCACCAGGACCATGGGCAGGCCCGGCCGAGCCTCCTGGAGCTGCTGGGCCAGGTCCATGCCGCTCAGGCCGGGCATGGTGAGGTCCAGGAAGGCCAGGTCGAAGGCTTCGGGCTGGCTGCGGAAGGCGTCCAGCGCCTCCTCGGGGCGGGTGAAGCAGGCCACCCGGTAGCCCAGGCCCTGCAGGCCCTGGCGGGCCACCGAGGCGATCATCTCGTCGTCGTCCACGAACAGCACCGACTCGCTGCCGCGGGCGTCCATGGGCAGGACCTCCTCCCGGGGCAGGGCCAGCCCGGCGGCGGCCGGCAGCTGGATCCGGAAGCTGGTGCCCTGGCCGACGGCGCTTCGCACCGAGATCCGGCCGCCGGCCTTGGTCACGGTGGCGTGCACCATGGCCAGGCCCAGCCCGGTGCCCTCGCCGGCCGCCTTGGTGGTGAAGAAGGGCTCGAAGATCCGCTCCTGCACCTGGGAATCCATGCCGCAGCCGGTGTCGCGCACGGTGAGCACCGCGCAGCGCAGGCCGTCCAGCCCGCTGGCGGCGCGCTCCCCGGGCTCTTCGGCCAGGGCGACCTTCAGCAGTCCGCCCGCCGGGCTCATGGCCTGGACCGCGTTGATGGCCAGGTTCAGCACCACCTGGTGGACCAGGGCCGGATCGCCCTCGATCCAGATGCCGCTGGTGAGCTCCTCCACCAGCTCCACGTTGGCCGGCAGGGTGCCCTGGAGCGAGTGCAGGGCGTCCCGCACCACGTTGGTGAAGTCCAGCGGCAGGCGCCTGGCGTCGGACTTGCGGCTGAAGCCCAGGATCTGCTGGGTCAGGCCCGCCGCGCTCTGGCCGGCAGTGAGGATCGCCTCGACCTTGGGCAGCAGCGGGCTGTCCTCGGGGATCTTGCACTTGATCAGCTCGGCCGAGGCGAGGATGGTGGTGAGCACGTTGTTGAAATCGTGGGCGATGCCAGCGGCCATCACTCCCAGCGCGTCCATCTTCTGGGCCTGGCGCAGCTGGCGGCCCAGTTCGACCTCGGTGGTGACATCGCGCAGCACCGCCACCAGGTTGCGCACCGCCGCCCCGGGATCGCGCACGGGAGAGAAGGTGGCGTCCACCTCCTGGGGGTGCCGGCCCTCCAGCTGCAGCGAGATCCGCCCTTCCCAGATGCTGCCGGAGGCGGCCTGGCGGGTGGCCAGGTCCAGCGAGGCGTTGCCCAGCAGGTCGGCCAGGGTGCAGCCCTGGATCTGGGCCAGCCCGAAGCCGGTGAGGATCTCGAACGACCGGTTGGCGTAGGAGACGGTGCCGGCCGCGTCGGTGATGGCGATGGCCTCGGCCACCTGCTCCACCGCCGCGCCCAGGTCGGCCATCCGCCGTTCGCTCTCCACCAGCCGGGCCTGCATCCGCGAGCGGTCCCGGCGCAGCGCGGCCTCCTTGAGCTCCCGGCGCACCGCCGGCACCAGGCGCACCAGGTTGCCCTTGGAGATGAAATCGTGGGCCCCCTGGCGCATGGCGGCGGTGACCACGTCCTCGGGCGCGGCGCCCGAGACGATCAGGAAAGGCAGGTCCGCGGCCTGCTTGCGCATGACATCCAGCGCTCCGGCCGAGCTGAAGGCCGGCATCATGTGGTCGCAGATGACCAGGTCCCAGTCCCGTTCCGCCAGCACCCGCTCCATGTCGGGCCGGGTGTCCACCCGCTCCGAATGGGTCTGGAAGCCGCCCTTGCGCAGCTCGCGCAGGGTCAGCAGGGCGTCGTCCTCGCTGTCCTCGACCAGGAGCACGCTCAGCAGCTGACTGGTCATGGCAGTCTTCCTTCCTGGTCCCGGACTCTGGACCCATCGTGCTCATCGGCGGCCTCGCCCCGGCTCTCCAGTTCCTGCACCCGGGCCCGCAGCGCCTCGGTCTCGTCCAGCAGGTCCTGCTGGATCCGGCTGACCTCGTCCAGCAGGCGCAGGAACGCCTGGGCCTCCCGGAGGGTGGGATCCAGCTGATGCTTGGGTAACTGGTCCAAAACGACTCCTCGCCGTCCGCTGGCGCGGCGGCTCCGTGGATCCGGATGGGTGGAAGGGGTTTCCATAGACGAAAAAATGCGCAAGGGACAATACCCGTCAGGGAATGGTCCGTTGCGCCTTCAACTTGCAGGTCCAGAACCTGCCCGCCAAGGGGGTCCCAGGTGGTGCGGGACGATTTGGTGTCTACAACATGAACTCAATCCTGCAATTGTCAAGGAAGGAATGTTTCAGGCCGGCCCCGGCAGGGAGAAGCTGAAGCTGGCGCCCTGGCCCACCGCACCTTCGGCCCGCACCAGGCCGCCATGGCGGCCGACGATCCGCCGGACCAGGGCCAGGCCGATCCCGGTGCCCTCGAACTCGTGGCCGCCGTGCAGCCGCTGGAAGGCGGTGAACAGCTTGCCGGCGTAGGCCATGTCGAAGCCGGCGCCGTTGTCCCGGACCTGGAACCCGGCGGCGCCGTCGCCCAGGTCCGCGCGGCACAGCTCGATCCGGGCGGCCGGCTGTTTGCCGGTGTACTTCCAGGCGTTGCCCAGCAGGTTCTCCAGCACCGACCGGAGCAGGCCCGGGTCGCCCCAGGCCCAGAGCCCTTCTTCCGGCTCGAAGTCCAGGGTGCGGGACGGATCCTGCTGGCGGAGTTCCGCCATGAGGCCGCGCGCCAGGGCGCCCAGGTCCAGCCGCTGGCGGTTGAGCGGGCCGCGGCTGACCCGGGACAGCCGGAGCAGGTCGTCGATGAGCTGGCCCATGCGCAGGGTGCCGGCCCGGATCCGCTGCAGGTAGTGCTGCGCCTCGGGGCCGAGCTGGGCGCCGAACTCCTCCTCCAGGGCGGCGCTGAACCCGTCGATGCCCCGCAGCGGCGCCCGCAGGTCGTGGGAGACCGAGTAGCTGAAGGCGTCCAGCTCGGCGTTGGCGGCCTCCAGCCGGGCGGTGCGCCGGCGCACCCGCGCCTCCAGCTCCTCGTTGAGCTGGCACAGGTCCTGCTGGGCCTGCCTGCGCTCGGTGATGTCCTCCTTGATGCCCACGTAGCTGACGATCCGGCCCTCGCGGTCGCGGATGGGGGCGATGGTCGCCGCCTCCCAGAACAGTCCGCCGTCCTTCTTGCGGTTGCGGAACTCGCCCTTCCAGGTCTCGCCGGAACTGATGGTGGCCCAGAGCCGGGCATAGAATTCCGGGGGTTCCTGGCCGGACTTGAGGAAGGCCGGGGTCCGCCCGAGCGCTTCGGTGGAGCTGTAGCCGGTCAGCTCGGTGAACCGCGGGTTCACGTACTCGATGCGGCCCTGGGCGTCGGTGATGAGCACGGCCACCATCCCCTGCTCCACCGCCACCATGATCCGGCGCATGGCCTCGTTGGTCCGGCGCAGACGCACCACTTCGCGCCGCAGTCGATCCTCAGTGTCAGTCCGGTCGTCCATGTTGAGATTTTGAACATGAACATGCCCTCAAGTCGAGGGCAAGTTCGCCGCGGTCAATTCTTCGCCGGCTCCATGGCGCTCTCCATGCGGTGGCGCAGGTCCTCCAGGTGCCTGGACTTGAAGGCCCCCTTGGTGCGTTCCAGCACCTCGATGCCCTCCTGGAGGATCTGGTGGTAGGACTCCAGCCGGGGGCAGTGCTGCACCGAGCAGACCGCCGCGCCCGGGTCCTGGCCCTGGCTGAGGTCCACCAGGTGCTTCATGTCCAGCAGGGTCTCGCCCATGCGGCCGAGCATCGCCCCCAGCAGGCTCTGCACCGGCACGCTGCCCGGCGCGTTCTGGAACCCGCTGGCCAGCTGGCCCATCTCGCCGGCCCAGTCCTGGATCCGCCGGGCCGATCCGGCCACCGCCTGCTGGATCCGCCGCTGGGCCACGCCCCGCCGCACCTGCTCCAGCAGTTCCTGGAATTCCATGGGCTTGACCAGGTAGGCCAGCACCGAGAGGTTGATGGCGCTGATGGCGGTCTGGGCCGAGGGATACCCGGTCATCAGGATCACTGGAATGCCGGCGTTGGCCGCGCCGGGGGCCCGGCCCCCCCGCAGTTCCTGGAGCACGGCCAGGTCGGGGTTGCCCGGCATGCTGATATCGGAGATGAACACGTCGTAAGGGTTGGCCCGGAGCAGGCGGGCCGCCTCAGCCCCGTCCATGGCGGCATCCACGTCAAAGCCTTCCTGGCGCAGCAGGTCGGCCGTCGACTGCAGGAATACTTCCTCGTCGTCGGCGATGAGCAGCCTGGGGGGGGGGGTCATGGTGCGGTCCTTTGGGGTTGGCATTTTCATCATACCTGAGTTGCGGGCCCGGGCGGCGGATCCGCCAGCCGGACCGTGAAGATGCAGCCCTTGCCGCCAGCGCCGGGGGCGAACCCCAGGGTGCCGCCCATGGCCTCCACCAGGCTCTTGCAGGTGCCGAGCCCCAGCCCCAGGCCGCTCATGCCCGGGCCGTGCTTGCTGGTGAAGCCCTGCTCGAACACCCGGGCGGCCCATTCGGGCGGGATGCCGGGCCCCTGGTCGCGGACCGTGACCTCGGTGGCGGCCTCGGCCCGGCGGCCGCCCAGGACCACGGCGCTGTCCCGGGGGGAGGCTTCCACCGCGTTCTGGGCCAGGTTGAACACCACCTGGCGCAGCATGCCCTCGTTGAAGCGCACCCGGAGCCCCGGGTCCTGCAGGTCCAGCTCGATCAGCACTCCGGCGGCCCGGCACTTGGGCAGCATGAGGCTCTGGATGTCCTGGAACGCCTCGCGCAGGGGCACCTCGCCCAGCTCGCTGGAGGGGGGCCGGTAGACGTGGTACATGGTCCGGATGATGCCGGCGATGCGGTCGATCTCCCGCTTGATCAGCTCGGCGTAGCGCCGGTGCGGGTGGTCCGCGGGGATCGCCGGTTCCAGCAGCGCGAAGGCGTTCTTGATCCCGGCCAGGGGGTTGTTGATCTCGTGGGCGACGTAGGCCGCCATCTGGCCCTTGGCGGCCAGCCGGTCCAGGTCCCGCTGCAGGTCCCGGTTGCGCCCTTCGCTCAGGCGCAGGTCCTCCAGGGCCTGGCGCTGCTCGCGGCGGGCGGCGGCGTCCCTGAGTTCCCGCGCCACCGTGGGGCAGAGCCGGACCAGGTTGTGCTTGAGGACGTAGTCGTGGGCCCCTGACTTCATGGCGGCCGCGGCCACTTCCTCGCCGATGGCGCCGGAGACCAGGATGAAGGGGAGGTCCAGGCCCGAGTCCTGGAGCGCCTGCAGCGCGGCCATGCCGCCGAAGCCGGGGATCCGGTAGTCCGAGATCACCAGGTCCCAGGCGGCCCCGGCCAGGGCCCCGGCCATGGCCTCCAGGCTGTCCACCCGCAGCGCCGTGACCTGGAACCCGCCCCGCTTCAGTTCCAGCAGGACGAGTTCGGCGTCGTCGGCGGAATCCTCCACCAGCAGCGCCCTGAGCGGGCCGGGCGGGGCGGCGGTCACTGGCCGGGCTGGACGTTGAGCAGCAGCCAGTACAGCCCGAGGAACTTCACCGCCTCGGTGAAGGCCTCGAAGCCCACCGGCTTCTGCACGTAGCTATTGGCCCCCAGCTCGTAGCTGGCGACGATGTCGCGCTCCTCCCGGGAAGTGGTCATGACCACCACCGGCAGCCGGGCGGTGGCGGGTTCGGCGCGGATCCGCCGGAGCACCTCGAGCCCGTCCAGCCTGGGCAGCTTCAGGTCCAGCAGCACCAGCGACGGCAGCCTGCCGGCCGGGGCGGCCGCGGTGCCGAACAGGAGATCCAGGGCTTCCACGCCGTCCCGGGCGACTTTCACTTCGTTGGCGACATGGTGGTTCTTGAGCACCCTCAGGGTGAGCTCCACATCGTCGGGGCTGTCTTCGACCAGCAGGATGATCTGCTTTTCCATGGCTGTTCCTTTGCGTCGGGCGGGTTGTCGGTGGATGGATTCAGGACGGCTCGGGCAGGGTGAAGTAGAAGCTGGCGCCCAGGCCGGGTGCCGCCTCGGCCCAGACCTCGCCCCCGTGGCGGAGGATGATGCGCCGCACCGTGTCCAGGCCGATGCCGGTGCCCTCGAACTCGGCGGCGGAATGCAGCCGCTGGAAGGCGGTGAACAGCTTGCCGGCGAAGGCCATGTCGAACCCGGCCCCGTTGTCCCGCACGCAGAACGCGCTCCGGCCGCAGGGCAGGCCGGTGCGCAGCACCTCGATCCGGGCCTGGGCGACCTTGGCGGTGTACTTCCAGGCGTTGCCCAGCAGGTTCTCCAGCACCGAACGGATCAGGCCGCGGTCCCCGGCGGCGGTGAGCCCCGGCTCCACCCGCACCTCGACCCTCCGGGCGGGCTCGTTCCGGCCCAGTTCCCTCAGCAGCTCGCCGGCCATGGCGCTCAGGTCCAGCTCCTGCGGGACCAGCACGGCGCGGCTGACCCGGGACAGCTGCAGCAGGCCGTCGATGAGCTCGCCCATGCGCCGGCTGCCGGCCCGCACCCGCATCAGGTACTGCCAGCCGTCGCCGCTGAGCTGGCCGGCGCACTCCTCGGCCAGCAGCTGGCTGAACCCTTCGATGGTGCGCAGGGGCGCCCGCAGATCGTGGCAGACCGAATAGCTGAATGCGTCCAGCTCGGCGTTGGCGCTCTCCAGCTGGGCGTTGCGCTGGCCGGCCAGGCGCTGCCCGGTGATGTCCTCCTGCAGGGAGACGAAGGCGGCGATGGCGCCGGCCTCGTCCCGGATCGGGGCGATGGTGGCGCTGGTCCACATCAGCTCGCCGTCCTTGGTCCGGTTGTGGAACTCGCCGCGCCAGATCTGTCCGCCCAGGATGGCGGCCCAGAGCCCCGCGTAGGCCGAAGCCGGCAGCTCGCCGGATTTCCACAGGCTCGGATTGCGGCCCAGCACCTCGGCGGCGCTGTAGCCGGTGAGCTCGGTGAACCTGGGGTTCACGTACTGGATGGCGCCCCGGGCGTCGGTGATGACCACCATGGCCGGGTTCTGTTCCACCACCACGGAGATCCTGCGCAGGGCCGCCTCCCGGTCCAGGGCGTCCAGGGCGAATGACAGGCACTGGGCGATCTCGGCCAGCAGGGTCTGCCGCTCCGGGTCGAAGAAGCCGACCTGGTCGGCGTGCAGGCTCAGGGCGCCGGTCACCCGGCCCCCCCGGCGGATCGGGAAGGACGCCACCGCCTCGACTCCCAGTTCGATGGCCCGGACCCGCCAGGGCCCGGCGCCCGGATCGTTGATGAAATCGTTCAGGACCACCGGCCGTCCCTGGTTCATGGCCGTGCCGGTGGGCCCCCGGCCGAACGGGGATCCCGGATCGGCGGAGACGGCCAGCCCTTCCAGGTAGGCGCGCGGCGATCCCGCCGCCGCCGCCACCTGCAATTCCGGTCCGTCCGGATTCTCCAGGGCGATCCAGGCCAGCACGAACTCGCCGAACTCCGAGGCGATGGCGCAGGTCTGCCGGTACAGGGCCTGCTCGTCCCGGGCCTCGAACATCGCCAGGTTGGCCCTGCTCAGGGCGGAATAGAGCTTCTGCCGGCCCCGGAGCCGGACCTCGGCCTGCTCCGCTTCCAGCAGCCCTGCGGCGAGCCTGGCGTTGGCGGCCTCCAGTTCGGCGATCCTCTGGCGCAGCCCTGCCCCGCGGCGGCTCAAAGCCTTCAGGGTGCGATGGGTCCGGCTGTCCATAAGTTCCCGCAGACATCCCCAACGGAGAAACGTTGAGGTATTGAACAATGATAGCCCCATCCAGTCGGGCACTCCTCATTCACTCCCACATCCCCCGGAACAATGAGTCCGGCTGCGCATTAATGCGTGTTGTTACACCTAATTCGAGATCCGGGACACCGCAGCCCGGGACACGAACAGGCAGACTACGCCATCCGCAGGCTCAAGTCGGCGGCCGGGGCGCTGTGGGTGAGGGCGCCGACGCTGAGGCAGTCCACCCCGGTCTCGGCCACCGCCCGGGCCCGGTCCAGGGTCAGGTTGCCGCTGGCCTCCAGGAAGATCCGGCTGCCCGCCGCCCGCGTCCGGGCCACCGCCTCCCGCATCGTCTCCAGGTCCATGTTGTCCAGCAGCACCCCGTCGATCTCGGGGATCGCCAGGCACTGGGCCAGCTGGTCCAGGTCCTCCACCTCCACCTCGATGCGCACCAGGCTGGGGGCGGCGCGCCGGGCGGCGGCCACCGCCGGGGCGATGCCGCCGGCGGCGGCGATGTGGTTCTCCTTGAGCAGCACGCCGTCGCCCAGGGTGAGCCGGTGGTTGCTGCCGCCCCCGCAGCGGACGGCGTACTTCTCCAGCAGCTTGAGCCCGGGGGTGGTCTTGCGGGTGTCCAGGATCCGGGCGCCGGTGCCGGCCACCGCGTCCACGAAGGCCCGGGTGAGGGTGGCCGTGCCCGAGAGCCGCTGGAGCAGGTTCAGCATCACCCGCTCGGCGGAGAGGATGGACCGGCTGGAGCCCTCGATGCGCAGCACCGGCCTGCCGTGGGCGGCCCGGTCGCCATCCTCGGCCAGCAGCCGCACCGCCAGGGCCGGATCCACCGCCCGGAACACCTCCGCGGCCACCGGCAGGCCCGCCAGCACCAGGTCGTCCTTGGCCACCACCGAGGCGGTCATGGGCCGGTCCGGCACCGCGGCGGTGGTCCAGTCCTGGGTGCCCCAGTCCTCCAGAAGGAAGCTGCGCACCGCGTCGAGGTAGGTGAGGGGGTGGGGGGGATTGTGCATGGGGAGGATTATAGCCCGTCCAGGTCCCGGATCAGGCCATCCGGCCGCCCATGGGCGCGCCGCCCAGCAGGTGGAAATGCAGATGATGGATGGTCTGCCCGGCGTCGGGGCCGCAGTTGGAGACCAGCCGGTAGCCGCCGGCGGCGATGCCCAGCTGCTCGGCCAGGTCTCTGGCCACCAGGGCGATGCGGCCCACCAGCGCCGCCCGCTCCGGGGTCAGCTCGTGGAGCCCGGCGAAATGGGCCCTGGGCACCAGCACCAGGTGCACCGGCGCCTGGGGCGCGATGTCCCGGAAGGCCACCACCGCCTCGTCCTGGTGGACGATGGCGGCGGGGATCAGCCCGGCGGCGATCCTGCAGAACAGACAGTCGGATTCAGTCATGGCGCGCTCCTGGCTGATCGTACTACACCCACAGGGCCCGGGGGATCCATTCCCAGTCGGCGGGGCGGACCCGGTAGTCCATGGGCCGGATCATGGGCACCGAATCCAGGGTGGCCAGGCGGTCCTCCAGCGCGGCCCGGGCCGGCGAGGCCTGGGGGGTCTGCCACAGCACGATCCGGCCCAGGCCGGCCAGCCGCGCGGTGCGCCGGGCGCAGTCCACCAGGGCCTCGGCGTCCCCGGGACCGGGCGCGTGCCACAGCAGGACGGTGAGCTGGCCTTCCCGGTAGTCGGCCGACCAGAGCGCCGCGGCGTCCCCGGCCACGGCGCCGCAGGCCACGGGCCGCTCCCGCCCCAGCAGGCCGGCGAAGATCCGTTCCCGCTCGAGGTGCCAGTCGATCTGGGCCGCCACCGGCCAGACCAGGAAGTTCCCGGCGGGCCTGGGGATCGCGGCCAGGACCGCGGCCGCCTGGTCTTCGGCGACCAGGGCGTCCACCCCTTCCCGGGGGTCGCCGTCCAGGGGCCCGAACACCAGGTCCAGGCCGGGACGGGCGGTGAATCCGGCCTTTTCATAGGTGGCCAGCGGCACATCCGAGAACAGCACCAGGGCCTGCAGCCCGGGATCCTCCCGGGCCAGGCGGGCCCCGAGCCGGGCCAGCAGTTCGGCGCAGTGGCCCCGCCGGCGCAGGGCCGGCTCGGTGTAGACACTGGCCACGCCGTAGGTGTGCCCGGGCAGGCCGGAACCCAGCCAGCTGGTCATGCGGTAGGTTTCGCAGCTGGACAGCACCTCGCCCGGGTCGGCGCACAGGCACCACACCGCGGCGTCGGCCCTGGACCAGGGGTGGCGCCGCAGCCGCTCGGTCTCGGCCAGATAGCGTTCCAGGGTCAGCTGGCCGCCCCAGGCTTCGAAGGTCGCCCGGTCCCGTTCCCGGCTCTGCTCCGGGGTGGCTTGGATCAGGTTCATGGCCCGCGGCCCTCTGGCCTTCAGTTGAAACCCATCGGCGCCCAGGGTCAAGCGCGGTCCCTTTTGAAAAAACAATGATTAATCTTATGAATTTCCACTATTTTATGTTGACCTCCTCACCATGCCAATCCACACTGGATGCCCACCTTTCATTCCGGGAGCCACCATGAACAAGCTCATCCTTGCCTCGACCCTCGCCTTGCTCCTGCCGCCGCTGCAGGCCCAGGGCACGCCCAGCTACTGGGTGGGCGTGATGGGGGGCTACGACTGGCAGCAGACCGACGCCCGCGACGCCAAGGACAACGCTGCCTTCGGCCTGAGCCTGGGCACCTGGTGCACTCCCCGCTGGGGCGGCGACCTCTCCGTGCTGGGCACCTCGCTCAAGTCCAAGACCACCGGCGAGAGCGGCACGGAACTGCACACCCACGTCTCCGCGCTGTTCAACCTCTATCCCGGCCAGACCTGGGTCCCGTACCTGCGGGCCGGCCTGGGCGATTCCAAGGTCCCCAACCCCTTCTCCTACAGTTCCGACTCCACCAACCGGTTCAGCTACCACGCCGGCATCGGCCTCCAGGCCGTGGCCGCCGAGCACTTCCTGGTGGGCCTGGAAGCCCGGGAGATCCGCGTCGAGACTCAGACTTCGGCCAACGAACTGGTGGCGCTGCTGACCCTCGGCTACCGCTGGGGCGGCGCCGCCCCGGCCCCGATGGCCGCCCCCGCGCCGGCCCCCGAGCCTGCCCCCGCCCCGGCCCCCGCCCCGGTGGCCGCCGCGCCTGAGCCGGAACCCGCCGCGCCCGTGGAAGAGCCCGCTCCCGCCCCCGAGCCCGAACCGGTGGCCGAGGTCCCCGCGCCCGAGCCCGAGCCCGCGCCGATGCCCGCCAAGATCGTCCTGGACGAGGCCGTCCTGCACTTCGCCAACAACAAGAACGCGCTCCCGCCTGAAGGCGTGGCGGCGGTTCAGCAGGTGGCCCAGAGCCTGCTGGCCTACAAGGGCGACTACACCCTGGTGGTGAGCGGCTACACCAGCTCCATCGGCTCAGTCGCCTACAACAAGGCCCTGAGCAAGCGCCGGGCCGACGCCGTGGCCCAGGTCCTGGTGGCCTCCGGCATCCCCGCCGGCTCCATCCAGACCGTGGGCGAGGGTCCCGAGCACCCGGTGGCCCCCAACAAGACCAAGGCCGACCAGGCCAAGAACCGCCGGGTCGAGATCGAAGTGAAGGCCCAGGGCGTCGAGACCAAGCAGACCGAGACCCCCACAACCGAGCAGTAGCGCCAATCCAGCGCCGACCGAAGGCCGCCCCCCAGGGCGGCCTTCTTCGCTTGCCCGCGGCGAAGTGCGGAGCCTCGAAGGCTAGGATGAAAAAGAGGACAGGAATGTGATTGCAATTATTTTGCATCCTGCCCGATTGATCGGGTCATCATATGGCTCCTCCAAGGAGCGACCATGAACATTGCCCAGACCCTTCTCCCTGAGTACGACCATGAAATGGCCGGATGCCGTAAGGAACTCGAGCGCATCCCCGATGGCAAGTTCGACTTCAAGCCGCACGCCAAGTCCTCGACCCTGGGCCAGCTCAGCAACCACCTGGCGGGCATTCCCGGCTGGATCGGCGGCACCCTGCGCGCGACTGAAATGGACTTCAACGACCCCAAGGTCAAGGCCATGATGCCGCCCCCGGTCGGCAGCCGCACCGCCCTGCTGGCGCTGTTCGACCGCTGCGCCGCCGAAGGCCGGACCGCCCTGGCGGAAACGCCGGACGGCGAGTTCGGGGTGATCTGGACCGGCAAGAGCGATGGCAAGGTGGTCATGGCCATGCCCAGGATCGCCGTGTACCGGGGCTTCATCATGAACCACCTCATCCACCACCGGGCCCAGCTGGGGGTCTACCTGCGCCTGCTGGAGGTGCCGGTACCGGCCATCTACGGCCCCAGCGCCGACGAACCGGGGATGTAGAGCCGATCAGGAACGTCCAGGAGGGCGTCTGGTAGATTGGGTAACCGGCTGGCTGAACCGAACCCCCCGGGCCAATACACCTGAATTCGAGTCCGAAGGTAGAAAAGCCATGCCTTTCCACATCATCCTGCACCAGCCCGAGATCCCCCAGAACACCGGCAGCATCGGCCGCCTGTGCGTGTCCACCGGCTCCCGGCTGCACCTGATCCACCCGCTGGGCTTCGACACCTCCGACTACTACCTGCGGCGGGCCGGGCTGGACTACTGGGAGCACCTGGCCCCGGACCACTACCAGGACTGGGCCGACTTCCTGGCCCGGAACCCGGCCGGGCGGCTGTGGTTCTTCACCACCCGGGGCGAGCGGCGCCACACCGATGTGCCCTGGCGGGACGGCGACGGACTGGTGTTCGGCCGGGAAACCGCCGGGCTGCCCGGGGAGCTGCTGGAGGCCTACCCGGACCAGATGGCGAAGATTCCCATGCCCGGGGAGTTCCACCGCAGCCTGAACCTGGCCCAGGCGGCGGCGGTGGGACTGTACGAGGCGCTGCGCCAGACCAGGGGCTGGTGAGGCCTCAGGTCCAGGGGCACTCCGCCGTCACCCGCATGCGGAAGGCCCCCGGCTCCAGGGTCAGCTCGGCCCGGTCCCGGGGCGGAGCGGATTCACCGTCCAGGTGCCAGGGCAGCGCCCGGTCCAGCCGGACCGAAGCGCCCAGGATCCGCCCCTGCCGGCGCAGCGAACTGCGCCCGCCTTCCCGGAACAGCGGCGGCACCTGGGCGACCAGGTCCCACACGCCCGGGCGGCGCAGCTGGACCCAGTCCAGGGCCCCGTCCGCCGGGTCCGCCCAGGGGGCGATCCACAGGCCGGAACCGTACTGGGGCAGGTTGGCGAAGCATAGGCTCCAGGCGGCCTCGGGCAGCTCCGCCGGGGGGCCGCTCCAGGCCGCCCGCAGCCGGTCCAGGCGCCCGCCGGGGGCCGGGGCGGGCGCCGGACGGGCCTCCCAGCCCAGCCCCACCTCGGGGTGGCGGCACCACAGGCGCAGGCTCTCCGCGGCGTAGGTGCGGAAGCCCCGGCCCTTGGCGGCGGCGAAGGCCGCGGCGACCATGGCCTCGAAGCCGGTGCCGCACAGGTTGAGGAACGGCACGCCGTCCAGGCGCGGCAGATCCATCACCAGGTCCCGGCCCTCCAGCAGGCGGATCACCGCCCCGGCGGGGTCCAGGGGGGTGCGCAGGCCCCGGACCAGGCCGTTGCCCGAGCCGCCCGGCACCGCGCCCAGGGCCACCGGGCTGCCCCGCCCGGCCAGGGCCCGGCCGGCGTGGTGCAGGGTGCCGTCGCCGCCCCACACCAGCAGCAGATCCCCGGCCGCCCGGGCCAGGTCGATGCTCGGCCCGTAGTCGAACGGCGGCTCCAGGCGCACCGGCAGCAGCCGCTGCCGGAGATCCGCCGGCAGCCGGGCCAGGAGCGCGTCCGGATCCAGCCCGTTCCGCCCTGCCAGCGGGTTGTAGACCAGGGGCACCGGGCGGTTCATGCCGGGGCCGCGAACCGGGCGGGCGGGGCGGTCAGTGCCAGCCGGGCCCCGGTGACGGGATGCTCCAGCACCAGCTTCCAGGCGTGCAGCCAGAGCTGGTCCGAGGCTTCGCCCCCGTAGAAGGCGTCACCCAGCACCGGACAGCACAGGTGGGCCAGGTGCACCCGGATCTGGTGGGTGCGCCCGGTGTGCGGCTCGGCCACCACCCAGCAGCCCGGCACCAGCCCGGCGGTCTCCTCGGCGGTGGCGGGGCGGAAGTCGGTGCGGGCCGGCCTGGGCTCCACCAGGTCCCCCTCGCAGCCGTAGCGCGCCGGCTGGGAATCCCGCACCCGGCCGATGGGCCGTTCCACCACCGCCGGCTCCAGCGGCCGGGACACCCGGGCGAGGTAGGTCTTGGCGATGGTCCGGGCCTGGAACTGGCCGCCCAGGTTGGCCGCGGCGTGCCGGGCGAACACCAGGATGCCGGAGGTGCCGTAGTCCAGGCGGTGCTGCAGGGCCAGGAACTGGCCCGGGCGGCCGCGCTGGAGCAGCGCGCACAGGTCATGCTGGTCGGAGGCCTGGGTGCCCTGGGAGGCCATGCCGGCGGGCTTGTCCACCACCAGCAGCCAGTCGTCCTCGAACAGCACCGGCACCGGGACATCGGCCGGGATGCCCAGGGCGTCGTCGTACGCCACCAGCACCTCGGTGCCGGAGGCGAGGGTCCGGCCCGCCACCCGGACCCGCTTGCGGGCGGCCTGGACCCCGCCCATCTGGAGCACCGCCCTGGCCTTGCGCCGGCTCAGCCCGGTGCGGGCGGAGACCAGCTGGTCCAGCCGCAGGTATTCCTCATCCGGGCCAACGTTGAATTTCCATATTCGAGTCGTCATGCTCCAAGATTACCCCAGGCCGCAGGACCCGGCGGAACGTATGATGTGCTCATGACCCCCGGCGACGCTGAATTCAGGGGCATGTCCTTGCCGGCGCGCTGGGCCAGCCGCCTGGGAGGCAAGGTGCGCCGGGCCTTCGCGCAGCTGGGATCGATCTCCTGGCTGCTGTCCGGCTGCCTGCGGGGCCTGGCCCGGCTCGAACCGGAGCAGCGGCGGGTGGTGGCGGAAGTCACCCGCCGGCAGATCCGCTTCACCGCCCTGGACGCCCTTCCCATCTGCCTGGTCACGGCCCTGCTGCTGGGCGGCGTCACCCTGCTGCAGGTGTTCGGCCAGCTCTCGGCCTACGGCGTGGAGAGCTACCTGAGCCAGCTCCTGGCCCAGATGGTGATCAGGGAACTGGGGCCGCTGATGGTCGGCGTCCTGGTCATCGTCCGCAGCGGCACCGCCATGGCCACCGAGATGGCCAGCCGCAAGCTCAGCGGCGAACTGGACGCCCTGTGCGCCAGCGGGATCGACCCGGTCCAGTACCTGCTGCTGCCGCGCGTCCTCGGCGGGGTCGTCTCGATGTTCTCCCTGGTGATCCTGTTCGACGCCGTGGCCCTGCTGGGCGGGTTCCTGGTAGCCTGGCTGCGGCTGCCCCTGTCCCTGCCCTTCTTCCTGGGCGCGCTCGGCCAGGCCATCGGCCACCGCGAACTGGCTGCCACCTTCACCAAGTGCCTGGTGTCCGGCGGCGCCATCCCCCTGCTCTGCACCGCCTACGGCCTGCGGGTGAAGCGGAGCCCCACCGAGCTGCCCCAGGCGGTCACCAAGGCCTGCGTGGCCTCCCTGCTGGTCCTGCTCCTGACCGGGGCCCTGCTCTCGGTGCTGATCTATGCCTGAGCCGCTCCTGGCGCTGGAAGCCGTGACCCTGCTCTCCCCCGGAGGCCGGACGGTGTTCCGCGCCCTGGACTGGCGGCTGGAGCGGGGCGGGCGGTTCCACGCCCAGGGCGGCGCCGGCGCCGGCGGCACCGCCCTGCTCCGGCTCTGCGCCGGCATCGCCGAACCGGAAAGCGGAAAGGTGGTCCTGGACGGGGTCCCCCTGGCGGCGGGCGCCCGGCTGCATCCGTTCCTGGCCCGGGGCGCCCTGGGCTGGGTGCCCTCCGACGGCGGCCTGGCGGTGAACCTCAGCCTGCTGGACAACGTGGTCCTGCCGCTGCGGTTCGCCCTGGGCCGGGGCCGGGCCGAGGCGGAGCGCACCGCCCTGGACTGGCTGGAGCGGGCCGGGCTGGGCCCGGTGCGCCACGAACGTCCCGCCGTGCCCGGGAACCGGGACTGCTGGCTGGCGTCCCTGGCCCGGGCCGCGGCCAAGGGCTCCCGGCTCTGGCTGGTGGACCGGCCCCAGGGGGGGCTGGACCCGGCCTCCATCCAGGCGGCGGACGAGATCCTCCGGGAGGCGGGCCGGGACCCCGAGGTGGCCATGGTGCTGGTAGGCAGCCCCTGGATGGCCGGCCTGGGCCAGGAACTGAAGATCGGCAAGGGCCGGGTGGGCCCCGGAGGCGAAGGATGAAGCTGGAGAAGGACGACGCGAAGCTCGGGATCCTGGTGGCCCTGACCCTGGCGCTGTTCGTGGGGTTCATCTTCCAGCGCAGCCTCGCGGCCCTGCTGCGCAGGCCGGCCCGTTTCAGGGTCCTCCTGGAGAGCGCGGCGGACCTGGCCGACGGCACCGAGGTCCAGCTCCAGGGGCTGCGGGTCGGCCAGGTGGATTCGGTGGAGCTGCTGCGGGAAGGGGTCCAGTACCGGTTCCTGGCCAGGCTGGCCTTGCGCGGCGATATCGTGCTGTGGGAAGGCACCCGGGTGGAGGTGGTCTCCCGGCCCCTGGGCGGCGCCTACCTCGATCTGCAGCTGCCGCCGCCCGGGCAGCGCCAGGAGGTCCTGGGGCCGGGCTCGGTCCTGGCCGGGTCGGCGGGCCCGACCCTGTCCACCCTGGTGGAGGATATCGACCTCCTGGCGCTGAACCTCAACCGGGGCGTGGACGAACTGCGCGGCCAACTGCAGGAGCAGGGGATGGGCGCGGTGCTGGGCCGCCCCGAGGTGCGGGAGGTGCTGGACAACCTGAACCGGGCGCTCAGGACCTTCCAGCAGCTGGGCCAGGACGGAGTCGGGCTGGTGCGGCAGGGCGGCGGCAGCCTGGCGGGCCTGGACCGCGCCCTGGCCGCGCTGGACCAGGACCTGGCCCAGGTCCACGCCCTCCTGGAGGGCCGGTCCGCCGACCTGGATGCCATCGTCCGGAGCCTGACCGGGGCCTTGCAGGAGATGCAGGGCCTGGGCAGCGAACTGCGGGCGGTGATCCAGCAGGCCGGGCCCGACGCCGGGGAGAGCCTGAAATCCATGGACCGGGCTTTGCGGTCGGCCGAGGAGCTGCTGGAACTGCTGAAGGCCAAGCCGAACCGGCTGGTGTGGGGCAGGCCCAGCCAGGCGGAGAAGGACGCGGCGGCGGCCAGGGTGGACGCCGCGCGGAAAGCGCAGGGGGCGAAGCAATAGTGGATTCGGTCCTGTGGCCAGGTACGGCAGAACGGAGATTGCTATTTATTTAATATTCTCTTCATCCCCGTTCATCCCCGTTCATCCCTGTCGAACAATAGCCTGGAAAATCCGAGATCTCGTTTAGTTCCGTTTTGAAAATCAATCATCCCATTAAGTCTATATCATGCGTCTTTACCATCGAATCATTCGACGGGGATGAACGGGGATGAATAAAGATAAAAAATTAATCAAATTAAAAATCATTTTATTTTACCGTATTTTAAGTACAACTTCTGTTAAATTTATCACCGAAATATTCGATAAAAATTTATTTGATAATTTTTTCTTGTTCAACAACAAAACAAGCATTTACATATCCGCTTTCAGGAGCTCCAGCCATGCCTTTTCCCCGTCCTTGTTCCAGATCCGCCCTGGCCCTAACGGCCCTTCTCCTCGCCTCCCCGGCCCCCGCCGGCCTGCCCCTGAAGCCCCTCCCCGGCAGCCACGGCTACCCCGCCTACACCCCCGTCTCCAGCCAGTCCTTCACCCCGGCCCAGCTGCTGGGCCTGGAGGCCCGCTGGATCCGCAACCAGGTCTGGACCGAGAGCGACGTCGGCGACGCCTCGGCCTACCTGTTCCCCCGCGGCTACGATGTGGACTCCGGCTACGGATTCCTGGGCACCGACTACTTCAGCTGGATGCTCGACCACGACTCGGCCTACTTCGACTATGACCTCGCCCACGACGACCACCGGCTGGACGTGCCCAAGGACAGCAGCAACGACGCGGCCATCGAGCGGGTCATGATGGCCCATGGCGCCAACAGCTACGATATGGCCTGCTGGTCCATCGCCATGTCCGCGGCGGCCCGGAACCGGTGCTTCCCGCCGGCCGAGGTGACCGACTTCAATAATGCGCTGATCGCCTATCACCATTTCCTGCTCACTTCCAGCTACCCGTCCGGCTTCCAGACCTACCGGGCCGGCGGCACCGGCACCTGGCAGTATGGCGAGACCGCGGTGGACGCCGGCGCCGGGACCGACGGCCAGGGCCGGACCTGCGATGCCCGGAACGCCTACTACTGGGCCTACCCGGCCCCCCGCTGGCAGAACCCGGACCCCCACTGGGACCCTGGCGCCCCGGCCGGGGCGATGATGGACTGGCCGGGATGGGACGCGGTCACCGGGGAGGAGGCCTGGGTGGCGCTGATCGCACCCATGCAGGCCGCCTTCAACCAGAACCTGGGCCGGCCGGGCTGGTCCGCGGCCCGGGCCCCGGTCGACGCCCTGGCCCTGGTGGGGAACGCCTGCCGGGCCCTGCGCGCGGTGGGCCTGATGCAGAACTCGGCCACCGGCGCCATCTACCGCAATGTCCGCGGCCCGGGCCGGCCGGACCTGCCCTTGTGGTTCGACGTCTCGCTGGAGAACAACTGGTCCATGTACACCGGCCTGCGCTTCCTCAAGGCCGCCCTGCTGGACCTGCGGGCCGCCCTGCCCGGCTACCGGGCCGTGCTGGACTTCGACCTGGACGCGTCGCTGCGGGACCTGGAGCGGATCCAGGCCGGCATGGTCCGCTTCTTCAAGGACAAGGCGCTGGTCTGGCACGCCCCGGGCCAGCCGTTCGGCGACCCCGCGGCCGTCGGCCACGGCTTCTTCCTCCAGGGCACCGGGGGCCGGGCCGGCGCGGCCAAGGGCAACACCGCGGCCTTCGCCACCGATGTCCAGACCTGGGGCATCGCCGCCATCCTCGGCGACCGGGAACTGGAGGGGGAACTGGAGCAGGTCTACGGCAAGGACTTCCTGTTCGGGATGTTCCAGTCCGCGGTCCAGCTGGGCGGCTACTGGCGGTCCGGGCCCGGCGACCGGCCGGTGCTGGCCGGCATCGGCTTCAACGCCCAGCGGACCGGGGACCCGGCCGCCCAGATGTCCGGGGAATGGACCTGGGGCGCCATCAACGCCGCCATCGTCCTGGCCGACTTCTACCGGGAACCGGCCCACGCCGACCCGGCCAGGACCGCGCAGCTGCTGGCCACCGCGAAGGACCTGATCGCCGGGGTGAACCTGCTCTGCTCCCACTACTACAACCCCGGACATGAGCCCGGCGGCCGGGAGTGGGCCGGCTATCTGTACGCCAACGCCCGCCAGTGGATCCCCTGGGGCTGGTTCTCCAACGCCTGCCCCTCCCAGGCCGCCACCACCTGGGCCCTGCGGGTGAGCGCCGGGTTCGACAGCTTCGAACTGGGCGGCGGGGAGCACCAGACCACGGTGCGGGCGCTCGGGCTGGCGGGGGGCAATTGAGGTGGGAATTCCCACTAGCGAGTAATTCCCACCGATCCTATACTCTCTGCAGGAGGGTGGTCATGGCCGCCAACGAGGTCAGAAAGACAGTACGACCCGACAGCAAGGGCCGGATCACGCTGGGCAGCCTCGCAAGTGGAGCCAGCAGCTTCAAGGCCTACCGGGACAGCATGGGGCGGATCGTCCTGGAGCCCCAGGTCGAGGTGCCGGCGGCCGAGGCCTGGCTGTGGAATAATCCCGCGGCCATGAAGGCGGTACAGAAGG
>Ga0316217_10001895_pt1 | contig 26239 bp, 17 predicted proteins | sample 1anoAmetaG_FD_203633 | JGI IMG/M metagenome (GOLD analysis project Ga0316217, IMG submission 203633) | Freshwater microbial communities from Trout Bog Lake, Wisconsin, USA - 1anoA | ecosystem: Environmental > Aquatic > Freshwater > Lake > Hypolimnion/Profundal zone | place: USA: Wisconsin...
GGGGGCTTCGAGCCTTCAGCCCTTCCAAGGCCATTTGCCTTTCGACCAGAGGAACAGCAGGGCCGTGGCGAATTCGCCGGGGCGCTCGGCCATCCAGACGTCCACTTCTCCGGGGGCGAACCAACCGCCGCGCTCAATCTCCTCGGGCTGCAAAGTGAAGGGTCCCTCGGCCTGGCATTGATAAACCCAAACGTGCTCCTGGTCGGTTTCGCGCGAGGCGGGGAGCTTGAACAGGCGCCGCGGCGGCGCGGCCAGGACAAGACCGATTTCCTCGCGCAGTTCCCGCAGGGCGCACGCGTCGTATTCCTCGCCGGTATCGACGTGCCCCGAGGTGGAGGAATCCCACAAGCCGGGCTGGCGGTCTTTGCTCATCGATCGTTTTTGGAGGAAGACTTGCCCGCGGGCGTTGAAGACCAGCACGTGGATAGCGCGGTGCATCAGCCCGCGGCGATGGACTTCAGCCCGCGGCAAACGCGCGATCACCTCGTCGCGTTCGTTGACCACATCAAAGATCTCTTCAGTCATGGGTGGAAATTGGATTCAGAAATTGGGTGAGGCGCACGAAGTTCTCGAGGCTGACCCTCTCGGCGCGGGTCTCCGGCGCGACCTCGGGGCCAAGGCTGGCGATGGCTCGGTCCACCGTTTCAAGGGGCCACTCGGTCTTGAGGAGTTTGCGCATCATCTTGCGCCGTTGCGAAAAGGCGCGCTTGACGATGCGAACAAAGGGCGCTCGCAACTCGGGGGGCAGCAGGGGGCTCGGGCGGCGGACCAGGCAGACACAGGCTGAATCCACCTCCGGGGACGGAAAAAAGGAGCCCGCGGGGATCTTGAACCAGCCGCGCGGCTCATACGCGAGTTGCACCAGCAGCGTCAGCACTCCGTAATCTTTATCAGCGGCGGTCGCCATGAGGCGCGCGGCGACCTCGCTCTGGAGGGTGGCCACCAGGCGGCTCGGACACCGCGGCGTTTGCGCCAACTCGACCAGGATGGGGGAGGCCACCGCGTAAGGCAGGTTGGCCACGAGTTTCCAATCCGTCCAGTCGCGCGCTTCGCGCTTGAGGAAGTCCAGCGCGTCATCGTGCACCAAGCGGAGGGCGGGCGCTCCGAGGGGCGCGGGGGGGAACCGTTCTTTCAGCACCGTGAGCAGGCGAGCGTCCTTTTCGATCGCCAGCACCTCCGCCGCTTGTTGGACCAGCAACTCGGTGAGCGGTCCAAGACCCGGTCCGATTTCGAGCACCTTATCCGACGGAACCAATTCGGCCGCGGCAATGATGCGGCGGAGTTGATTGCCGTCGTGAAGAAAATTCTGGCCGAGCGACTTCGTCAATTGAATGTCGCGCCCGACGAGGATTTCTTTCATTTCGGAGAGCTTCATTTCACCCCCGCCCGCGGGCAGGAGGAGCGAAGTTCACAGCCCTCGCAGTCCGGTTTGCGCGCGGAGCACCGCCGGCGGCCGTGCCAGATCAGCCAATGGCTGAACAAAGTCCAGCGGTCCCGCGGAACCAGCGTCATGAGCTCCGTCTCGATTTTGGCGGGGTCGGTTTGGGCGCTCAGTCCCAACCGCTGCGACAGGCGAGCCACATGCGTGTCCACCACGATGCCGTCGTTGAGCCCGAACGCATTCCCGAGCACAACGTTCGCGGTCTTGCGTCCGACCCCTCCCAGGGCGGTCAATTCGTCCATCGTGCGCGGGACGCTCCCCCCATGTTTTTCGACGAGGGCCTGGCAGCACGCCCGAATGTTTTTCGCCTTATTGCGGAAGAAACCGGTGGACTGGATCGCGCGCTCCAACTCCTCGGCGGGGGCCTGGGCAAAAACGGCGGCCGAAGGGTATTTGCGGAACAGGCCGGGCGTTACGAGATTGACCCGTTTGTCGGTGCATTGCGCGGAGAGGATGGTCGCGATCAGCAACTCGAGGGGGTTGGAATGGTCCAACTCGCAATGCGCGTTGGGGTAAGTCTGATCGAGGACCGCGAGGATCCGCCCCAGACGCTCCGCTTTGGCCGCCTGGGTTTCGCGCGGCCTTCGGGGGGAGGCGCCTGGTTTCGAGGGTTTGGCGGCTTTCATTCGAAGCGAAGGCCGTTCTTACCACCAACGTCGAGGATATGAGAGGCTGCGGTGGCGTATTCCTCGGCGGTGGCCAGGTGTTCGAGCATCAAGGGCGGGTTTTGGGGCAGGTCGGCCAGGCCCCGCAGGTAGGTCGCATAATCGAGGCTGCCTTTGCCGGGGACAACCTCCCGAAAATGCACGTTCATTTCCACTTCCCAGTTCAAGTCTTTGGCATGGCAACTGACGATCCAACGGCCGAGCTTTTTGAAGCAATCCTGGAGCAACGCGGTGTTGCGATAGAACTTCTCGGGCGAATTCACCAGGTTGCACGGGTCCAGGTGGACGCCAAAGCCCTTGCGATCCACGGCTTTGATGAGTTTGACGTAATGGTCCGGACTGTCGGGCAGGGCCCAGCCCATCACCTCGTAGGTGAATCGGGCGCGTTTGGGATTGACCGCATCGATGATCTTGCGTGCGTTTTCGACGATGGCATCGAAGAACCGGGGCGAGAGATCATCCGGATGGGGGCCGAACCAGGAGGAGGGACTGAAGGAGCCGGCGATATCGACGCAGCAGAGGGCGCCGATGGCCTCCGCCAGCGCCAGCCCGTCGGTCACCGTCCGCAGATTTTGGCGCCGCTTTTCGGGGTCGGCATCCAGGAGGTTTACCCAGCGTCCCACCTCGGAGATGACGACATCGTGCTTGGCGAAGGCCGCAGCAAAGGCGCGGATTTTGTCGGCATCAGCGAGGGCGACGCCGGGGCAATAGGCGGCCCGATAGCCGAGTTTGCGGTGCGCCAGGGCCAGGGCCTCCGGGTCGTCGGTCGAGGCGAACACCGGACCTCCCAGCCGGAGCGGACGCCGGGGGGGCGTCGCGGCTCGAGCCGAAGCGCTCAGGAGCGCGACCGGTTGGACCCAGGCCGCGGCAGTCGCCAGACTTAGGGACCGGCCGATAAAGGCGCGGCGTGTTTCACGTTGCATGGCCATCTTGTCTCATGAATCGGCGCCGGATTCAAGCCGCGGTTGCGCCGGGTTAGCGCTTCACCCAACGCGCCTTCTTAATCGCGAACTTCACTTTGCCCGACTTCAGGTTGCAGCCGATCTTGAGCGAGACCACTTGGCCGGGGTCAAACTGGTGGTTGGGATCGGGCGGCGACCAACCGGAGCCGAAGGCGGCGTTCTCGAAGAGCGCTACCGTTTCGACGGTTTCGCCGGAGTTCGGCGTGGGGAGGAAATCAGCGACATAGCTGCTGCCGTTCTGTTCATCGAAGATGGCGCGGAACCGGGCCTCGCCCTCCAGCAGCGTGATCGCGCAGCACAGGGCTGCCGTTCCCGGAGGCGGGCGCTGACCCTCCTCCAACTTGAGCGCCGGATAAACCCACTTGTCCGGTCCGAGCGGCTCCGCCTGGATTTCCAGCGTTTCGGACTGGGCGCTGATCTTTATTGGACCATTGCCCGAGATCATAGGCGACCAGCCCTTTACATTGCCAATGCCCGGCACCGGGATTCCAGCCTGGCGAACCAGCAGGTTCGGCTCGGGTATCACCCGCATGGAGAGGACCGGGTTGCCTGCGATGCCAAAGTTTCCGGCGATACGCACGGTTTCGAGGAATTTCGGCGCCCCCTTGCGGCAATCCAGTTCGAGCCGCAGGTCGGTCCGCGACTGGGGCGCGATATCTACCCGGTCGAAGCCGCTGGTCTCCCACCCGTTGGGCGCCGAGACCGTGAGGCGACCCGACACTGGCGCATCAGAGAAATTGTACGCGAAAAGCGGAATGGACTCGCGCTTCTCCGAGGAGAGGCGATAGGCCGACTTGCTCAACACGATAGCATCCTCGGGCCAAATCGCTTGCAGGACCACCGGCGACGCCTTGCCTGGAGGTCGTTCGGGGGCCGTTGGCGGGGGGCGAAGTTCAAGTTGCTTGGCGAGGTCGTCGGAGAGGATGGCGAAGACTGGCGCGACGGAAACCTTTAGGGTGGAAGCCGGGGGCAGGGGGCGTCCCAGGAGGTCAAACACCGCCGCGGGGACGCCCGGCAGAGGCAGGCTCTCCGGTCCCGCCGTCGTCCAGGCCACCAGCACGTTTTGGATTTGGCCCTGCGGTTTGGCTTGGAACAGATAACCGCGCGCTGACCCGCTTTCCGGGCGCCATTGCCCCAGTGGTTTAGCGTCCGCCAGGAGGCGTCCTACGGCCGCCAGGGCGACATAGCCCGGGCGCGGCGAGAGGTCCGGGCGCGCTAGGCCGAACTGGGTCTGCCCTTCCACATAGTGCGGCAGCATAAAATAAAAAACCTCCACCGCCCCTTCATGCAGCGCGCAGGCAAAGGTCTTGGCGACCCGCTCCGCTTGCGCCCGCAGCTCGGCGTCGCCCAACTCTTTGAGCTTTTCGTCGCCCGACCACTGAACGGCTACGGCGCACTCCGAAACCCAGAGCGGCTTGCCGGCCGATACCGCTCGGAAGTCGGCGTACAGCTTCGGATATTCGTCCAACGGGGAGTAATGGTGCAGGTTGAATGTGTCGAAGTAAGGCCACGCCTGGTTGGCGTTTAGATCCTCCAATGGATCCAGGTTGTGGGTGGCAAACACATTCTGGCACGCGATGATACTCGGGCTACCAGCTTTCAGCCCGAGGTAAGAAGCCTTCTGCATCGCCGCCATCTCGGCGCCGGTGTGGCCTCCAAATCCCGGGATGTCCGCCTCATTCCACGGCTCGAAGGCCAGCGCGCGCCCCCGAAATCGAATCGCCATCTCACGATAGAAGCGATAAGCGTCCCTTAAATCCAACGGAAATCGGCTAGTGTTTGTATTGGCCCAGGACGGGGAAGTGTGGTTGACCTGCAAGACCTGCAAGCCGGCTTGAGATTGCGAGGCCGCCGAATCATCGTAGCGATTCGCGTCCGACCACTGGCCTGGCTTCGGCTCCATTTGCCCCCAGGAAAGCCGGTCGCGAACCCAATTCACGCCCGCCAGCGCGCAGAGGTTTGCCGCGCCGTCCATCCGGTCTTTGGGGTAAAACCACGCCATGGCCACATCCAGGTCGATGGGCGAACTGAGCGGCGTGGCTACTTTCAAGGGTTCGAGCACCGCGCAGGAAATCCAGCTTGCCTGTCCGTCCTGCTTGAGGCGATAGAAACCAACGGGCAGGCGACCCAGGCTCACCCGTCCGTCATGCGGGCTCGCCGAAGCCACTTGGTGATCGTCGTAATCAAGGACGCGCCAGGCAGCCGTCCCGCCCGCGGGCACCGGGACGAGGACTGCCTCACCCGCCATGAAGATATTACCCGGGTGGCCCGCCAGAGGCTTGGGAGCGGGACGCGTCACGGTTTCCACCGCATGCGTCGCGTTCGGAACAACCAATAAACAGAGGGCCAGCGCCGAGATGAATCTCATGGCATGGTTCTATTGCTTTTGCGCCGCTACCGCAAGACGAACAAGGTCAGTTCCTCCGCTGCAAATCCCTGAAATTGGCTTTTACCTCGCAGATTAGGCTCGAAATCGGACCGCTTCGGCGAGATAAATGAAGGCCATGGACACACTCGGTACTCGTGGGTGGAAAGGCGGCGTTACCCTGGCAGCCAGAGCGGGTCTGGTCCTCCTCGCGTTCGCCAGCTTGGCGCCGTCAGTAAGTCGGGCGCAATGGTTCGACCTCGCTCCTTTCGCGCGCCGCTGCCGGGCGAGCGACGACTATACCGCGCCCACCACCTTTGATTACACCCTTGGCCATGCTGGGTCGCCCCAGTTCGAGCGGGTCGCCGACCGGTATATCTGCGCGTTGCAATGGGCCGAGGAACGGGATGTCCAGGAGGTCCGTCTGCGCTTTGTTTCGACCTGCGCCGGGTTGCGGATGCGCTTGGAATACTGGTTCGCCAATTGGCCCTATCCGCCCCCAACCATGCCGACTATTGAAGATCCGGTGGATGATCCCTGGCAAGGGCGCTGGCTCAACGCGGCCACGGAGGCTGAAACCAGCGGTCGGGAGTGCCGCCTGACCTTCTTGCCCCTTAAGACGGGGGAGAACCCCAAGGCCGACAATCTCCCCGGCCTTCGCTACCGTCGGACTCTCAAGCTTCGGTTGGTGTGTGACGAGCCTCCTCCGGCGGTGCAAACCCTGGAGGTGTTTTCCGGGTCCACCCAGACCAAAGTCGCGCTGCGGATCGAACTCGGGGTAAAGAGCGCCGTTCCGACGGTTTGGGAAGGCCAGTTGACGGCTTACAACGGCGCGGTCGAGAACCTGCGGGGTTGGCAAACGGCTTCCAGCGACCAAGTGGCCGGCGCGGCCTTTCGCATCAGCACAACTGGTGGACCTGCGCGCAAAGGCCTGGTGTTTGACGTCCAGGGCGCGCGCCCGGCGCCGAGCGGGTCCCACGACGTCACCGTTCTCACGTTCCGGGCTGGGGAACGCACCTTTTCCTTTGCCTTGCCCGATGCGGAGAAGGGACCGCTCTATTTGCCCGACTTCGATACTTACGTGAGTTTGGCCTCCGATCCTCGCCCCTTTAATCAGTCTTTGGTCAAGGCGGGTGGACGCATCCGCGAGCGCCTCGCCCGCGAACCAGAACAGTCTTACGAGCGGGCATCCCATGAGATTCCCGCGCTGGACCCGGTGGAGCGACAGGGTGGACGGCTGTACCTGCCTTTGACGATCGATTCGAGTTGGCAGAAATTCGCGGTGGCCTGGGGCGGCAATGTGTTTCTCCAGAAAGGCTCCCTTAAAGCCAAGGGCGCCGAACTCCGGCGCCTGGAGTGGAAGGGCGATCGCTTGGACTGGAAATTCGGGACGGGAGCCGAGCCCACCTTCCGTCCTGGCGCTGGGGATTCCAAGCTAACTACCCTGGAGGATTTCCTTCCGGTGGCCATCGCCACTTGGACTTCCGGCGACATCGATTATCGCGAAGAAGCCTTTGCCACCTCGTTTGAAGGCCCGATAGGCATCGAAGGACGGGATGAACAGAACCCGGTGGCGCTGTTGGTTAAGATCACGGCTCGCAATCATGCCGCTCAAGCTCGACCCTCCCATCTCTGGATGGGGCTCGCTCCGGCCGAGGCGCTACGCTTCGAAGGCAATGAGTTGCTTGCCTCCGACGGCCAACTCGTGCGCGCTCGAGTGGTTCCCTCCGCCGGCGCCCAGGCCAGGCTGGCTTCGTTCCACGATGGCAACGTCCCGATGCAAGGCCTGCATCTGGCGGCCACCCTGGCTCCCGGCGCCGAGGATGCCACGTTTTTCGCCCTGCCATTTCTGCCCCGGCTCACTTCGTCGCAGAGGCTTCAATTGGGCGCGCTCAAGTTTGACGAGGAACGAGCCAAAGTCGTCGCTTATTGGCGGGCCCTGGCGGAATCGGGGGTGCGGTTCGCCGTTCCCGAGTCCCGGTTTGTCAGTTTCAGCCGCGCCATGCTCATCCATATGCGCCTGAGCGTCAGCAAAGATCCCAAGAGCGGCTTATTCATGGTTCCGGCCGCGGGCTACGATTACCAGGTGTTTGCGAACGAAAGCTGTTTCCAGATCCTGGCCCTGGACGCGCTGGGAGACCACAAGACCGCTGCCGATTATCTGGAGACATTCATCCAGTTACAGGGCTCCAAGCCATTCCCCGGGACGTACACGGGCGACCAGCATGCGGTTTACCACGGCGCCAGGGTCGACTCGGAATATGATTACACGGCGGCCGACTATAATTTGGATCATGGCACCGTGCTCTGGACGCTGGCGGAGCATTACTTCATGACCCGAGACAAGGCCTGGCTGGCTCACGCCGCTCCCGGCATGATCCGGGCGGCGGATTGGGTGACCGAGCAACGGCGGCAAACGATGGCGCGGGAAGAGGGGCGACCGGTTGCGGAATACGGCCTGTTGCCGGCGGGCCACCTCGAGGATAACCCGGATTGGGGGCACTGGTTTTCCGTGAACGCTTATGCCAGCGCCGGGATGTCGCGCCTGGCTGAGGCCCTCAAGGAGACCGGTCACCCCGAGGCGGATCGGATGAGCCGCGACGCCCAGGCTTTTCGCGCTGACCTGCGGCAAGCGGTCCTCCGCGCGAGCCGGGAGGCGCCGGTGACTCACCTGCGCGACAACACCTACGTTCCCTGCGTCCCGGTACGGCCACACCAGCGGTTTCGGCTCTTCGGCCCGATGCGCGTGGATTATTACCGCCGCTACCCCAACCCCGTGCTGCCAACCTATCGCCTGTCCGCCACGCGGGAAGTGCTCTACGGGCCGCTCATCCTCCTCAACCTGGACATCTTCCAGAGCCGCGAACCGCTGGCGGACTGGGTGCTCGATGATTGGGAAGACAACCTGACCGTCTCCTCCAGCTTCGGCCTGAACGTTCATGGCTGGGTCGGGGACGAGGAGTGGTTTAGCCGGGGGGGCATGGTGTTCCAGGCCAACCTTCAGAACCCGGTCTTTGCGTACCTTCGACGCCAGGAGATCCCCGCCGCCCTGCGTAACCTTTATAACGATTTCGTGGCCTGCCTTTACCCCGATGTGAACGCGTTCACGGAAGAATTTCGAGCGTGGCGCTCCCCCTCCGGACCGTTTTACAAAGTCCCTGACGAGGCGCGCTTCGTCACCCGGGTGCGCGATCTGCTCGTCCACGAAGAGGGAACCGAACTGTGGCTTGCCGCCGGGACGCCCCGGCGATGGCTGGACGCCGGTCGTAGAATAAGCGCGCGCCAAATGCCCACCGTGTTTGGTCCCGTGGACCTCGAACTGGAGGCCCGCGAAACCGAAGTCCTCGGACAGGTCAGGCTGCCCTCTCGCAACCCGCCCGCAGGCTCCCGGTTGCTCCTTCGATTGCCGGAACCCAAGACGATCGCTTCGGTCGAAATTGACGGCCAGCCCTGGCGGGATTTTGATCCCGCCAAAGGGACGATTCGGCTGCCCCCGGGCAAGGACGCGTGGTTGCGGATTCGCGCAAAACTGACGACTCGATAACGACAGACTGATATCCAAATGAAACTGAGCGCACTTATCGGGAAAGGGCGGCGTCTGTTAACACTCGCCCTCTTGACCATCGCGCACGGCGCCGCTAATTCCCAAACGGCGACCCCATGGTCGTGGCAGGAACCGCAAGCGAAGGTGTTGCCGACCGGCGATCTGGAGTGGGCGCCGAAGGCCTTTGAATTCAAGGCGGGCAAGTCGATTCGTTACATCGACTTCGAATCCGGCGACGACGCCAATGACGGACTGTCGAAGCAGACGCCCTGGAAGCGCCACCCCTGGGACCCCAACGCCGTCGGCAAGTCGGCGGCCTGCAAGGGCATACACACGTATGTTTTCAAGCAAGGCGTGGACTACCGCGGCGAATTAAACGCGAACGAGTCGGGGACCGCGGATGCCCCTATCGTCCTGACCCGAGATCCCTCCTGGGGCGAAGGCCCCGCGGTCATCTGCGGCTCGGAGGCGGTGGCGGGATGGAAAAAGGGCGCCGACAACCAACTGATCCCGGAGCCCGAAAAGGTGTGGTACGTGGACCTCAGTTGGGCGCCGCGCAACGTCTGGAGAGTCGGTCAGGACGGCGTCGTGTCGCGCGTGGTTCTGGCCCGCACTCCGAACTGGACCATTACCGACCCGGACGACATCAAGAGCCAATGGTGGACGTGGAAGAATCCCGACAAGCCGTTTGACAACTACACCACCATCAATGGTCAGCGGCGGCACCTGGCGTTCGACAAGGAGGATATCAACGAGAACCAGCCGCAAGATTATTACGAGAACGCCATCCTCTGGACCACCAAGGGCTGGGTGATGGGCAACCCTTTCCCGGCCAGAGTTCTGGCCGTGGATCGCAAGAACGGCTCGCTGGTCTTCCCCGGCCAGTGGGGCGGCGAGCCGGCGTACAAGATCATCCGCGGCTGCCAGTTTTACCTCGAAGACAAACCGCAGTACCTGGATAGTCCCGGCGAGTTCTGGTTCGACAAGAAAGGAAACGGCGGCCGGCTTTACCTTCGCCTGCCCGGCGACCAGGATCCGAACACCGCGCGGGTGGAGGTGGCCCGGCGCATTCACATGATCGATAGCCGGGGCATGAGCCACGCGCGCGTCAGCGGGCTCGCCTTCCGTTTTAGCAACGTCTTCTGGAACCTGACCGCCGCGCCCTACTGGGTTTCTCATGAGAGCATTGACGTGGAACCCGGCTGCGTTCGCCTGCTGGGGAGCGGCGTCGACCTCGAAGTGGCTAATTGCGCCTTTGAACACGTCCACAAGGGCGTCCGGCTCAAAGCCATGGGCCGCCAGGATGCCATTGATCAAGTGGTGGTGAGCGATAACGTGTTTTCCGATGTGGATTCCGGGGGCGTCGAGATCGCCGACAGCACGACCTACGGGGATGTAGGGGAGCCGATGGGCCGCCTTTACGATGTCCGCGTGTTGCGTAATAAGTTTGACCACATCGGCATCCGCCCTGACCTCTTCGGCCACGGCGGAGCGTTGGAAGTTGATTACGCCCAGACGGTGGAGGTGGCGGGGAACTTCTTCGACCGGGTCTGCGCCCAGGGCATCGACGTCCACGGGGCTAAGGCCAATGAAGCCGCCACGGACCGTCCTTTTGTCCGCATCTTGATTCACCACAACAAAGTGGTGGACTCGCTGCTAAACGTGGACGATTTCGGCGGCATCGAGACCTGGCAGGGCGGGCCGGCCTACGTCTATAATAACATCTCCGGAAATCCGGGCGGCTACCGCAACTGGGATCACACGCTCAACCCGAATGCCGAAAACCGCTTCGGCCACGCCTACTATCTGGACGGGGCGTTCAAGAACTACCACTTCAATAATATCGCCTGGGGCAAGTCCAAAGGCCCCGCCGGCAAGCTGGCCAATACGTCGGCCTTCCAGGAGATCATCAGTTACCAGAACACTTTCTTCAACAACACGATTTACAATTTCGTCCGCGGTTCCCGCCGGCAGGCTCCCCAAGCTGGCCGTAACAAGTTCCTTGGTAACCTGTGGCAAAGCATGGGCCTGCGCGTCTTCCGCGACGCCGATCCCGCCAATACCGAGGCCGCCGGCAACGAGGCCGACGCCGGGCTCCACCAAGACCACTTCGCGATCGAGACCGACGCCTACGCGCGGAACGTCTTCTACGACACCGGGGAGGGATTCGGCGTGTTTGAGCCCTCCGGACGTTGGCACCGAACGCTTGAGTCGTTCCAACGAGCCTTGGAAAGCTACAAACCCTTAGCCGCGACCGTGGGCGTCATGGCGGAGCAGTCGCCGCTCCGCGATCCGGCCGTTCATGACTTTCGACCGTCCGCTAGCTCGACGGCTGGCGGTCTGGGCGCGAAAGTCTTCGTCCCGTGGAGCCTCTACGAGACGGTCGGCGAGTGGAACTTCTACCCTATCCAGGGGGATCCGGAACGGATCCTGGACGAGCACTGGTGCATGTCCCCCTATTATACGGGGCGGGACGACTACTACAAATTCCCCACCTATCCGCTCAAGGCGGTAAACGTTACCCTTAAGGACTACGAGACCGGTCCGCTGGAGAATTGGACCACCGGGGCTCTCCACTTCAATGGCCGCGATCAGTACGCCATTCTCTCCAATGAAGACATCAATCGCTCGGTTACCATGGCCGGTCAGAAGGGATCCCCTCAGCGCGCCCTCGGCGGCGCGGACCTCAGCAACCCACAGATTTACCACGCCAGCTTCCTCATTGAAGCGTACTTCAAGACGGCGCCCGGATTGAAAGACGCGACGCTGATCCGAAAGAAGGCCGACGCCGGATACGCCCTCACCGTGAACGAGGGGGGAGGGGTGACGCTGACGGCTCAAGCGGCGGGCGCCAAGGCGAGCCTGGCCAGCCATGGCTTTGTCAACGACGCCCAGTGGCATCACGTCATCGCCGAGGCCGACCGCAAGGCGGGAACCTTGACGATCTACATCGACGGCCAGCCCGACGCCAACGGGCCCGGCCTCGGCGACGACCTTTCGCTTGCCAATGAAGCCGATCTCTTTGTGGGCGGGATGCCGCAAGGTCACAAGCTGGAGGGGGCGATCGATTTCCTGCGCATCGCTCGCGGTACGCTGGCCGATTCCAAGACGACCATCGGCGAACTCTACGCCTGGGAGTTCCACGGGCCGTTCCTTTCCGACTTTGCCGGCCGTCCGCGTCCGTCCGCTGGCGGAGCGGCGGGCGCCATGGACACGGTCGCGTTGGGCCCGGTTGGCCCGGCGACCTATGTGGTTGACGAGTCGGCGTCAGGGGCGTCCGACACCAACCCGGGAACCGAGGAGCAGCCTCTCAAGACGGTGCAGCGCGCCGCCGACGCGGCCAAGCCGGGTGACGTCATGCAAGGCGTCCACTCGGCCGGCAAGCCGGGGGTGAAGATTCAGGATATAACGGTGATTGACACACGGTAGCCGAGTTTAGACGCCGCGCCCTGCCTTGACAATGGGGCGCGTATTTCCAACACTTCCCGCTCTATGGCTGATCCAAAGACCAGTGAATTAATGGAAACGATCGTGTCGTTATGCAAGCGGCGCGGCTTCATTTTTCAATCGTCGGAAATCTATGGCGGGCTCAACGGTTTTTGGGACTACGGCCCCTTGGGAGCGGAACTCAAGCGCAATATCAAAGAGAGTTGGTGGCGCTCGATGACGCTGCTGAGAGATGACGTGGTGGGCCTGGAGGCGACGATTATCATGCATCCACGGGTGTGGGAGGCCAGCGGTCATACGAGCACTTTCAGCGACCTGATGGTGGACTGCCTGCTGACGAAGAAGCGGTTTCGGGCCGACCAGGTCGATCCCCAAAGCGGGGACGCCTATTTTTACTCGGGGGCGTCGGACGCCAAAGCCGGCAAGGAAAGCAAGGATCCGTTCTCGGTCCTGATCGGCTCGGGCAAGCACCCGGAGTATGCCCGAAAGGTCGCCCGGCTCTTCTACCAGCAGCGCGGGATCGAGAATCCCGAGCCCTTGGGGGAGCGATTCGAGCCGGTCAAGAACAGCGTTCGCTACAATCCGGACAATGGCGCTCTGCTGACCGAACCGCGGCCTTTCAACCTCATGCTCAAGACCTACGTCGGCCCGGTGGAGAGCGCGGACAACCTGTCGTATCTCCGGCCCGAGACGGCGCAGGCCATCTTTGTCCAGTTTCAGAACGTGCTCGCGGTGTCGCGGCAACGGGTCCCCTTCGGCATCTGCCAGGTCGGCAAGGCGTTTCGCAACGAGATCAACCCGCGTAATTTCACCTTCCGATCGCGAGAGTTCGAGCAGATGGAACTGGAGTTTTTCATCCGGCCCGACGAGGCGGTGGAGGCGATCTGCGGGGCGGTGGCCAAGCCCGCGGGCCCGGGCCATCCTGGGGAACCGCAGCCCAATTGGGGCTGGCAGCTTTGGCACCAATACTGGGTCGAGGAACGGCTGCGCTACTACGAAAACATCGGGCTCCCTCGCCAATCCCTGGTGGAATACTGGCAAAAGGCGGATGAACTGGCCCATTACGCTCGCGCGACGGTGGATGTCCTTTACAAATTCCCGTTCAGCAAGCGGGATGAAAAGGGCGAGCTGATGGGCGAGGAACTGGAAGGGATTGCCGCGCGCAGCGACTTCGATCTTTCCCAACACCAGCGATTTTCCGGCAAAGCGATGGTGGTCTTTGACGAGGAACTCAAGGCGTCCTGGCTGAAACTCGACGCGGCCAAACAGACCGAACTGCGCGATCGTTACGCGCTGGCCCGATCCCATTACCTCCAAAAGGTGGGGGAGACGCCCGAAAAAGCGGCAATGCAGGCCGCGATCGACGGCGAGGCATTGAGCAAGGGGTACTATGTGCCGCACGTGATCGAGCCTTCGGCGGGGGTGGATCGCCTGGCGCTGGCCCTAATCTGCAACGCCTATTGCGAGGACCAGGCGCCGGACGAAAAAGGGAAACTCGAAAGCCGGGTGGTCATGCGCTTTCACCCGCGCATCGCGCCCATCAAGGTCGCCGTCTTCCCGCTGCTCAAGAACAAACCCGAACTGGTGCGCAAAGCCAAAGAAGTGCGCGATTTGCTCCGGCCGCACCTCTCGGTGTTTTACGATGAGGCGGGCGCCATTGGCCGGCGCTATCGGCGCCAGGATGAGGCGGGCACTCCCTTTGGCTTGACCATTGATTTTGATACCCTGGGCGAGAAAGGACCGGAACTGCAGGATACCGTCACTTTGCGAGACCGCGATACCATGAAGCAGGAGCGAGTCAAAATCGCCGACCTGGTCGGGCGATTGACCGCCCGAATCCGATGACGCTGGAGTGGGTCCTTCGGTTCGTGCCGGGTCGTGCGCGAACGGCGGGTCTTAGTGAAGCGAAAGGGATTCAATTCATTCGCGGGCGGCGCGGTAGCGCCGCGGACGCGCCGCGAGTCAAGAAGCGAGCGCCGACGCTCTATGCGATCATCGTCCTAAAACTGCTCAAGGGCGCTTTGTTCGCGAGTTTGGCCTTGGCGGCTTATACGCTTTCAGACAACGACCTGCCTTTCGAATACGGGCGGCTGCTGCACTTCTTGCGGCTAAACCCCGAACGGCGGTTTTGGGCCGACCTCGCCGTCCAGGTCGGTCGCCTGACCGAGGCGAAGATGGTTCACGCCGCCGTCGGCACCCTCATCTATAGTCTGTTTTCCCTGGTTGAGGGCGTGGGATTGATCTTCCGCGTTCCCTGGGCCGGATGGCTGGCGATCGGGGAATCAGCCTTTTTTATCCCCATCGAGATCTATGAGTTGATCTATCGTTTTTCGTCCAGCGTGCTGGCCATTCTCGGGCTTAATATGCTCATCGTGTGGTACCTGCTGCAAAACCGGCGGCGGCTGTTTCGGCATCATGGTTGAGGCTTTTTGGCCTCCCACTCTATTACCATGATTGACTAGCAGCAAATTCTCGTATTCAATGCGGTCATGAAAATTGAAAGTCTAAAGGTGTTTTGCGACTTGGCGGAAACTCAGAGCTTCACCAGAGCGGCGCAGATTAATGAGGTGACGCAGTCCGCCGTTAGCCAGCAAATCACCGCCTTGGAACGGCAATTCAAGGCGCTCTTGGTCGAGCGCGGCAAGCGTAAATTCCGACTCACTCCCCAGGGCGAACTCCTCTACGACTATAGCAAGCAAATGCTGGAGACTTACACCGGGTTGGGCGCGAAACTCAAGGAGACCAGCGAACTGGTGTCCGGCACCATCCGCATCGCGACCATTTACAGCATCGGTCTTCACAGCCTGCCGCCGTACCTGAAGAAGTTTCTCAAGGCCTATTCCCACGCCAACGTGCATGTCGAGTATCGCCACGCCAGCCAAGTCTATGAAGACGTGTCCAGCAATGTGGTCGACCTGGGATTGGTGGCCTACCCGACCCACGCCCGCAACCTGGAGATCGTTCCCTTGCGCAAAGACCCGATGGTGCTGATCTGCCATCCCCAGCACCCGTTCGCCAAGCGCAAGTCGCTCAAGGTTAAAGCCCTCAACGGGCAGAAATTTGTCGCCTTCCAACGAGAAATTCCGACGCGACGGGCCCTCGATCGCATCCTGCGCGAGCACCGGGTTAGCGTCGAGTATGTAATGGAATTCGACAATGTGGAGACCGTCAAACGCGCTGTGGAGATCGACTCCGGCGTCGCGATCGTGCCCGAAAGCACCATCAGCCAGGAAGTCAGCGACCAATCCCTGGCTACCGTTCGCATCGAAGATGGCGATCTTTCCCGGCCCTTGGCCGCGATTCACACGCGCACCAAAGTGCTCTCGCCGGCGATGAAGCAATTCATCGCGCTGCTCAAAGCGCCCCTGTAACCGGTTGGCAGCGGGCGCTCGCGAGCGCCGTCGCAGCGGTCGGTTGAAGGGGGCAAGCGGATCGCTATTGGTCGTGGCGCCACGGAGGCGCGCTTGCGCTCTTTGGCCATGACGAGGTTATCGCGGCGAAAAAGCGGCGCTTTCCGCGCTGGGGCCTCGTCCAGGAACGGGTTGGTAACCTGCCAATCGATAAGTCGAGATAAAGCTGTCCAGGCCTGGCGCGGGACGCTTCCGGGCCTCGTCCAGAATCAGCGCGTTTCTGAAGCGACCCAGGGCCAGATACCATTGATAGCTTTTGGGAACCGAAAGGCCGTAGGCTGCCAGCGAGCGCTGGCCTTGGCTCACTTCCCTCAGTTCCCCAGGGGCCTTGCCGATCCGGTCCAGGTATTCATCCCAGAATCGCTTCGCGTCCGCGGCGGTTTCGTTCGCGGGGATCCCAGCGATTCGCCTTAGGTAATTCCGTTGCTCCGGCGTCACCAATTCAATCCGGCCTACCATCACCCGGGTGACCTCTGCTGGCGGCGAGACCCGCAACGGCAGGTAAAAGTCCGTCCACGCCCGCGGCGCCAGGAAAAAGAGCCGTCTACCGGCGCTCTTGAAATAGGATAACTCCCAGGTGCTGAGCAGCGCCCCCGCTTCGTCGTCAAAGAGCCCCTCGGCGACGAGCGCGTCATGCAGCGATGCCTTCAACTTCTCCCGATTCGCCTCGCTGTAATCACGCGGCGCGAACTGGTTCGAAATCCTGGTCAGCAGCTTATCTTCGCCCTCCAAGACCACCGGCGGCGCCACCCGGAAAGCCAACCGGCCATTCTCGCGAATATCCACCAACCAAAGCGAGTTCACCTTCAGCGGTTCGCGGCCGGCGATTTCGGGCGGGCACTGGCTGCGCAGCGCCAACGCCCCCGCTTTGGCATCCTGCATGACGGCCATCGGCGCGTCGATGCGGGCCACGCCGCGATAAAACAAGAACCGCTCGGCCTCGCCTCCGGGCGTCCGCACCGGCGCCGCCCGCACGGCGCGCGGCGAAGTCCAAACGCGCTGGGTCGTCGCCGGCCCGTTCCAGTCGCCGCCCACCTCAAGGTTGTTCCAGGCGAGAGCGCTCACCGTGTTGGAGCGCAAGGGGCCAAAGACCATGCCATGGCTTTCAAGGCCGGACGCGTTCGCGTCCGCATCCGGGTAAAATTCTGAGAGCCAGCCGCCGCGAAAAGCGGCGGTCACGCTCACCGTCAGCGGCAGGGGTTGGTTTGGAGGCGGATGAAAATAAAGGACGGGCGTTTCGAGCCGCAGCGTCACATCGGGGTGACAACGGGGCGCGCCCTGGAAGAAGATAGGCGGGACTTCGGTGGGACGCAGCAACAGGTAATCCGCCAGTCGATGCACAAAAGGCGGCGCCGGCTCATCCTCTGTGTTGATGCCGCCGATCGCCTCTCCCGCCTCGTCCTGCAACGAGGTAAAGGTGCCCCATTCATGAGCGATGAGCGGCGCCGGGCGGGAGGGGGCGGAGCGGCCGGCGAAGGGCAGCGCGACGGCCAACAGCAGGAGCCAGCGAACGCTTGTCGGTTTCATGACATTACCTCGAAGGGGATGCGAAGGCCGCGATCATATACAAGCTAGAATAATACAATGTATGAATGAAGGCAACTGGGAGCCAAGGCGCGGCGCGGGGTTAGTTCGGCTTTGACCTTTCGTTCGCCTCTGCCACCATTGAGGCATCATGAGCGCGGTCACAGCCCCCGGTTCGTTTGCTGGCAGCGTGCCAAACGACAGTTTCGCGTTGCCACGCGCGGCCTCGCGCGCCGGCGGGTCTCGGAAATAGCGACCGACCGAGCCAATGACCAATCCTCCGGCGAAGTCATCCGAGCAGGCGAAGGCGCCCCGGCTGCCTATTATCGACGCGTTCCGGGGAGGCGCGGCTTTGATGGTTTGCGCGTTGCACGCCCGCCAGACCATCTGGGTGGGGTTGCGCCAGTACCTCGCCGAACATGGCCATAAGCCGACCTTCACCTCGGTCCTGGGGATGTTGTCCACCCCCGCGATTTACGGCGCGATCGCGGTCCCTTTGTTTTTTGTCATTAGCGGGTACTGCATCCACCGATCTTTCGCTCTCAAACTGAATGCCAATTCCGACCACGCTCCTCACTGGGGCAATTATCTTATACGGCGCGCCTGGCGGATTTATCCGGTCTTGGTCGCGGCCATGGGATTGACCTGGTGGCTTGACCCTTACACCCTGGAGCGATTTCCAGCGGACGCGGCCTTGGGCGACCTCTCCTGGACCACGGCGCTTTCCAACCTTCTGGCGCTCCAAGGCGTCGCCAGCCCTCCTTATGGTTCGGACCGTCCGCTCTGGAGCCTTTCCATCGAGTTGCAGCTTTATGCCCTCTATCCGTTCATCTTTTATGCGACGCGGAAATGGGGCATTAAGATTTGCCTGGGGCTGACCCTGGCGGTGAGCCTTGCGGGCGTGGCATTGAGCCTGACGCCGGGACTGGCCTCGCTGGTTTGGTTCGGCCCCTTCTGGTTTTGTTGGACTCTCGGGGCCGCGATCGCGGAGATCGAAACCGGCCGGTGCCGATTCCAGCTCCGGCTTGGCGGCTGGATTATCTGGTCCGCCATCAGCCTGATTGGCTTCGTCCTCTGGTTCGGGAAGCTGAACATTTTCGCCTTTTCGTGTATCGGGTGTTTTTGGGCGCTCCTGGTGCTTCGTGGTCTGCGCCGTCCCGCTTCCGGCCTGCGTTTTCTTCCCTTGGGACCGATGTCAAAGCTGGGGTTGGTGAGCTATTCGCTTTACGCCATCCACCAACCTCTATGCCTGTTTGCGCGCTCGGTTTTCCTGCACGGCGTGAAAACGGACAACATCCTCTTGGTCCCGGTGGTCATGGCAGCGTGCGTCGTCGCCGCCGCGGTCCTGTTCTTCCTGGTGGAGCGTCGCAGTCTGACGCCTCCGAAATGGTGGCTGGTTAAAGATCCCGTCGCCTGACGCCTCGGACCCGCCGCTCACCGCTGCTCCCCGGCCATCAAATCGGATTCCGCCAAGGGGAGCGCAAGGGGTTCCAGCGGCATCGGCCGATCATGCGCGAGAAATTCCTCGCACACCCGGAAGAATCCGGCTTTGGTGGCGGCGCGCCGAATTTCATGCAGGAACCGCCCGGTCGGTTCGACCCCGACGCCCAGGTAATTCATATATTTCTTCATGCGCTGGACCTGGGCGGCTTCGCGCGCCGCGGGAGCGCAGCCCATGTCGTAGAGCGCCCGCACGTAAGCCAGGACTTCGAATCCGCGAGGCAGGGAGATGGGTTCGCCGGGTTGATGCTGACGGATCTGGCGGAAGATCCATGGGTTGCGGATGGCGCCTCGGCCGATCATCAGCCCCCGAACTCCGGTAACCTTGAGCACTTCAGCGGCCTTGGCGGCCGAGTAAATATTCCCATTTGCCAGGACGGGGCAGGGCAAGGTTTGGGCGGCCTGCTGGATGAGTTCGTATCGCACTGGGCTGCGATACATTTCCCGGACGGTCCGGGCGTGAACGGTCACCAGGTCGAGCGAATGCCGGGCCAGGATGGACAGCAACTCCGGAAAAACATCCGCTGAATCGAAGCCAATCCGGGTTTTGACCGTAAACCGGACGCGGATCGCCTCCCGCAAGGCGCCCAGGATCGCGTCCACCTGGCGGAGTTCGCGCAGCAGGCCGCCGCCGGCGCATTTGCGATAGACCACCGGCGCGGGGCAACCCAGGTTGAGGTCCACCGCCGCGATCGGGTATTGCTGCAATTGGCGCGCCACGCGCGCCAGCGAGGGGATATCGTGACCGATCATTTGCGCCACCACCAGTTTGCCCGTGGGATTCTCGGTGATGGACTTGAGGATGTGTTTATCGGGAACGGAGTTGGCATAGACGCGAAAGTACTCCGTGAAGTAGGCGTCCGCTCCGCCATAAGTCGCGAGCAATTTCCAAAACGGCAGATCGGTGACGTCCTGCATCGGGGCCAGCGCCAACAAGGGCGCCGGCGCGGCGAGCAGGCTGTCCCACTGCGCGGCGGGCGTCTCAGCCATCGGGAAAAAGTAGCAGAAGGAAACCAAGATAACGAAGACAAAGAAGCTGAGGGGTCAGGGGCCCTGCGTTGGCTTTGTTTGTTTCTCTTCGCCGTCACCTCCCGATTCCGCTGCGGCGGGCTTTTTTGAAGAGGAGGACCAGGGGGAGGCAAAGGAGGCAAAACAAGCCGAACAGGCGGAAATTCTCCACGAACGCCCAAAGGGAGGCCTGGTTGAGCAAACTGCCGTAAAGCAGGCCCTGGGCTTGAGTGTGGGCCAGGAGTGCGCCGCTCTGCGGGGTTAGGGCGCGCGTGGCGGCGGCCAGCCCTTCGGTGTAAGCGGGGTCGTAGGGAGTGAGATGACCCACCATCAAGGCTTGGTGGACTTGGGCGCGGCGGACGATGAGGGTGCTGACCATGGCGATGCCGAAACTGCCGCCGAGGTTGCGCATGAGGTTATAGATGCCGGTGGCATTGGAGATCTGATCCTGGCGCAGATGGCTGACGGCCGCCGTGGTCAACGGGGTGAAGATGAAGCTGATGGCTACCCCGTTGAGCACGCTGGGGAGCACGACTTTCCAGAGAGAGATCTCGAGGTTGATATGGCCCAGCCAATAGGACGAGACGGACAGCAGGATGAACCCGGCGGCGATGAGGATGCGGTTGCGTACCCGGCCGATCAGGCGGCCTACCAGGAAGGTCGTGAAAAAGGCCCCGACACCCCGCGGGCTCAGCGTCAGGCCGCTTTGGAGGGCGGAATAGCCCATCAGCGTCTGGAGGAAGATCGGCAATGCGGCGGTGGTGCCATAGAGCACCGCGCCCAGGGTGGTGATGAGGAGCACGCCCGCGGCGAAATTGCGGTTGGTCAGGACCTTCAGGTTCACAATGGGGTGCGGCGTGGAGATTTCGCGGAGGAGGAAACCCGCGAGGCACGCCACGGTAATCACCATGAACCAGCATATCCACTGCGAAGCGAACCAGTCCTCCTGTTGGCCCTTGTCGAGGATGACCTGGAGGGCGCCGACCCAGATGGCGAGCAAAGCGAAACCGATAAAGTCGATCCGCTCAATCCGGGCATGCTTAATATAAGGCGGGTCCTCAACGAAGGCTTGCACCATCAGCGCCGCAAAAATCCCGACGGGAATGTTGATATAAAAAATCCAGCGCCAGGAGAAATTGTCGGTAATCCAACCGCCCAGGGTGGGGCCGAGGATGGGAGCGACGACGACGCCCATGCCGAAAGTGGCCATGGCCACGCCGCGTTTTTCCACGGGAAAGCTTTCGAGCAAAACGGCCTGGGAGATCGGGATGAGCGCCCCGCCGCCGATGCCCTGGAGGACGCGCGCCACGATGAGAAAACTGAGCGTTGGCGCCATGCCGCACAGGATGGACGCGAGGGTGAACATCGTGATGCACATGACCAGGAGCCGCCGCCGTCCAAAGTAGATTCCCAGCCAACCGGTGGCCGGGAGGATGATCGCGTTGGAGACCAGGTAGCTGGTGAGCACCCAGGTGGATTCCTCCGTGGTCGCCGAGAGATTGCCGGCGATGTGCGGCAGCGACACGTTGGCGACCGACGTGTCCAGGATCTCCATAAACGTCGCCGCCATCACGGCCACGGCGATCAACCACGGGTTGTGGCTCGGGCGCCAACGCGTTTCCGCGGCGTGGGTTGAGGCCGGGTTGCTCAAGCTCTCCTGGCGGCGAAGACCCACAACGCCCCGACCACCAAAGCCAAGGCGCCCGCCGCGGCTAAAACGAGAGTATCGGAGATGGGTTGCGCTTTGGTCCGCACCGAAGGCGCCACCGACATCCCCGGTCCCAAGACATGGCTCCGCTCCAGGGGTTGGTCGAAGACGATCTTGACCGGGATACGCTGGACGACTTTGACATAGTTGCCGACCGCATTTTCGGGCGGCAACAAACTGAATCGGGCGCCACTCCCGGCCATGATGCTCTCCACATGACCGGCATAAGGACCATGAGCTACGGAGTCGATCGTGATTTCAGCAGGCTGCCCCGGGCGGATGGCCTGGAGCTGAGTCTCCTTGAAATTGGCGGTGACGTACAACGCTTCGGGCACCAGCGCTAGAAGGCGCTGGCCGACTTGGACGTAGTCGCCGCCTTCGACGGCTTTCTTGGTGACAAAACCATCCACCGGCGCGGTCAGGCGCGCGTACGAGAGGTTGAGCTGGGCGGCCTTGAGGTCCCATTCGCTCTGGCGGGTCTGAAACTCAGCCCGTTCGTACCCCTTGACCGCCGCGTTTACCTGCGCCTCGGATTGGGCGACCTTGGAGAGGTCGCTGGCGGCTTTTTCGCGGGCGGCGCGGAGGCTGGCCTCCGCCGCTTTGGCGACGGCCTCTTTGTCGTCCAGTTCCTGGGGCGAGATGGTGCGATTGGCAGCTAATTCCCGCGCGCGTTTGAGCTCGGCGGCCGCGTGTTGGGCCGTGGCCTCGGAGGCGACCGCTTCGGCCGCGGTCTGCTTGGCGGTGGCCTGGGCGCTGGCGACCATGGCGCGGGCCAGGTCGAGCATCGACTTGAGCAGTTCCGTATTGGCGCCGCTTGAGTTCAGCGCGGCCTGTTTCTGATCCACCGCCACCCGCAAATCGCGCGGATCAATTTCCAGGAGCAAGTCGCCCGCCTTCACCTTTTGATTATTCACGACCGCGATCCGCTCGACCTGTCCCGCCACCTTGGGGGCCACCGCGACCATGTCCGCGTCCAGAAATGCGTCGTCGGTGGCCTCGTGGGTCAGCGTGTTGGCCAGATAGCTCAGCGCGGAGTAAAGCAGGCCGAACAGGAGCAGCGTGCCCAGCAGAACGGACGGCAACCGCCGCCACCAACGGGGTTTGTCTGCGGAAGGAGCCTGCGGCCCCGGGCGTTCCGGCGCGGAGGGCCGGGCTGATGTTGGCGCTTCGTTCATAATGGATCGCGCGGTTCAAGGGCGCGCATAAAGCGCCTGGCCGACCTCCCGGCTGGCTGCGATCGTTTCCGCGTAGGGGGTGTCGGCCACGTCCACGAAGCCGATCTGATAATTCTCCTCGTCATAAACCCTGCCGGTAACCGGTTCGTCTTTGTATTGGAACCAGTGGCAGCCGACAAACTGGGGATGATGAAGGGCGCCCAGCGCGTACTCTTTGTAAGCCTGCGCCCGGGCCTGCTGATCCGCGACGGGGACCAGGCCGGTGTGGAACATCCCGCGGTCGAGAGCGCCGAAATGGAATTCGCCGATGATCAGCGGCACATCCGCGCCCCCGTTGAATTTGAAGTCCGCCACGCCGCGGTGGTAGAGGTTATAGCTGACCACGTCGCAGTATTTGGCGGCCGCGGCGGCGGCCAGGTCGTTCACCCAGGCGAAGCGGCAGCCCAGGTAAAGCTGGTCGGGGGCGACGGCCTTGATCGCCTCGCGGACGGTGCGGAAATACTGTTGCGCGGTTTTCGAGTAGAACGCGGTGAGGTCCGCGCGGGCTTTCTGTTGATCCGGCGCCTGACGACTCGCTCGCACCGCCTCCCAGGATGCATAGTCCGCGCCCCAGGTCCGGTTGAGCGAGGCGACCTCGCCATATTTCGCTTTCAGGTCCGCCAGAAAGGCCTGTTTGGCGGCCTGGTCCGGGCCCGACTTGAGCGCGGCCAAGGCCAGGGAGGTGTCGTCGCCCCAGGACATTTCATTGTCGGAGAAGTAGCCGATGCACCAGGGGTCGCCCGCGCTCTTGCCGCGCTTGCTCTCCATGCCGCGTCGCAGGGCATCGGCAAAGCTGGCGTCGAAGACATCGGGGAACCTGCCCCAATAGCCGTCGCTCCCCTCAATGAGCCGCGCTTGCCCGCTGCCGACGGCATCCGTGTACGGGGTTCGGCGCAGGAAGCAGGTAGCGGCGTCGGACCAATTGCCGATCGTATTCAGGCCCCAGCTTCGGAGACGTTTGTGAATCACCTCGGGGTAGGTCTGTTTCCATTGAGGTCCGTATTTGCGCGCGAGGTTGGCCCCGGCGAAAGAAAAACAGCGGGGACTCCGGCCCTCATAGCGACCCTTGAGGGCGTAGTTCCGCGAAAGGAATTCGCTGAATTCCGGCTGGGCGCCGGGGAAGTCCGCGAACCAGGTTTCGCGTTCATCGATGGGCGTCGTGTCGAGGGCGTGGACGCAGTCGATGCCGTGCGAGAAGAACAAACGGCCGTCCGGATCCACGAGCCACCATTTGCCATTGACCTTTTCGGCGCGGAAAAAGCCGGTGGCTTTGAGCCGGGGAGCAGAGGCCGACCCGCCGTAGCGGTCCCAATCCCGCGGACTGGGATGGGCGTCGAGGTCCCGGCCTTCCTCCGGCGCGCGCTCTTTGAGTTGCCGCAAGGACGCGATCTTGCCGGGCCAGTCCTTGTGTAAATACTGACCGAAGGTATCGATGAAAGGGAAAAAGGGGTCGGCATCACTTGTCCAAGCCGTAGGCTGCGTATAGGCCCCGTCCGCCTGGATACTACGGATTTCAAAGAGGTGGTCCTGCGCGGGCTTATTCACGAAGACCAAGAGCTGAGTGATGTTCGAAGGATTGAACGCCTGGGCATCCGGCACCGCAACCGGGTAGCCTCTCATTCCGAAGAGCTTGTCTCCTAATTTATCGTCGCGGGTATGCGGCAGAAACACGTTGAGAGCCTTGGCCTGTCCCGGGTCCAGGGCCATGGATTCAGTCACGCAATGGCTGGCGCCATCGGCGCCGGGGTTGTCCACGCGGCAGAAGACGGTGACCTGGTTGGCGCCGGGGTTGCGGAGCTGGACGGTGATGCGGGCGAAGTTCCACAAATTGAAAGGCCCTGCCGGCGAGCGCAACGTGATTCCCGGCCAAGGTTCTTTGTGGCCCGTGTGGACAAGGAGGGCAGCCCCCGGGTGGGTGATAAGGGCATCGTTGACGGCGACTTGGGCGAGGTCGAAGCCCGGGCCAAGGTCGAAGAGCGTTTGATCCGCCGCCAGGGTGGTTGCGATCCGAATCCCCAAGCAGAACAGGACGAGCCTGAGGAAGCGGAAGGCCGGACGAAAGGTCGCTTTCGAATTCATTCGGCTAAGAGTGTTATCGAGCGGGGAACGATGCGCAAGCGATCAAGCTAACGAGGCAAGGCCTCAGACCGCGCAGCGGGCCGTTTGCCCGCGCCGCGAGATCGACTCGTTCACGCCCGACCTTGGGATTCAACGACCTTCGCTGTGAGACGGGCTCTCGCGAAGCCATTGCTTGCGATGTCCCAGTGCTGAAGGAACCCCGGTTTAGAAAACCTCCGCTTTCAAGCCGGTCGTCTTGCGCACCATTTGGGCGATGCGGGAGAGCGTCTTAAGGGCCAAATGACCGCTTTGCGAATTCGGGGTGGGGCGGGTGGCGGAGTAAATCTGGACCAACGAAATATTGGCCCCCGCATTTTTAAGTTCCAGCAGGCGGCTTGCGTACTGTTCGATTTCCTCGAGGGGCGGTTCCTCGTTGTTGATGGCGGGAAAAAGGCTCTGCACCACCACGGGTCGCTGGCGCCCCAGCAGGAGGATGTTGGACAGGATCCGATCGAGGGAGATCCCCGGACGGTCGACCTTGTTGATATAGGCTTGAGTGCCCCCGTCGAGCTTGGCCCAGACCTCATCGCTCCGAGTAAGGAAGCGGAGCCCCTGCTGGACCTTGGGATGGTCGAGGCCGCTGCCGTTGGTCATCAGCACGATCTTGAAGGGGCAACCCCCGACGGCGCGGATGTGAACGATGGCCTCCAGGACTTCGGCGAACTGCGTCGAGAGGGTAGGTTCGCCGTCGCCGCTCAGGGCCACGTGGCGAAGTTGAAGCAACTCGTCCGGCAACGCCCGGTACCACGGCCGCTCGCGCACGTGGCCCGACCGAACGAAGGCGAGCGTCTTCTTGAGTTCCGTCGCCATCACCTCCACGTCCATCGAGTTCCGCGGACCTCCATTGCGATGAACTTCGCAATAGACGCAATGGAAGTTGCACTCTCGCTCGGGGCACACATTGACCCCCACGGCCAAGCCGCGCGCTCGCGCGGAGACCACCGTATAGACAAAGTGATTGTCCATAAAGTCCCGAGGAGCGCCAAAGGCCGTCTCCCGGAGCCCATCGCCCCGCGCCGCGCCGGAGCGTTTTTTATCGGTTGGCGCGGTTTCTTCCATCGCATGTCCGGAGGTTTCTTCCACAATACTTAATTAACCCTAGGGTCACGATTACTGTTCCTCTACACGAACATTGCCTTTTTATGGACATTTTTTGGCTGCCCCGCTCGGTGGCGGAGAATTCCCCGCGCCCCGGCGCCCGCGCGCGCGGGGCGCTTGCGGAAAAGAAAAAACCTGCGAGCGCAGGCGCTCGCAGGTGGAGATTAAAGTGGCGGGGGGGGGGGGGGGGGTGGCCCCCCCCCCCCCCCCCCCCCCCCCCGTCCCCCCCCCCCCC
>Ga0316217_10001898_pt1 | contig 26215 bp, 21 predicted proteins | sample 1anoAmetaG_FD_203633 | JGI IMG/M metagenome (GOLD analysis project Ga0316217, IMG submission 203633) | Freshwater microbial communities from Trout Bog Lake, Wisconsin, USA - 1anoA | ecosystem: Environmental > Aquatic > Freshwater > Lake > Hypolimnion/Profundal zone | place: USA: Wisconsin...
CCGAGCAGAAGGTCGCCGTCGTGCTGCTGCAGCGCGTCCTCGTCCTCGCGACGGGGCTCGACACCTCGCCGGACGCCGTCCAGCTTCGCATCGGGCAGCCCGGGGTCGGCGAGTACGCTTCGCTGCTAACGCTCAGCCTCCCGGTGACCGAAGCGCAGCTCCTGGCGCTCGCGCAGGAGAAGGGGAAGCTCGCGGTCGTCCTCCGGAACCCGGAGGACCAGCGGACCGCGCAGAGCATCCCCGATCTCAACTCTGCCGTCCTCTTCGACGCGACGTCGCGACAGAAATCAGGCATGCCGCACGGTGGCGGCACTGCCGGGCCCACCGAGATCCGGGCCCTCACCCCGGGAGCTGGTCAATGACACTTCGCCGAGTTGCGGCTGTCGCAGCGTTCGTCCTCGTGCCGGCACCCATGGTGTCGGCCGCCGTCGTACTCCTCTCACCGTCGACGGCGTTCGCGCAGGCGCCGAGGACCGGAGCGTCGCGCGACAAGACCGAAGATCTGACGCTCGCCGTCGGCGAGACCAAGACGATCTCGGCGAAGGACGTCAGGAACTACAACGACAGCGGGCAGGGGGTCATCGAGATCCGCCTCACGCCGGACGGCGGGCAGTTCGTCATCGTCGGCAAGAAGGCCGGCTCCACGACGCTGCTCTTGATCAAGACCGACGGCACCCAGGTCACCTACGAGATCACGGTGACCCAGCGGCCGATCCCCGTCGTCGCCCGCGAGCTCCAGCAGCTCATCGAGGGGTCCGTCGGCCTGCGGCTGCGCCAGGTCGGCGCGCGCATCTTCATCGAAGGCGGCGTCGCGACCGACAGCGAGCTGAAGCGCGTCCAGCAGATCGCCGCGCTCTACCCGGGGCAGGTCGAGGCGCTCGTGACGCTCGGCTCGGTGGCGGCGGATCGCAAGACGCTCATCCGCATCGACTTCTTCTTCGTCCAGTACGACCGCACCTCCAGCTACAACGTCGGCGTCGGGTGGCCCGAGAACATCGGCGGCGCGAACGCCGGGGCCAACACCGTCCAGAGCACGCTCAGCTACGACTTCGCCGCGCGTACGACGACGGCGGCCACGGCGAGCGTCGTGAATCAGCCGCTCCCTTCGCTCGACATCGCGTCGAGCAACGGCTGGGCGAAGGTGATGCACCAAGCGTCCATCCTCACCGCCAACGGCGCCGAGGCGACGTTCTCGAGCGGCGGCGTGAAGAACGTCGTGGTCACCTTCGGGATCAACCAGACGATGCAGCAGATCAAGTTCGGCGTCGATATGACGGTCCTGCCGCGTTACGACGCGCAGAACCGTGAGATCGAGATGAACTTGAAGGCGGACGTGATGGAGCTGACGCCGCCGGTGCAGGGGACGGTGCCCAGCCAGGACGTCACGAAGCTGAGCACGCTCATCAGCCTCAAGCTCGGGCAGGCGCTCGTCCTCTCGGGCATCCGGACCCGGTCGGTCCGCCACAACGTCACCGGGCTCCCGCTGCTCAGCGAGATCCCGGTGCTGGGCGTCCTCTTCGGGGCGCACAACAACCAGGCCGAGGACGTCGAGGGGGCGGTGTTCATCATCCCCAGCATCATCGAGACAGTCCCCAAGTCGGCCGTCGAGGTGATCAAGAACGCGCTGTCGCAGTTCAAGGACTTCTCGGGCGACGTGGACCAGGTGGAGTCGTTCAACAAGGCACCCCCGTCCGCGCGCTAGCGTGGCAAAGCGAGCGAGGCAGGATGCTCTCGGCCAAGCCGTGGTGAAGCCATGAACGTGCAGGTCGTCATCCGTTCCGACGATGGAGCGGAGCGCAACGAGCTATGCCCGGCGGACCGCCCGATCTCGATCGGGCGGCACCCGCAGTGCGTGCTCTGCCTCGAGAGCGATCTGGTCTCGCGGCAGCACGCCATCGTGGAGATCGGGCAGGGCTCGATCCGCGTGGAGGACGTCTCGACGAACGGCACGATCGCGGGCGAGCAGCTCCTGCGCAGGCAGTCGATGGAGGTCCCGTTCGGGACGCCGATCGTGCTGGGGAACTTCACGGTCTACTTCTTCCCGCTCGACGCGAACCGGTCCGTGGCCCCCCGGGCGAAGGCCGCCCCGCCGCCGGTTCCCGCCGCCGCTCCGCTGCCGCCGGCCCCCCCGCCGAAGCCCGCCGCCACGGGCGGCAACAGGGCTCTCGCCTCCACTGGCTACGCGGCTCCGGCCGCCCGCAAGGCCCCCGCCCCGTCGGTCGTGGTGCAGCCGCCCGAGAAGGCCGTCGTCCCTGCGCTGAGCCCGCAGGAGCTCTCGGCGGCGATCGAGGCACGCAAGAAGGACGTCGCGCTCCGGCGCAAGATCCACCGCATGCTCCTCGAGCACCTCGACCTCGCGACGATCGACGCGCAGAAGCTGGACGACCCGTCCATGCGCCCGAAGGTGCTCAACGCGCTCCGGCGCATCGTCGAGCAGGTGTCGATCGAGATCCCGGGCGACCTCAACCACGACGTGCTCATCGGCGAGCTGGCCGACGAGGCCCTCGGGCTCGGGCCGCTCGAGCGCTTCCTCGCCGACCCGAGCATCAACGAGGTCATGGTCGTCGACCCGAACACGATCTACGTCGAGCGCGGCGGCAAGATCATCCTCTCGGAGGCGCGCTTCACCGACGACGAGCGCGTCCGCGGCGTCATCGAGCGCATCGTGACCCCGCTCGGGCGCCGCATCGACGAGTCGTCACCCCTCGTCGACGCGCGCCTGAAGGACGGCTCGCGCGTCAACGCCGTCATCAAGCCGATCGCCCTCAAGGGCTCGTGCATCACGATCCGGAAGTTCTCGAAGAACCCGCTCACGCTCGACAACCTCATCAAGTTCGGAGCGCTCACCGAGCAGATGGGGCGGTTCCTGACGCGCAGCGTCGAGGCGAAGAAGAACGTCGTCATCTCGGGGGGCACGGGGAGCGGCAAGACGACGCTGCTCAACGTCCTCTCGTCCGCCATCCCGGCCGCCGAGCGCATCGTCACCATCGAGGACGCGGCCGAGCTGCAGCTCAAGCAGCCGCACGTCGTCTCGCTCGAGACCCGCCCCGCCAACCTCGAGGGGAAGGGCGAGTACTCCATCCGCGATCTCGTCAAGAACGCGCTGCGCATGCGCCCCGACCGCATCGTCGTCGGCGAGTGCCGCGGCGGCGAGGCGCTCGACATGCTCCAGGCCATGAACACCGGCCACGACGGGTCGCTGACGACGACGCACGCCAACTCTCCGATCGAGGCGGTCGCCCGCCTCGAGACGCTCTGCCTGATGTCGGGGCTCGACCTCCCGGTCCGCGCCATCCGCGACCAGATCGCCAGCAGCGTCCACCTCATCGTCCAGCAGAGCCGCCTCTCCGACGGCTCCCGCAAGGTCACCGCGATCTCCGAGGTCGCCGGCCTGAACGACGAGACGTTCGAGGTCGAGCTGACGCCGATCTTCGAGTACGTCCGCACCGGGACCGGCCCCGGCGGGAAGGTCATCGGCGAGTTTCGCGCGACGGGCTATTTGCCCTCGTATCTGGAAGACTTCATCGTCATGGGGCTCGTACAGCGCGGGGAGCAGTACCTATGAACCTGGGAGGGTCGGCGACGACTCAGTTCATGTGGTGGACGAGCCTGGCGCTCATCGCCGCGGGCCTGTTCGGCATGGCGTGGTCGGCCACTGCGTCCGAGACGAGCATCGTCTGGCGCTACTGGAGCCGCTACACCGTCTCGCTCGAGCGGAAGCTCCGGCTGATGTTCATCTGGACGCCGGGCCGCATCATCGGCCTCGGGCAGTTCGCGGCGCTCTTCCTGCTCTTCGTCATCCACGCGCTCGTCGACTTCGCGTTCTGGTGGGTGCTCATCATCGTCATCGCCATCGGCCCCGCGCTGCAGATCGAGTCGCAGCGTCGCAAGCGGGTCGAGGAGCTGGAGCGCCAGCTCGACGGGTTCCTGCTCTCGCTCGCCAACGCGCTGAAGTCGACGCCGAGCATCGGCGCGGCGTTCCAGTCCGTGGCGCCCGTGCTGCAGGACCCGATTCGCCAGGAGGTCGAGCTCGCCATCAAGGAGATGAAGGTCGGGAGTACCCTCGACCAGGCCCTCCTCCACATGGCCGCCCGGGTCGGCAGCCGGCAGCTCGACTCCGCCCTCTCGTCCATCCTCATCGGTCGGCAGGTCGGAGGTAACCTCCCGAAGGTGCTCGAGAGCACGTCCGCGTCGCTCCGCGAGATGGCCCGCCTCGACGGCGTCATCCGGACGAAGACGGCCGAAGGGAAGATGCAGCTCTGGGTCATCGGAGCGCTGCCGATAGCGCTCTCGTTCGGCTTGAATTACGCTTTCCCGAACTACCTCGACCTCCTGACGACGACCCTCCCTGGCTACCTGATCGCCATCGCGGTCGGGCTCTGCTGGGTGTCGGCGCTCATTCTGGCGAGAAAGGTGCTGAATATCGACATATGAGCCAGTGGGTCCTCGTCCTCCGCTACATCTGCCTCGCGTTCTTCGCGGTCGCGCTCTTCCTCTCGTCCTACGTCGTGGCGAGCGCGCCGTCGTTGCCGTCGAACCCGCTCGGCCTCCGCGGCCTGAAGCGTCAGCGCGTGCTCGCCACGAACGAGACCTGGGCCACCATCGAGCCGCTGCTCCGGTGGATGGGGATCCGGGTGAGCGGCCTCATGACGGACAAGCAGCGCGCCGCGCTCGACGAGCAGCTCAGCCTCGCCGGCGACTGGATGGGCATCACGCCGGAGGAGTACCTCGGCCTCAGCCTCCTGTCTGGCCTCGCCTGCGCCGGCGCGGGGGGCATCCTGGGGTACCTCACCGGCATGGGGATGCTGCTGGTGATCATCGTGGGGCTGCTCGGCCTCGCCCTGCCGTACATGCAGATCAGCGGGGCGGCGCAGGAGCGGCTCAAGGACATCAGCCGCGGGCTCCCCTACGCGATCGACCTCATGGCGCTGGCGATGGGGGCCGGGCTCGACTTCCCGGGGGCCGTCCGGCAGGTCGTGCAGAAGTCGAGCAACCCTGACGACCCGCTGGTCGAGGAGTTCACCCTCATCATGCAGTCGCTCAACCTCGGCCGCACGCGCAAGGACACGCTGGCCGAGTTCGCGCGTCGCGCCCCCGTCGACTCCGTCAAGGAGTTCTCGGGCTCGCTCATCCAGGCGGAGGAGCGCGGCAACCCCGTCGCCGACGTCCTGCAGATCCAGGCGACCGGTTCGCGCACGCGCCGCTCCGTCCGCGCCGAGGAGCTCGCGGCGAAGGCGGGGGTGGCGATGGTCGGTCCGCTGATGCTGGTCTTCGCGGCGATCATGATGCTCATCCTCGGCCCCATGTACTTGCAGCTGAAGAACGGGGATATGTGATGAGGAGGATGCGCGCGCCGTGAGTGTTCTAAAGTTCCAGATCCGTCACCCGAACGGGCAGGTCGAGCACCTCAACGTCGAGAGCGAGCGCGTCATGATCGGCGCCGGGGCCCACTGCGAGATCCGGCTCCCCGTCGACCAGTGCGCCCTCGAGGCCGTCCTCGTGCAGCAGACCGCCGCCGGCGTCTACGCGAAGGCGCTGACGTTCGACCCGCCGCCGACGCTCAACAACACGCCCTTCAGCCAGGCGCCCGTCCAGGCCGAGTCGGTCCTCGGCATCGGGCAGATGCAGATCTACGTCACGGTCTCCCAGGAGGCCGGCGGCGGCGCGGTCGTCTCCAAGGAGAAGAAGAAGGCGAGCCCGATGACGATCGTCCTCGCGGCCCTCCTCGCGCTCGCCGGGGCCTACTACGTCTTCGGGACCGAAGACCAGGCGGACAACGGCCAGCAGCCGCAGCAGGTGCCCGACCTCTGGGACGCGACCCCCCACACCTGTCCGCAGTCGGCGCCGGAGCAGGCCATCGCCCGCGCTCACGAGGTCAACCAGGTCGCCGACGCCCGCCGCGAGCGGCGTCCGTTCCACGTCCAGGACGGCGTGGCCGCTGTCCCGCTCTACGAGCTCGCCTCCTCCTGCTACCAGCGCGGGGGCGATCAGCCTCGCGCGACCGAGACGGCCAACGCCGCCGCCGCGCTCAAGGCCGAGATGCAGCAGGATTTCCGGACCCACCGCGTGAGGCTCGATCACCTCCTCACCATCAAGGACTGGGTCTCGGCCCGTCGCGAGGTCCGCGTCCTGCTCGCGTACATGGCGGGCAAGCAGGGCGAGTATGTCACCTGGCTCTCCAACCTCGATCGCCAGCTCAAGCTCAAGGTTGGCCGAGTGACATGACGCGGCGCAGTCGAGCGGCTCGCGCGGCGACGGTCCGCCGCGGCCTCGCGTGTCGCTGGGGTGCGGTCGCGACGCTCGCCGGAGGCGCCGTCGTCGGAGGCTGCGTCACGCCGGCGACGCAGGTGAAGGCCGACATGGCCACGATGAAGAAGGAGGGGGGCGCGGACAAGCTGCTCGATCGCGGCAAGGCGTTCGCGTCGGTGGGCGACACCACCCGGGCGGAGCAGTACTTCGCCGCTGCCATGGCCTCCGGGGCCGACGAGCGCGTCGTCGTCCCGATGCTGCTCACGGTGTGCGCGCAGGACGGCCGCTACCGCGTCGCCATCCAGTACGCGGAGACCTACCTGAAGGGGCACCCGAACGACCTCCGGGTGCGCTTCGTCCTCGGCACGCTCTACTCGGCCGTCAACGAAGCCGGCCCGGCCCGCGAGGCGCTCCGCGTCGTCGTCGATGCCCGTCCCGAGGACGCCGACGCCCATTTCGCGCTCGGAGTCCTGCTCCGGGACAGCGACCGTGACTACGCCGGCGCCGACCGCCAGTTCCGTGAGTACATCCGCCTGAAGCCGCGCGGCTCCCACGCCGAGGAGGCGGAAGCCTCGCTCCTGAAGAGTGTTCCATGATCCCCAAAGAAGTCTTCGAGGAGACGCTCCTCCAGTTCCTGGCGCCCATTCGCCCGTTCCTCGATGACGCCGCCGTCAGCGAGATCATGATCAACGGTCCCGACCAGATCTTCATCGAGCGGAGGGGGAAGCTCGAGCTGACCGACGTGAAGTTCTCGAGCCGGGACGCGCTCGAGGCTGCGATGCGCAACTGCGCCCAGTACGTCGGCAAGCACGTCGATCGCGACCGGCCCATCCTCGAGGGGCGCCTCCCGGACGGCTCGCGTATCGAGGCCGTGTTCCCGCCGGTCGCCCCCGACGGTCCCTCCGTCTCCATCCGGCGCTTCTTCAAGGAGACCCTCACGGTCAAGCGCCTCATCGGCTTCGGGGCGCTGACGGACGACGCCGCGCTGGCCCTCGAGGCGCTGGTGGCCTCGAAGATGAACACGCTGGTCGCCGGCGGGACGGGGAGCGGCAAGACGTCGATGCTGAACGCCCTCTCCTCGTACATCCCCGAGGGGGAGCGCGTCGTCGTCATCGAGGACTCGCGCGAGCTGCAGCTGCAGCGGGTGCACGTCGTGCAAATGGAGTCGCGTCCGCCGGATCCGAAGGGGCGGTTCGGCGTCACCATCCGGGACCTCTTCCGCGCCTCGCTCCGCATGCGGCCGGACCGGATCGTCGTGGGCGAGATCCGCGGCGGCGAGGCGCTCGACCTCATCCAGGCGATGACGAGCGGTCACGGCGGCTGCCTCTCGACGCTGCACGCGACCTACCCGCGCGACACGCTCTCCCGCCTCGAGACGATGGCCATGATGAGCGACCTCGACATGCCGCTCCACGCCCTGCGGATCCAGCTCGCCTCGGCGGTCAACATCATCGTGCAGGTGAGCCGCCTGCAGGACGGCTCGAGAAAGGTGACCCACATCAGCGAGGTCTGCGGCTGGGACCTGGCCGCGGAGACCTATATCATCAAGGATATCTTCCACCGTGTCGTGCACGGGCTCGGAGAGCGTGGAGAGATCTTGAGCGATTTCGTTCCGACCGGATATGTTCCGCATTGCGTCGAGCACGTGCGGGAGCACGGCCTCGACCTCCCCCCCGCCATCTACGCCGCCGCCAAGAAGAACCCCTCAGCAGGACATGGCTGACACGCACCTCATCGAAGTCCGAGCAGGAAGGGGCGAGCCGCCGACGCTCGAGCTTCGGCCGGGCATCGAGCTCGCTCCGCTCAGCGTCGGGACCGGCGGGGCGTGGCAGGTCACCGCCGCGGGCGTGCTCTTCGTCCACCTCTACATCTACTTCGACGGGCAGACGCTCTTCGTTCAGGCCGCCGACTCCGCCGACCCTCCGATGATCGACGGCCGCCCCGTCCCGGCCGAGTGGACCGCGGCGCCCCCCCGCTGCACGATCGCCTTCGGTCAGGCGCGCCTCACGCTCCGGCCGGCGGACGCGGTGGCCGACGCCGGCGAGGGCGATCCGACCTACGCCGAGGCGCTCCCGGACGAGGGCCACCCCGGGCTGCATCACCCCACCCCTGCGCCCGCGGCGATGCCGGCCCGGCCGTTCAAGCCGGGGGCGTTCGCCAGCCCCGTCGACGGCGAGTCGACCCGACTGCAGCCGCTCGAGGACTTCGCCGGGCCGCCGGCCAGCGGGGACTCGACCCGCGTCGAGCCACTGGGCGGCGCCGTGGAGGCCGTGCGAGCCGCCGCCATCCGCCCCGCCGCCGGAGCGGCCCCCTGGGTCCCGGGTGGCCCCGGAGGGGGCGGCGCCCCGCAGCAGGCGAGCGGAGGTGCCTACCCGCCAACCCGCCCCTTCCCGATGGCCCCGCCGAACTTCGGCACCGAGCAGACGGCCGCAGGGCAGCCGGGTCAGGGGGGCGGGGGGCCGGCAGGTCTGCTCAACATCGCGCCGCCGTCGGTGCGGAAGCCCGACGCTCCCGAGACGTTCGAGCAGCGCGTGAAGCGGGAGTGGACGTCGGCGCCGCCGCTGCGTCGAGGCCTCTTCGCCGTCATGCCCGTGGCCGTCCTGGTCGCGCTCTGGCTCGTGTTCGCGGGCGGCGCGCCCCCTCCTCCCGCCAAGCACGCCGGCCCCGAGACGAGCGCCGTCGCGACGACCCCCGCCCCCCCCGTCACCGCCCCGCTCCCCGTTCCGACCGACGTCGCCACGGCGTGGCCGCCGACCGAGCCGGTCCCCATCCCGACGGTCCCCCCTCCGAGGCCCGTCACGCCGCCGGTCTCGAGCGCGACCGCGGCGGCGGCAGGGGACGCGGGCGCGGCTGCCAACTCGGACCACCGGGAGCGGCAGGCGGCCGACTTCGTCGCCACGCACGCCTACGATCAGGCCATCCGGCTCTACGACCAGCTGGCCGCCGAGCGCCCGCAGAACCCGGCCTTCCACGAGGCCGCGCGGATCCTCCGCGCCAAGCTGGCCGCCGGGAATCAGTAGCCGCCGGCGAGTCGAGCTTCGGCCGTCCCTGCGGCCCCAGGGGCGGATCGCCTGACGCCGTCAGCGCGCCAGGAAACTCTCCGGGTAGCGCGCCTTCAGCGTCTCCTCGACCAGGCTCGCCTCCCCCTCGCGTCCGAGCAGGCGCAGCGCGCGCACCCGGAGCGACAGCTCCTCGGGCTCCAGGCTGCGCGTGCTGGCGCGGGCGGCGCGGTCGAGCAGCTCGAGCGCTGCGGCCGGGCGCCCCTGCACCAGCTCCGTTCGAGCCTGGCTGACGATGGCCGCCTCCCGCATGAGCGCGTCGTGTTCGCGGGGGCCGGGCGCCGTCACCTCGCCTCGTCCGTGCGCCGCGCTGCCGCCGGCCCGAGCTCGTTCGCTCCGCTCGACCGAGCCCTGCGCGGCCGGCAGAGCGCCTCGCAGGTCGGACCTGGTATCGGAGCCGACCGGCTCCCTGCTGTCGTCGACCGCCGGCGCGACCTGGGGCTCCGGAGCCGCCCCGACGGACCGGCTCGCCGCGCGGTCTCCCGCCCCGAGCGGCGTCGCGACCGTGCGGACCTCCCCGCCACGAGCTGCCAGGTCGGGGTGGCCGTGACGCCCACCGCCGAGGACGAGCAGTCCGACGCCAGCGGTCAACGCGCTGCCGACGAGCACCCCTGCCATCACGAACTTGCTCGCCGCGACGGCCCCGGCCACCGTCCCGGCCACCGAGGCCCCGGCGCTCGACGCCGCTGCCCGCAGCGATTCACGGCCTGCCTCTCGCGAGACCGTCGCCACGAGCGACAGCTGAGGCGCCAGAGCGACCCCGTCCCAGATTCGCGCTCGCTGCTCCACCGAGGGCCCGTCTTGCCGTGCGGCCTCGAGGAGGCTGCGGCTCAGCGGCGTCGTTCGTGATTCGGTCATCGTATCCCCCGGACGTCTCGTCGAGACGCGGTCGCGTCCGCCGGCTGCGCCGGACCCGCCAGCAGGACGGGGCCGGACGGGGCGTCTGCCTCCACGACCTCGGCGGGCTCGGTCTCGAGCAGCGCGTCCTCGAGCTCGACCCGTGCCACGCGCAGCCGCGAGTAGACCGTGTTGAGCGGGAGGTTCATCGCCCGGGCGATCTCCGGGGCGGTCATCTCCTCGATCTCGTGCAGGACGAGCACCGCCCGACGCCCGACGTCGATGCGCGCGAGGGCCCGGTCGAGCTGCTGCATCGCCTGCTTGCGCGCGAGGTCGTCGATCTGTCGCGGGGGCTCCGACCGCCTCGACTCCGCGGCGCCGCCGTCGGCGTCCTCCGGGTGCCGCCGCCGGTGCCTCCGGGCGTCCGACACGACGCGCAGCACGATCTGGAAGAGCCACGCCCTCGGCCCGTGCCCCTGGTCCTCGAAGGTCTCCCAGCGCCGGTGGGCCACCACGAACACCTCCTGCGTCCGGTCGTCGACCTCGGCCGGCGAGACGCCCAGGCGGCGAAGGTTTCGCCACACGAAAGCGACCTCGGCGTCGTAGAGGGCCCGGAAGGCGAGCGCTCGTTCGGGGGAGGGCATCAGTCCCTCATGGCCAGGGGGGGCGCGTTCCGTCATTCACCGCACGCTCCAGGATAGCCCGACCTCGGCGCGCCAGGCGAACAGGGGCGGAGTCACCTCGCCGCCGCTCGCCAGGTAGACGTCTTCCCGCAGGAAGCTGATGTCCGTCACGCCACGCACGACGGCCGAGAGGCTGCTCCCGAGCTCCCCCCGGAGCCCGAAGCTCGGCCCCAGCGCGAAGAAGGGCATCGTCTGCGAGGGGCTGGAGCCTGGCGGCCCCGCGGCGACGACCCCGCCGTCGATCTGCGAGAAGCCGACCTCCGCCCCTCCGCACAGGTCGAGCTGCAGGCCTCGCTGGTCGAGGTAGAGGCCGGGGAGGCGGGCGCAGGCGTCGAAGCGCGAGCCGAGGAACGTCGCGGGGGCCTGCCCGGAAGGGGAGAGGTCGCCGACGCTGTGCCCCACGAGGAGGGCGGGGCGGAGGAAGAACGCGTGCGACGCCTCGAAGATCCCGTAGACCGACGGGCCGATCACGGCTCCGCTCCCCGTTCCGCCCATCACGAAGGCGTCGAGCCCCAGCTCCACCGTCCGCTTGTCCTTCGAGTGGCTCAGGAAGAGGTCGCTCTCCGGGGGGCGCGGGTCCGGCGGAGGGCTCGTCGGCCACAGCGTGGTCGAGCGCGAGGCCGGCGGGCCGGCGAGCGGGTCGTCCGGAGGGCTGGCGGCGGGGGCCGTCCTCGCCCGGTCGACCTCCGCGTCGAGCACCAGCGACGCCCAGACCCCGAGGCCGCGCGCGAGCGAGGCGCAGGCGTTCCCGCTCCCCGACAGCGCGCGGCTCGCCACGGCGACCCCCGCCGCGTTCACGACGTCCCCGTGGACGGTCAGCTGGCCGCCCGACCGCTCGAAGCGGGCCCGGACCACCCACGCCCCGTCCGGGGCCGCGGCGGGGGCGAGCGCGGCGCGGAGCTCATCGCCCGTGGCGAGCGGGTCGCGGCAGAGCGCGACCTGCTCGACGACGACTTGCGGGGGGCGGGTGCTGTCCAAGGGGCCTCAAGACTGTACGCGGCCGGGGGGGGGCGGCGCCAGCAGCCGGGCTCGAGGCGCGGCCTCGCGCCCGCGTACCTCCCGCGCCGCCCGTCCGAGACCGTCCTCTACTGCCCCGTCCGCCAGCACCTCGAGACCTTTCTTGCGCAGGCTCGGGACCACGCCACGCCGGCCCTCGTCAGCGTCCTCTACGTCGCGATCAACGCCGCGATCGTCCTCGCGGGGGCGTGACGACGGCGAGCTTCACCCCCTCGAGGTGAGCGCCGTGAGGCGCGCATCGAGCTCGCGGAAGCGGCTGGCGAGCGCCTTCACCATGGTACCGAGCCACGTGTCGAAGCCGAGGCCATCCTCGAGCGTCGCCCGGTCGATCACGATCGCCGTCACCTCGCCCTCCGCCTCGACGGTCGCCGTGCGCGGCGCGTCGGACAGGACGGCGGTCTCCCCGAAGACCTCACCCGGCCCCAAGGTCCGGAGCGTCCGGCGCCGACCGTCGACCGTCTTGTACGCGACGCAGGTCCCCTCGACGATGATGAAGGCTTCGTGCCCCGGAGCCCCCTCCGCGACGATGCGGGTGCCGGGCGCGAACACGCGTCGAGGCAGGTTCAGCCCTCCCCGGAGGAACTGGTGGACGTCGGCCCGGAGGGCGACGACCGACGCGTAGCGGCTCTCGAGGTCGGGCGCGAGCGCCTTCTCGAGGATGCGCAGGAGCTTCTTCGGAATGACGAGGTCAGGCGCCGCCTCGTCGGCCGGGATCACCTCGCCCCGGCGCGCGGCGAGCAGCGTGGAGATCGGGGTGCCGCCCCCGCCGTACGGCACCTTCCCCGTGACGATGGAGTAGAGGATCGCGCCGAGCCCGAAGACGTCGGCGCGCTCGTCACACGGCTCGCCGCGGGCCGCCTCGGGAGAGATGTACGCGGGGGTTCCGACGACGGCCCCCTCCTCCGCCATCGCCACCTTCGAGGAGAGGACGACCGCGTGGTCGAGCGTCTGGGCGATCCCCCAGTCCATCACGTAGACCTCGCCGAACTTGCCCAGCATGATATTCGCCGGCTTGAGGTCGCGGTGGATGACGCCGTTCGCGTGTGCGAACGCGAGCGCGTCGCAGACCTTCACGAACGCGTCGATCCCCTCCCCGAGGCGCTCGGGCGAACCCGGCGGCCGCGTCCTCGCGGAGAGCCACTCGGAGAGGCTCGTCCCCTTCACGAGCTTCATCGTGAAGAACGGGTCGCCGTTCGCGTCGACGCCGAGGTCGTAGGCCGGCGGTACGTTCGGGTGCTCGAGCTGCGCCTGGATCCGCGCCTCCTCGACGAAGCGGCGGGCCCACTGCGGTTGCGCCGCCATCTTCGGGTCGAGCGTCTTCATGGCGACCTCGCGGAGGAACCGCGCGTCGCGGACGCAGTTCACGCGCCCCATCCCCCCTCGGCCGATCTCCGCCACGTCCTCGTAGCGACCTTCGGGGGCGTCGAGCGGACGCGCGGGCCGCTCCTCCACCATCCCGGGCTCGTCGGACTTCCGGAGGTCACCGGGCAGGTCGGCGGTCGCCTCGATCACCTCGATACCCGAGGTGTCCATCGTCGGCTCGGCCGCGCGCTCGCCCTTGCTCTGTTCCGCCATACGCCTCCTCCAGCTCAGCAAATATCACAACGGGCCAGCACCCGATCAGACCGAGTAGACCGTGACCTTGCTCGCCCTCCCCTTGACGTCGTGCTCCCCGCGCTCACTCATCGTGGCGCGGAGGTCGTCCGGGAGGAACTGCCACGACCTCGCGCCCCCTGCCTTGCGGCCCGGACCGGGCCTGGACCACCTACGCTCCTGGACCGCCTATGCTCCTGGCCTTGAGCGGCGATTCCCCTGCTGCACGGGTCGTCGAGATGCCGCGGCCGGGGAGGTCGTAGCGCTTACGAGGGTCGGCGGGCTCCATCATCGCGACTCGCGAGCTGACCGAACGTCCCTGGTTGGGTTCTTCGCCACCGCAGCCCTGAGCGCCCGCCCCATCACCACGGCCCGCTCCCCTTCCCCACCCCCCCGCTGCGTGCTACCGGCACGGTCACATGGAACGCCTCATCGCGCGCCTCGAGCGCCGCTTCGGAGGGTACGCGATCCCCCACCTGACGGCGGTCGTCGTGGCCGGCATGGCGGCGGTGTTCATGATGGGGCTGGCCCGTCCGGCCATCCTCCCGGCCCTCGCCCTCGACCTCGACGCCGTGGCGCACGGACAGGTGTGGCGGCTCGTCACCTACCTCTTCCTCCCGCGGACGATGGAGCCGATGTGGATCTTCTTCTCGCTCGCCTTCGTCTGGTACGTCGGCTCGACGCTCGAGAACCACTGGGGCTCGTTCCGCTTCAACCTCTTCTACCTCCTCGGGTGCGGCGGCACGACGCTCGCGGCGTGGCTGACCGGGCACGCCGAGACGAACGCCTGGCTCAACTACAGCCTGATGCTCGCCTTCGGCACGCTCTTCCCGGACGAGGAGTTCTTCCTCTTCGTCATCGCGATCAAGGCCAAGTGGTACGCCATCCTGGACGCCCTCTTCCTCGGCTACTCGTTCGCCACGGGGGACATGGCGACGCGCGGCGCCATCCTCGCGGCGCTCTCGGGCTACTTCGTCTTCTGCGGCCCGGCGCTCGTCGCGCTCTATCGCGACCGGAACCTCAAGGTCCGCCAGGCCGCGCGCCGCGCCGCTGTCGGGCCGGCCGAGCCGGCCGTCTCCGGGGCGAGGGTCTGCGCCATCTGCGGCGCGAGCGAGGACGACGGCGCCGACATCCGCGTCTGCTCCTGCCCGAAGTGCGGCGGCCCCCGGAACCTCTGCCTCAAGCACGCCCGCGACCACTGACGCGGGCCGGCGCCTACCTCGCGTGCTCCTTGGCGCGCGCCACGGCGAGCTGCACCATGACGTCGCGCTCGGCCGGGACGGCCCAGCGGCGGCGGATCGTCTCGCTCAGCTGGTCGAGCGGGTCGAAGTAGAGGAAGAGCTGGTCGGGCTTCACGCTCGGCGCCGAGTAGACGCTGATGCCCGTCTCGCGGTCGTAGTACTCGTACGAGTGCGCGTTGCGCTTGCCGCCGCCGCCGGGGGCGTCGACGACGAAGGTCGGCGTGTTGAAGCCGGCCGTCCAGCCCCGCACGTACTTCTCGATGTGGAGCGCCGTGTCGAGCGTCGTCCGGAGGTCCTCCACCCCCTTCACGAGGTCGTGCACGTAGACGTAGTAGGGCTGCACGTTGACGTGGCTGAGGCGCTTGACGAGCAGCGACATCGTCTCGGGCGTGTCGTTCACCCGCCGCTGCAGGACCGACTGGTTGCGGACGGTGATGCCGCGCTCGAAGAGCTTGTTCATCGCGGCCTGGGTGATGCTCGTGATCTCCTTCGGGTGGTTGAAGTGCGTGTGGAGCACGACCGCCTTGTGGAGCTTCCGCCCCTTCTCGACGATGCCCGTCAGCGCGTTCACCCACGCGTCGTCGGTCAGGATCTTCTGCGGCATGACCGCCGGACCCTTGGTCGCGAAGCGGAGGCGACGGATGTTCGGCATGGCGAGGAGGGCCTCGCCGATGTCGGTGACCTGCTGGGCGCGGAGGTTGTAGGCGTCGCCGCCCGAGATGACGATGTCCTCCAGCTCCGGCCGCGACGCGATGTACTCGTACGCCCGCTTCCAGCGCTCCTCGTTGGCCTTGACCTGGATCTTCTCGACCTCCTCCGTGTCGACGCCGACCGCGTAGCTGCGCGTGCAGAAGCGGCAGTAGACGGGGCAGGTGTCGAGCGCGAGGAAGAGCGCCTTGTCGCGGTAGCGGTGGGTGAGGCCCGGGACGGGGGCGTCCTCCTGCTCGTGGAGCGAGTCGAGGTCGAGCTTCGGGTGGTCCGGCAAGAGGCGCGAGCCGACGGGAATGAACTGGATGCGGAGCGGGTCGCCGTACGGGTCGGACCAGTCGATGAGCGACAGGAGGTACGGGCTGACCCGGACGCTCATCGGGGAGTGCTTGAAGCCGTGCTCGGCGTCCTCGAGGAAGGCTGGGGAGACGAGCTCCTGCAGCGCCTCGAGGAGCTTCGAGACCTTGGTGATCGTGTGCTTCGCCTGCCACGAGTGGTCGAGGAACTGCGCCTCGTCGACCGTCCGGTACGCCGGGATCTTCTGCCAGAACGGGCCGGAGAGCAGCTCCTTGTGGTGGAGGCTGGCGGGGTCGACGGGGGGCTTCTTCGCGGTGATGGGGGGGGCGGCGGGGAGGACCCGGAGCGCTTCGCTCGACATGACGAGCTTTCTCCCACGAGAGCCAGGGGGGTGCAATTGCCGCGGCGCGTGCGGGCGCGCGCGGGGTCAGCGGCCGTAGCGCAGCATCGTGGCCTTGAGCTCCCGCATCACGGCGTCGCGGAGCTCGACGGGCTCGATGACCCGGGCCGCGGCGCCGAAGCGGAGCACCCACCGGAGCGCCTCCTCCAGCGAAGGGACGCCGAGCGAGAGGCGAACCCGTCCGTCCGGGGCGGTCGCGAGCCGCTGGCTGGGGTGGACGCGCTGCCCCCGGATCTCGTCCGCCGCCTCGCGGCTGAACTCGATCATGATGGGGTGCTTCGCGCGCCCGAGCCCGAAGGGACCGTGGACGTAGTCTTCCACCCTGAAGTCGTCGGGGAGCTCGAACCGGAGCGACTCGCTCGGCTCGGTCTCCCGCATGCGGGACAGGGCGTACGCGTCGACCTGCCCGCTCCGCGCGTCGCGCGCGATGCAGTGGACCCCGCCCCGGTAGAGGACCATCGCGTACGGATGGATCGTCAGCTTCGTCCCGCGCTCGCCGGCGCCGTCCCGCGCAGCCGAGCCCCTCGCCGGGGTCGCCGGGAGGTGCCGGAACGTCAGGACGCGGAGGTCGGCGACCGCCCGGAAGACGTCGTCGACCTCGCCCCCCTTGTGCGCCTGCGCGGCCGAGGCCTCGCCGACGAACAGGAAGCGCTCCTCCAGCTGCGTGTCGCTCGCGATGTCGGCCCCCCCTCCGGCTCGCACCGGTCTCCGGGCGAGCTGGAGCACCTGCTCGGTGACGATCTCGAGCTCCTCGAAGAGCGCCGAGCCGCGGAGCCCGTCGAAGGCACGCCGCACCGCGAGGAGCCCGTAGGCCTGCGTCCGGCGGAGGTTCATCGCCCGGCCGCGATCGCGCGGGTTCATCCGCCAGCGGAGCGTGCCGCGCGGCCCGAAGGCGATGCTCTCGAGGGCGTCGGATCGCAGGTAGCTGAGGTAGCGGCGCACCGACCGGGTCGTCAGGTGGAGCGCCACGGCGATCTCGGGGACGGTGAGCCCCTGCGGGTGCTTCTCGAGCAGCTCGTTCAGGCGCGAGAGCTTGCGGTGCTGCGTGAACTTCCCCGGCGGCCGGCCGAGCGCGGGGCCCTTGGGGCGCGCGGGGGGGCGCGGCCTCGGCGCGGGCTTCGCGGCCACCTTGTGCGGGGGTCTATGGGTCGGGAGGCTCACGCGCGGGTCCTCAGGAGAGCGGTCGAGTGGCCAGGTGGGCGCGGTAGTCGTTCCGGTACTGGCCGTGGCACCCCCGACAGGCGGCCTTGACCCCCTCGAGGCTCCCGATCCGCGCCGCCGCGCTCCCGTCCTCCGCGATGGACGTCCAGTTCGCGTACCCGGGCGGCGCCCATCGCGCCATCTGTTCGAGGGTGCTCGCGATCGACTCGAGGTCGCCCGACCGGAAGGCCGCGGTGGCCGGGCCTCGCATCCAGGCCTCGAGGGGGTGCGGCGCGGCCGGGGGGGCGCTCGGCGCGGCTGGGCGATGAGCGGAGGCCCCGGCGACCGGAGCGGAGCGACGCTCTGTCGCGGCCAGCGCGGGAGCGGCGGGGGGGCTCGCGTCGAGCGGCGCGGCGGGGGGCGCCGCGGAGGAGGGCGGAGGTCGCGCCGCAGCGTCGCCCGGAGCGGCGGGCTCGTGCAGCGTCGTCGCCGCGGGGTCCGCGGTAGCGTCGGCGAGCACCGCGGGGTCGCCGCTCCGCCCGCAGCCCGCAAGGCACCCGAGCGCGAGGACGAGCCCCCCCCGCGCTGCCGCTCGGTCCCACATCACCCCTGGCACTGTACGGCGAACATGCCCGGCGCGTCGCGCATTTGCAGTGCACGCCGCCGCCGTCCTGCTCTAGCGTCCCAGGTCATGCAGGCTTCTCTGGTCGAGCTCATCGCAGCCAAGCGGGACGGACGCCCCCTCGCCGCCGACGACGTCCGGCGCGTCGTCGCCGCCTTCAGCTCCGGGGAGATGGCCGACTACCAGATGGCCGCCTTCCTGATGGCCGTCTACTTCCGGGGCATGGATGTCGACGAGATGGCGGCGCTCACCTCGGCGATGCTCCACTCCGGGAGCGTCCTCGACCTCGGCCATATCCGGCGCTTCAAGGTCGACAAGCACTCGACGGGGGGGGTCGGCGACAAGGTCTCGATCTGCCTCGCCCCGCTCGTCGCCGCGTGCGGCGTCGCGGTGCCGATGGTCAGCGGGCGCGGGCTCGGGCACACGGGCGGGACCCTCGACAAGCTCGAGGCGATCCCGGGGTTTCGCACCGACCTCTCCGTGCCGCGCTTCACCCAGATCGTCGACGAGATCGGCGCCTGCATGATCGGCCAGACCCGGGAGATCGCCCCGGCCGACCGCCGCATGTACGCGCTCCGCGACGTCACCGCGACGGTGGAGTCGATCCCGCTCATCGTCGCGTCGATCCTGTCGAAGAAGCTGGCGGAGGGGATCGACGGGCTGGTCCTCGACGTCAAGGTGGGGCGCGGGGCCTTCATGAAGGGCGAGCCGGAGGCGCGGCGACTCGCCGAGGCGCTCGTCGACACGGGCACGCGCGCGGGCAAGAAGGTTGTCGCCATCCTGACGGACATGAGCTGTCCGCTCGGCGTCGCGGTGGGCAACGCGAACGAGACCCGCGAGGCGCTCGTCGTCCTCCACGGGGGCGGGCCGGCCGACCTGCGCGAGTGCACGATGGTGCTCGCGGAGGAGATGCTGCTCGTCGCCGGGCGGGCCAGCGACCGGGCGCAGGCGCGGGAGCTGCTCGAGGGGGCCATCGCGAGCGGCGCTGCGCGACAGGTGATGGAGCGGATGGTCGCGGCGCAGGGGGGGGACGCGAAGGTCGTCGCCGAGCCCGATCGGCTGGTGGTCGCCCCCGGCTCGCCGGTCCGGGCCGACTCGGCCGGCGTCGTGGTCGAGGTCGATCCGCTCGAGGTTGGCCTCGCCGCCGTCGCGCTCGGCGCCGGGCGGACGCGCGCCGATCAGGCGGTCGACCCTGCGGTGGGCGTGATGGTGCTCGCGAAGCCGGGGACGCGCGTCGAGCCGGGGGCCGTCCTGGCCGAGGTCCAGACGCACGACGCCGCCGCGGCCGCGCCGATCCTCGAGCGGGTTCGCCGGGCCTTCCGGCTGGGCGAGGTCGGGGTCGCGTCGCCGCCCCTCGTCCGCGGGCGCGTCGAAGCGAGCGCGTCGCGGTGACCCCGGGGGGGGCCCTGCTGACACGATGAAGACCGAGGCGAGGGCCGATCTGCGCATCGAGGAGCTCGCGTTTCTGCGCGCGCTCGGCGAGGTCATGGCCAGCGACCTCCGCGCCGACAAGGCGCTCGAGCGCGCCGTCGACCTCTGCTTCGTCCGCTTCGAGCTCGGGGCGCTCTGCGCGTTCCGCCTCGAGGACGGCGTCTTCAACCTGGTCGCCGCCCACGGCGTCGGCCCCCGTCCGCGGGCCCGGCTCGAGCGGGTCGCGGCGCGCGACCTGAACGCCATGCTGGGCGCGCCGCTCGCGCTCCAGACGGAGATGGCGGCGACGTCCTGGTGCACGGCCGTGCTCGACGAGGAGGGGGCCCCGCCGAGGTCGGCCATCTTCGCCCCGCTCGTCTACGCCCGGCGATACCTCGGGGCGCTCCTGATCGTCGGCCACGAGGGGGACGTCCTCGACGCGTCGACGCAAGCGACGTGGGAGCCGATCGTGAACACGATCGCCGTCGCGCTCCGGGCGGCCGATGACTTCGAGCGGGTCGTCGCCCTCGAGGCGGAGAAGCGGCAGCTCGTGGACAACCTGCCGCTCATCGTCGCGCGCGTCGACGTGAAGACCGGCGGCCTCCTCTTCATCAACGGCGCGGTCCAGCGCGTGCTCGGCGTACGCCCCTCGGAGGCCATGAGCTCCCAGGCGTTCGACGGCGCCCTCGCCGACCCGACGGAGCGCGAGGCGAGCCTGGCGGCGCGCGCCCGGGCCGCGCTGGGGGTCCACTCCCCGTGGGAAGACCGACGCTACCGGCACGCCGACGGCCGGGTGCTCACGCTGCGAGAGTGCGTGTACCCCGTCTTCGACGCGGCGCGCGCCGTGCTCGCGGTCGAGATCATCGCCTACGACATCACCACCGAGATCGAGGCGCGCAAGGAGCTCATGCACGCCGATCGGCTGGCCGCGCTCGGGGCGCTCGCCGCAGGCATCGCTCACGAGATCAACAACCCCGTGGCGTTCATCAGCCTCGCGGCCGGGCAGATGGCCAAGCTCCTCGGGCAGGTCGAGCGCGGCGACGCCGAGGCCAGCGCGCGCGTGCGCGACGTCATCACCGAGATCGGCGACTCGGCCGGGCGCATCGCCGACATCGTCGGGGAGCTGAAGCTCTTCACGCGGATCGGGGAGGGGGACGTCGCGTGCCCGGTCGATCTGAACCGCATCCTGCAGACCGCGCTCGCCCTCACCGCCAACGAGCTCCGCAGGAACTCCGTGCTCGAGGTCGCGCTCGCCCCGCTGCCGCTGGCGCCGGGCACCTTCGTGAACCTGGGGCACGCGTTCGTGAACCTCCTCATGAACGCGTCGCAGGCCGTCGAGGCGAAGCTCTCGTCGCTCGACGAGGAGGCCCCGGAGGAAGAGAGCGAGCGGAACGTGATCCGGGTCACGACGCTCGTGCGGGAGAGCGCGATCGTGGTCGCCGTCGAGGACTCCGGGCTGGGCTTCGACGCGCGGACCCTCCCGCGCATCTTCGACCCGTTCTTCGCGGGGGACAGGCCCGGAGGGGGGACGGGGTTCGGCCTCGCGATCGCGTACGATCTCGTGCGACGCGCCGGTGGGGATATCCGCGTCGACAGTCGCCCCGGCCGCGGGACCCGGTTCGAGGTCGTCGTGCCGCTCGCGTCCGTGGACGAGCTGGCCGACGTCCCGGCGAGCATCCGGCGGGCGGAGCCGTCCGCGCCCCCCTCGCCGCGGGTCGCCGGGGCAGGGGAGCCGTTGCCGCGCGTCCTGATCATCGACGACGAGCGCGCGCTCGTGCGGGCGCTGGCCCGGCAGCTCGTCGACCACTTCGACGTCGACACCGCGTGCACGGCGCGCGACGCCCTCGCCCAGCTCAGCGTCCACGTCTACGAGGCGATCGTCTGCGACCTCCGGATGCCCGACCAGTCCGGTCCGCAGATCTACGACGAGGTCGTGGCCCGGTCCCCCGAGCAGGCGGCGCGCTTCATCTTCACGACCGGGGGGACGTACGGGATGGTCGACGACCGGCTCCACGAGCGGGCCGACGCGACGGGGCTCCCCATCCTGGAGAAGCCCTTCGACGGCGCGAGCTTCGAGGCGGTCGTCGCCCGCGTGGCGGCGGGCTCCGCGCGCTGAGCGCGGCTCCTATTTCAGCCGCGACCCCGGCGCGACGTCGTCGCCGATCGTGGCCAGATGGAGGGCGTCGCTCGGGCCGGTCGCGAGGATCATCCCGTGGGAGACGAGCCCCTTGCCGAAGTCGCGCGGCGCGAGGTTGGCGACGACGACGACCCGACGGCCGACGAGCGCCTCGGGGGCGAAGGTCTGGGCGAGCCCGGCGACGATGAGGCGAGGGGCGGCCTCGCCGAGGTCGACCTCGAGTCGGAGGAGCTTGTCCTTCTTGGGGACGCGCTCGCAGCGGACGACGAGCCCGACGCGGAGGTCGATCGCGGAGAACTGGTCGTAGGTGACCGAGCTCGGGGTCGAGGTCGCGGTCGAGGTCGCGGTCGAGGTCGAGGTCGAGGTCGAGGTCGGGGTCGGGGTCGGGGTCGGGGTCGGGGTCGGGGTCGAGGTCGAGGTCGAGGTCGAGGTCGCGGTCGCGGTCGAGGTCGCGGTCGAGGTCGACGGATCGGGCTTCGGGGTCAGCTTGTCGAGCATGGCGTGTTCGGCGTCCTTGTCGAAGGTGGGGAAGATGGGCGTCGCCGCGCCGAGCGACTCACCGCGGTAGCTCGCCACGTCGCCGTGCGGCCACGCGTCGCGGCCCACGGTGGTGGACAGGGGCGGGAGGCCGAGCTGGGCTCTCATCTCCGCTGCCTTGTTCGGGATGACCGGCGACACCATCACGCTGAGGCGTCCGAGCACCTCGAGGAGCGTCGCGAGGATCACGTCGACGCGCGCCTGGTCTCCCCGCTTCGCCGCGGCCCACGGCGCCGCGTGGTCGACGTACTGGTTGGCAAGCGCCGCGATCGCCCAGGTGCTCTCGATGGCGCGGTGCGGCTCCAGGCTGTCCCACCGCTCCGTCGCCGCGGCCTCGTGGGCTCGCAGCTCGCCGTCGAGCAGCTCCCGGTCGAGCCGGTCCGCCGCGACGCTGGGCGGCTTCCCCCCCGTCAGCTTCGTCGTGAGGCCGAGCGTCCGCTGCAGGAGGTTGCCGAGGTTGTTCGCGAGGTCGGCGCGGTAGTTGGTGAAGAGCGCCTTGTGATCGAAGTCGCCGTCCTGGCCGAAGGCGATCGCGCGGAGGAGCTGGAAGCGCAGCACGTCCGGGCCCAGCTCCTGGGCGATCCGGAGCGGATCGACGGCGTTGCGGAGCGACTTGCTCATCTTCTGCCCGTCGACGGTCAGGAAGCCGTGCGCGAAGACCTGGCTCGGCAGCTCGTCCTCCGTGAAGCCGGCCGCGAGGAGGAAGGCCGGCCAGTAGACGGCGTGGAACCGCAGGATGTCCTTGCCCACCAGGTGCACGGCCCGGGCGTCCTCCCCCTTCGCGGGCCAGAAGCGCTGCAGCGGGTCCCCTGGGCCGCCCAGCGCCGTCCAGTAGTTCGCGAGGGCGTCGAACCAGACGTACATGACGTGCGACGGGTTCCCCGGCACGGGGACGCCCCACCGGAAGCTCGTCCGCGAGACGCTGAGGTCCTTCAAGCCCCCCTCGACGAAGCTGATGACCTCGTTTCGCCGGCTCTCCGGCTGGATGAAGCCAGGGCGGTCGCGGTAGAGCGCGAGGAGGCGCTGCTCGAACTTCGCGAGGCGGAAGAAGTAGGTCTCCTCCCGGACCTTCTCGACGGGCTTCTGGTGCAGCGGGCAGACGTTGCCGGGGAGGAGCTCCTTCTCCGTCTTGAACGACTCGCAGCCGACGCAGTACCAGTCCTCGTACGAGCCGAGGTAGAGGTCGCCGTTCGCCTCGACGCGGCGCCAGAGCTCCTGCACGAGCGCGATGTGGCGCGGCTCGGTGGTCCGGATGAAGTCGTCCGGCTCGGCCGAGAGGTGCGGCCAGGCCTGGCGGAACCGGGCGCTCATCTCGTCGACGAACGCCTGCGGCGTCTTGCCGGCCTCCGCGGCGGAGCGCTCGATCTTGAGGCCGTGCTCGTCCGTCCCCGTCAGCATGCGCGACTCGTGGCCGCGCAGCAGGTGGTAGCGCCGCAGCGCGTCGGCCGCCACGGTCGTGTAGGCGTGCCCGAGGTGGGGGACGTCGTTGACGTAGTAGATGGGCGTCGTGATGTAGAAGCGGCTCGGCATCGCGGCCGGGATCTATCACGGGCCCGTCGTCTTGCCTCCACGGCCGGATCGGCCCTATCCGGCGCCGGCCGTCCGGGCTACTCTTGGACGCGACCGCGGGAGGGTGCCCCACATCTCGCCTGGATAGCCCGCGCCAGCGCGCCACTTGTTTGCTGGTACCCCGACCCGTCGAGTACTGTTTTCTCGAGCCCGGAATGCGCCATGCGCGACGATGACGACGAGAGGGACGGCGCCGCCAACCAGGCGCCGACGGTCCCACCCCCCCCGGGGGAGACGGACGTCTACGACGCCAGCACGCGCGTGGGGTCCCTGTCGCCCGAGGTCATGGCCATGCTCCGGCAGGTCCGCGACGAGTCGGACAGCCCGAAGCGGACGATCGAGGAGGCCCGCGTCCCGGTGTTCGTGGACGACGAACCGGCGGCGGGCGAGCCCGCCCCCGCGAAGGCCCAGCCGGTCAAGGCGCAGCCGGTCGCCCCGTCGAAGGCTCAGCCGGTAGCCCCCGCGAAGGCGCAGCCGGTCGCCCCCGCGAAGGCTCAGCCGGTCGCCCCCGCGAAGGCGCAGCCCGTGGCACCGACGAGCGCCCGGAGTCCGGCCCGCGCCATCGACCGCGCGCCTCCCGCCCAGGCCGCTGCGGTCCGCCCGCTGGCGGGCAAGGCGATCTCGCGCGGGGACGAGCGCTCCTTCGATGACGGGCTGACGGACGTGAACGCCCCGATCCACGCGGTTGCCGGCGTCGTGCAGGCGTCTCCGGCCGCGCCGGCGGCCGTGGAACCGGGCTCCGAGCCCGCCGCGTCCCCTCCCGCGTCCCCTCCCGCGTCCCCCGAGACCGAGCCCGAGCTCGACGTACCTCCGGCCCCGCTCGCTGCCGCGGCCCCGGCCGCGGTCGTCGGCGCGGACCTCGCCGCCCCCGCGGACGCGCCCCCTGCGACCGACTCCCAGGCCTACTCGCCGCTCTTCGCGCCGCTCGCGAGCGATTTTGCCGCCCCCCAGCCCGACGCGGCCCCGCCGTCGGGGAAGCCGGCGGTCTCGACGCCGGTGGTCCTCCTCGGCGTCGTCCTCGCGTTCGTCCTCGTGCTGGTGCTGGCGGCGCAGGCCGGGTTCATCCCGGGCCTCCGTCCGCTCGGGCGCACCCCCCCGGCCCCTGCCGTCCGCTGAGGGGGACGCGCGCCGCTCCGGAGCGAGGGGCCGCTCAGGTCTCGGCGGTCCGTCCGCGGTTGCGTGACGAGGGGGGCCCCGGGCGCGGGACGCGAGGCGCGAGCTCGAGCGCGGCCCGCAGGGGCGTCATGAAGAGGCGGTCGATCGCGACGCGCCCCTCGCGCGGCGGCGGGGTCCCCTCCGCGCGCCCCATGACCCACGACGCGAGCTCCGCCGAGGCGCAGCAGACGAGGAAGACCTCGTTCGGCCCCTGCTTCACGGCCGTCGCCTGGTAGAGGGTGCTCACGCCAGGCGCTCCGTCGTAGAACGTCGAGACCCGCCACTCGACGGGGGCCGTGAGGTCGAAGGTCACCTCGCCGATCACCAGGCGGTCGCGCTCGACCGCCACAGGAGTCCCGCGGGCGTCCGAGAGATAGAGCCGCTGGAGCGCATGCGGGGCCCGCTCCTCGAGCGCAGCGAGGAGCGTCCGCCCCGCGCCGGCTCCGAGCAGCAGGTCGGGAGTAGCGCCCGTGGCGAGGTCGAGATCCACGTCCGGGACCGTGATCGCCCGCTCGAGCAGGTCACGCGCCAGGTCGGCGTCGCGCCCCGTCTCGAGCCGGAGCCAGAGGAAGCGCGTCGCCAGCGGCGTGGTGAACACCAGCAGCGCCCGCGTGCGGGCCGCGTTCGACAGGACCGACACGCCGAAGGGGCTGTCCCAGCGCGCTAGCGGGGTCCGCCCGCGAGCGTCGGCGCGGGTCGCGGCGCGGACCCGGACGATCTCCTCGTCGTCGAGGACGAGCCACGCGCTCGTCGTCGTCGTGCTGCGGCGCCGACGCTCGAGCAGCCAGGCGCACCCCGGCAGGACGAGGCAGGCCAGCGCGAACCAGACGGGCGCGTGCCGGGGGTCGAAGCGCGCGGCGAGCGGCCACGCCAGCCCCGCGAGGAGCACGAGCGGCCACCAGGTCGCCCTCGCTCGCCCCCCCCCCGACTCGAGCGGGAGGCGCAGCGGTGCCGTCCCACGGTCACCCGCCAGAACAGGTCTCGCTGTTGCCTCCCGCATCTCCAGCCTCGGGTGGTGGGCGACCACGCCCAGAACCACTCTCCACGGTAGCACCGCTCGTCGGCCTTCGCCGCCGCCACGGGCGACGGCCCCGGGCCTACTGGATATTCGGGTTGTTCGGGTCCTTGTCGGTCGAGTCGGGGGCGCCGTCGCCGTCGAAGTCGCGCACCGGCGCAGGGAAGCCCGTCACGTTCGGGACGTCGCCGGCGAAGGCGTCGGTCAGGAACCGGACGGCCATCCCCTGCAGCTTCTGGTACGAGGCCGTGACGTTGAAGGGGGGGTCGCCGGCGTCGGGCTTGAGCGTCACGAACGGCGTCGCCGTGGAGAACTGGTCGTACGGGATGGCGAAGACGTGCTGCTGGACCCCCGCCTGGAAGTTCTGGCCGTGGATGGCCGGCATCGCCTGCACGAGGACCGAGGTCGTCCCCGCCATGGGGGTGTCGTGGATGAGGCCGCCCGTGTCGGGGTTGACGTCCGCGAGCGGCAGGCGGTCGGGGATGCTGGTCGGGTCCTTGACCATCGCGAGCGAGTTGACGCCCGAGTTGGTGCCGACGTTCGGCG
>Ga0316217_10001899_pt1 | contig 26211 bp, 34 predicted proteins | sample 1anoAmetaG_FD_203633 | JGI IMG/M metagenome (GOLD analysis project Ga0316217, IMG submission 203633) | Freshwater microbial communities from Trout Bog Lake, Wisconsin, USA - 1anoA | ecosystem: Environmental > Aquatic > Freshwater > Lake > Hypolimnion/Profundal zone | place: USA: Wisconsin...
ATTTTATTCGCAGATATTATATTTAAATTCAAATGCCTGCCCATCGCTCATCGACTCTCGCCATTCTGCTGTTCTGCGTTTGCTTTGTCTGGGGCTACCAAGATTCTTCGGCTTGCAATAGCAGCAATCTCTTCTATGATGTTGTCAATTTGCAGTGCGCCACATGTCCGGCCAATACCGTCACAGCCACTGACAACTCTTTCTGCAACTGCTCCAATTCCTACTTCCACAACTCCAGTGTTATTGGCTTCAACTCTTCGACTTCCTGTCTTGCGCTCACTGTAAGTCAACTTATACATAGGGCACATATGACAAGACGACGCAGGTGGCTTCGGTCTATCAGATAGATGGCACATATAATCCCACGATTGTAACTTGCAGCAATGGGTACCCAGACTCTACCAACAGTCGGTGTATCCCATGTGGACCCAACCAGACATACAACAGCAGTCTGTTAGTCTGCACCTGCAGCGGCAATAACTACCAACTAGGAGGTCAATGCTATCTCAACACAAACTCTTCATGGAGCCCCACCAACCCTGCTTCCAAAGTCAGCGATTATCTGGCAGAAATCAATGTAATTGTGAGGCGAGTTAGGGAGTAGTCGGGTGTGGACAGTACGGCCTTGTCCAGTCCTGCAGCCTTCTCATGAATAAATGCATAGATAACGGGTACTCAACAACCGATTTCTTCTGCAAGCTACTAGCAAGTCTAGAAACAACCAAGTCACCATCCACAGGACTGTAAATCTTCCAATACAAAGCCCAGTCTATACCTTCTCCACTCAAGTAACTACCTCTCTTTCCTTGTACGCATCCTCCATAGTGGGAACCAACACCTCAACAGTAAAAAACACTTTCCAATTCTACTTAGCAGAATACAAAGCCGATGGATCTCTCAATGACTTCAAATCCATGGACAACAGCATCTTCGCGTGCACACTGAGCCAAGGTGACGTCGTTAGTTTCATGAGCTTTGGCCTCAATTTCTACAAACAGTGCTCTACAGCCAGGACCTTTACAAATCAGTACTATTATGAAGTTTATGTGGTTGACGCCAGTGGGAGTTTGAACGAAGTGCCTTTGCTTATTTCGAGTACTTACTATAAGCGTTTCTTACCTTCATCTTACAACAGCATCTAACTTGATTTACTCAGTGCACCCCCACTCCAAACTCCCTATCTCACTCTAAGCTCCAAAACCCCTGCAGTAATAAGCAGCAATTCCAACGCCCTAAGCACCACCCTAAACTACATGCCTTTCCTCGCAGTTGTAGGAGTAGTGATGATAGTTACCTTCATCATTGACTTCTACAGATACATGCGTTACAACCCCGACGAAAACAACGATCCTTACTACTGCTGTAAGGCCATTTTTCTACTTCTGGTACATTTGGTCAAGTTTATTGCTGTGGGTGTGTGGCTATGGCTGCTGTGCCTTTCAGGATTCTGCTTCTGCTTCTATAAGTTCCAGCAGACCATCTACTTGATCCTTCCCTCTCCCTCCAACGACACCACTGGACTATACAGCATCTTCATGGCCCTGTTCTACATAACCTTCTCTTTCACTGTCCTGGCCATCTTCATCATGATCTTCAACTTGGTGAACTCCACCGACTACTTCCTGATTGACTGGGAGAAGGAGAAAGACCTCGGCAAGTTCGAAGTCAACAAGAACCGTAAATAGGTGTCAGTTTGGCGCAAAGTTCTTCTAGTCAACGAACTCTATGAATTGTCAGTCAGCAGAACGATTAACATCTAACTGGTCTCCCTCCTATCTGTGCTCTTTCTCTGCGGACTTAATTGGATGAATCTCAACTCTATGTTGCCCAACACCACTTTGATCAATGATACCAACATCTCCACCAGTCCTATACTTTCGTATTTCATCATCACCTTCGTGACCCTGGCCGTCGGGCTGCTTCAGTTCCGTACTTTTGTGCTTATTCAGTTGTGAGATATGCCGTAAAGACATGGTATCCTCTGCCTGTGTAGAATTTTGTAGACCTCTGCAGCGTTTCCAATCTATCGATCCTCATTTTCGATGAAGCTTTGCATGGATACTACATCCATGGGATGAATGCCATGGGGCAATCTTAGGGGAGCCTTAGCTATATCGAAGCAATGTTTCAAAAAGAAAGCAAATGTAACTTTAGATAGATGTAGCGTTCGGCAAAAGTCGTGCCTTCCGACTATAAGATGCAGATCAATGCCAAACTTTTGAAGTTGTGTTCCCCTTCGAGATAAGGCAAGCCTTCCAAGTGAAGTACAAGAGTCGGTTCAACCAGAAACTAGCAGGAAAGGCTTACAACACATCCATAATCTCCAATCCCATCCCCGAAATGCTTAACGAAGAAGATTACAGAGATCTGTAAGAAATAAGCAACACAATGCTCGAAACCTTCAAATACTATCTTTAGGGAGTGAAAACCGCCCCAATGAACATCCGTGAGCGCAGCCTGTTGTAGAAAATCGTGAACTGCCCAATAGACACAGCTGTGATGGGCAAGCTGCCCGTGTTTTTCAAGGACATGTGGTACGAATTTCGAGGAGTAATGCTAAACGGCCACGAATTCATCCTATTGTTCAACTTCATCAACTTCGTGAACATCTTCTACATAGCATTGAGCAACATCTACTTGGCCTTCCTCATAGCCTTGGCCTTCGAGAAACTTTTCCACTTTGCCTACTCCTTCTTCATCAAACGCAACATCAGCAAAAACACGCTCATTGATGACAAATTCTTCAACTGATTCATCTTCCACTTAGTTTTGTCAATATGAACTTGTTTTAATCACTTAATCTTAACAGTTTGTGATACTTTTTTTATCAAGTATATAAGAAAAGGTAAGGATCAGCTGCTGTTGGTTTTTGCGAAATAGCGCTTCATAGCTCGGACGAAGCGATCTGCGTATTGCTGGGGAGGGATCACCGTCGGATCTTTCCCTGACTTGATCTCTTTGTAGATGGTCTCTATCTTTTACACAAAGTGGTAAGGTCGCATGAAGTCGATTATGGCCATCCGCAAAGAGAACTGGCTTTCAATAATCAGCAAAGAGTAGTCTATCACTTCTTGCTTCTTTAGGAATTGGGCGTCTTCCTAAAGCGCAACAATGGTCTTATCGTAGACTGATGAGTTCAGCAGATAGGGTTTGCCATCTTTATCGATAGTGAAGTTAGTATCCAGTCCTGTATAAGATTTCTCAGGATGTGCCAGAGTAAGACGATTGACTTCTGAGCCCTTCAGATCGTAGACTTGAGTTATTTTTTCAATTCCGAAGAAAAGATTTTGCATGACGACACATTTGAACACTTTGTTTTTGATAAAGACCTCATAAATCCCATAAATCTTCGCGATGAAGCTTTGCTGCTTGGATTCTCGCTTTTCGCGCATATATCTGAGATAGGCTGGGGCAAATTTTTGGAACTCCACAAACTCCTTCTCATTGATAATCTTGACAACAAGAGTATCGTTGTAGGCCTTGTAGAAGCTGGAGTTGCTCTTGCCTCCTGAACTGTCCCAACTTTGGCATCCATACAAGCTGCGGACGTAAAGGTTGAAATCAATACCTTCACTGGCTCTGAGAGCCTGGAAATCGTTATGATAGTAAACAGAAAACTGAATTTCCTGATGTTCTCTCTTCTTGTAATCTTCCTTCGTCACCTACTTGTATACCTTACTTATCTGCGAACAGTATGTCCAGTCACTTTACAAATCTTTCGCGAAGAACATTCGAATGCGTATTTCGTCTTTGTACTTCTTTTACTGTAAGTTGTCCTGTAATTAGTCTGAATTCAAGCAGCAAGAAAGAAGAGAAACTGGGTCATCGATTTTAGCAATCGGGTAGTAAAGTATTGCACCCTTATAAAGAAGATATCTCTGTTTGCTCAGCCTTTTGTAGTAAGCGTCGAATTCAGTTTCGAGATAAACACTAGTTTATTTGCGGAGACGGATGGAAGCAAAACTAGCACCTAGGTTGGTCGCTGAAGTTATAGAATTGGTTTTGATATTTTCCATCTCGGTTTAACTGTTTATGTCTGAAAGCTTGCGGGAGGCTGGGAACATCTTTTATTCAAAACTAGGGATCATTTAGGTTTACTCATTGCTTACATTTTCCTCAAGTTTCTGCTTCTTGAGAGAGTTGGCAATAAAGTTGATGCTTTCGTAAGCAATTTTAAAGACATGATCTATTTTGGCAAACCTTCTGAGAAACTAAGTCCAATCGCTCACACTTTTTTGGATGAAAGTGCCCATATTCAAATCGATTTAGCTTAGCTCTACTTTTATTCCTTGGAGAATCTACTGTATTTTCATGAATGGGTCAAAGCACGGATGCAGATGATATTGGCTGGCCATCGATGAAGAAAAAGACATTGAGTTGGAGACCAAACCTGAAGAAAAGGGTAGTTTACCTAGCTCTCCTTCTAAGTTTTAGATGCAGCTCAATTTTTATAAAAGCAGCATATTGAATAACTCAGTCACCATTTTCTAATCTTTGCTTACCAATCCTTTTAATCCTAAAGGTCCCAGCTCCACTGGTAATAGACTATATCTTATTTATTTCTGCACATCGAAACTCACAGCTACCCTTGGTCCTTGGATGACCCTAACTACTTCCTTGTGTATGCAACCGCATTAAAGGTTGAGTTGTTGAGGAACTTAGAAGTGAGTAGTAGTGAGCAGAGAAAGGAAATGTGCAAAATCGATCAGCAAGAAATCGTTGCCAATCGTTGTTATTGAATTATTGATAGTCTTGCCACAGCCCTAGCACTTGAAATACATAAAAAATCGCAGTTTTAGGTGAGGCTGACCTGCTTACTGCCGATAGGCTTTAATGAACTGAGTAAAAGTTTCATGTAATTTGTGATTTTAGCTCTAGTTTTATTACTAATTGACTTTATCTTTTTCTTCTTCTTAAGGCTCATCTTCTTCTTACCTTTGTGAAAACCTCAAAGGTTTACTTTGGGTATCGTATTAGAAAGAGATGTTGATACTAAACTGGTCAATAAAGTATCGAATAAAGTGTCTAGAGTTGCAATGAACACAGCCCTCTTCGAAATCGATTGCACTTTTGAGAATGAAGGTTCCCAATGATAGACTTTGACCACAGTACAATTTGCTGATGGACCATTTGACGTTGCGGCAAACTTATAGAACTTTTGATTTATTTCTTAACTTTGAATATTCTTGAAAAGATTTGGCAAGTGTCTCTATTTTCTTCATACCATACACAATTTTAAAAATACGCACTTCTTGTGTCGAATTGAACTGCTAATCACTTTCGTACTTCCGTTCTTGGAAAGGATGTGTGATGAATAGAGAGGATTCTTGGTTGCTTTGGTTGAGTTTGACATCTCTGAGTGAAATTTCGCGCTCAAGCTTGAGGTTCCATGCCGCTTGAAGCAGTACTCCGAAGACTTTCTTCAGAACAGTGTTAGATTGCTAAGTTATGTCTCCAAGAAGCACAGTTCTTATGCCAGCTTCATGTTCCAGAAAGAGCAACATCTATCCTGAACGAACATTCTTGAAATAAACCTTTGGGCAGCACCCAACAAATTCTGCGCTGTTGTGGCTGTCCAAGGTAAGCATATTGTCTATCCTTTTTCTGATGGCTGCAAGTCTTTCAATTTTATCAAGATCATGAACATTGACCTTGGAAATCACAAGAATACTCTTTTGCAAGGCCAACTCTACAGCCGCCTTGCTTGCCTGCTCCTGCACAAAGATGATCTTGGGCCCTAGCTTAAAAACTTTGTCGAGATAGTTGGACAAAATGATGCTTTCGTTACGCACCATATCGTCAAATCGTATGGTAGCACTTTTGTTGGCCCTCATCAGGGTGTCTGCCTCCAATGCGGTCTTAATCGTTACTACTCTGGCGGATTTCATGTGTGATTCCAGTTGCCTTGATGGGATGTTTCGCTCTAAGACTAGCCCTTTGACACAGAGTGCAGCAACTGCTTCAGTGGGGGCTATTATGGTCACTATTTTGACTTCTTGCTGCAGGTTCCAAGGCTACTTTCTTATGAAAATGGAAGGCTTTGTTTATACTGCAGCTTGCCAAGCGATCTCCGCCAGTCGGATTTGCCAAGTTGCCAATTCTAGACCCTGCTTTTCGCAAAGCTGAAGAGATAGGTTTTTCAGCAAAGCTAGGGCTTGATGCTCTAGGGTCAGCCTGTGTTGGCTAACCACGAATCGCAAACTTTCGTGAGTCTGGCGCTATTGATTGTTGTTTGTATCAGGCTCATCGATCTAGATACTGATTAGCGTATCATCTGTGCCGAATGTATCACTTTTCCTTGAATAGTCCCTCGATTATGATTTGAGAACCATTTCGATTCGCTCCTTGCAGACGTTACAATGTCTCAGTCGTTTTTCAGCCTCGTAGTTAATGCTCTACCCAGTGATGATGTTGGAAGCACAGTTGTTACAAAAGACCCGTCCACAGAATCGGCAATGATGTTTCCAGACGAAGAGAGGAACAAAAAGTTTTTGGCAATCCTGGCAATTCGTAACTTGCTTATCATTGACCCAGCGTTCCTTGGGGCAGAGCAACTGACGAATGGCTGCACTTTGCTCCATACAGCACTTATTATTATTTTTATGATCTTTCGCAGATGTCTGCTTAATTGCTTATAACAGAATGACAACTTCGTTCCTTATGGGGCAACAAAACCCTCAGTTGGCTGCAATGTCCATGAGTTAGTATATGGATTATAACTGGTCTGGAATTATTAAGATGCGAATTTAATAAGAAGTTGCCTCTGATTTGACAAGTAACTCAGTGATTAGCTAGTTCGTCAACTCATAGCCGACCGCACTCGCAGGCATAAACTTGTCACCGTCCTACTCCACACCCTTGAAACCATGGGCTTCACCCAATCCTTGCAGCAACTCCAATAGGAGTCCAACATACGCCTCCAACCCTCCGCTCAGCAGGAATTGAAACTCCTTTTTCAGCAGGGCAAATACAGCTAAGCTGAAGCAGTTGTCCAGAATTTGCCGCTTTTGCAAAACCTCAAACAGTAAATAACTCAAACTTTATTGGAACTGAAGTTGCTTCAACTCATACAAAAAGCAGACTACCAGCCCGCAATAGAACTACTGGCCTGCAACTGGCGCTCCTCTTAAGACAAACAGCTATAGTTTCTGCAGATGATAGCTACTGCCCAGCCTGTTCTAGCCTAGCAAGTGACCTCTCGGCAGCTGCAGGTCCTTTAAAAGTGCCAGGCTGAATCGTTTTAGCTGAAGCTGAGTATCGACCATATGCTAAAAGGCTATTTGGGACTCAGCCAAACCGAACACCAAATCAGCATTGACCAATAACCGCCATGCAACATTGTAGCTTAATCCTAAGCTATACACAATACCCATTTCAGTTTTGCGAGGCTGCACCCCAAAGGCTAAAGTGTATGCCTCGTGGCTGAGACCAACTCCTCCATCGAAGTAAGTTTGTGGTCTGTTGCAAGTAAGCGAATTAAGAAGTAAAAGCAATCCACTTTGTAGGGGTTGGGGTGGGTCAATACGGTCTAATGGAATATGATTGGAGAAATTTTGGCCATTTGCACCTATAACAAAATCGCACTGATTGCTGGCAATTCACAGCCCTTTAAACCTTTCATCATTATCAACGCTAGTGACATCGCCAATGGAAAACTTCTTTGCGCCAAATGGAATTACTTCGACTAAATTTATGTCGGAGGTCTTTTCGAAGGAATCATAATCATCAATATTGTGGGAAAAGTAGTGCACTCGATTCGTCCTTTCAGCAGAACCAGAGACCTGATTTTCATTGATGACGGAATAGTGGCAATCAGCGCAACTCAACCCCTTGTGAGCAAGCTGCGAATTGTTGAATAGTAGGTGACAAGCAAATTCTAGGGAAAACACTCTTTTATGTCGATCGCCAAAGACGAGAAGGGTGAGAGGGTGATAGTGGCCAATAAAAACAGCATCTTTCTACTTGATTCAGAGAAACTGTAACTACTAGCTACTTTCAAATCCCCAGACAACCCCAAAATGTGGAAAATAGAGGTCTTCATGTACAAAGAGTGGCTCATCATCTTCAACCAGCAACTCACAGCAACCACTGTTAACCAAAATCAAGTAGTACGTCACCATACTTGGTCGGACTGCCAAGCCATGCATCTACTAGACCAAAAGATGGTCACAGTTGGCTCCAAAATAGTAGTTTGGCAAGCCAACTCCCAGCCCTAAAAAACTAGATATTGCCTTAAACGTGAACTATAGGAAGACAATCGGATCCCCCAAATCTTAGCATAGAATCTGAATGACTCAGCAGCCCAGTTCCTAAGTTCTTCCAGCGAAGAGTAATCAATCTAGCAGTAGTAGGACGAATCCATGTAGCAAGAATAGTCAAGTGAGGTAAATGTGGAAGAGGGGAGTAACGATGAAGCTGATTAGAACTGATTCATTCAATATCTAACTTAAAATTTGCACCCTTAATCAGGCATACTATGAATAGGAAAGTACTTTCGGTATACAGATAACCGAAAGAATGCAAAATTTTGGCTTAAAAGGTCTGCGAATTGAGAGATTGGTGGGTAAATCGATGCGGAAAGAAAGGGGAGTGGAGAAACAGACATTTTTGTTGGATAACTGCCAGCGAAAAAGAGCATTTCGTCAACTCTGCCTTACCTTAGGAAAAGATGATAAAATGCACAACTATGAATATCTTTGAAGTACCAACCTTTTTTGGTGTTTTGCCAACAAAGGAACGCCTGCCCGATAATTTTATTTATCCGTAATTTGAATCAAAATATTATCAAAAAAGGCCTCTAAAAATGGGGAACAGCCAAACCTCTTTGTTACAGCTGCAGCCTCCTTTTAGAAAAATAAAAGTGTGTTTTGTATTTATTGCCTCCGAATCTAAACCTATACTGGAAACAAAATATTTTCTAAGGCCATCCGAAACCCTTCACTGATAATCATTCATTTTCTATATTTTGGAAAAACCGCTTGAAATTGCAAGGTTTGTTGAAGAAAGTTGCGAAAAGACAAACTTCCCATTAAAATGCGCTAAGATCACACTACCAACAATATGTTAGTAAACACTCCCAAGTTGAGTGTTTCAGCATGTTTGTATCTCCCTGCACATTTGGAGGCCAATCCAGCCAGAACCATTCCAGTGGAAGCTTTGCTTATGTAGTTGCAAACTTAGACTTCATAATTATAAATAAGCATTGAGATAATGGAAATAGTTTCAGCCCCCCAAAGACTTCTCATATCGGCATCCTCTGCCATAGATCAACCCCAAGTTGCCTAAATTGCACTTTCGCAGCCCATCAAAATCGTCCAACTCAAAGGAGATGATCTAGCTCAAAAAATGAGATCGGGTTTTTTCAAAGGCATGAAACCCTGTCTCTACAACCCCTCCACCAACATCCTACAGAAAATCCAAGTGTGCTCAGTTGTCCCCTCTTGATTTTTATTTGTGTCTATCGTCTTACACTTTTCCGCCGGCCAATCTGGATCGTTCGGTTTGTTGAGGTAAATCTAAAGTACAGAAATCAGTAAAAATCTAGCCAAAATAGAAATTTTTGGCAGAAAATGCGCCAAAACGCACAAAACAACACCATCTTTCATCTATGCTAGTCTGTGCTACCTCCTTTCCCATATTTTCTTAAAATCTTATTTTTAGGTAACAAGTTAATTTAGTTACTGCCACCAGTTAGAAAAAAGTGATTTTAGATCTTAAATTTTAAAAAACTGCAAAAGCAACAACATGGGAGATGATTAGCTTTATTCAGCCACACATTTTTAAATCATTTATGAGCCAAACAAAATATAGATCCAACTATTATCGTGATCTTACATTCATGCCAAACATCAAATTTGAATAGATGCATAATTAGGGCATTTTTACACATAGCCACCTTCAAGAATCACTTTCCCTTCTCCTTTTTCAACTTCTGGCTCAGCTCTTTGATCTGAGGCACCTCATTGACCTGGTTTGGGCTGCCGTTTCGAGCCAACTCAATCACTGAGTCACCCAGATCTTCCAAAGCTACGTTCTAGCCCTGCTTGAACTCTCTCAGCAAGCGATGGACTGGGCCAATTGGAGCAAACTATTTCAATGGAGAGTTACTATTCTTTAGAACAGGGGGTAAACTGCACTCCAAAGCTGAATTGACCATTTGATGGGTATACTCCATATCCTGTGCTGCCAACTATAGATGAATCCCGGCCGCAAAGAGTACCCCTTGTGTTTGGAGGCAAAAAGTAACTGCTCAGCTTCATATTTCGTGGTCAGGTAGCGTGAGAGGAAGGGTGGGTGACTAGCCGATGAGATATAGATTATGGTCTTTGGTGATTAGAGGACATTAAGTATCGAAGCGAGAGTATCTCTGTTCATCTGTTAGTAGGTGCCTGGCCCCCCTGCCTTCGTGCTGCCGGTAACCGTAGTATCGAAAAGAGTGCCAATCGTATCAACGATGATATCTGCACTATTGATCTGCTGCTTGAAGGGCAGCGGCTCCAAAATGCTACCTTTGAGCCACTGGATCTATTTGTTCTCAGGGTAGTCATACTTGGTCGCCGATCTGGGTAAGGTCGTAGCTACCTGCTGAGGCACATGACTGAAGCCTTTTCCAGGATGAACCTGGAAGCGAAGTAGTTGCCGAGATAGCCATTGCCTCCCACAATCAGTACTCTTTTTCCGATAAGACTCATCAGATTTATAATTAAATTGCGGCAAGATCCACCAGAGAGCATATGCAACAAACATCCAAATACCATCATCAAGACTCACTTTTGCCATTCTGCCTCACATTGACCCACTTATACTTCGTTCCTTAGTTTTTGCACTTGCTTTGAGAAACGCTGCTGTATTGTGGTTTGGATTTAAATGCTAATTTTCAAAAAACATTCTATGGCCTCTTTTTGCTTTTGCAGCCGATTGTCCTCTAAAACGGATAGAATGGGTTTGGGCTGTCTGGTGACACTGTGGGTGCAATCTCACTGCCTTTGGTTATGTTTGCCCAAACCCAGCACGCTGTCCAAATAACATTCCCCAACACAAATACAAAGTTATGAAATCTTCTTTGCCGAGCAGCAATCAACCCCAGGAAAACGTTCCTAATTGGTTGGGAGTCGCCAATCTCAGCACGGAAAATAAGTTTATTTATTTTATTCCATTATACTAAGAACAATTAAATGAGCTTTGAGGACGCAGAAATTCATAACTGTGGCCCCAACCCTCCCAAGAGCAAAATAAGAGGGGTCATAGTCCTCACCGACAACCGTGTGCCCATCCTCGCCGAGAAAAGCAACAGCAACGACTTCAGCTGCTCAGCTTCTAAAGGTATTCCATCCCACATGCAGAAACCGAGGTCGATCTCCACGAATTTTCAACCGCCATGTCCAACGACCCCCACGACGACGACATCATCGCCAAACTCACGAGGAGAGTGACACTCCTCGAAGAAAAGATAGAAGCGCTATCGAAATGTGATGTGCCGAGCCGATCGGCAGGAGAGTCCAGCGGGGATAAAGAGAACAAGTCAAGAAAAAAGAATAGACGGAAATTCAAGTAGCTGGTGCGAGACAACATGGTACAGATCACATAACTCAGTGCCCTCATTGCCAGAAGATGTACGGTTCCGACACGGCCCTCAAATGCCACCTCAAGCTCAAACACAGAGCCAGCAATCACTCTTAAGTGTAGTGATTACTCACCTACTTTATTTAGATCATCCGATTCGTATCAAGTGTATGCAGTGGGGTTAGAAGGTGGAAAATGGAATCTCTTGGCGTTATCTGTAAGGGAGGTGGATCTTGGACAATCCGGCCTTCAACAAAGTATTAGGTTGTGGCAGTCCAGTTTGGCAAGGTTTTATAGCTTTTGGGGAGGAAGCCTGTTGTTAGTGGTTATCTCCTGTTTGCCGTTTGTTTAATGGCAAGTGTCGTTTTTTTGGGATTGGAGAGTTCATTGATTGGCTGAGGTAGATATCGTTTTCTGTGAATTGAAGAGGAATGTTTTGAACCAACTAAACTCAAGGAATCATAAATTCATAATAGTTGTATTCTGCCAATAAATCATTTATCCACAATAGTTTGTACTTTGTTCTAGCGTACAACCATACCAATTCCATCTGATGCTGATGATGAATATTCGAAAATAGAGCATGTATTGCGAATCATTTCCTCTTTGTACTCGATGGCTGCTGGAAAGTTGGTGGTGGCGGGTACTGAGAGAAGCTGCCTTGGTAAGGCGGATACTGGCTATAAGGGGAAGGGCTCGGCAAGTAGTCAGTACGACCAGCTGGAGACGGGTACCTTTCCGGAGAGCTGGGCTCTTTAAACTGCATAGTGGGGGCAGGGAGAAGCTTCTCCCTATTAGTTGCACTCAAATCTGCCATTTCGATGCCCTGTTCAGTCTATTCTTCTCCAGCCCCTTCTTCGTAGTTGCTCAAATCGCCATCCAGATACTCGTAGAACTCCATCCTGACGGTCAAGAAGTAGGCGAAGATCATGAGCAAAAAGAAGTAGCAGGACATGATTATCACCAGGATAGAGAGCGCATAGACGTAGGGGAAGTTATTGTTGCAAGTGTTATCAACGAGGGCGTTGAGTGAAGATGTGAGGTAGCTGCAGGATGAACCCTGGATCAGAGATTGGTAGGGCATAAGGAAGCTCTGGAATAGAGATTGGGTGTAGTCATTCATGAAGTTGCGAACAACGTTGTAGTAATTGAAGTAACTCGAGGTATAAGTGGCCAGTCCGGTATCCTGTAAGTAGCTCTGCCCTAAAGTCTAGATCTGGTTGCCGAAAGCATTCAACTGGTTGAAATTGCTTAGGTAGGTGTTGTAATTTGACGGGCAGTTATGGCTGATGAAACTTTCATTTCTGTTATTGATGATTGTCTGGCTACTATCGTCAATCAATATGCAAGAGGGTGTGCCGGCAGTCTAAATTAGTGCAAATATACCTGGTTCAGTGTCAAAGGGTAGCAGTAGTTAGGGTTGTAGACAAAAGTATCATTAACTGCATTGCAAGAGTTGGACCCTCCGTTGCTGGCATAGGCATTGGCCGCATCAAGTGCTGCTTGGGGATTTTGGGCTGCAGTGGCACCAGCCAGAGTCACGTTGTTAGGGTTGGCGATGTAGTTTAGTAGTTGGCTGTTGATTGTGGATGAGACTGAGAAGAAGGTGGGGGAAGGGGTGGCTGATTGGTATAGGGATTGGAAGGATTGGATTTGTTGGAAGGTGGTTTGCTGGGAGAATGAGTCGAAGATGGAGACGTTTGGGGTGGGGGCCTCAAAGAAGCAGGTGTCGAGTATTATCATTGCTTAGCTTGTAGAAGAGTATGAAATCGAGTTAAAGTTAGTCTGGTTAGTGGTCAGCTGGTGATAAGCCGCGCAGGAGTCATAGGCCACAAAGGTGCCCATCAGCAAAATGCCAGAAACGATGAAGAACACCAGCGACAGCACCGCAAAACTCAGCCAAAGGATGTACAGCAAATACCTGCATCTGAAGCTACGGGTGCAGTACACGCAGCAGATGGAGAGGAAGCTAATGAGACCCATGAAGAGGAACAGACCCAGCACTCCGTAGATGCCGATCTGGGCAGTATGGATGTTATCGTATGCCTGAATAACAACAATGGTACGAGTTGGATGCCGCTCTGCAGTTAGGGCTGGTAGGTCGTGATGGAACTCTGCAGCTACTGGCTCTGAGATATCAGATCTGAGAAATCGAGAGGGTTGCTATTGAAATGTGCAATCAAAGCGGAAAGGTTCAGTAGGCTCTGCTGCCAGAGAGTTGAGTTTTGTGCTTGTTCCTGCAACACCAGCTGGGCTGCAGAGTTGTTGTAGCTGGTGTTACAGAACTCTTTGCTGAAGATTGGAATCTGTTGGTTGGTTGCATTCACGCAGCTGTTTAGGTTACTAAAAGGACAGCTCACGGCTTGGTTGGAAAAGTTGGTCGGACAGTCATAGGGAGCAACTGCCTGGAGATACGCCGATGAACTATTGGTGGCATTATTGGTAGCATCAGCAAAAGCAGCAGAGGTGAACATAGTCTGTAGCGTGGGGATAACATTGGGAAAGTTGGTAGAAATCTAGCTGGCAAAGGTATTGAAGTTGTCAACCCCCGACCAACTGCCACTGCTTCCATTGGATGTCCCTTCGAACAGGTCGGTGAGGGTGGCATTGAAATCGCAGATACTGTAGTTGGTTTGTTTGATCAGATCGGAAGAGATGATGAACGAGGCCACCCCGGCCGCCATCAACAGTGTGCTCAGGACCATGAAGGTGTAGACGCAGCAGCTCAGCAGGCAGGGTCTGAAGGATTTCACGCTGATCGGGGTCCCGCATTTCCTGAATACACCAACAGTTACCTCTGCCCGCAGCAGTTATAGCAGCATAGCTGGATGCAGCATCCCACCAGCATCACGAACGTCAGCCCCCCCACACACCACAGCGGGATCACATAGGGCGCCTGAGTCATGAGATAGGTCTTGACGCTGTCGATGCTCGGGAGGCTGATGAGTTGTATGAGCTGAGGTTTATAGTTGATGAGGGAAATGGTGCGATCGAAGACGGTGGACAGGTCGGTGCTGTTGACGACAGTGGTGGGTGTGGTGCAGGTGGTGGCCAGTACCACGGCCGTGAGGAACCATCCGGCCACAACTGATTTTAGATTTCTCATTAATTAGTTATATATGGATAACTGCACCAGGTTTTATTGTCCGATAATTTCAGGCACCCAACTATCTCAATCGTAACAACAGAACTTATTTGATTTATAAATAACGATTGTTAAGCATTATTGTTACAGTATATGATAGCAGAACAAAGCCAGCCCTCCTCGCCCAAAAAACCTGCCCAGCCCCCCACCCACTAACTGGAGCAACTCATCGCCCTCGACATGCGCAGAAGATAAGGAATAGCGATTTCCAGCCAAAGTAGAACCTACCTCAGCAGAATCGAAGACACCATCTTTGAGGAGGATGCCCTCATCGCCCAGATTTTGAACGAGGGGCAGCCGCCAGATCTGGATGGACTCACCTATGAGCTGATTGGGAGGTCGTAGGAGTTGAGCAGTCAGCTGCGGCAGGTCAGGATGAATGCGCCGGCCTATCAGCATATGAGGGGGCATTCGAAGAAGAAGTATTTTTAGAAACTGGCCGCCTTGTATGTCGAGAGGATGACCAGCAAGAAGGAGGACTATGCGTTGGAGAAGGCCAGCCTGGATAATGAGGAAACACTCGAATTCTCCCAATTTAGCATTGTGAGGGACAAAAAGTTTGGCAAAAAAATCAAGAAAAAGACCACGGTTAGGGAGACTGCCGTCAAAGTCAGTCTTATTTCGGAGGTGGACTAATACTCGGAATACAACGAAATCTAAATGAAACCTCCATAACCAAAAACAGCTAAAAAAGTGAGCTTCGTGAGCGAATCGCAAAAGAAATGTAAGCCATCTCTAACCTAGACTTCGGCAAAGAGGAGCCAGTCTAAAAACTAGCCGACTAAAGAATTTATTTATATTTTACCCTTGATAAGCTATGATATTTTATTTTAAGCAAACCGGGGAGTTTCAATGCTGGTGGCTGAGCAGGCTGGAGGGGACTCTAGCCAAAGGATACTTGGGGTTTGTTGGACTGGTTTGGGTTATAACAAGGGGGTTGGGAATTGGAGCTTAGGAATAAGCTACCTTTATAATACTCATTAAAATGGCATTAGAATTTGGGAGAGGAATTAGGGTAGATTTATAATGAGTGGTCAAGAGAGAGTTCCGATAAATGAAGTAATTTCGACTGCTCTTTGGTTATCAGGTGAAAAGAAGATCTTTACTTTGGTTATTAGAGATCGATATGAGATTTGTGCTCAAATCAATTCTATTTTATGTGAGACCAATAAAAATTAAACATCTTCGGCCTCTATTTCTTATTTTTGATACATCTCTCAAAATTTTATCGCAAAGTTGTTTTACATGATTGACTATTTTGTGTCGAGATTTAGGGATTACGGGAAGATTGCTTCAGAAGACCACTATCACAGCTTTTGAGTACTCTGTCTGTGCCTAAATCGCATAATTAGCATTTCTTACTTTTATTTTTTATACTTGTGCTAAACTGAATCGAACTGGATTCACCAACCTCGTCAAAAAAGGGTCAATTATACAAAAGGAGATCCAATAAGATAGAGAAAGTATGAAAAATGATCATTTTTTGTTTCTCTTCAACAAAATGTTGAGCTTCTCATTTTTGCACATCGACTAATAAAGCCGCTAATCATCCTAAACAAGAAGCCACTCTGGCTCATCACTCTCATTTGTACTCTTCCTCCTTCTCACCACCTTCTGCGCAGAGTGATATAGATGTTCCCGATTGGTTTTGTTCATACCCAGTATCTTCTTGGCTGTTTAGTTTGCGTCAGTCTATTGCATGATGTGGGTGCCTGGGACTCGCTTGAATTTGCTCTGCTTCTTCCCTAGAATCGCAGCAAACATCTTTTACTTCTCCTCTAGCTATTCGCGAACTTACTGCATGCGGTCTGCCAAAATTTAGCGGGTTCTTTTGACTTTTTACAATTCTTCGGTATTTTACGCAGGCAGAGCACCCTTATTTGTGTTTGCCAATGCCTTCTTGAACCTTTTAACTTTGGGCTTGATCCTCTGAAAGGCAGCTTTATTTTTCTCTTTATTCTCATCAATCCTCTGCCGCCACACCTCGATTACATCTTCATTCTCCCTCAAACGTCTATCCAAAACCTTGCCCTTCTACAGCATCTACTTATCAATGAAACTCTCAGCGATTTTGGTATTCAGTTTTTACTTCCTCACCTATTCTATGCTCTTTTTCTACATTACAGTGTGTAATCTAGCTCGAGGGATGTTCTCACTTGTTTTTTTCTGGAACTTCAATCTCTCGTAGTTCAAGAACAGGGACTGAGGGTGTGTTGGACTTTCTTCTTCGATTATTTGGCTCTAAGCAAAGATAGAATCTCCATCAGAGCTCTCTTTCAGCTCCTGCATTATAACCAAATCTCGTATAGAAATAGACCTTGACTTTTGTTTCCTGTTTACAGACAAAGAGTTTCCTAAAGATCCCTTTCTGCTATTATTCTATGTCTTGACCTGTGGCTATAATTTGCTGCTATTGACCAAACTGTTAAAGGTCGTTATTGATCTCTTCGTGCTTGATCTTTTTGGAGATGCATGGCTTAGAGACTAATTCACTTCAGACTTCTTTTATTCGTACATCGTTTTTTCATAGCTTCTGTAAAGATGTGCTATCTTTTTATTGATTTGGATCATCTCAGCAAAGGAAGAGTTAGGAATCTTGTCTTTCAAAGCCTTCACTTCCTAGTTCAGTATCTAAACCTTCGTTTTTTTGATTCCCAGTATTTTGCGTGCTCTTTAGCTGTTCTTTTAGATGATGTGCCGATGATCAACGAGAAAGTTGTACTCCTATACCCTTTGATGCATCATTTTGATGGCAGCGCATTCACCATTGTCGCCCTAGGGCTCATATTCTACAACTTTCTTGGCCTACGACCTTATTTTATTCAACTTCTTCTAATTCTCCATCATCAAAAGCTCACTTTCGATAATCTCCAGCTTCTTGGAAATAGGCACATCGATGATCCTCTTCATCGGCTCAATCATGGCAACTTTAGCCTGCTGCTGGACTTTGACAGGTCTGTAGACAAACTCTTTGGGGTTCACGTTGTACCCCCAACCCTCGGCGATGTTGGTCTCAAGTTGTCCCTGCTATTTGATAAATTATTTATAGTTTTGTCTTTCGATCATAATTATTTTAATATTAAATGAACTCATTTATTATTGATAATAACGGAAGCGAAAATCTATCAGAACCACCCAACAAACACTTTATGCTCTCTGCAACCCTTCAATCCACAATCTACAAAGTTCGAACAGATAAAGCTCGCTTTAAAGGCAAGGTTTGCACTTTTGTCGGTAGCTTTGCTCAACTATTTTTAGAATTGGGTTCTGTAGTATAAGAAATTGGGTGTCAGAAATGAAAAGACCCATTATAAACATGGAACTTTAATTGATATTTCTTATATAATTTAGTTGCCTAATAACGATGGAAAACTCCAAAAACCTACTCAGATCATTCAACCAATGCACCTTCAACAATACGACACAAATCCTCATCTCAAGCCTCGACTATAGCGACCTTCAGCAGTTGCTGCAAGCTGTCGAGAATCTTCTATAGTTTGAGCAGCTAAGCCAGCTGATTCGAGGAAGGATGGTCGTTCTTCTTTACTAGAAGAATGATAGAAGCATCTACTACTCATATTTTGAAGTGATTTCTTTGGCGCAAATCAAAGAGGAAAGAAGTAACTTAATCGCGGCAAACTATTCCAAAAATTCGCTAAACGCTTTGTTGTAGTCTTATGAGAGCTTAACCAGCAAAGGTAGACTATTCTACGGTGAGGAATTCAGTCAGATCAGAGAAGCCGTACTTTAGCCGATCCTAGCCTTGCCTCCTATCAAAAGAGAAACAGTAGCTCCCAGCAGCCAAACTATTTATCAAGTGACTTTGGCTTTTCAAAAACTGAAGTGCCAGGAGTAAGAGGAAAATGACTTTACATTGAACTCTAAAACTGGCTAGTTTTTCTAGGAATGCCTCGCCTTTCAAATATAAATGGCTTTTTGCTATGTAAACTCCATAAATGACGAGTTTTAGCATTTCGCTGAGCTCTCTTACAGATTCATGGTTTATAGAAATACTGTGCTATCTTTGCATAGCCTTTGTCCTTTTAGTGATATCACAAAGACCATGAAACTCTGGACCTCGCGCATGCACAATCAATACCTGCGCTCAAATAAAGTCTTTTTAAAGCTGCTAGGGCTAGAAGCCAATGATGGCTAAAAATGCGGCTTTTTTAGCTTTTAAGAGCTCAAACAGTAATGCTACATGATGGACTATATTGAAGGGTTGGTGGATCAGTCCATAACTGAAGATAATGTGGCCTTTTGCGGACACTCCAAGCAAAAGTTTAGAGGACCCTATGCTATGCTCTAGAATTTGATAGTTTAGTGGGTGAAACTCAATAGGAACTATATCTAACAAACTCTCAAAGTTTAGCAAATACAAAAAAATCTGGAGAAGTGGGCGGATATCGGCTTAAGGCCTTCAACTACAATCAAAATCATAGAGATACTCAATGAGTTCGTAGAGGGTGATGAGCTGGGTACACAGCTATGCTGCCGTGACGACTACTTTATTGAAAACTGTGCTCGAATAAATGGTTTGAGTTTCCCTGATAACAGTCAAGTTCATGGATAGTGCTTTTGATATTTCCATTTTTATTCATCAGATATCTACCCATATCACCATTTTCTTACATCTTTGTATCCCCTATTTCTTTAGCATATATAACCAATACCAAATCTTTGTGATTTTATTCAGAACTCCTTTGCCCGCATAGTTTCAAGTTTGCAGCGGGTTAGGCAGAGTGCCCACATAATGATGGACTTTGATGAGTAAGATTACTATAATCAATAAAATAATGAACGATTAATAAGACCAGTTTTTTGTCGAGCCCTAAGTCGAATAAGTCAGAGACATCCGCCTCATCGAATAGCCCAACCCCATCATCGATAAGCCAGCCACAGAGGAGCCCAAGCATATCCCTCTCAAGTACCATCTCGATGATCAAGAATGCTATAAATACCCAAAGCCTAAACCTACAGCTCATACAAACCCTTCTCCCTTGAAGTACGCATCACTCCAACTCAGAAGCACGACTCCGATCAATCTGAAGACGAAGATGTGCGCTATGACTATGAGTCGCCATTCACCTAGTTTTATAGCTAGGAACAATGCGTTTATCAGCGCTATCGCAACTAGCAGTTTAATAGGCTGAACGAAACCAAATATTTCTCAGGGGCGTTCCTCCATCGAAACATCTTTTTAGATGGAAATTTCAGTATTTAAGACCTGACTCAGGTGAAATTAAATAATTGTCATAAGCTGCCAAACTTTACTACGAAGTATCCTCCCAGCCCTTGCCTCAGCCCTCCGAAAAAGAGCTGGTATTCGACTCCAAGTTCGAAAGTGGCAATCTTTTCGCAGCTTTCAAGGTAATCCCACCCTTGATTAAGGTTAGTTAGGAAGAATACGATTTAGTAATGAGCAATGACACCAATTCAACGGGGAGCAACCAATGGTTCTTCTTTTCTGTGGAGGGAATGGTACCCGACAAATAGTACACTTTTTCAGTTGTGAACTTTACTAAATCTGACTCTCTGTTCAACTATGGGATGCTGCCAGTTGTTTACTCGATGGCTGAAAACAAAAACAATTTGAACAATGACAGGGGCTGGAGGAGGTAGGGTAAAGAAGTTTCATACAAAAAAGGCGAGATTCCAAGATAAAACTCCAGAAGGATGTACTACAAACTTACTTTCAAACTCTCTACGATGTTCTAAAACGACAAACTGTTTATAGCCCATTCCTACCCTTATACATTTGACAAACTAAATAAATTCATCGCTGACCGCTGCATGAAATCCAAAGACCTCATCACAAAAGTAGTTGCTGGCAAAACCTTGAGCAAGCGGCCAATTTAGGCATTGATGATTACGCAAAGCATGAATAAAAAGAGGGATAATCGCAAGGCTATCATCATAATGGCCAGACAGCACCCTGGATAATGCCAAGGCTCATACGTCTGCGAAGGAGTCGTAGATAGATTTCTCAGTAAAACCAAATAGGGCGAGTTCTTGCTGAAAAACTACGCAGTATACGTCATCCCGATGGTGAATCCAGACGGAGTAGTCTTCGGCCACTACAGAACCAATCTAGCAGGCAAAGATCTCAATCGAAAGTGGAACGTAACCGAGAAAGACCTCAACTGTCCAGAAGTCAGTTCCATCAAAAACTTTATACAAGAGATCAGCAAAGAAAGAGACATTCGGTTCATCATTGATCTTCATGGCCATAGCAAGAAGTACCTCTCATCTAATTCAGACTAAACAGCTTCTTTTATGGCAACCCATGTCCTTAGAATCCTGATGCCGTGAGAATTTTCCCCTTTGTTTGCAGCAAACTCCACTCCGGCGTTCAATACATGGACTGTACATTCACTGCGGAGGAATACAAAAAGAAAGCGGCAAGAATATACCTTAGCTTTCTTTATCGGCTGGTCCATGTCTATACCTTTGAATCATCGTTTTATGCGTATTTCAGAGAGGGTCGAAAAATTGAATTCACGCCGAAAGAGTACAGATAACTTGGGGCGACATTAGTGAACGCTTTGTTTATGCAGCTTGAGCACTAGGTACGCTTTCAGCAGTCATTTTAGTTCAACCTCAAGAAAAACAATACCAAAGATTATATCACTTCTCCTTTTGTAAAGATGCTAAGTTAGCTCAAAACTAACAAATAGCTGCTATAATTGGGCAACAGAAATGATTCAGGGTCCGAAAGCAACCCTTAAGTTGGCTAAGTCAACAATGAAGAGATGTAAAGCATCAAACCTGCTACTATCCGCCCTCTTTCCACCAAAACTGAAGATGTAATGAATACAAATAAAACAACGAAAACCTCTAGAAAAGGGCCGAGGGAGAGAGACTACAACTTTAATAAGCCTGTTAGACATATCAAGTTTCTGGAAATAAGCAGAGTCAACTCTATTCTGCCAGATAAGTATCAGCTCGGTCTCCAGCCGATCAAGAAGAAAGAAGTCATTCCTGAAATCGCGCTAAGACCTCAAACAGCCAGGGTTGCAGAGTCTCAGACTGACCCAAGAAGCGAACTTAAATACGTTTAGTTCAAATCAAACGAAATCGAAAACTGCATACTTTCCAATTCGCAGAAAATAGACCTCATCTCTGATCGCAACTTTTCTTCAGTAATCCGTTCAAACAACCGCAACATCATCTTCAAATTCGACATATTCGGACAAACAACAACCAAGCAATAGGACCTCAAAAACCAAAAGCCCCCGTTGGTGATCAAGAATGCATACTCCCAAACTATGATTACTTATTCTAAGGAGCAGGGGGAGAAGATAAAGAATACGCAGATTTTGCCGCAGGTTGATACTCCGGAAAGGGATGAAAAGAGATGGGCGAGGAACAACTCCATTCGGGTCTAGTCTTCTCTCAGGACTGGCTTCCGACGTGAAGCTGAGCTTATCTTCAACAGCATGGTTAAGAAGCTGATGATATAAAAATAGTCACGCAACAGTGAGCCAATTACAAACAAATTCGTGACGGAAAAGCCACTGAGCATCAAGAAGAAGTAAATACTTCGAAAATGATACAATAACTACCTTTTTACAAAAAGCACTTGATTCATCACTTAATACACATGTACGCAAGGAAAGAGCGGATGGCTGGATTCTGATTTCGTCACCTTTTTTCAGTTAGGTTGGGTTTCCGCTGGAATTAATTTTATTCTTGTTTGCCATATGAGACTGATAGATTAAAGCAAATATAACTTCATCAATATATTTATTAATGGACAAATTAGCCTAAATCACAGTTGAGAACAGTCTCAATCTAGTAGTCTCCTATCAAGTCGACCAATCTTTGCTTGCTCGCAATTTTGTAACAATTGTCAATGCCTTGAAAGAGCTCAGAGACAAACAAACACTCTCAGACTCAAAGATCAAAGACTTGAGCTCCTTGGTCGATAAGCAAAACTCACTCAGCGAAAGACTAGACAGAATCTAAAAAGGAGGTTCTCATTCCTCAAAATAAACCACAAATCTTTCTAATGATGGATTGTAAAACCTAAACAACTTGTTGTCAGCTCTTTCAAAAAAAGTCGATAAAAATGAAGGCAGCATTTTAGATAACATTAAAGACATCAATCTTCTCAGCAAAGATATGTCTGAGGCAAAAAACGATATTTAGCATCTGAAGGCAAGACTCAGCAATCAAAAGAATGATGGCTCTAAGGGTGAATAAGGAAACAACAAAGGCTACAATATCAACGACATAGCCTAAAACCTTAACAAACAGCTTTCCAAATCGTAGTAAAACATGAAATCCCTTGCCAATAGATTATCAGTGGCATAAGATAATATCTAAAAGCTTCAGAAGGATTTGAAAAATTTACTGTAAAAGAGACAAAACTAGAACCCAGGCTCAAATATACCAAACCAGGGTATCTCAGATCGAGATCTATAAGATTTGAAAAAAGATGTGAGGTAAAGATTGGAAGTTATCAACAAAAAAATAAACAACATCCAATCTGACACAGATCAGCACTAAAGAGATATCTCATATCTCAAAGAGGCTGTCTCTCAAAATGAAACAAATAAGGAAGAAAATGAAAACCAGTCAAGTAATGACAAGAATGGTGATATCAGCAAAAATGATCTTAATTAGTTGAGAAAAAGAATTGAAGAAGTCAATTAGAAAGAGAAAAAGGACGTAAGGGCACTTCAATAAGAGATCAACAATTTAAAGCTTCAACTAAAATCTTTGTCTAAACCATAAAAAGTTGACTCTAAGACAAGCCTTGAAGATTAGAATTCAAGAACCAATCGAAGAACCATCAGTAAAGATAGAGATGAACTTACTGATAAACTTAACGACCTTATCTTAAAAGTGGCATATCTCTAAAAGTTGATTTCAGGCAGTAAAAACTCTTTATCTGATGAAAGAAATCCTGAAAAACTGCCCAATATTGGTAGACCAAGAAAAAGAGAAGCAAATATGACGATGTATCAAGAAAAAGAAAAGTCAGGAATCTCGAGAAAAGATTTGGCTGAACTGAAAGCTGAACTAGAAGCTTGGTTAAAAAGCTTGCTTTAATAAAATCAAAATCGTGAGAACTTTGAAGCCTTAGATCTCAAGTTGCAATAGATTCGCAGAAATGTTGAGAAAAAGGCTGACGGAGAAGGAACAAAGAAAGGATTCTCATTCCTCGAAAACAAGATAACACAGGTACACATTTGATTACATAGCTTTACCTCTTTTTGACTGAGCCCTAATCCTAGGATGCCATGATCGTGAGAAAAGGATTCAATTGTCTGAGCTGCTCGAAAAAGGTGTAAAAGCTAAGAGGAAAGTTAGGCCCTCATCTGAACTGGAACAATATGACTTCGACTAATTACTCACCTCCAAGGGTAGGCTACTCCAAACCCATGGGAGAAAACTCAAATTAAAAAGAAGATGATCTATGACACGTTTATTATATCCTAGTTGTCTTAGCCTCATCACCTTAAAGAGACCTTTTTGTGCAAGATGTAATGAGTAGTAGATGAAGATTGATGATTTTAAATATCGCAGGATCAGATTATGCCGATTTTTGAGGCAATCGAGACGGCTTCGTCCTCGGGTCTTAGTCTAATGAAAGCTTTCTTTTTACCATCGGGACGCACCAAAGTGTTTACTGAACGGGGAACAACATTGAAGATGTCTTTGAAGGCCTTCTTGATTTGGACCTTGTTCGCAAGGTTATGAACTAAGAAGGTTAAAGTATTTCTCTCGGTCATGGATTTGTTGGCCTTCTCAGTGTTGTAGGGTTGAACAAGTACTGAGTACTTGTCGAACTTAGCCGGCAACTTAAGTGCTGAAGTTGTGCGTTCGTATTTGGGCTTGGAAGCAACTCTAAGAGTCCTGGGTTTGTAGAAGCGGAGTGAGGTTCTGACTTTGTACTTTCTCCTGAGCACTCCCTTTTTGGCAGCTTTGGCGGTTTTAGCAGCCTTGGCAACTTGAGGGGCTTTGGTGGTCATAATTGATCTATTTTAATTAATTAATATATATTTAATCGTTAGTTAGAATGGAGGGGGGCAGTTAAATCTCCTCTGATGCCAAAACAACGCATCGGATCGAAATGCTCATGCTCTTAATACTGGTACCCATCCAAATATGCAGCACATATCGGCGTGGGGATGCCTGATCAAAAGCGACTACAATTTCGTCTTCATAATGTTCGCATATTTCTACATCGCCAGCCGCAAAGACCCAGTTTCCCTCACAATCGTAACTCTTGTGTAACTGAGATCTATTATCTCGTCATACTTCTGCTTTTTATGGATTTGATCTTCTACTTGTTTGTGACTTCGAGCTGGATGGCAACTTAGTAAAAAAATACAGTTTGGAACGGACTGAAGGGAGCTCACGGTTTTGCCATATTTTGCTCAGTTATCATCACTATTCTCAAGGTATTTAGTTAGTAACCTAGGTTCCTTTAGTTTGGCTGCTTCATTCTCTGAGAAAGTCAGTCGAAATGAAGTGATATTTGCATTTTTGATACTCATTATACTAATAATATCTATGACCAACATCGTAGAGTTCGAATCAGACAAAGTACTCACTCGAACGTTATTCAATAACTTTAACAGTCTGCTCGTCTTCGTCTTTTATGCGGAATGGAACAAACCTTCTGTCCAGTTCAAAGAGAACCTTAATTCAACTATACCTTTATTTGGGGTATTCGACAATGTTAAATACTTTGCCATTTCTGCCTAAAAATGTCCGTAGACATTCAAAAAGTATTCAGTCTAATACACTCCCACTGTGCTTTTCACTCAAACTGACAAAAAAGTTTTGAAAAAATTCTAAACTGATGACGTGGGCATCATCTATGACTCTCTCGCCCAAGAGTCTTCAAACTTTAAGGACAATTTCGAGCAGGAGAGGAAAGTTTGGCACCCCAAAATTAAGAGCATTCTGAGTGAATCGCCAGTCATCATCTTTATCAAGGGCACAGCCTAAAACCCCAAATGCGGTTTCACTTAAACCCTCCTCAACTTGCTCAAATCTCAAAACATCGAATTCACTTACTACGACATTCTCTAAGACGAATATATGAGATACTGGCTGCGTCATTACAGCGGATGGGCGACATACCCACAAATCTATAGTCAGGGCAAGTTGATTGGTGGACTCGACGTTTGCAAAGATCTGGTTGCTAAGGGAGAGTTTTTGCAGCTTTTTCCCAAAAACAGTCTTGCCAAGAAAGCTGAGGAAAAGTTTGAATGTTTGCTAAACGCTTATCCTAAGTTGATTTTTACGAATGGATTTAGTTTTTAGGATAAGGTTACTCAGTCGTTCATCGAAAAAGCAAAATAAGTATCAAAAGAGATTGAGCCCAGCATCTACAATTTGTCACTGGACCAAAATCTAAGAAAGTATGTGTTAGAACTAACTGGAAAGACCTTGCCGATCTTGTTCTAAAATGGTAAAATCAGAGAAATATGATCGAAATCATCATCTCTTTTAAATATAAATCTATATGTTATGATTGTCATTTT
>Ga0316217_10001900_pt1 | contig 26208 bp, 24 predicted proteins | sample 1anoAmetaG_FD_203633 | JGI IMG/M metagenome (GOLD analysis project Ga0316217, IMG submission 203633) | Freshwater microbial communities from Trout Bog Lake, Wisconsin, USA - 1anoA | ecosystem: Environmental > Aquatic > Freshwater > Lake > Hypolimnion/Profundal zone | place: USA: Wisconsin...
CCCTTAATCATCAACACCAAACGATAAAAAATCGACCGCACCATGTCCCACCTCGAAGGGGGACGATTGGTTTTTCCGCAAGGAAAAATCAATCAGGGGGATGAAGAGTTCCAAATGCGTTGCGCGAATCCCGAGAAATTCCGAACAACATTAGGCTTTACAGTTTTAAGATTTAAAGATGAGATGTAATGAACAATATTGCCGGGATTAACCACATGGATAATGGAGCACCATCCCGAGAAGGTGCCGTCATCCCCCTGATTGCCATTTCCTGCGGAAATTGCAATCGTCCCCCTTCGAAGGTGGACCTGGATTTGCCGATATAGTAAAGATTGACGCCGATATATCCGTACCAAATAAATCCTGTAATCAAATTACCCTTAATCATCAACACCAAACTATAAAAAATCGACTGCACCATGTCCCACTTCGAAGGGGGACGATTGGTTTTTCCGCAAGGAAAAATCAATCAGGGGGATGAAGAGTACCGGTAGAAATAACGGGCCTGTCTATTGTCGGGCCTTTTAGTTTTTAAAATCCCATCAGCCTTTTTACCTCAGCAGAAGGATAGAAGGGAATTTCATACCAGCAGCTGTTCAGTCTTCCGCGGTAAACGGTAATCTGTACGGTGTCGCCCTGGCCCAGCGCATAGTAGGTGCTTTTACCTACTAGTACATCATTGCCTTCGCTGGTAAATTGCCAGGGCTTCAAAGCAAAATGATAGTAAAAATACGTATGCATTCTGCCGCTTGAGGTGCTTATATGTTTTGCTGAAATAACTGCCTTGCAACTCACCGGTGCCTCACTTTGCCCTGAAAAATTATAAAGGGCTGCAAAGCCATAACCCAGGGTCAGTGTCATTACAAGCAAAAATGCCAGTCCTATTTTGCCCAGGGTAGTATAGCTTAATCTAAACGCATCGTTTTTGTAAACAATGGCGGCAAATAAAACCAGGCCTGCTAAAAAGCCGGGAATAAGCAGGTGCAGGGGACCGAAGGTTTTGTATTTACTGCATACTCCCATGAATAAAAACAGCTCAGGGAAAACAAAAGCCATACCCACACCAAAGCGCTTATCCGATTTGCTGCTCATCAGCAAAAGACCGCCTTTAAAATACCTGTATGCAACTATGGTTAAAACAGGATAAATGATATAAAACAGCCAGGCAATTTCAACCGGCGGAGGATGCAACAAAAAATAAAACCCCAGGATAAAACCGCTTACCTGCAGCGTGGCGGCAACCACCTTAGCAGCCATCGGGCTTTCTTCAACCTCAGGCTCAACAAAGTTTTCGTCATCAATATCTTCTTCCTCCATACTTACTTTTCATTTAAAAATAATACAATTTATTTGCTGAAAACAACAGGTAATGAAAAATAAAGTCCGCCATTACGGGCTGTGCAAAGCAATCCTGTATTTTAGCGTTACGAAGTATGCATCCCAAAGACCTCTCCATAGCCGATTTTACATACGATTTGCCCGACGAGCGCATTGCCCGGTATCCTTTAGAGGAACGGGACCTTTCAAAACTGCTCGTATTCCAGGATGATAAAATATCAGAAGATATTTACCGTAACCTGGCAACGCACATTCCTGAAAAATCATTGTTGGTTTTTAATAATACCCGGGTAATACCCGCCAGGTTGTTTTTTAAAAACGCCGGCGGTGCCAAAATCGAAATTTTCTGCCTGTCGCCCATTGAGAACGTTGATATGGCCACCGCCATGTCGCAAAACGCCAGTGCAAGATGGAGTTGCCTTGTAGGGCGCGCCGGTAAATGGAAAGAAAAACAGCTTCACCTGCAAACACCGGAACTGGAGCTGACGGCAGAAATTATTTCCCGCACCGCCGATGCTTTTATCATCGAATTTACCTGGCAACCTGCACTGCTCACTTTTGCCGAAGTTCTGGAGAAAGCCGGTATGATGCCCATTCCACCCTATCTAAGGCGCGAGTCGGATGCCGTTGACGAACAGCGTTATCAAACCATGTATGCTGTCCAAAAGGGTTCTGTGGCTGCGCCCACTGCCGGTTTGCATTTTACACCGCGTGTAATGGAACAACTGAAAGCCAGGAACATTAAAAACGCATTTGTAACACTGCATGTTGGTGCCGGCACCTTCAAACCTGTGAAGGCCGAAAAAATGGAAGGCCATGAAATGCATGCCGAAATGATTGATGTGGAAATAAGCACCCTGGAATCTATCATTCAATCGTTAGATGGGAAAATTATTGCAGTTGGCACTACTTCCCTGCGCACTATAGAGTCGCTATGCTGGATGGGCCTTAAAGCCCGGTTAAATCCCGGTGCTGCAATAGAAGAACTGGAGGTAAAACAATGGGACCCTTATGAACTGCCATTGGAAAATTCCACCAAAGAACAGACGAGCCAGGCGTTGCAATCATTACTTACGTGGATGCACCGGCATGAATTAAAAAGGTTGCTTTGCAAGACCCAAATTATGATAGCACCCGGTTACCAGCTCCGTGTGGCTAATGCCATCATCACAAATTTTCATCAACCCGCTTCAACGCTTTTGCTACTGGTTGCCGCCGTAATTGGCAATGAAAACGAGCGGTGGAAAGAGATTTACAATTATGCCCTGGCCCATCAATTCAGGTTTTTGAGTTATGGTGATGGATGTTTGTTATGGGGAAAATAATCAGAGAAATAAACCACTATTTACGTTTCTTATTCTCCTGCATCACCTTATCCCTGAAACGGCGCTGCCCGCGAATGTTATACCAAATCAGTATGCAAAACAGAGCACAGAAAAGCGGAAAATAAACCCTGTAATCGAAAGTTTGGAGGGTCACCAGGTTATATACCACCACGCTTAAGGCGCAAACAGTAGCCACCATCCAGGCATATTGTAAGTATTGTAAAATTTTCATGGCTATTGATTTTGGTTACAGGGCGCTCGATTTTACTTTAATAGTTCCGGTAATGTTTTTAATTACGTATCCGGTAAAATTTTCATTGGCGGTCATGCCATTACCGTAAATAATCTCATCTGCAGTCCTTATCTTAACAAACGAGTTGGAGTAAATAATTTTCTTGTCCTCGTCCCAAATCAATTCATCCGTATTTAATATTTCGCCCTTATTATTAATAACCACCACACTATCGCGGGCGGTCATGGAGTGACTGTTTTCGTAAGCCGTGGCATATTTGGCAGTAAGCGTGCTTTCAATTTCGCGGCGCTCGTTGTAAAACAGAATCTTAATACCATCCGAAAACTCAAGATAAGGGCGGTTATTATTAAAGCGCGTAGCCGTAGGCGCCAGTGCCTTAATACGCGTAATTCCCTGGCCTGAATAATTAATCTCAACCTGTCTTCCTTTCTCGATATTTACATTGGCGCGTGAAACCACCAAACGGGCTTCGGCCAAATCATTTTTGCACGATGAAAACAACAGTGAGCCAAGCGTAAAGAGCGCCAAAATAAAATTGCCAGAAAGCGAAGTCCGTTTTGGGGTAAATAGCCTAAAATAGCAGGCCGCCGACATATTAATTAAATTTGCGCTTAATAAACCACACGTCGTTCATTACAAGACCTATAGTAAATCTATAGTATGACTCCTGCAAAACCTGCGTATTACCTGCGCTGCCCAGCGAACCGAAATCGCCGGTAACATTGATATGTGCAAATGATTTAAACGGAAAGCCCAAACCCAGAGTAGCACCTGCCTGGGTAAGCTGGCTGCCTGCAAAAGTAAGTTCGTTTTTACCGTAATACATACCGGCTCTGAACTGCATACGCAATAGGTAGTTGCGGTCATTATACTTAGGCGTTATCTGCCCGCCGGCCGACATAGACCAACTGTTGGTAAGGCCTGTGCCATTATCCAAAATGGTTGAATAACTGCCCCAGCCCTGGTATTTAAAATCGACCCCAAACAACCAGAACCTTTCGTTACCAAACATTAAGCCCGTACCGGCTTTATATGGCAGGGTGATTTTTCCGGTTTGAGGTATTTGAGACGATAAGGTATCGACAACCGTTTGCGCACTGTTTGAAGTACTGAATACCGAACGCTCCCAATAGCTGGTTACCCTGGCAGTCATCTTTAAGCTGCTTGAACCATATGCCCCGAAGAAGATATAAATATCCCTTCTTTCATCCGGGTCGTCACGGTTATGATAAATCTGTTTCTGGTACTGGATACCTACATTATATGAAAAGCTTTTTACATTAACATCGGTAATATTCTGCGTAGCATAAGAAGCAAAACTATCCTGCGGAAAGCTGATCACCTTCTTATATTCAAGTTTACCAAAAAGAAAACCCGCATTAGCCCCAATCGAAAAACCCTTCACCTTATAAGCCGCACCCGCATAAGCGTTATAAATGGAACCCGAGCCAACATAACTCTCCGAGTAGGCCCCGATGGAAGGGTCATTAAAATTCTGGATGAAATTATAGTCAACGTTCGAAAATGGCAGCAGGCCTAAACTAATTGCCCAGTCGTTATGCTTGGCGGCAGGTTTTAGTGCAATGGCAAAATGGTTTACTGACCCGTTACCTGCGCGGTAGCTCGAATCGCCCCCGGTTAAATGCGCACCGTCAATCAAAACGCCCAATTCAACGGTGGTCCATGACAAGGAGGCGTAAGACGCCGGGTTGGAATAGTTGATGTTAACGCCGCTGGCATATGGTGCGGCCAGGTAACCCATACCCTCATTAGCCGAGAAAACCGGGTTGCGCAGAGTGCCCAAACCATATCTTGAATACGGCGATTCGGCCTGCGAAAACGCGGTTATAGTAGTAGCCAGGAGAATAAAAGCAAAAGCGATTTGCCGTAAAAAACCTGTAACGTGCAATTTATTAATGGACCTAGCTTTCACTCTATTTATTATAATTCAGAATTCGGTTTAAACCTTCTAATACCAGATAAGGGCGGGCAAATATCTCATTTTTGAGCAGAGTAACAAAAAAACCTGCATCCCCACCCGTTGCCACCACCTGCAGATTGCCAAAACGCTGTTCGTATTCTTTTATTATTCCGGTCACCTCTTCTTTTATGCCATTTACCACCCCGCTGAGTATAGAACTGACGGTATCTGTACCTGTTAAGTCGTAGGTTAGGTGCTGCATGGGGTCTACCAGGGGCAATTTTGCGGTGTAATTATGGAGGGCCTTAAACCGCATTATCATGCCGGGGGAGATAGAGCCACCCAAATATTGTTGCTTATTATTAACAAAATCGCAGGTAATGCAGGTGCCAAAATCAACTTTTAGCACGTTTTTACCTTCAAACAGGCTACTTGCAGCTACCGAACCCGCAATCCTGTCGGCACCCAGGGTTTCGGGGGTTTTATACAGTATTTCAACCGGCAGTTTAAGCTGATGGGACAAAACCAGCGTTTTAATCTTGTTTTCTTTCAGTCTGTATTCTATCTCGTCATTGGCCCCTGTTTTTGAAATAATGGCCTGTTTTATTTTGTGATTGGCCAGTATAAACTCAATACCCTCCTGCTGCGAAAAAACCTCTTTCAACTCATCTTTAACAAATAAGCCAAACTTAATTTGGGTATTTCCTATATCAATAGCCAGGTTCATGCGGATGCTAATGTAATGGAATATGGCGTGCATTTTATGGCACTGCCACAAGCAATCTCATCTCCCTGCCAGTTTTCTGACCTCGACACTATTGCCCTCGCCCTGTAAAACAGGGCTGCCTTTTGCAAACTCAACCGCCTCTTCAACCGATGCCGCTTTTATAATAAGATATCCGCCAACGGTTTCATTCACCTGTCCAAATGCACCATCAGTTACAAGCCCTTTATACCCTACTACTTTCGCATCATCAAAAACGCAACCGTTACCGCCTACCAGTTTGCTTTGGGCAGATATTGTCGCCATCCAGTCCATGGTTTGTTTCATCCAAATTTGAATCTGCTCAGGTGTAGCCACCTTATGCCCGTCGGGATGCCGGAAGATTAAAATGTATTCGTCCATTTTGCTTTGTTTGTTGAAAGGTAGGAATAACAGGACAAGTAACAAACGAAAGACCGGCCCGGACAAACTAATATTTTTTTGCCGGCACCCGCTTAATAAACCTGGTAAGGGCAAACGCTAAAGTTATCGCCATGGGTACGGGGAAAAATAACGTTGAGTGAAATTTCGTATGCTCCACGCGTTTGCATAGCAAGGCCCGAATAAGGCAGGTCGGCAGCGAAGCCAATATTGTAAATTACTTTACTGTTTTTGCCGGCGGTACCTTTATAGCGAAATGCCAGGATAATGGCATTGGTATTGGCAATATCAGGATTAACGGCCAACCGGTTCATAACCGAAAAGCACAACGGTATAACCGCGTTTGACGGGCGTGGATTAATAAACAAATCAATGCCGGTATTAAGCTCGTAAAAAAGAGCCTGGTTCTCGAACAACACCGTAGGACCAATAAAAAAGCGTTTGCCGTCCACGGCCGCTGTACTGCGGTAAGTAACTACGTATTTTCTCGGCACCCGGCTCGATATATTATCAGCACCGGTAAACGATTCGTTGGGCGAAACAATGTGGGCCATGGCAAATCCCACTTCATTATACCAGCTATCCTTGCCCTTGAAATTATTAATCATCAACAAGCCGGCATCTGCATCGCCGCTTATTTTGTGGGTAATACCGGCATGGTCTGCCGCACTGCTGCCTGTAATACCCTGCGTAAGACTGAGTTCATCACTAAAAACCAGCTTATCCCAGTTTACCGAAAGCGAGTTTAAGTAGGCTTTAAACCCCAGCGAAATCTGTATCCGTGGCATCGCATCGGTTTTAGGTCCTATCTTTGAAAAGTGTTGGGCATAGCTAATACCTATGGTGTTGGTGGTTAAAAAACCCTCTCCTTCCACATCCTGCATAGCAAAAATACCTGCACCTGCGGTATATGAGTTGCCACTTTTAAGAAAAGCGTCAAACATGGCATAACTGGTAGACAATGGACCCTCAACTACCTTGCCGGGTACCCCGGGCCACAAACTGCGGTAGGTAGCCGCTAACTGATAACCGCCATGCGACCCCGTGTAAGCCGGATTATAATAATACTGGTTAAGGTTGTACTGCGAAAACGTAGGGTCCTGTGCGTAAACCGGGCTCACCGAATTGCACATTAGCATCAGTATAATAACCGGTGCCAAAAATACACTGGTAAAAAACCGTAGCTCATCATTTTCTTTTACCGCCTTCATAAAATATATCATTTAATACTACCTTATCAATGTAATGCTGCCTATCGTTTTTGTGCCTCCGCCTTCATTTTTATCGTAGGTCATGCCCGGCCACACGCTTCCGTCCAGAAATACCGCGTTTATCTTCCATACATAAACATCCTGTTCGCACGGTTTGCCCAGGTAGGTCCCGTCCCACCCCTCCACCGGCTGCCAATCATTTAAGGCCTCCGACTCCCAGATTAATGCACCCCACTTATCAAAAACCTGTGCGTGGTAGCTTAATAAACCTATGCCTAACGGCTTCCACACTTTCACCAAATCCTGGCTGCCCTCGTAGCCTGGCTGTAAGGCATTGGGCACATAAAGAGCCTTTTGTATAACATATAAAGTCTCAAAGGCCGTATCAGCACAACCGTAATCCGTAGCAGCTATAAGCTCTGCCGAAAATGTATCAATATGCTCATAGGTATGAGTGGGATTTACATCGTTACTGGTATTTCCGTCACCGAAATTCCACGTATAGCTGTTGGCATTTTTGCTGAGGTTAATAAACGATACAATGCCGTTGTAAGGATAACCGCTGCTGTTTATCACGGTATCAAAGGCAGCTTTCGGCACCGGATGAACTTTAATTGTATCGGTTAACTCAAGGGTATCTTTGCAACCGTGGTTTGACGTCATCATCACTGAGATACTGTAATTGCCGGTGTCGGTATAAGTATAACTTGCACCCGGTAGTTGACCGCTGACCGGCGCACCGCCCGCCCCGAAATTCCAAATAAACGAATCAACATTAGATGTATTGGCCTGCACGTTTACGGTTAAAGGAGCACAGCCTGAGGTTGACGAAATATCCATAGCTGCTTCTGGGAGGGGATAAACTGTCAGCGCTTTAGTCATAGTATCCATACAACCATGATTGCTGCTTGCAATTAGCTGCACCTGGTATGTTCCGGAAGAAGAATAAAATGCGGCGGGAGATGCCTGCGTTGAAGAGGTGTTGTTGCCGAAATTCCAGTAATAGGAGGAAGCATTAGCGCTTTGGTTAACCACAGTAAATTGGGCATTAGGTCCGCATTTTCCTGTATCCGGTAAAGCAAAGGCGGCAACCGGCAGCGAAAAAATGTCAACATAACGGGAAGCCGTGTCGCTGCAATAATTTGTTCGGGCAATAAGTTGGGTTACAAAACTTCCGGTATCGGTATAAACGTGGGTCGGACTGCTCAGCGATGAATAACCTCCGTCACCAAAACTCCAGTAATAGGTTGCTGCACCCGGCGTTTGGTTCGTAAATTTGATAGGCTGATCGTTTAAACAGGCACTACCGGCAGTAAATGCTGCAACTACACCGGGGTGGATAATCACACTTCGCGAAGTTGTGTCCTGGCATCCCTGGGCACTTACAGCCGTTAGCATTATATTAAACTGTCCGGTATCAGTAAAGGTGATGGCCGGATTTTTTAGCGTTGAGAAGGTGTTATTTCCAAAATTCCAGCTATAGGCTATTGCATTGGTGCTGCTATTTGAGGCGCTTATAACAAAAGGAACCCCACAACCTGAAACAGAGGATAAGTTGAAAGCCGGTACCGGCAGGGGATAAACCCTTACCTGCTTTTTAAGACTATCAACACAAAAATTATTGCGCGCCACTAATTGAACGGTATAGGTGCCGGTATCCTGGTAGTTGTGTGTTGGATTTATCGCTGCCGATATTGCACCATCTCCAAAACTCCAGGAGTAGCCGGTACTAAACTGGCTTGCGTTTACAAAACTTATCGGCTGGGCATTCACGCACGCGTTATTGGCAGAAAATATAGCCTCCGGTATTTGGTGCTCGGTAATTGTGCTGCTGGTATCGGCAGTACAACCAAAGCGGTCGCTCACCGATAGTGTAATAGTATAGGTGCCCGGAGCCGTGTAGTAATGAGATGATACAGGAGTGTGTGATACATCAACCCCGCCACTTAAAGAATCTCCAAAGTTCCAGATAACGGAGGCAATACCCGCGGTATCCAAAGTATTTTCTGAAACATGCACGGTGTCATAGCTGCAGGGTGCCGGATTTTGAACATGCATCTGTGGCACCGGCAATGGTCTTACCAAAACTGTTTGTGTTGATGAATTTGCACAACCATCTGCTGTAAAAATGGTTTCAACTACCCTGTACTGACCCGGATGTGCATAGTAATGGGAAGGATTCGCCGACGTAGAAACATTATTACTGCCACTACCCGGATCGCCAAAACTCCACGAAATTGATTGCACCGTAGAGGCGCCATAACTGGTGTCCTGAAACTGAATTATACCCGGTCCGCAAATAGCAGGTGTATTTATGGCAAAAGCCGAAACCATTCCACTAATCGCAATATCTCCCAGCGGCATGGCATAAATACAACCCAGCCCATTATCCAAAACCAGTTGCGCAAAAAAGTTACCCGAACGGGTATAAGTGTAACATATGCTGTCAACTCCGGGTAAAACGGTTCCATCGCCAAAATCCCAGGTATACGTAACCGTATTGGTCGAAAACGCGTGTATGCAGTCCTGGTGAGGCACGCAGCCACCTGTTGGCGGCGCAGCAAGGGTAGCAATCGGCCCGCTGATGTTGATATAATCAGTCTTTACCACACTATCTACACAACCATTAGGCACTGTAGCAATCAGCGTAACCGAATATGAGCCGGGAGTTGAATAAATATGAAATGGGTTTTTAAGTGTTGAAACCTGCCCATCGCCAAAGCGCCAGTACCAGGTTACCGATGGGTCGTAACCGGTGGTAAGATTGCTGAATGAAACCTGTAAAGGCGGACAAGTAGCAGTGGTGGTATCGGCAATAAACGCCGGATGCGGAATTACTACATCAATCGGCTGCTGGCGTGAAACTGTGTCAGTACAACCCGTCCCGTCGGTCGCAATTACGGCAATGTTAAAACTTCCTGACCGGGTATAAAGATGACAGGGACTGGCAAGCGTTGAAGTGCCACTATCGCCAAACAACCACTGATAGTGTATTCCGGGGTTAGGAGTTGTGCTTGTAAAACATGCATTTACCCCCTGGCAACCGGAAACCAAAGTATCGGTAAAGCTCACTTGCGGTTTATTTACCTGTACCATATTAAAAATCCGGTCTGTGCTTTGGCATCCATTGCTATCCGTTATAACATAAGTTACAGTGTACTCTCCCGCAGTATTGTAAGTATGCGCTCCTTCCGGATGCGCGTTTATATTGTTATTACCCGAAGGAGGGTCTCCAAAATCATAATGCCATGCAGCAATACCGGTGGTTTGGAAAGTAGAATTATCCTGGAAATTTACTGTTAATGGTGCACAGCCGTTTACCGGTGCCGCATTAAAACTTGCTATCGGTTGAGATACGACTATATATTCGGGTTTGTAAACAGTATCAACGCATCCCGAAGAATCACCGGTAATCAGCTGAACATTATACCTTCCGGGTTTATGAAAAGTAACACAGGGCGAGGGTGACGTAAATAAGGTGTCAAAAGTTTGCTGGTCATTATTGATATGCCACAGATAATTAGTTACCTGGTTCGACGTAATACCGAAACAGGTTTGGAAAGGCGAACACCCAATTCTTGGCGAGGCAGTAAACTCCGCCTCGGGTCCGGTTATATTTACTATTACAGATTGCAGGTCGCCGCAACCTGTTGAATCGTTTTGAACATAAAGCGAGGCGCTGTAACTACCCGGCCCCGGAAATGTAGCTTGTGCCACAGCCGTATTCATAGTATCAGGCGTTCCTCCGATAACCACCCACTGGTAACTTTGTGCGCCCTGTGATGCAGTGCCATCAAGCGTTACCGTATACGGATTGCCGCAGGTGTTATGCACCGCCGGTACAGACACAGGAAAAACTGTAGTCACATAACTGTCTTTAGTGATAGTGTCTGCACAATCATAATTAGAAACGATAAGGGTAATATCCCAAACACCCGCCTGGCTATAGGTATAAGTGGGGTTCGAGTCCGTACTTTCCGTCGTAAAGGGAACCGGGTTATGGAAATTCCAATAATAATTTGTATAAGAATACTCGTTGGTTGAGGAGTCTGCGAATGTAACGGGTTGGCCAACACAATCCATGGGCGGGTTTCCGCTGAAATTGGCGTGAGGCCTAAAACCGCCGCAAACGGCATCGGCAATGCTGTCCACATAAACGCAGCCCTGCGCGGTTGTGGTGGTTAAAGTAACGGTATGGCATCCCGGGTCATTATATATGTGCGTCGGGTTTTGCTCAAAGCTGGTATCCGTTCCACTTCCCGGGTCGCCAAAATCCCATTGCCATGATACCGGGTTACCTGTACTTGCCGTACTGTTAAAATTAGAAGTTAAAGGCAAGCAGCCCTTCGAAGGGTCCACTGTAAATGAAGCAGCATTGCATGGAATATTTAAGAAATTGGACAGATAGGCATTGCTTACGCAGCCGCTGTTATTGGTAACCATTAAGCCCGCCGAATAGCTTCCGCATTGTTGATATGAAATTACCGGCGGTGTGGCCGTATTACATGTGGACGGAGTTCCACCCGGAAACGACCATGAATATGATAAATTACTTCCCAACGATGAATCGGTAAAGGTGATAGGGTTGGGCATTAAACAGGTATTGAGGTTGCCGCTAACCCCGAAATTTGCAAATGGCGGGCTTGAAACGTACAAAGTGGTGCATCGTTGTGCTGTGCATCCATTGGTATAATCAATGGTTAGGCAGATATTGTAATTGCCGCTTTGAGGAAACGTCATGACGTTCGAATACGTGTCATTAGGACCCATGGTTCCAGGATGCGTTACGCTCCAGTTCCAGGATGAGGTATACGAGTTTGAGTCGGCAATGAAAGTTATTTTGGCAGGAGCACAATGAGGATTGTTTTCAATTGAAAAATTGGCTACATCACTGGGAACAAAAATATATCCGGCCTGCACCGAGGTGTCACTACAACCATGAGCATCGGTGGTAATGAGTTTGGTGGTATAAGTACCTGGTGAGTTATATACCACCGATGGATTTGCATCGTGTGAAGTTGAAGGCGTTCCACCATCAAAAAACCATTGGTAGGTATATGGGGCAAATCCTCCTGAAGGAGTGGCCTGGTAATTAACATTAAACGGAGTGTGACAGTTGGTATGCACATCAGATGTAAAATTGCTGACCGGCGGCACCAAAATGCACACCGCATCATGTATAGTAGTATCAGCGGAGCACCCAAAAGCATTGGTTACAACCAGCGTCACATTTTTGCAGCCCGGCGTTAGGTACGTGTGGCTGGGGTTGCTTGTGGTATCGCCGTTACCATCGCCAAAATCCCAGCCAAAGCTGGTAATTGCACCACTACCTGGTATAGAGGTATTGGTAAATGAAGTTTGCATAGAAACACAGCCCAAAGTATTGGAAGTAGTAAACCGGGCCTTGGGCGAACAGCGAATGCTCACCGTTTGAACGATAGAATCGCTCACACCGGTTGAGTCGGTTGCCACAAGTTTTACCTGGTAACTTCCGCAATCAATGTACGTGGTGCTGGGATTGGTAAAAACCGAGTTTATACCGGGATAAACACCAAAATTCCAACGATAGGTTAATCCCGCTCCCGTGGAGGTATTTACAAAACTATAAACAGCAGGGTTGCAGTTAGAATTTGGAGCCACAATATTAAATCCGGCTGCCACCTGGGCATTTAAACCTCTTCCTAAGCTCAAAACCAAAAAGACAAAAATAAACCACCGATAATGCATCCCGTCCCTGTAATTTAAAATTGATAAAACCTTTTACTTTGGATTGTCCTTAACTCATTGCATAGGAGTTAAATGGGAATACGACAGCGAAACACAAAAGTTGTGCTACACAAGGCTATCGTTGTGCGATATGTAATATGCGTTGTGGTATTACAAAATCAGGTTGTTAATAACAGGTTTTCACCTTATAAAATTCATTGGAAATAAAGATTACAAACACCGCATTTAGCCATGCTTCATTTGCAAACAAATTAAGTGGTTTTGGCCAGCGGGTAATAAAAGGAGGTACGGAGGAAAGAATGACCTTATAAAATCATCTTCTGCCCCACTTCAATCATTCTCAAATCGCCGTTAATCTTGTTCTCCTTTTCAAGTGTTTTTAAGATTCGATACGGCTCACCAAGGGGTTCATCGGCTAAGTCGAAAGTGCCATAATGCATGGGCACCAAAGTTTTTGCCTTTAAATCATGAAATGCATCCAAAGCTGCATGCGGACCGGTATGAACATCCTTCATCATAAAAAGCGGGTAGTAAGCCCCCACACCAAGCATGGCAACATCGATTTTAGGAAACAGCCCCCCCGCTTGTTTAGGGTAGCCACAAGCACCCGAGTCTCCACCAAAATAAATCGTAGTCTTACCGGTCTCTATCATAAATGCACCCCACAGGGTTTCATTAATATCCCACAGGTAACGGTTGCTCCAGTGCTGGCTGGGCAGAAAAGTAATTTTCAGGTCTTTTCCGGGCAAATTATATTGCTGATACCAACCTGCCTCCTGGTATTTTAAACCAGGTATCCAGTTAGCTACCAGCTTGCCGGTATTAAGCGTGGTGAGTAAGGTAAAATTATTTCTTTCGGCCAATTGGGTAAGCGTCATATAATCGCAATGGTCACGGTGGGCGTGCGATAGTAACACGTAATCAATACCTGTAAAATCTTCCATGGCGCAAGGCATGTCGCTAAATCGTTTCACGATACCCGATATCCGGCCAAACAAGGGATCAATCAAAATACGCGTACCTCCAACCTGTAAAAAATAACTGGCGTGCCCCAGCCATACCAGGCAATCGTCCTTGCTTTTCAAAAACTCATTCCCCTTGTGCACGGTCAGCCTCCATTTGTCCTGCTTCTTCTCGTTGCGCTTATCATTGCGGGTAAACTGCCATTTTAAAAATCGCGAAAAGGTGCCCGTAAACCGGGTATTAGGATCAATGAACCTGCCTTTCGATACCGGATTGCCTTTCCATCCGGGTAGAATTGTGTTCAGCTCCTCATTTTTAGCATAAGTTATATCGGCCATGGCTCAAAGAAAACTACTTTTGTTATACGACGATGCTCAATGAATAAAATTTTTAAGCACCCCCTTGTTTTTTTGATGTTGCTGCTTTGCAACATCCGGTTGTTTGCGCAAACGATAACTTTTGATGATTGGAAAAACCTGACCACTTCGGGCAAATTACCGCCTGAGTGCGAATTGCAGCGTAGCAACAACAATCTCGATCTGATAAAATTTAATGGATTGTACTACCTGGTTTTCCGTACGGCGCCCACGCACTTTGCGTCAAAAAAATCAACTATGTACGTGGTGAGCTCCCCCGACCTGGAAACCTGGAAGTACGAAACAAAAATCGCTCCCGGCTGCGACCTCCGCGAACCTAAATTTGCAGTTTACCACGATACTTTGAATCTTTATTTTTTTACCAGCGGCACTAACTTTTTCAAGTTTGAACCCCACCAGTTAATGGTTTGCCGTACCGTGGGCGGCGGTTTCTGGACCACCTCGCAAAGCGTAAACATGGATGGTTTTGTACCATGGCGGGTAAGGGAACGTAAAGACACGCTCTACCTTTCAGCATACTATGGCAAAAACCTGTATAACGGTGGGCACAAAAGTAACCTGCGCCTGTTTTACAGCACCGATGCCTTAAACTGGAAACCTATTTCGGTTGAGCCGCAGGTTGATATTTTATCGGCTGAAGAAGGTGAATTTATTTTTGATAAAAGTGGCAATCTTTTCGCAACAGTGCGGCTGGAAGGAACCGGAGCCCTCATTTGTAGTGCTGATGGAAAATGCCTGTACAACTGGAAAAAAATAAGGCTCAAAACCAAGTTCGACAGCGCCTTGTTGTTTACGCATAAGGATGATATCTACCTCATTTCACGGCGAAGCCTGGATGGTGATATTGATAAGCTTAAAAACAGAACGAACGAAACCAAACGAAGAGCACGTAACCTTATCCGGTACTCTATCACCCGCAAAGTAACTGCGCTTTACAAACTCGATAAGAAGAATTTATCGGTAACCCATATACTCGATTTCCCCAGTACCGGCGATACGGCCTTTCCCGGTATCAGTCAACTGGATGAAAACAATTATGTGCTGATGAACTACAGCAGCGATATACATGGTAAAAAGAAAAGCTGGATACGGGGTCAGCTCGGTAAAACTTATCTTTATTGGACCAAGCTGCATTTCAGCAAAGAGTAACGCGTGCAAGCATTTCATATGACCTGATTGTCACTGCAAAATCAATTTAATCCTCCCATTTGCCCCTCTTATTTAAATGCTTAAATCCGACCCTCGGAACAGCCGGAATATTTGCTCCCTCTTATTATTATCCTTTGTTTTCGCCTGGATTTATCGGGTTCAGATTAATGTAATTATTAATAAACATAATATTTTGAAAGAAAACAAATGACAGGTGCTGGCCTTACTTATTATTGGCGTTATCAGCCTAAGCAGCCTCGAAAGCGAACCAGGGTACCACGCGGGTTACAACTGCACCGGGTCTAAAACTGAATTTAGTAACAAGGGGGCTTTGCAAAAACCTCCCTGAACCTCAAGGCACCGGGTCATACCCGTGCCCACCCCAGGGGTGGCATCGGGCAATGCGCTTAACCGCTAACCAGCCTCCTTTAAACGGCCCGTATTTTTGAATAGCTTGTACGGCATAATCAGAGCAGGTAGGGTTATACCGGCAGCTAGGTGGCAAAATGGGTGAAAGCAAAGTTTTATAGGCTTTGATAAACAGCAGTAACAGAAAACTCAAGGTTTTGCTAATCATAACTTCAGCTTGTTTAAACAGGCTACTACAGATTTTGTTGTCACCTCCTGGTTGGGTAACTCCTTACCTTTATAGACGAACATAAGCGCCATTTGTTGTTTAGCTGCCACCAGTTTTTCATATAAAGTAATCTTATTTAAACGATAGGCTTCGCGTATTAACCGCTTAACCCTGTTTCGGTCCACGGCGTGTTTAAAATTTTTCTTTGGCACTGTAAAGCCAGCCTGGGCGGGATAAAAGGAGTTGATAGGGCCTGTTAAATAAACAAGGGTAAACCCGCTTTGTGAAACAGATTTACCCTCTTTAAATAGTTTATCAATGGTTTTTTTGCTCTTCAGTTTTTCTTCTGCTCCAAAGCTGTTACCCTTTAAACGGGCAAGCTCAAATTCAGCAAAAGACTTACTTACAAGAACTTTACTTAAGTCTCGTTTCGCTGGAAACCGTGAGCTTTTTTCTGCCCCGTGCTCTTCTTCTTGTAAGAACTTTTCTTCCATTTTTTGTGCTCATTCTTTCTCTAAAGCCGTGTTTGTTAATTCTCTTTCTGCGGCTTGGCTGGAATGTCCGTTTCATTGCTTACTAATTTATAATTTTCGTTTAAGGGACGGCAAAATTAATTATTCCTTTCACAATACCAACCCCAAAATGGGCTCTTTTTGCCAATTTATCAAAGAAAAAGCAGGAATTTAACCCCCAAGGTACTGAAAACGCTAAGCTTTCTGTCAAAAGAACCAGGGTTCTGATAATTTCTTTAATTCTTAATGGCTCTTTGTGCCCTTAGTGGTTAATTTCTCTAAATACGGTTAGCTATTCATCGCTATTAAAAACTCTTCGTTGGTCTTGGTACCTTTCATTTGCTGTATCAGGAAGTTCATAGCCTCTTCCGAGGTCATATCGGCTGTGTGGTTTCTTAAAATCCACATCCGCTGTAAAATGTCTTTGTCCAATAACAGGTCATCGCGGCGGGTTGAAGACGAAACGATATCGATAGCAGGATAGATACGGCGGTTCGATAACTTACGATCCAACTGTAACTCCATGTTGCCCGTTCCCTTAAACTCTTCAAAAATAACCTCATCCATTTTCGAACCGGTGTCTATCAGTGCAGTAGCCAGAATAGTGAGTGAACCACCATTTTCAATTTTCCGCGCTGCGCCAAAAAACTGTTTAGGTTTTTGCATAGCGTTAGCTTCAACACCGCCCGATAATACTTTACCCGATGAAGGGGCTACAGTATTATAAGCGCGCGCCAAACGGGTGATAGAATCCAACAAAATCACCACGTCGTGCCCGCATTCTACCAAACGCTTGGCTTTTTGCAGCACGATATTGGTCACCTTTACGTGTTTTTCAGCCGGCTCATCGAAGGTAGAGGCAATTACTTCGCCGTTTACGCTTCGTTCCATATCGGTAACTTCCTCAGGGCGCTCATCTATCAGCAACACTATGAGGTAAACCTCAGGGTGGTTTTTGGCAATAGCGTTGGCTATTTCCTTCAATATGGTGGTCTTACCCGTTTTAGGTTGTGAAACAATCATCCCCCGCTGACCTTTACCTATAGGTGTAAACAGGTCTATAATACGCGTAGTTAAGTTACTTGGATGGGTGAATAGATTCAGTTTTTCATGCGGGAATAAAGGGGTTAAATAGTCGAATGAAACCCGGTCGCGCACTTCTTCCGGCGAACGGCCATTCAGGGTATCTACCTTCAACAGGGCAAAATATTTTTCACCGCTCTTCGGAGGGCGGATATATCCCTTTACGGTATCGCCGGTCTTTAATCCAAATAATTTTATCTGTGATGGAGATACATAAATATCATCGGGCGAAGACAGGTAGCTATAATCTGAGGAGCGTAAAAAGCCGTAACCATCGGGCATCATTTCAAGTACACCTTCGCCTTCAATAATGGCATCGCTTTCCACACTAAAAATATTGCCCCTGCGGTATTGCTCCTCTCTTATCTGATTTTCATCCCTCGGTGTTTCTTCACTGCCGTTTCCATTGCCATTTCCTTCTACCTCTGCAACCGGAGTTACCTGGTCGGCTCTGTTATGGTCGGTTTGTTGATGCCTTGGGTTATTGCTTTGCTGGTGGCGGCGCTCTTCATTTTGCGGCTGCCTGCGTTCTTCGCGGCGCTCTTCGTGTTGTGGCGCCTGGCGACGCTCTTCAATCCTGTCTTCAGGTTTACCTTGTCTTAATTCAACCGCCGATTTTTGGACTTCTTCTTCACCGGCCACAGGGGTGGTTGTCTCTTCCTCCTCATCTTCTTTTTTGGCTTTCAACTCGGGGTCGATAGGTTTACGGGTTCTTGGTTTTTTTGCCTTGTCTTTTGCTTTGTGGGCTTCTTCCTGCACCTCGGGGCTGAGGGCCTGGGCATCAAGGATTTTTAAGATTAAATCCTGTTTTTCCATTTTTTCGGAAGCTTTGATCCTTAATTTTTCTGCAATTTCCCGTAGTTCGGGCAGGATCATGTCGTTCAGTTGAAGAATGTCGTACATGCTTTTAAATGTTTTGTGGAGGTTTTATTTGGATGATATGTTTACGAAAAAATTCATGTATAGCTAAAAAACACATCAGGTGTTTTTCAAGAAACCTTATTTGCGATTCGGGATTTTTTAAACAGTAAACTTTAGCTTGGAAAGGACTAAAGACTGCGAGAATTACAACGGATAACGTTGCAATGTTAGGTAAAGTTTCTGAATCACCAAATTTTTTTCAGTTAATCTATATCATGGCCCCAGGCTTAATTCGGTACAACAGATGTAATGGGCGTTCACCTCAGAGCATATTACAATACCCACGAAACGAAATGTTACAGCCAAATTTTATCTTCGCAGTCTTAAAATCAAGAAAAGATGCTCGAAATTGCGATAATCAGGAACAACCCGGAGGAAGTAAAAAGCCGGCTGGCAGTGAAGAATTTTAAAGAACTGGACCTGGTAGATGAGGCTATTTCGGTGGATGCAAAACGCCGTTCGGTTCAATTGTTACTGGATGATAACCTGAACAAGCAAAACATTATTGCCAAGGAAATAGGCGACCTGTTTAAACAAGGAAAAAAGGCGGAAGCCGAAGGACGGAAGAATGATAGCGCTTTACTGAAAGAAGAAAGCAAAGACCTTGAAGCCAAACTGGCCCGGACTGAAGAAGAACTAAAAGACATTTTGGTAAAAATGCCAAACATGCCGAGCAAGTCCGTGCCCGTTGGAAAGACACCTGAGGATAACGAAGTGGTAAAACAAGTTGGTGAAATACCCTTATTACATGATGGCGCGCTGCCGCACTGGGATTTAGCCAAAAAATACGACCTCTTCGACCTGGAGCTTGGGGTAAAAATTACCGGTGCCGGTTTTCCGGTGTATAAGGGAAGAGGGGCCAAATTACAGCGCGCCCTGGTAGCTTTCTTTTTAGATAATGCCATTGAGGCCGGATACCTGGAAATAATTCCGCCGCACATGGTCAATGCAGATTCCGCTTTTGGCACCGGGCAACTACCCGACAAAGAAGGCCAGATGTATTACATCGACCTTGATAAATTTTACATGATACCTACCGCCGAAGTTCCTGTTACCAATATTGTACGCGATGAAATTGTAGACAGCCTGCCTAAAAAATTTGCAGCCCATTCTCCTTGTTTTAGAAGGGAAGCAGGCAGTTATGGTAAAGACGTGCGCGGCCTCAATCGCGTACACCAGTTTGAAAAAGTTGAAATAGTGCAGGTGGTTCATCCGGATAAAAGCTACGAGGTTTTGGAAGAAATGGTGAAGCATGTGGAAAGTTTGCTACAAAAACTGGAGTTGCCTTACCGGATATTAAGATTATGCGGGGGTGATATGAGTTTTAGCTCGGCTTTAACCTACGATTTTGAAGTTTACAGCGCCGCCCAAAAGCGCTGGCTGGAGGTAAGCTCCGTATCAAACTTTGAGACCTTTCAAAGCAACAGAATGAAAGTTAGATTCCGCGATGAACAAAAGAAAACGCGCCTGGTACACACGCTCAACGGCAGCGCTCTCGCCTTGCCGCGAATAGTAGCCTCGCTACTTGAAAATCATCAGTTTAATGGCGGCATCAATATTCCTGCAGCTCTGCGGCCCTATACGGGATATAGCCAAATCGTATAGTAATGTACCTACTCTTGTAAAGTATATGCTACAGGCCATTAAGCGGGTTTTTAATAATAAAATCTGATGTGAATAACTTTAAATGCGTAGTTTATTGATTTTTAGTTGTTTGCGTATTTATAAGATACCCCGGAAAACCGTTGTGGATATTTTATGGTTTATTGGCATTATTATGGCAGATATTTATGACATAATGATATAACCTTAACAAGTTAATGCGCAGATAACGCAACATAGTTTCGGGGATGTCGTTAGCTAAAATAGCAGAGGTATTATTTTTAAAAACTCCCCCATATGAAAACAGACACAAGTATGAATTTAATGCTGGTGGTTTTCTGCGTCATTTTGATTGGGTTTGTGCTGCTGAACAGCAGAATGTGCGAGGCCATGAATAAAAAACAGGCCGCGTTTCAGCAAACTCAAACAAAGTAAACCGCAACAACCAGTTGAAAATTGTAACCGCCCGGTTGCAATCCCAATAAGTGTCCGATCTCGATAAGCAATTCGTTCGATACCGTGTTGAAGCTATTTGTGCCTTTAAACAATCCCGCATCGGTAGCAATAGCTTACTACACTTTAGGAAACCAGGGAATAAAGGCACTGGTGTTTCGCTTATATTGCGAATAGGCATCATTTCCCTCGTATTTCTTTTCAAGCAAAGTAACCCCCGACACTTTTAACAGAAAAAAGGTGATGGTGACCGGTGCCAATAACGAGATGTACCACATGCCCGATGGAATGGCGAGTAAAAAGATAGCCCACCACTGTACTGCCTCGCCAAAATAATTAGGATGCCTGCTGTATTTCCATAAACCGGTATTCATAACGCCGTGCTTATGCGGGTTGGTTTTAAACATATACATCTGCCAGTCCCCAACGGCTTCAAAGAAAAACCCCATGAAACCGATAAAACAAGCTACTGGATATAACCATCTTGAATGCGGGTAAACCGAATGCGGAGCTGAGTTGACAATAACGATGGGCAGCGTATTGATAAACATAATTACGCCCTGCAACATAAACACCTGGAAAAAAGACCGTAAAGCCACATTTTTACCCCAGTCTTTACGCCATTGAGCATATCTGAAATCTTCAGGTTTACCCCAGTTTCTAATAAAAATATAAATAGCAAGGCGGAGTCCCCAGATAATGGTAATAAATGTGACCAGCTTCTGTGGACGACGGTCGTACCCGAAATAAAAAAACGTAGTGAGGGCTACAATAATAAATCCCAATCCCCAACCCACATCAACAATGCTATTATCCTTTTTTATCAGCGCAATAACAAACATGCTGCACATAAAACAAAAAATACAAATGGCCGAAAGCACGAACGGGTTTATCATAACACAATTTGAAGCATAAAAACGCCGGGGACATTCAAACGTTGTGAACTTAGCATAAAGTTAACGTTGTTTAGGGCCAATTTATAATTGGTTACAGTTTGCTTTTCCCGCCGGTAAAAATTTTGTGCATTCGCTTCCCCTCTATATCCTGTATTTGCCTTCTATAGGCATCCTGCGGCCCATACCAAAAGCTTTTGGCGAAACCCGCAAAATAGGGGGTGCCTGAAATCGTTTCCACTCGGTTGAGTTTACCATTTTAAGTATGCGTTCAACTAAGGGTTTCTCAAAACCTAAAGCCATCAATTCTTCAGGACCTTGTCTTTTTTCAATGTACTGAAAAAGTAATTTATCCAATAATTCGTATTCGGGCAGAGAGTCTGTGTCTTTTTGGTCAGGGCGCAACTCGGCTGAAGGGGCTTTTGTCAGAATGTTTTCGGGGATTATCTCTCCGTTCCTGTTAATGTATTTTGCCAACTCAAAAATCTCAGTTTTGTAAACATCGCCAATTACGGCAAGGCCTCCGCACATATCACCGTATAAAGTTCCATAGCCCACCGCCGCTTCGCTTTTATTGGTAGTGTTCAGTAAAATATAGCCAAACTTATTGCTAAAGGCCATTAGTAAAATCCCTCTCACGCGGGCCTGCAGGTTTTCTTCAGCAACATTAAAAGGAAGGTCTTTGAAAAAGGGCTTCAGTGTTTCAAGAAATGCCTGAAAATCATTTTCAATAGGCACCACCTCGTACCGGGTGCCCAGATTTTCAGAAATCATTTTAGCATCGGCTAATGAATGGCCGGTAGAAAAGCCTGAAGGCAATAGCAGCGACATTACATTTTCTTTGCCCAACGCTTCGGCAGCAAGACATAAAACTACCGCTGAATCAATTCCACCGCTCAGGCCAAGAATCGCTTTCTTAAAACCGAGCTTTGAAAAATAGTCTTTAATGCCCAAAACCAACGCATCGTGTATTCTCGCTATTTTGCTCAATGGCTGTGATTGCTCTTGTCCTTTCAATTCCCCATTAACCGGTATATCTATTATTTCAATAGCCTCTTTAAAAAAAGGCAACTGCTTAACAACCTCGCCTTCAGCATTCATTACCATACTACCTCCGTCAAAAATTAATTCGGTTTGAGCACCCACCTGGTTTACATAAATCATGGGCACTTTGTACCGCTGCACGTTGGCCCTCACTACTTTTAACCGCTCTTCATGTTGACCGTAATAGAACGGCGATGCTGAAAGGTTAATCATAAAATCAGGTGCCTGCTTAAGCACTTCATCCATGGGGCAAACCGTGTAAATCGGGTTATCGTTACCTACGTTCCAGATATCCTCGCAAATACCTATTCCCAGCTTTTTGCCATTAAGAATTATGGGTTCAAAGCTTTTGTTCGGCTCAAAATACCGGTACTCGTCAAACACATCATAAGTGGGCAACAGGGTTTTATCAATTACCTGCTTTATCTCACCCTGGTATAAAAAATAAGCTGAATTGAAAAGCGGTTTCCCTTGTGGCGATGGATTAAAACGTGGCGAACCCACCAATACGCCTATATGCTGCGTATGCTTTGCTATGCTGTCAATCGCCAACAGGCATTGTTTAATAAAATCATCAAACTCCAAAAAATCGCGGGAAGGATAACCGCAAATACATAATTCGCTAAACACAACCAGGTCGGCTTTTTGACTTTCGGCGTACTTTACAGCCTCAATTATTTTAGCGGTATTGCTTGAAAAGTTTCCAACGTGGTAATTCAACTGGGCCAGGGCAATTCTCATTTCTATCTGTTCGGCGGAAGCCGTTTTTTTATTCGTCGTACTTGCAGAAAATATTTTCTGCTTTGGTTGCGTTTCAATTTTTGCATCTTAGCACTTTAACATGGTTCGAAGCATGAAAATACTGAAACTGGTACCTGCAGTCCTTCTGTTTATATTACTTACAGGCTGCAATAGCTGTAACAAGAGCAAAAGTAGAGAAAAACCAGATGTATCCGGTATTCAACTGGCGGTAAAGATTGAGCGCTTCGACAAAGACTTGTTTGACTTTAACAACAAAGATTATGACCAGCAGCTTGCATTCATGAAAAGCAAGTACGGGCCTTTTTTTGATTTTTACGTTACTCATTTTGTTATCGGTCCGCATCCCGCTGGAGACACCATGCCCGTTATGCATGACGCCATCATGAAATATCTTGCTGATGGATACATCCGCAGCCTCCAGGATTCCATCAATTTTCATTTTAGTGACACCCGGGATATTGAACAAGAGCTGACAAGTGCATTGAAATACTATAAATATTATTTCCCAAAGGCTATCATACCAAAAGCAGTTGCGGTAAACTCAGGCTTTGCCTTGGGTGCTTTTACTTATGATAAAGATTTGCTGGGAATTGGCCTGGATTTATACATGGGCCCGGCCAATGCAGACTACGACAGCGCCGGTATTTTTAAGTACCTGCAACATAAAATGCGGAGAGAATATATAGCCCGTAACTCGATGGAGGTAATTTATAACCTGAATTACGGTGCCGATGATATGGAACGCGGAGAAACGCTGATAGAAGGTATGGTTGAAAAGGGCAAGAAGATGTACTTTTTGGCCTATGTATTACCCGATGCGCCTGACAGTATGATTGTGGGATACACTGCCACACAAACCCGGTGGTGTGAAGCCAACGAGTACGAAATCTGGAAGTTTTTGAACGACAAAGACATGCTTTATAAAAACAATTATATGGACCAGAAGCGCTACCTGGATGAGGGGCCTTCTACCCCAGGCATGCCTGATGGTGCGCCAGGTAATATTGGTGCATGGATTGGATACCAGATAGTGAACAAGTTTATGAAAGAAACCGACCACAAAATTTCTATTCAGGATATGATTACCAGGTACGACGCCAAAACCATATTAGGCAAAGCAAAGTACCGCCCCTCCAAGTCAGTATTCTAGTGGTTATCGTTCAGGATTTTTATTTTTGACTTAACAATTACTAAACCAACTTCCTTTGGATCGCAAACATTCTGAAGAATGGCAAAGCAGACTTGCACGAACCACCAACTCGGCTGCCTGCTTCGCTTTTGTTTATTCCATGCTTACTTATTTTCTATGGCTCTTTACCGGACTCGCCGGACGGCTTTTTAAGTTTGATTCGTTTGTGTACTACTACGGCATAAAATTTATACTCAACACCCGGTCATGGAGTACGGGTAAGGTGGTATTTATATATTCGGCTGCGCCTTTGTTTATATTTTCGATGGCGCTTTTGTGCATCTTTCTTTACAACAAAATGAAGGATATCCGTACCCTGCTCAATCTTTTTTTCCTGTGGGTTTTTATTATAGGCTCCAGCATTTTTTTGGCACAGTTCGTTATTGCTTCGCTTGGCATTTACCATTACGACTCCTTGTACTACCAGGGCTTTGCCGTGGTCTTCGCCTGGCTTAAACTACCTATGTGGTTAATCTACCTGTTTAATGTTTTGGTTTTTATTTTCATCATTTACCTGGGCATAAACAGTGCCCGCTTATTCCTGGTTTTTTCATTTTCTTTTTCAAAAGTCAACAACCTTGCGCGGCGCCGGAAGTATTTTTTCGAAACTGCCCTCGCGCCTTTTATATTGGGGTCGCTTTTAACTATTGTTGCCATTTTCCCCAAAGACCTCGCAGCTAAAAACGTTTTAATACTGTTGGGCAGTACGCATATTATTTACCTCGCAATTATGGGACTGATATTGGGGATCGGGTGGCTTTCGCTATCTTATCTCGAAATTGGAAAGCAGGAACTGGTGAGATATAAATCTTTGCAGCTCCCAAATGTAATTCTCATTATACTCACGATATCATCATGGGCATATATTTACGTTACCTTCAGAGGGGTTTATCTTTCCTCCTGATTAGTTGGCCTTCCGTTTTAGCTGCTCTAATATTTCGGAATTATCCCAACTCTCATCGCCAATTTTCTCGAAAACCACTTGTCCATTGCCATTCAGCACATAATTAGTAGGCACCGTAAAGACTCCCAAATCATGAAATTTTTTTTCAGCATGAAGCAGCACTATATGGTTTGGATGCATACGCTCGTTAAAGCGATTTAGCAGTGGCAACGGCTCATCGGATATACTGATAAACAGAAAATTGTCGGGTACAAGCGATTCAGCAGCGCGCCCAAGAGATGGAAACTCATGAACACATGGTCCGCACCATGTGGCAAAAAAATTGAGGAACAGTTTTTTGCCTCTATAGTCTTGCAGTTTTACAGGCTGTCCATTCAAATCGGTCAACGCCAAGTTTTCAAATTTTATCCCCGGGGCTATGCGGTATTTCTGATAAAAGTATGCACCCGTCATCAATGCCAAAATAATCAAACCAACTGTGAGATATTTATTCATGAGCAGGAAAGCGGTTTTTATAATCGGTAATGCTGCGTTGAATTACTTCACAAGCCTCGGCCTGTCCATATACTGCGGCAATTTCAACTTTTCTTTTTTCACCGGTGCCCGGCATATCTTTATAGGTAAGAAAGTAATGCTTTAAGCGATTGATAATGGAATCGCTTAACTGGCTGATATCCGTGTAATTGCCATAGATAGCATCTCCTTTCATTACGGCAATTATTTTATCATCCGCTTCATCCTTATCAATCATTCGAAAGCCTCCTATGGGAATGGCCTGCACCAAAATTCCGCCGTTCTCAATATTCTTTTCTTCCAGCACCAAAATGTCCATCGGGTACTGGTCGCCATTTATGTTTTGA
>Ga0316217_10001901_pt1 | contig 26207 bp, 15 predicted proteins | sample 1anoAmetaG_FD_203633 | JGI IMG/M metagenome (GOLD analysis project Ga0316217, IMG submission 203633) | Freshwater microbial communities from Trout Bog Lake, Wisconsin, USA - 1anoA | ecosystem: Environmental > Aquatic > Freshwater > Lake > Hypolimnion/Profundal zone | place: USA: Wisconsin...
TGATATTGACGCCGATGGTTTGCAGGGTGCCGGCACGGACGTTGTTGCCGTAGGCGCCGTCGGTGGCCAGGGTGACGGTGGCTTCGTGGAAGAGATCGAGGGCTGAACCGGAGACAGCGACGTGGTAGCCGCTGGGGGTTCCCGTGACCGCCGAGCCGAGAGTACCGATGGCCGAACCGGCAGAAATTAGGATGTAGTTACCGAGGGTGGCCGTGCCGCTGAGATTGATCGTGCCGGCGGTGAGGCTGGCGCTGCCGGTGGACGTAAGCGTATTCCCGACACCCAGGTTTAAGTTGCCGCTGTTGAGAGCCAGCGAAGCAACGGTGTTGGCATAGCCGGAGACATCCAGGGTGCCGCCGCTAATAAACATGGCGGAACTACTGGAGAGGGTATTAGCCGCGCCGGCATAGAGGGTGCCGACGGAAACGGTGGTGTTGCCGGTGTAGGTGTTAGCGCCGGAAAGAGTCAAGGTATTGGCTCCCAGCTTGGTCAAGGCCAGGGCCTGGGTAATATTGCTGGCGTAGGTGAAGTTGCCGCTGGTGGTATCGATGCCCCGGGCGGAAGCGTTGCTGGTCCAGGTGGCGTTGCCGCGGAGAGTGTCGATTTGTGCCGAACTCCAACCGACGGTGCCGTTGCCGGTTGGCACGGCCAGCGTCCCACCGGCCGAAACGACGACGTTAGCAACAGTGGCATAGCCTGGCAGTGCGGTTGTGTTGGCGGCTTCCAGAGTGCCGGCGCTGACGGTGGTTAGGCCGGTGTAGGTGCTATTACCAGCCAGCGTGAATACATAACCAGAGTTGTTGACGGTCAAGGCCACGGTCTTGTTACCGCTGCCGGTGGTATTGGCGATGTTGCCGTTAAAGGTGCCGTTGCCGGTAATCGTCAGGGTGCTGTTAGCGGTGGTGCTGCTGCTGGCGATATTGCCCGAACCGGAGAGTTGGGCGACGGCGGTGGTGCTGGTGCCGTTCAGATCCATCAAGCCGCCACTATTGAGGGTCAGATAGTTAGTAAAATTACCGCCGCCCAGGAGGGTTGCGCCGCTGGAAACGGAGACGTTGCCATTGAAGGTGCCGGGGGTAAAGATAGAGCTTTGGCCGACCAGAGCTGCCGAACCGACGATTCCGGTGGCGACGGTGAGCGCAGGAGCCACCGTGCCGCTGATCAACAGTGGCGTGGTGCTGGTGGCATTGATGGTCAGGCCGCGACCGGCTTGATCCTGAGTGATATTGCCGGACCAGGTGATGTTGCGGGTCGATGGTGTGGTGATGTTGCCCTGAGCGGTGACGATGGTCCAGTTGCCACCGGTAACGGCGAGATTACCGGAGAAGAACCCGGGGTTGGTCGCGCCAAGAGAAGTGGCGGACGCAGTGGCGCTTGCCAGATAGAATACCCCGGCATCAAGCGTCAGGTTGCCGCTAAGCGTGAACGCACCGGTGTATTGGACAATATAAGCGTAGTTGTACAGCGTGTTGTTGGGCTGGCTCGTCTGGCCGACATTGATGGTGCTGTTACCACCATTGATGTTGAAGGCGTTGTTGATGAAATAGTTCGGGGTCGTGCTCGTCGTGGGATTAACGACTGCCGTGCCGCCTTGCAGAGCAAAGGCACTGCCATTGCCCAGCGTGACGGCACCGGTGCCGAACTGGAAGGGATAGGCGGCGGGGTTGGCGCGTGGCGCGGTCGGCCTCCAGATTAAGTAACCGCCGGTCGACAGCACCGTGCCGCCGGAGAAATCGGCGTTGTTGGCGTAATTGTATCCAAAGACGCCGCGCAGTGTGCTGCCTCCAGTTCCCGTAACATTCAGTGGCGAGGTTGCGTTGCCGGAGATATCGCCCTCAAGGAGCAAATCGGAGAACTGTTGCGTGCTGGTGCTGGCAGGCGCGGGAAGGTTGAAGCCGGCATTGGTTCCGCTCAGCGTGGTGTTGCCTGCGAAAAGCATGTTGATGCCGTTGTTCGAGGTTAGCGTCAGAGTGGCGTTGCCAAGGTTCAGATTACCAAGGAGCGGCGAACCGTTAGCTAAACTTCCATTCACGAACTGGGAGCAGGACATCGTTGCTATTGTCGAATTAGCCGTGACATTCACGGTATAACCGATTCCGGGTCCGTAGGTGGGGTTGGTGTTGCTGGTGAATTCCGCCGTGCCGCCCGCAAGAGTTAATGGCCCGGTACCGAAAGAGTTTACGTTGGGGACGGTCTTGGCTTGGAATCCATCCGTGCAATAGAGAGTTCCACCGGACCCGGGTGTGCCGTTGCCGATGGTCGTGCCGCCGCTGTAGGTGTTGGTCGGATCGGACAGAATCCAAGTGCCCGCATCCAACTTGTTGATCGCCAGCACGTTACTGCCGTTGTTGGAAATGGTGCCGTTGATCGCATTGGCGGTGGTCAAGCCGCTGATGCCGATATCAATGCTGTTGTCGCTGGCAAAGCTGCCGACACTGGCACCGCGCAAAGTCAGGGTAGTATTGCCGGCGCCGGCGGTAGGCATGACGTTGGCATTGAGTGCCAGCGCACTGGTGCCCGCGCTGGCGAAGGTCGCGTTGCCGGCAAGGTTGATCGTGGTGCCCGGCATAAGCCGATTTTCACTCGAGTAGTTTCCAGCCGCAGCGCCGACGACGACGGGACCGACCGTATTGTTGCCCGCGACGCTATTCAACGCACCACTATTATTGCTGCCCGAGCCGCTCACGGTCAGCGATACGTTGCCCAAGGTGACTCCGCCGGTGAATTGCATCGCCCCGCCGCTATTCACCGTTACGCCCGCACCGCTGGCATTGAGTGCCGCCAGGCCACCTGACAAGGACACGTTGCCGTTGTTGATGGTGAGAGCGCCGGTGAAGATATTGGCCCCGGAAAGGGTGAGGGTGCCGGTGCCGGTCTGGGTCAGATTGCCCGCGCCGCTGATAATGCCGCTATATGTGGAGGAGGTGTTGTTGTTGCCGACGGTCAGGGTCACGGGATTGCTGGCGGTGTCGGTCAAGGCAAGATTGCCACTGCCGGTCAAACCACCGATGGTGAAGCTGCCACCCACGGCCGAATCAAAGGTGAGGGTGCCTGGGACGGTGTTGGCGGCCGGCAAGTTCAACGTGCTGTTTTGCAAGGCCAGGGTGTTCTGCAAATCCAGCGTGCCCTGGTTGACGTAGGTGGTGCCGGTAAAAGTGTTAACACCCGACAAAATCAGCGTGCCCGGGCCTGACTTGGTCAGGCCGGTGGCGGTGGTGTTGTTGGCAATGACCGAACCGATGGTCAGATTGCCGGCGCTGTTATCTTGAATGACCACCAAGTCTTTACCGCTGGCGCCTTCCAGTGTGCCACCGGTGATGGCGTCGGCATTGGCACCAACAGCGCTGCTGACGAGAATGCCGCCGGTGGTGATGATGCTGGTTCCGTTCAGGGTGACGGTATAGGCTCCGGTGCTGTTGCCGAATTGGAGGCTGTTGGTGTTGGTGCCGGCTGTAATGGAATCATTTTGCGTGACGGTGGTGTTGGTGGCGTTGCCATTCCAAGTGTCATTGGTGAAGGCGGCAAAGCCGGTAATCGCGCCGCCGCTGCTGGCGGGAGCCACCGCCCAGGTTGCCCCACCGCCAAAGGTGGCATAGCCGCCCAGGATGCCATTGGTATTGGCAGTGGTGGTCGTGGTAAGGCTGCCGATGCTGCCAAAATCGACGGTGCCGCCGACGTTGCGAGTGATACCGGCCAGGGTCAGCGTATCGCCGGTAACGGAGGTGACAGCCGAAGCGCCGGCATTGATGGTGATGCTGGCAAAGGCCTGGGTGGTGCTGCCGGTTCGGGTGTAACTTAGGGTGCCACCGCCCAGCACCAGGGCGGTGCTGTTGGTGATCGAACCGGTGGCGGTGCCATTACCGAGGTTAAGCGTGCCGGCGTTGATCGTGGTCGCGCCAAGATAGTTGCTCACGCCGGTCACCGCCAGTGTGCCGGCGCCAATCTTGGTCAGTTCCGAAGAGGCTCCACCCGAAGCCAAATTGGTGGCCCAAGTGACGTTCTGGCCGTTGGTATCGGCGTTGTACATCTGATTGCCGGCAGTACTGAAGCGGTTGGAATAGTCGTGCGAATTGGTTGCAGAATACTGCAAGTAACCGCCGTTGAAGATGATGGAGCCGGCGGAAGTATTGCCGCCCAGCGGGCCGAACCCCGCGCCGGTGTCGGCCGAAGCAAGATTAACTTCGCCGGCGCCGAGAGTGGTTATGCCGGTGTAGGTGTTGTTGCCGGAGAGGGTCACAATACCCGTACCGGATTTGGTCAGGTTGCCAGTGCCAAGCAACTTTGCCATGATGATGGCGTTGCCGGTGGTGTTGGTAATCGTGTAGGAGGTGCCGGTGAGGTTGCCGTTCTGGATGGCATTACCGCTGGCGGTCGGGGTGGACATGGTCACCGCACCCACGGTCGCGTTTCCGGTGCCAAGGTCGAGGGTGCCGCCAGCCAGCGTCAAAGCCCCAGTTGTGGCCCCGAGTGTTCCCAAGCCGCTGATGGCCAGAGTGCCGGCGTTGATGATAGTGCCGCCGGTGTAGGTGTTGGCTCCGGAGAGGAACCAAGTGCCGGCGCCATTTTTGGTCAGGTTGCCGGCACCAATGCCGATAATGCTGCTGATGCTCCCATTGCCGGCACCGACAAGCGTCAAGGCGATGGTGGCCGTACCATTGTTGGTGATGGTGCCTGCGTTAGACAAACTCAAGTTACCGCTGTCCGAGCCAATGTAGGTTGACGCGTTACCAATGGTGACCAACCCGGTATAGTTATTGATGCCGCCAAGGTTTTCAATAGCGCCGAAACGGTTGGGCGTGCCCTGGCCCTTGATGGTTATGGCAATGGCGTTGTTGGTGGTGATGCCGCCTTGAAGTTGCAAAGCACCGGAGTTGACGGTCACCGCGGAACTGGTTCCCAAAGCGCCGTTATTGGCAATTTCCAAAGCGCCGGTGGTAATGGCAGTTGCGCCGGTGTAGGTGTTGTTCCCGGAAAGGATCAGCGTTCCGCCGCCGCCACTGCCGGCATTGGTGACGGTCACGGTTCCAGCGCCAAGCGACATGTTGCCGGAGATGGTCAAATTGCCGGCACCTTCCTTACTCACATTGCCAATCGTGGTAGGTGCCAGTGGCGTGGCCCAAGTGACGTTCTGATTGGCGGTGTCGGCATAGTAATCCTGACCCGCGGCCATGCTGAAGCGACTGGAGTAGTCGTAGGTGTTAGCGGCTGAGTATTGCAGGTAACCGCCGGTGAGGACAATGGCGCCAACGGTCGTCTTGGTGCCCAGCGGTCCGGAAACGCCGGGATTTTCCGCCACGCCAAGATTGACTTCGCCGCCGCTGATAGTGCTGATGCCGCTATAGGTGTTAGTGCCGGCAAGCGTCACGAGGTTGGCGGTTACGCTCAAGGTGCCCGTGCCGAGCAGGTTGGCGGTGATCGTGTTGGTGCCGCTGAAGGCGTAGGAGGTGGCAGTAATGTTACCGTTCTGGAGCGAGTTGGCGCTGCTGGTGGGCGTCGAGGAGATGGTCAGCGTTCCGACGGTGGCGTTACCACCGCCAAGATCGATCGTGCCATTACCAGTTATGTTCACGTTGTTGGTTGACGCGCCCAGGGTTCCAGCGCCGCTGATGGCCAGAATGCCGGCGCTGACGTTGGTGGTATTGGTAAAGGTGTTGGCGGCGGTCAGGGTTAGCGTGCCCAGGCCACCGTTCTTGTACAACGCGCAAGCACCACCAGGCAGGCTTGAGGCCCACGTCACGTTCTGGCCGTTGGTATCGACATAGATCGTCTGGTTGGTAGCGGTGCTGAAGCGGCTGGAATAGTCATAATTGTTGGTCGGGGAATATTGGAGGGTGCCGCCGTTAAAGACCAGCTTGCCCCCTTCGCCCAGCGGGCCAGTAGTGCCGGTTTCGGCCGCGGCAAGGTTGACCGTACCCGAAGCCGCCGAGAGGGTGGTGTTGCCGGTATAGGTGTTCGCGCCGGCCAGGATCAGGGTATTGGTGCCAATGTTGTTCACGCCCAAAACTCCGCTGCCACCATTGGTATTGGCGATCACCGAGGCGTAGACAAAGGTTCCGCCAGTGGCATCAAAACCGATATTGGAACCACTCTCAAAACCACCGGAGTTGGTGACCCCGCCCAAGCCGCCGCTGCTCAGCAGAGTGTCGAGATTGGCCGAGGTGAAGCCAGCGGCATTGCCAACGCCAAACGCCAGCGTCGCGCCCGATTGGGCGATGTAATTGGTCTTGGTCCAGGCATTGTTCATCGCCACCGTGGTTTGGAAGTCGATGACGCCGGCGGTGGAAGTGGTCAGGCCGGTATAGGTGTTGGCGCCACTCAGAGCAAGCTCGCCTAACCCGGTGGAACTGTTATTGGTCAGCGATTGCACGCCGGTGGAAGCGCCATTGGTAACCGGCCCGGTGATCGCGACGGTGCCGGTACTACTGATGGTTTGCGTGTGAGCGGTGCTACCGCTGCTGTCCAGGTTCAAGCCACCAATGGTCAGTATCTTACCGCTATCGCCGACGGTGAGCGTATTGGCGGCATCATTGGTGTTGGTCCAGGCGCCCATGGTCAGGGTGCTGCCGGAAATCGTGATGCCGGTGGTCAGGTTGCCGGACACCGGGCCGGTACCAAGGTTTAGCCCCTTGCTGCCGGTGAAAGTGAAGCTGCTGTTGATCTGCACGGGGTTGTTGGCGGTCATGGTCAGCGCCGCGCCGGAGGTGTTATCGAAAGTGCCGCCGTTGATGATAAAGGTGCCCGATCCGTTGCCCAGGGCGGTGGCGCTGTTGATGTCCAGCGTACCGGCGTTCAGGGTAGTGTTGCCGGCATAAGTATTCGCGCCCGACAGGGTGAAGGTGTTACCTGAGCCGTTCTTGACCACGCTGCCATTGCCGCTGAAAACACCGGAAGCCGCGTTGGTGGCGTAAGCGCCGACATTGAGGGTTACAGGATTGTTGGCCGAGTCGGTCAAAATGGTAGCACCCGTGCCGCCTAAAGCGCCGAGGTAGAAGGTATGGTTGCCGACCGAGGGATCGAAATATAGCGTGGCGTTGTTGGTGACGTTGCCTGGCAGAGCCCCGCTATTGGCCACGTTGATGGCACCGGCGGAAATGGTGACCGTGCTGTTTTGAAAGTTGTTGGCGGCGCTCATGGTCAGATTGCCGAGCCCCTGCTTGGTAAACACGCTATATTGATCGAGCACCGGTGACGCCCAAGTCACGTTCTGCCCGCCGGTATCGACGACAACCGTGGCATATCCCTGGCCGGCAATGCGGCTGGAATAGTCATATTGATTGGCCGCGGAATACTGGAGGATGCCGTTTTGGAAAAAGTAGATTTGGCCGCCTGCGGCAGAATTGCCCAGCGGCCCGGCGGTGCCGGTATCGGCCGAACCAACATTCAGGGTTCCGTTGACGATAATCGTCGAACCGGTGTAGGTGTTGGCGCCAGTCAGGGTCAGCGTGTTGGCACCGAGTTTGGTGATGCCGACCGCATTGGCCCCGCCGTTGGTATTGGCAATGACGACATCTCCGTTACTGGTGTTGCCGTAAGAGAAACTTGCATTGACGGTGTCGAAACCGATCAAGGCTCCGTTGGTCAGACCGGTGGTGGCGGTGCTGCCGGAGGCCATGTTGCCCAGCAGCGAGTTCAATTGGACTTCGCTGAACCCTGTGCCGCCGACGCGCACCGCCAGTGTCGCGCCATACGATACGGTATAATTGCCCGGCTGCCAGTTATTATTCATGGCGGCGGGCACGGCAAAATCAATCACACCGCCGCCGATGGTGGTGTTGCCGGAATAGGTATTGGTTCCATAGAGCAGCAAGTTGCCCGGGCCGCCTTTCGTCAGGCCGTTGCTTCCACTGATAACCGCGTAAACCGAACTGGCGGTGGGGTTATTGCTGTAAACATTGCCGTTGACGGTGATGTAGCCGGTATTACTGCCAAAGGCGAGCGTGCCGGCGTTGGTGGCGTTGCCAAGGCCGAACGTGGACTGGAACAAAACCGCGCCGCTGCTGACCGTTAAGGTGGTACCGGAGGTTTGGGTAATCGCGGCGTTGGCGGTGAGGGAGTTGATGGTGGCCGTGCCTGCGGTCTGAGCACTGGAGATATAGATATTATTGCCCGTGGTGAAAGCATTGGACGTAAACTCATCAGTGAGATTGAGCGGGCGCAAACCGGTGCTGGAATTGTAGGTGACAAAGGTATTGGCAATGCCGGTTTGGGTTCCATTGCCGCCAGATGCCGCAGTGGCCTCGCCAACCAGGAAGGGGACGATCTGGGTATTTTTTGAGGCGGAATTGTCGCCGGTGGTCAGCGCCGCAGTGGTGCCGATCAACGTGGGCGCGTTGGTTACAATGATGCGCGACAGGTTACCGGTGCCCGTGGAATTTGTGCCCAGGTTCACGCCGTCCACCAACAGGATGCCATTGTTGATCTGGGTGAGGTTGCCCAGCGTCATGGTGTAATAATTGCTGTTGTTGGTCGTGGTGCAGCCATCCGACGCCTGGAGGATTCCCCAGCCGTTGACTGTTAAGTTATTGATATTGTCGTGGACGTTGCCACCCACATCGCCATCGCCTGCCAGAATGCCGGCGCTGATGATCATATTGCCGGGAGTGTTGCTTAGCCGGTTGGAAGTGGCACTATTGTAGCTGCCGCCGCTGGTTTGCCCCTGGCCCAGAAACAGGGTGCCGAAATCGGTGACCGTCACGGACGCGGCGTTGCCGAAGGAGTTGGCGTTGGCCAGAACTTCGCTGTAGTACACGTTATCCACATCCAACTGCAACGGCACAATCTGCCCCGCTTCATTGGCATTGCGACTTTCCAAGTTGGTGCCGATGGTTACATTGCCGGCAAAACCGGCATAGTTGGTGCCGATGCCCGCGTTGTAATTGCCACAGGTGGAGATAAACAACGAACCGGTTCCCAGGACGTTGGCGGCGATATTGTTGCCGTTGGTGGCGCTGTTGAATACTTGGCCACCGCCGTTGATCGTGAGATATTGTGTGGTGCCAGTGCCAATGGTATAAGCGCCGCCAAGGCTGTAGTTATAGCTGCCCACGGTCAAGTTGCCGACGGTAAGGTTCCCGCCAAGGTTGATGGTTTCGCTGCCCGTGAGATTACCGGTGAACAAGGCGCTATCGCTGCTGCCGGGAGTCCCGGAGTTGGGCGACCAGTTGGCCGTGTTGCCCCACGTGAGGTTCCCTGCGGGCAAAGGCTGATTCCAAGTATACGTAGTTGCCTTAGCCTGCGGCTGGCCGGAAAACAGCCCTGTCACCACAGCCATAGCTGCGGAACCCACCATCAACAATGCACGATTGGACTTCTTGGATATTTTCCGGTTCAACATATTCACTGCTCCTGGTAAACTTTGAGTGGATGCCCATACGGCCATGTCAAGCATGCTCAACGGCGACAGTTAGCCCAGCAACTTGGATGACTCCGCCAAATTCAGCCTGTTTACTGTCACCATTCTGTCACATGCATGAGACAGATTGTCTCATTTGGGTCACTATACGTCGTTTTTTGGCTTAGTCAAGGAAAATAACGCCCTTTTCTTATTTTCTTTGAATTATTCGCGGACGACTTTGTGACAGTATATTCCCAGCCGATTTGGTTTGGTGATTGCGGAAAGGCCGCGCATGGCCGAAAACTGTTCATGGGTGTGCGGCGGTCGGATAATGGGCAGAGCCGGAATCGAACCGGCGACACATGGATTTTCAGTCCATTGCTCTACCAGCTGAGCTATCTGCCCGAAACTGCGCGGCGTATTCTACGTTTATTCGCCCGCTCTGCAATGGTGCCCCAGGCGAAAAGTTTAGCCACGGCCAAAAAAATGCAGCTTGCTTAAAATGATGATGATCGCCAAAACCCCCAGGATCCCCAGCATTATCCACAGGCGATTTTTGTCGGCCTCTTGAAAGTGTTTTTCGTCCACTTTCGGACGGAATTTCTTTTCGTGCTTGGCGACTTCGTTGCGGTCGAAACGGCATTTGGAGCAGATCAGCAGATTCTCATAGCGCGTCAGGGCGGCCTCGGGAACCACCCGGCCGCAATCGGCGCACGGCACGCCTTTGGGGCTTTTCAGCCGCTTGTCTTCTTTGTGGCAAGCGTAGCACCAGTAGCCTTCGCTGTCGTGCGCCCGTTTTTTGTGCGTGACATCCGTGCCGCATTTGCAGCAAATCTTGGGGGTCGTGGCCGTGGTGCCTGCTGCCGACGAATCGTTGGAGGGGAAATCCTTGAAGCATGTGCAAGGCCGGCTTTCCCCACCGGTCGGCTGCGGTCCGATAATCCCGCCGCAATCAGGACAAATGAAGGTTTCACTGGTCATGCTCAAAACACTCGCGATCCGCGCCTACGCTGCCATAGTTATAGCACAAGTCCAGCCCACTTGTACGCGGCTATAATGGATTCTAACGTGGAAGCGAACCGATGGATGAACGGCATTTTTCCGTTTTTAAGCGATAAGGCGTATGCTGCAATGCGCAGTTTGTTTATCGTTGCGGAAAAGGGCATGGTTAAAGTAACCTGTCGTTGGCTTACGTGGCAAGAATGCCTATGGAAACACTGGACATTATCAGCAGGGCCAACGCCGATTATCTTGAGCGGCTTTATCAGCAATATCGGCAAGACCCGCGCGACATGGATCCGCAGTGGCGTTCGTTTTTTGCCGGCTTTGAAGCCGCCGGCGGCAAGGTCACCACGTTGGCGGCGGCGTTCGATGCCGATAGCCAGCCTCAGCCGGCCGACGCCCGCGCCGGGGTCGAAGTCAAAAACCTGGTGCATTCCTACCGCGAACTGGGCCACTTTATCGCCAACCTCGATCCGCTGGGACACAACCGCCCCAGCCTCCCGCTGCTCGAACTCGCGCATTTTGGTTTGGATGAGGCCGACCTGGACAAACGCGTCACCCACAGCGATTTTCTGGGCACCACCGACGGCACCCTGCGCGATCTGCTGGACAAGCTGCACCAAACCTATTGCGGCACCATCGGCGTGGAATACCTGGGCATTTCCGATAAGGCCCAGCGCGAATGGCTCATGCAGCGCATGGAGCCGAATTACAACCACCCGCCGTTGGACGCCGCCGCCTGCAAAGCGCTGCTGTACGAATTAGCCGCGGCGCAAGGGTTTGAAGATTTTCTATCGCTCAAGCAGCAGGGGCAAAAACGTTTCGGGCTGGAAGGCGGGGAATCGCTCATCCCATTGCTCAATACCCTGGTGGATGTCGGGGCCGAACTAGGCGTGTCCGAAGTGGTTCTGGGCATGCCCCACCGCGGCCGGTTGAACGTGCTGGCCCATGTGCTGAATAAGCCGTATGAAGTCATCCTGGCGGAATTTGAAGGCACCGCTCACAAGGACCAAGTCGGCGACGGCGATGTGAAATATCACCTGGGTTATTCGCAGGACCGCATGGTGCGCAACCGCAAGGTTCACCTGGCGCTGAGCTACAACCCCAGCCATCTGGAATTGGTTGATCCGGTGGTTTGCGGCATCGTCCGCGCCAAGCAGAATTATCTGGGCGATCACGCCAACCGCACGCGCGTGGTGCCGATCTTGATCCATGGTGAGGCGGCGTTCTGCGGCCAAGGCATCGTTCACGAAACCCTGGGACTTTCCGAACTTCCGTACTACCGCACCGGCGGCACCATCCACGTGATCGTCAACAACCAGATTGGTTTCACCACGCTGCCGCGCCAGGGACGTTTTACGCCGTATCCCACCGACGTGGCCAAGATGATTCAGGCACCGATTTTCCACGTCAACGGCGACGATCCCGAGGCGTGCATTCATGCCGCCCGGCTGGCGATTGCCTTCCGGCAACAGTTCCATTGCGACGTGATGATCGATCTGTGGTGTTACCGCAAAAATGGCCATAACGAGCAGGATGAACCGAGCTTCACGCAGCCGGTGATGTACAAGGAAATCGCCGGCAAGACCTCGGTGCGCGATCTCTATGCCAAGCTGCTGGAAGATCGCCGGATCATCAGTGAAGAGGGCTACGAAAAGGTCAAGGCCGAGGCCCGCACCCGGCTGGATAAGGCGTTGGAACTTGCCCGCGCCGGCCAGTTGCGCGAAACCCCGCAAGCGTTTTCCGGCGTGTGGTCAGGGTTTGGCCGGCCGGGAAATGATTGGTCGGTGGATACGCGGGTTTCGGCGGAGCTATTGCAAAAGATCGGCCAGGCCGCCACGCGCGTGCCCGATCATTTCACGGTCCATCCCAAGCTCAAAGGCCTGCTGCAAAAACGCCTGGATATGTCCCAGGGCAAAGCGCTGTTGGATTGGGGCGGGGCCGAGATGCTGGCCCTGGGTTCGCTGGTGCTGGAAGGCACGGCGGTTCGGCTGGTGGGGCAGGATGCGCAGCGCGGCACGTTTACCCATCGCCATGCCGCCCTGCGCGATTACGAAACTGGTGAAAAATACGTGCCGCTGGCTAATCTGGACGATAATCAAGCGCCGATCATCGTCGTCAACACGATGCTCTCGGAATTGGCCGTGCTGGGGTTTGAATACGGCTTCAGTTCGGCCGACCCGCGCAACCTGGTGATCTGGGAAGCGCAGTTTGGCGATTTCGTCAACATGGCCCAGCCGATCATCGACCAGTTTTTGGTGGCCGCGGAAAGCAAATGGCAGCGGCAATGCGGGCTGGTTTTGCTGTTGCCGCACGGCTATGAAGGCTCGGGGCCGGAACATTCTTACGGCTATGTGGATCGTTTCCTGTCGCTGTGCGCCGAGGACAATATCCAGGTTTGCCATCTCAGCACGCCGGCGCAGTATTTCCATGTGTTGCGCCGGCAAATGAAGCGGAAGTTCCGCAAGCCGCTGGTGATGATGATGCCCAAGGCCAATTTGCGCGACGCGATTTCACCGGTGAGCGAATTGATCGAAAACCAGTTTCAACTGGTGATTGATGATCCGCGTAATCCGCCGCGGGAATCGGTTCGCCGGCTGGTGCTGTGTTGCGGCAAGATTTACCACACGCTGGAAGCGGCATGCAAACGCCTGGGCGCGGAAGCCGTGGCGATCGTGCGGGTGGAACAGTTGTATCCGTATCCGCACAAGGAATTGGCGGGAATGTTAGCCAAGTATCGCCACGCCCACGAAGTGTGCTGGGCGCAGGAAGAGCCACAAAATCGCGGGGCGTGGACGTTTATGGCGGATCGACTGCGGCCGATGTTGGCGGATGATGCGGTGCTGATGTACCTTGGCCGCGACCCCGCCGCCAGCCCGGCGGTGGGATCGAAAAAGATCAGCGATGCCGAGGAGGCGGAGATCATCAACCGCACGTTTGACTTGCCGGGCAAGGCCGCGGCAAGTGAAATGCGTGTGGAAAAAACCACGCATGTGGAAGATCACGAGCCGGCCACCAGCATCGCGCCGGGATCGGGATTGGGCGGAGATTAATTTTTAGTGGAAGGATCATTGACTATGGCAATCGATATCGCAGTTCCATCGTTGGGAGAATCCATAAAGCAGGCGCTGCTGGTGAAGTGGCACAAAGCCGCCGGCGATTACGTCAACGCGGACGAACCGCTTTGCGAATTGGAAACTGACAAGGCGAATGTGGACGTGCCGGCGGCCAGCGCCGGCGTGTTGCAGCCGCTGGCCAAGGAAGGCGAGCAGGTTGCCGTCGGACAAGTGATCGCGCGAATTGAAGCTGGAGTTGCCCCGGTCAAAACGGTCACCAAATCGCCCGCCGCGCCAAAAACGCCCACCCCCGCGCTGGTTTCCCCGCCGGTGATTACCCCTCCGCCGGCAACCAAGCCATCCGACCCCGCCGTAGCCTTGCAGGACTACAGCCCGGCCGTCCGCGTGCTCTTGCAGGAACATCACCTGAATCCGAAAACCATCCCCGCCACCGGTCCCAATGGCCGCTTGACCGCCGAAGACGTGCAGGCATACTTGGCCAAAGGCAACGGCGGTGTGAAAGCCGCCAAACCATTGCCGCCAGCCGCAGCCCCGCCAGTGGCCGCAACTTCCGAGCCGCCGTTGGTTTTCGACGCCGACGGCATCTGCCGCGTGGCCATGAGCAAAATCCGCAAACGCATCGCCCAGACCATGGTGCAGGCGCAGCAGACCGCGGCCATCCTCACCACCTTCAACGAAATCGATCTCACGCAGGTCATCGAGCTGCGCGGCAAATACAAAGACCGCTTCCAGGAACTCTATGGCGTCGGCCTTGGCTTCATGAGCTTTTTCGCCCGTGCCGTCGTGCTGTCGCTGAAAGAATTCCCCCGCATCAACGCCTTCATCGACGGCGACGACATCGTTTACCACAACCACGTGAATCTTGGCATCGCCGTCAGCACCGAGCGCGGCCTGGCCGTGCCGGTGTTGCGCAACATCCAAACCATGTCCTTCGCCCGCATCGAAACCGAAATCAAGCGCCTGGCCGGCGCCGTCCGCGACGGCAAACTTTCCCTGGAAGAGCTGTCCGGCGGCACCTTCACCATCACCAACGGCGGCGTCTTCGGCAGCCTGTTAAGCACGCCGATCCTCAATCCCCCGCAAAGCGGCATCCTGGGCATGCACGCCATCCAAAAGCGGCCGGTGGTGGTCAACGATAGAATCGAGATTCGCGCGATGATGTACGTCGCGTTGAGCTACGACCACCGACTGGTGGACGGCCGCGATTCGGTATCGTTCTTGGTGCGGCTGAAGCAATACCTGGAAGACCCGGCACGGTTGATGCTGGAGATATAAAAGCGACCTGAGCCGGGACGTCCACGGCCCGTATACGGGCCGGCTAAACGAAGAAACGACGAAAAGAGAATCCTTCCTATCCTCACGACATAAACAACGCCGCTTCGCTGGCCGGCATCATCCGCGGCCGGCAACGCAGCCGCGCGTGATGCCATAATTGCCGGGCATCGGCGTCCAACTCGACCGCGTGCGTTTCAAACCACCGCACCGCATCGCGCAAGCGTACTTGGCCGGCAAAGCGCGATTCATCGCCTAACTGCAACAGGATATAGGCCGATACCGCCGCATCCGAAGGCATCCGGCGGATGGGCACACGCGGCCAGATGCCGGCTGGCTGCTGCAAATCGGCCAGATATTTCACGCCGTGGTCAATGGCCGGCACTTCGCCCCGGCAGGTGCATAGCGCCCGCACGCACAGGGCGGTGACCATCAAATCGCCGGCCCAGGCGCCGTCATCCTGCTGGGCTTGCAAAATGCGGTTGAGCAGATGGGCGTATAGCGGGCAATGCGATTGGTTGAGTTCATCCAGCCGGATCACGCCCATGGCGGCGGCGGAAAGCGATTTGACCGCTTCCGCCCCCAGTTCGCTGGCCACCGATGCCACCCGGCCTTCGGGACGCACACCGGTTAATTCACCAAGCATGGCTTGGTAGGACTGATCCTTCCAAAGACGCTCAATTTGCCGGACGGTAATCATATATTCCTTTCCGTTCGATATTCGTTAGCCTTACTATACCCTAACATCGGTAAAGATGTCAAGTGGAAAATAGGAAAAATCTTTGGCTGCCTTTACAATCGCCAGAATAAGCAAACCCGGCCAGAGGCCGGGGGCTAACGGAATAAGGTGAAAATACTTCGCGCCCTTTATCGTCACACCCTGGCCAGCAGCGGCTTTGGCATCACGCTGATGGCCCTGATTGGCGCTTATATGGCCATAGGCTCGGGGATGCCGCGTGTGCGGGAATATTTTGAACTGACCGACTTGCAGTTTTTTGCCGCTTGGCCGCTGCGGGTGTTGATGGTTTTAATGATCGCCAATCTGGCGGTGGTGACCTGGACGCGCATTCCATTTACCCCGCCGCGCTATGGCGTCTGGGGCATTCATTGCGGCATCGTCACGCTGATCGTCGGCATGGGGTTGTATTACCACCTGAAGATGGAAGGCCAAGTCTTTTTACAGGTCGGCCAGACCGGCGAGATTTTTTATGATTCCGCCCAGCGTTCGCTTTATTTGCAAGCCGGCGCGGAGCCGGTCCTTTACTCCTGTCCATTAGCTGATTTACCGCATTGGCATGTCTACTTGCCGACGGAGAATCGCCCCGATGCCTTGGCCGGTCGCAGTTTGAAAAACATCCGCCGTTTCGGCCTTGTCGGCCAAGGCGAGCAATGGGTGGACTTGCAGCAGATTTTCCATACCGCCCAACCGATCAGCATTGATATCGTGGGTTTTTATCCTTATGCGCGAATTACGCCGGATGGGCGTGTGGATGCCATTTCACCGGCACAGTTGAACGGCGAGGAACTGGCCGCCGAAGACAATCAAGTGCTGCTGGCCAAGGTCACCTGCGGCTCATGGTCCCAAACCGTGGCGGTGCCGTTCAATCAATTTCCCGGTCAGTTTGAGTGGCACGATGGCAGCGTGCAAATTCCCGGCGCTGATGTGCCGCTGCAATTGCAGCTTGGCAACAGTTGGCAGCCGCTCCCGGAGCCGATGACCTTGAAGCAGTTTGACTTGGTGCATTACCCCGGCGGGCATGGCGGCAATGGCCCGTTCAAGGATTTCATCTCCACCTTGGAATTGGGCGGTGAAGATGGCCCGCATCGCACCGCCCAAGCCCATCTGAACAGCCCGATTTATGTCGATGGCGGCAAATGGCTGTATTTTCAGTCCGGTTATGATCCGCAAGCGCAGTGGAGCATCATCGGCGTGGGCAACCGGCCTGGCATGTTGATTATGATGATGGGCTGCGCGGAAATGGTGCTGGGATTGCTGTATGCGTTTTATGTCAAGCCGATGATGATGCGACGCGTCGCATTGCCAATTGCCGATTGCCGATTGCCGATTGGGATTGTGCTGCTATGTCTTGCCGCCAGTCCCGGCGTTGTTCGGGCGGATAATTTTGCGGCGCGGGTGGATTTAGCGCCGCTGCGTGTCGTCGCCGTGCAGCATGAAGAAACCTTAAAAACCCTCGACAGCTACGCCCGCCAATCCTTGGTGCGCATCACTGGCAGCAGTTCGCTGGATGGGCACGATCCGGTTTACACGCTGCTGGATATGTCCTTTAATCCTGATGATTATCTGAAACGCAACATCATCAAGATTCGCAATGTGCCGTTGCGGCAGGAATTCCTGAAGCTCGCATCCATCGATCAAACTGAAAAACAGCGGATCGTGCATGATGGCACGGTGTCGCTGGAATTCTTGGAGCGTGGGGATGTGGTGGATTTGCTGGAAGAAGCGCAAAGAACCTCCGTGGCCAAATCCAATGCCCTGGGCGAGCTGATGCTGGCCGAGATGACACTGGAAGAAATCTGCGTCGAAAATAGCGGACTGCTGCCCGCGGCGGTGATCGCCCCGGCTACCACCGCTGCCGACGATGTCACTTGGCATACCGAAGCGGAAATCGGCGGTAACGTGCCCGGATTGATCGGTGCCATGAGTTCGTCCGGAGCCACCCCGCCGATCCCGCTGGATAATTATCAGGACCGGCAAGCGCTGCTGGGTGATATCATCGCCGCCCAGACTTCGCTGCACTACTTGTGGAATCAAAAGGATGCCGCCAGAGTAAATCGCGCCTCGGCCAAACTGGCCGAGTTACTCGCGCAGGTCAACCCTGCGGTTTACCCTTCGCGGGTCAAGCGCCACGCCGAAGTCTGGTACAATCGCCTGCTGAAAATGACCATCCCCGCCGCGATCTTTTATTTCCTGGCGCTGGTCTTGCTGGTGATGGCCGCCAGCACCGCCGTACCCAGCCTGCGGCGTTGGGGCTTGCGCTGCCTGGCCATCGCATTGCTCATTCACACCAGCGGCATCGCCATCCGCTGGTGGCTCAAAGGCGATCTTTTCCCGCCGATCAAAAACGAATTTGAAAGCATCCTGTTTTCCGCATGGTTTGGCGCGGTGCTGGGCATGGGCTTGGAACTGCGCTTCCGCCGCGGATTCTTCGGCGCGGCCGCATCATTCGTCGGCCTGCTGGCCTTGCTGGCACTGTTCGCCGTGCCGTTTGTCTACAAAGACATCGGCGGCGATATCGGGCAAGTTTCCGGTGTATTGATGAGCTATTGGCTTTATATCCACGTGACTACGGCCACCGCCGCCTATGCCCTGATGGCCATGGGCTTCATGCTCAGTTGCTGGTGGCTGATCGGGTATTACTTATTGCCAATTGCCGATTGCCAATTGCCGAATGAATCACAACCCAAATTCCTGGCCACGCTCGATCTTTGCAACCTGGTGGTTTTGCAGATGGCCTTTTGGATGTTGGGCCTGGCGATTATTTTCGGCGCGATTTGGGCCGATCAAAGTTGGGGACGGTTTTGGGCTTGGGATCCCAAGGAGACGTTTGCGCTGATCACGTGGATTATTTATTTGATCGTGGTGCATGTGCGCGTGGTCAGCCGGGATAAAGCCTGGTGGACCGCCGTGCTCAGCCTAGGCGGATTTACCGCGATGCTGTTCAATTGGATTGGCGTGAATTTCTTCCTGGTCGGTCTGCACAGCTACGCTTGAGCGCGGCGGCCAAATAATTCGCGACTTCCAGATTTTTCCCTTGCCAATTCCCCGCGACGATGCCATGATGTTCACAGTAAAAACATGTCCCAGGAGATGGACATCTCGTGGCCATTGCTCCGCGAGATCGCGCGGCCTTGGGCCGGCGATAACGCGGAGCTGGCTGAAGTCAAACCGCTGCATGGCGGGGCCATCAGCACTACGGTGGCGTTGTCAATGTCCAACGGCAAAAAGGCCGTCCTCAAACTCACCCAGCATCGCGTCGATCGCAGCTATCTCCACGAATCCAAACAATTGACCATGATGCGCCACCTGGGCATCCCCGTGCCGAAAATCTACGATTGTGCCATCGGCTCGCTGGAAAAGCCCTTTAGCTACCTGCTGATGGAATTTGTCGAAGGCGTCGATCTGCACGAAGCCCGCGAAATGTGCTCCCCCGAACAATACGACGAGTTGCAAACCCACCTGGCCGAACTGCTGCTGCGCCTGCACCAAACCACGGGTGAACGCTACATGCGCGTTAACGGCGAAAGCCTGTCCTTCGACACCTGGCCGGCCTTCTACCGCCAAGTATTCGATCCGATCTGGACCGACATGAAAGATTCCAAGGAAATCCCCCTCAAGAGCCGGCGAATGATCGGTAAGCTGCACGAACGGCTGGACAAGGTGCTAGCCCACCAGGATTGCCCGCGGCTGACCCACTGGGATGTCTGGGCCACCAACGTGCTGGCCCGCCCGGATGCCCACGGCCACTGGCGGGTGGTCAGCCTGCTGGATCCCAACTGCAAGTTTGCCCATGTTGAGGCCGAAATCGCCTACATGGAACTTTTCCACACGACCACCCCGGCCTTCATGAAAGCCTACCAGCAAGAGCGCAAACTGGAAGCCGAATACCACGCCGTGCGCAAACCGGTTTATCAGATGTATTCGCTATTGGATCACGTCCACTTTTTTGGCGAGCACTATCTGCGGCCTTTCCTGACTGCGGTGGATGAGGTGTCACATTTGGTGTGACGATGGATAACTGATAATGGGAAATTGAAAATGGATCATTGAAAATGCCAGGGGTGTTCGCATTCCCCATTATCAATTCTCCATTGTCCATTATCCATTTTCACAGCACATAGCCAATAATGCCTTCCCCCCTCCAGCCTTCGGTTTGCAACGAGTCGTATTCGTTCATGTCCGTGGTCCACAGGTGAACGTTCGGCGCCATCATGCGATAGAGCGGTGGTCGTCAATCCGGCCGCGTGCGTGGGACGGCGCAAGGTCTGGGTGATTTCCTTGGTGGGTCTTATTCCGCTGATGTTTCCCGACCTGTCGGTAAACACTTCGGCAGTGTCGTACGTGGTGTTGCCGTTGAATGCCAGCGACGAACCGGTGTAGGTGCCCGGAACCCATAGCACCGCGTTGGAATAGCCGTCAAAGGTGGTGCCATAGACGGTCTGCGTGCCCACAACCAGCCCGGTGGAGTTGTGAAAATGGGCCAAGGGATAGCTGGTCAGGCTAAGCCCAAATAGCCAACACCACCACCCTTGAAATTTTGACGCCAATGCGGTTTTTGGTCAATGGGAGTCCCCTCTAAGTCAATGGCCGTCCCCTTTTGCAAAACGAGAAATATCCGAAAAAATGCACGCTGGTTGGCTAAACGCTTTGAGAATAAGCACTTACGGCAAAAATCAGCGTACGCACATTACGCAGCGACGGCGTACCATCGCCACCTACCCACTACCCGCAGGTCTTGCCACGCCCGTATTAAAAAATGAGGCGCGGCCATTGATTTGCACCCATCTCGATGGCACACTTGCCGGGATGAAACACAATGGACTCGGCATGGGAATGGGAACGCTTTCGCTGCTTTCCGAGGCGAAGACGCGTTCGATTAGTCCGGAAAATTTTAATGGCGGCAAAGGCGAAGCCGGCAAAGCCAGCGAAGGCTGCGGCGCTAATGCCGGGCGCGAACTGGGTGTCGGCTGGAAAATTTCGCCGTGCATCAAGATCAAAGCCGGAGAAGAGCGGGTGATCGCTGATATCACCGGGCCGGGCGCGATCCAGCAGATTTGGATGACGCCGACCGGCAATTGGCGCTACAGCATCATCCGCATTTATTGGGACGATCAGCCGAATCCTTCGGTGGAATGTCCCGTGGGCGATTTCTTCGCCTGCGGGTGGGGTAAATACGCCCAGCTTTCGTCGTTGCCGATTTGCGTCAATCCCGGCAGCGCGTTCAATTGCTATTGGGAAATGCCCTTCCGCAAGCGTTGCCGGATCACGTTCACCAACATTGCCGCGGATGAGATGACGCTGTTTTACCAGATCAATTACACGCTGACGGAGGTTCCCGCCGATGCGGCGTATTTCCACGCCCAATTCCGGCGGGTCAATCCGCTGCCTTATAAGCAGGTCTACACCATCGTCGATGGCGTTAAGGGCCACGGGCAATACGTGGGCACCTACATGGCCTGGGGCGTAAACAACTCCGGCTGGTGGGGCGAAGGCGAAATCAAATTCTTCCTGGACGGCGACAAGGAATTCCCCACCATCTGCGGCACCGGCACCGAGGATTATTTCTGCGGCAGCTATAACTTTGAAAACCAGGCCACCAAGCAATACCAGGAATTCGCCACGCCCTACAGCGGCTTGCCGCAGGTGATCCGGCCGGATGGCGTGTACCAAAGCCAGACGCGCTTTGGCTTATATCGCTGGCACATCATGGATCCGGTGCGGTTTGCGCAGGATTTGCGCGTGACCATCCAGGCCCTGGGCTGGCGCAGCGGCGGACGCTATCTGCCGATGCAGGATGACATCGCCAGCGTGGCGTATTGGTATCAAACGCTGCCGACCGCGCCGTTCCCGGCGCTGCCCGGCAAGGATTATCTGGAAGTGATCTAGCGCGCTGTTGGAGCATACGCCCATGAGCAAAATGATTGTGGTCACCGGCGGCGCGGGATTCATCGGACGCAACACCGTGGCCGCGCTCAATGCACGCGGCACCGACAATCTGCTGCTGGTCGATGTGCTGGGCCGCGATGACAAATGGAAAAACCTGCGCGGGCTGCAATTTGAAGACCTCATCAGCCCGGCGGCATTCTTGGCCGAGATCGAATCGGACAAACCGCCGGAAGTTGATGCCATTATTCATCTGGGCGCGTGCAGCGCCACCACCGAGCGCGATGCCGATTATCTGCTGGATAACAACTACCACTACACGCGCCGGCTGTGCCAGTGGAGCCTGGCCAAGTCGGTACGCTTTGTTTACGCCTCCAGTGCCGCCACGTATGGCGACGGCAACGCTGGCTACAGCGATGACGACCGTGTCACGCCCACGCTGCGGCCGCTGAACATGTATGGCTATTCCAAGCACCTGTTTGATTTGTGGGCGCTGCAACATCGCCTGTTCGACCGCATCGTCGGCCTGAAATATTTCAACGTTTACGGCCCCTACGAGGATCACAAGGGCGATATGCGCTCGGTCGTCCACAAGAGCTATGCGCAGATTTTGCAAAGCGGCAAGGTGCAGCTTTTCAAGTCGTACATCCCCGGCTATGCCGACGGTGAGCAGAAGCGCGATTTTGTTTACGTGAAGGACGCGGTGGACGTCACGCTGCATTTTGTGGATCACCGCAACGTTGGCGGCTTGTTCAACTGCGGCACCGGCCAGGCACGCACCTGGAAGGATTTGGTGACGGCCGAGTTTTCGGCCATGGGCTTGCCGCCGCAGATCGAATTCATCGACATGCCCGAGACGCTGCGCAGCCGCTACCAATATTTCACCCAGGCCGACATCGGCAAGCTGCGTAAAGCCGGCTACACCGCGGCGTTTACGTCCGTGGAAGACGGCGTGCGTGATTACGTGACCAGTTATCTGGCGGTGAGCGGGAATTGACGGCGGTGGTGCGCGTACCCGGCAAGTTCCAAAGTGATATAATATTATCAACAGGTTTTACGGTTGGAGCCACAACATGACCGTCTTGGACGCCGCAGTTCAGATTCGTTCCTTACGCGCACAATTGGATGTGCTGGAAGCCCGGTTGCGCACCGTGCCGGACCGGCCGGGCCACACGTTGGCGGACCTGCGGGGAATATTGGAAAACCAGACGCAAACCACCGCTGAAGAAATTGATGCCGTGAAGTATCAGGCAGTCCACGAGCCACAAGCATGACCTACATTGTTGATACGCATCCGCTGGTATGGCATCTGGAGAATAACCCGACGCTTCCAGCGCGGGTATCGGCGATCCTGTCGTCGGGCGAATCCGAAATCGTCATTCCCAGCATTGTTCTGGCGAAGGTTTGGTATCTTTACCAGCGCAAGCGGATCAAGACCTCTCCCGCCGACATTCGCGCCCAGATACTCTCCGCGGCCAACTGCTCGGTCTATCCGCTGGACGAAGCCGTGCTGGAGTTGTTGCCGCTCGGGCTGGAGATGCACGACGCGATCATTGTCAGCACGAGTTTGGTATACCGCGACCTGATCCAACGGCCGACGCAACTAATTACATGTGACCAAATGATTACCGATTCCCATTTGATTGACGTGCGGTGGTAACGCTATGGGTGCAAAGAGCAAGGTGGAAATAACCAGATTTTACGAGGAACTCCGGCAGCGTTTTGGCTGGGAATGCGTGGACTCACTTCGAGTATTTCTGGCGCAATTGTTTCGTGAGCGCGAGTTGGCTGGATGCACATTCTTCACTTCACATCAAGCTCTTTGCATCGTTCGATACAGCACATGCCCGGAATGGATCAATAAGCCGTGTCTAACGCTCGACTGCACGCGCAAGGAAGACCGCCTTGTGTTAAGTCTGGATGTCGTGCTTTGCCATGAGCCTGTGTACCGATTAGTGACAGAACGGGTGGTGTGCCGGGTGGACATGGCGCTAAAGGAGTTCGATGTACTTTACGAAAAGTTTCTTGCAGCGCACGAACGCTAACGCCCAACTGCCAACAGAAAGCACCTTATCCGCGGAAAGCCGTGGCGAATAGACCTTACGCGCATCCAATCGCCCGGCGTGGGAACGATGGGCCGCCACAGAATGCCATAACGCAACCCATCTGGTCGCGGTATAATATATTGGAAAAACCGGTGCCGGGATTACGAAAGAGGTATGGCATGTTGGTCACAGCAATCGAAGGTGTGGTTGAAAAGTGCAAAATCCGCCTGCGCGAGTGGCTATCCTTGCCGGAAAACACTCGCGTGTACGTGATTGTCGCCGACCTGCACGCTGGCCCGTTGGCCCAGATACACTCCCCGTGGTTGGCCCACCCGGAACAAGCCGCTGATTTCCGCAAGCAGATCGTCGAGATGGCCATCGATGCGCAACTGCGATGCGTCGTTTTACGACCCATCGGTGCGTAACGGAGGACATAATCCCCATGCTTCCCGATCCGCTGATTTTTAACGACGGCTCGCCGGTGACCAACGCCCCGCAATGGCAGCGCCGGCGGGTGGAAATTCAAACACTGTTTGAAACCTACGTTTACGGCCAGGCACCGCCGCCGCCGGGTAATGTGGTCGGGGAGGAAATTCTCCATCGTCCGGTTTTCGACGGGGCGGCGTTGCAGCGCATCTTCATGCTGCGTTTCGGTCCGCAACAGAAGCTGACCATCCGGCTTTCCACGGTAATGCCGCTGGGGGCCAGTCAGCCGCGGCGGTTGCCTGTCGCGCTTAGTTTGATGCGCGGTGATCATCTTCCCGAAGATGGCTTGTGGCCGAATTGCGATCTGATCGCCCGGCGCGGTTATCTGGGCGTTTGCTTCGGCAATGCCGATTGCGATCTGGATAAGCCTGACCGCACCGATGGCTATCATCCGTTTTATCCCGGCTACACCTGGGCGACGCTGGCGGTGTGGGCGTGGGGCATGCAGCGCGTGGTGGATTGGTTAATCGCCCAGGATTTTGTGGATGCCGGCAAAATTGCCGTGACCGGCCATTCGCGCCGCGGCAAGGCGGCGTTGCTGGCGGCGGCGTTGGATCAGCGTATCGCTTTGGCCGCGCCCAGCGGCAGCGGCGCCGGCGGGGTCGGCCTGAGCCGCCATGCCAAAACCGTTGGGGGAGCAGAAACGGTGTCCGCCATCACCAAACAATTTCCCTATTGGTTTGTGCCGCGGCTGGCCGAGTATGCCCGGCGGGTGGAAGACTTGCCGGTGGATCAGCACATGCTGATTGCGCTCATGGCTCCGCGTCCGGTGATGAACTGCGACGGGCTGGATGATCGATGGGCCAACCCCTCTGGCGAAAAAGCCGCCATGCTGGCCGCTTTGCCGGTTTACGATCTGCTAGGTGCGGGCGGTATCGGCAATAAAATGGCCATGCGTTTTCGTCCCGGTGGCCATGATATGACCCGCGAGGATTTGTCCGCCATCCTGGATTTCTGTGATCGGCAGTTCCAGCATGGTGAGTAAACTGGCGTTGGGTTTGCCGAACGGCGCGAATAAGCTCACTTGGCGGCTGCGGCCTTTAACGCCGCTTTTTTCACGAGTTGCGGATCGGCGAGAAAATGCTCGCGCACCTGGCTCATCGCCCGATCGTACTCGGCAGCGCGCGATTCCTCGATCCGGCCGGAAATCTCCTTCAACAGTTTTTTGGTGAATTCAGCGCCCTCGCTGGCGGGGGTATCAGGCATGGCCGCGTTGGTCATAATGGTTGCCAGCATCAGCGCACGCCAGGCCTCAGGCAATTCCGGCGAGGGGGTTTGGCCGCGTACTCTGAGCCAATCGACGGTCTGCGCCGCCACTACCTTGGCGGCCGCCATGAATTGTTCCGACATGGCGTCGAGTTCTTCCACCGGTATATCCCCGGCGACGGATTCCTCATCCTCCTCGTCCTGATCCGAATCATCCAGTGGATCGAAGTCGTGGGTGGCCACACCGTGGTACGGGGCGTCATCGGAGAATACGATCCGAATGTCCTTACGCCGAATAAAGCTGTCAAAAGGTTCACTGAGCAGCCGCTGGCGCAGGTCTTCCGGATGTCCGGCGAATTCCTTGGCGAACAGCGAAACATCCGCCTTGGCCCAGTCGCCCACACCGCCCAGGATTGCCGCGGCTTTGGCCCAATCCTTGGGTAGGCGCATGCCATGCTCGTAAGCCCAGCGGACGCCCCCGGCGATCATCCGCCGGGCATCCTCAAGCGGAACCCGGCTCATGGGGATGCCGCGGCCATTACAACCTTGAAGCATTTCGTCAAACTCGGTGCGTTCCACACCGGTCCGCGCCCAGGCATCTTTCAGCCCCACCACGCCGCGATCAATCAGAAAGCACGCGATGCCGGACAATCCTGCCGCCCGCTTGTAAACGTAAATCTGCGTTTGGCCCATCTTGGCAAAATCACCGGACATCCAGCAGTCGATCTCACCGGGCGCCGCGGCCAGCCGGGCCACCGGACTAATGCCTTCCCGCCGCCGCATCTCGCGTCGCTTGGCCTCGCGTTTGGCCTTATGCCGCTGTCTTTTATCCGGTCGGGACATAATGACGACTCCTTTCGTTGCCGGGCAGTTTACCCAATTGCCGGCGATTTGCGTAGGGGCCGCAACCGTACTAAGTTGTCCAAGGGCGTGGCAAAATATCCGCGGAGTGGGTGGCTGGCGAAAGCCCGCCCCGCATCCTGCTGCGCACTATGCGCACGTTCATTTTCCCTAAGTGCTGATTCCCAGCGGACTTACCCGCGAAAAGTGTATTTTCAGACGAATTTTTCAAATCGGGCTACGTCACTCAATTTAATTGATAAAACTGCATTGGCGCAATATTATAACGGATGGGTCTGTTTAATAAGCCTGGAGATTTGCCA
>Ga0316217_10001902_pt1 | contig 26198 bp, 17 predicted proteins | sample 1anoAmetaG_FD_203633 | JGI IMG/M metagenome (GOLD analysis project Ga0316217, IMG submission 203633) | Freshwater microbial communities from Trout Bog Lake, Wisconsin, USA - 1anoA | ecosystem: Environmental > Aquatic > Freshwater > Lake > Hypolimnion/Profundal zone | place: USA: Wisconsin...
AGTTTAACTCCGCTGGCCGCTTTGCTGCTGCTAGCCGGTTGCGCGGTGGGGCCGAACTTCCAGCCGCCGGTCGCGCCGCCAGCCGCTGGCTATACCACGACACCACTGGCGCCGACCCGCAGCGTGACCAACCTTCCCGGTGGCGTGGCTCAATCTTTTGTCACTAACCTGGATATTTCGTTCGATTGGTGGCAGGTTTTTCAATGTCCGGAATTGAGCAAATTGGTGGACGAGGCGCTGCGCCGCAATGCCAGCCTCACCGCGGCTTGGGCGGCGCTGCGCCAGGCAAGAGAACAGGTCTATGCCCAACAGGGTTATTTTTATCCGTCAATTGGCGCCGACTACAGTCTGACCCGCCAGACCGTGGCGGGCAACCTGGCCAACAGCAGTTCGCCCGGCTGGCAAGGCAATGGCGCTGATATTGCCCCCCTGCAAAGCAGCTCCCCGCCCTACAATTCCGCGCTCACATGGACCATGCATGTCGCCCAACTTACGGTCGGCTACACGCCGGATATTTTCGGCCTGAACTGCCGCACGGTGGAGTCTTTGGACGCGCAAGCGGCCATGCAGCGCTTCGAATTGGACGCCGCCTATACCACCCTGGCAGCCAGTGTCGTGGGGGCGGCCATCCAGGAGGCCTCGACGCGATCCCAAATTGAGGCCACCGAAAAAATCATCGCCGCCAATGCCAAAATGCTGGAGGCTCTGAAGCATCAGCGGAACTCCGGCTATGCGAGCGACGTGGCGGTGGCGGCCCAAGAGGCCGCCTTGGCTCAAGTCGAAACCACCCTGCCCCCGCTCCAAAAGCAACTGGAACAAACCCGGGACCTGATCCGGGCTTTGGTGGACAATACGCCCAATCAGGACGTGCCGGAAACCTTCCAGTTTTCCGCGCTGTATTTGCCGCCAAACCTGCCGCTCAGCCTGCCGTCCAATATCATCCGGCAACGTCCCGATGTCCGGGCCGCCGAGGAGAATATGCGTTCCGCCAATGCGCAAGTCGGCGCGGCCATTGCGAACCGGCTGCCGGAGTTTACCATCACCGCCAACGGTTCTGGATCGGCGACGCTGTTCACCGAGATGTTCAGTCACGGCGGACCCGGCTGGAGCCTCGCCGGCGATGTTTCCCAGCCTGTATTCCAAGGCTTTGCCCTGCTGCACCGGCAGCGCGCCGCCAGGCAGGCATGGCTCCAAGCCAAAGCGCAATATCGGAGCACGGTCATCGCCGCTTTTCAAAACGTGGCCGACACCCTGCATGCGCTGGAAAGCGATGCCGATGGTCTCCAGGCTGCCGACCGGGCGGAGCGGGCCGCCCAACGCTCGCTGGCGCTCGCTACCGCCCAATATCAAACCGGTTATGCCAATTATCTGGCGCTGTTAAGCGCGGAACAAACCTATGACCAGGCGGTGATCAACACTGTGCAGGCCCGGGCCAATCGTTACGCAGACACAGCCGCCCTCTTTGAGGCACTGGGCGGCGGTTGGTGGAACCGCGCGGATCTCGCCAAGAATTGACCGTCAATCTGTTGCTGATGGAAGAAAGATAAGACCGGACGTCGAAAACTCCAAACACAGGATCTCCATCGTGGATGATCATGCGTTGGATCGCGAGTAGCTGGACAACCTGAGCTGCCAACAACCCGATCTGGTCATTTGCGGTGAATCCGAAGACGCGCCCCCTTCCGACATAGGGTAATGCCCTAAGCGCAAATTATCCTGCGCCTGATATGCGGAATGCCCTTATATCTGCTTCCATACCGGGTGTTCATCAGTCATTTTTTGCAGTCAACATGGGTTTTTCGCCGGCTCCTCGCGGCGGCGCTCATGGCTTTTCCGCTGCTGGACTTTGCGCAAAGTGAGCCTGCGGCCACCGACGCCGTCCAACCGCTGTCGCTCGCGGACGCCAAGCGTCTCGCTTTTGAGCGCAACTGGGATTTGCTGGCGGCCAAGAGCGGCGTGGATGCCGCCACGGCGCAAAAGCTGGTGGCAAAGGAATTTCCCAATCCGACCTTTTCCTATTCGACGGCGCGAATCGCTGGTTACGATAACAGCACGCCGGAGGGCAACGGCCTTTGGAGTCGAAATTATGACACCATTTTCGCCGTCAACCAGCTCATCGAAATCGGCGGCAAGCGGCGCGACCGCCAGGCTTCCGCCCAAGCCGGGCTGAACGGCGCGCGCGCCCGCTTTTACGATGCGCGCCGATTGCTGGACCAGGGCGTCACCAAAGCCTACCTCGCGGCGCTGCTCGCGGGGGAAAACGAGCGCATCCTCAACGACTCCGCGCGGATGTTCCAGCATGAAGTGGAAATTGCGCAGGCCAGATGGAAAGCCGGCGACCTTTCCGAGTCCGACGAACAGCAGATCGAAAACAACGCGGACGTTTTTGCGCTCCAAGCCAAAGCCGCCGCTGCCGCGGCGGTGCAGGCCCGGATTTCCGTGGAAATTTTGCTGGGCGTCGAACAGCCGAAGGGAAATTGGACACCGGCGGACACCCTGGCCCAAATGAGCGTGGCGGCTCCGCAAATTAACCAATCCAGGACCAACGAAGTCCGCCCGGACGTGCTGGCTGCGGAATCCGATTTGGACCAGTCAAAATCCGACCTCCGACTGCAAAAGGCCATGCGGATTTCGGATCCAACCTTTTCCATTTTGGAAGAACATAACCCCTACGGCGGCGCCTTTCCGGATGACACGGTCGGCGTTGGCGTTTCCTTTCCCTTGCCGCTGTGGAACTGGAACCGGGGCGAAATCAAATCCGCTGAAGCCACGGTGGAAAAAAATGCCCTGGCCTTGGCCAAGGCGAGGGCGCAGGTCACTGCGGACGTGGCCACGGCCCAATCCGCCTACCGCGAAGCCGCGGAACGGTTGCAGCGCTATCAAACGCAAATTCTTCCCAAAGCCCAAAAGGTGCGGGAGTCCGTGGCGTTTGCCTACGAAAAGGGCGGTTTGACGTTGGTGGATTTGCTGGAAGCCGAGCGCGCGGATAACGACGCCCGGCTGGCCTGCGCGCAAGCGATGGCCGACACCACCAGCGCCGCCGCCGATTTGAAGGCGGCCACCGAAACCATGAATCCCGCGAAAGTTTTCCCATGAAGATTTGCCCCATCATTCCCGGTCTCATCCTGGCCACTCTGGTTTTGGGTTGTCACCACGAAGCGAGCCCGGACCAGGCGGCCGGGCCCAAAGTCACCGGCCAAACCATTGCTTTTCCGCCGGGTTCGCCGCAACTGGCCTCGGTGGAATCGGCGCCGGTCGAATTGCGGCAGCCGGTCAATGCCGAGCTTTCGGGTCGGCTGCTGTGGAACGAAAACGTGACCGTGCGCGTGTTCACGCCCTTCGCCGGACGCGTCCGCAAACTCCGGGCCGACCTCGGCCAGAAAGTGGGCGCCAACGAGCCGCTGGCGGAAATTGAGTCGCCTGATTTCGGGCAGGCCCAGGCCGACGCCCGGAAGGCCGAAAGTGATTTGAAACTGACAGTCCGAAATCTGGCGCGTTTGCGGGAATTATTCGCGCATGGCGCGGCGGCGCAAAAGGACGTGGAGGCCGCCGAAGATGCGCAAGCCCAGGCCGAAGCGGAACAAGCCCGCGCCCTTTCCAAAATCGCAGCCTATGGCGCGGAGGCCAGCGGGCCGGATGAAATCTTCCTGTTGCGCAGTCCGCTGGCCGGGACGGTCGTGGACAAAAGCATTGGCCCGGGCCAGGAAATCCGCCCCGACCAGATGCTCGCGAACATCCCGGAAATCACCGCGCCATTGTTTGTGGTGAGCGATCCGGCGCAATTGTGGATCCAGATTGACGCGACGGAGGTGGATCTGCCGCATTTGCAGCCGGGCCACGAATTCACGTTCACCGGCCGCGCTTTTCCCGGCCAGACGTTCACCGGGCGCGTGGATACGGTTTCCGAATTTATTGACCCCAATACCCGCACCATCAAAATCCGCGGCTCGGTGGACAACTCGCGGCGGCTCCTGAAAGCGGAAATGTTTGTCAATGTCAGTCTGCCCGACGGACAAGCGGCCGCCCTGAGCGTGCCGGCGGCGGCGGTTTTTCTCAAAGGCGACAAACATTTTGTTTTCGTCCAGGACCAGCCCGGCGTGTTCACCCGGCGGGAAGTGGCCATCGGCTCCGAGGAAGCCGGCCGGGTGCTGATTCTGAACGGCCTCCAGACCGGCCAGCAGGTGGTGACCGATGGCTGCGTGTTCTTGCAGGAGGTCTTGGAATAATGCCGCCCCCCTGGTTCATTCCCCCCATGCCCCATGATTAAACGAATCGTCAGTTTTGCGCTGCACCAGCCTTTGTTCATCGTGCTGATGGTGGTTCTTTTCATCGGCGGCGGGGTGGCGGCGTTCTTGAACCTGCCCATCGAGGCGTTTCCCGATGTCTCGGACATTCAGGTGAATATCATCACGCTCTATCCGGGGCGCGCGCCGGAGGAGGTGGAGAAGCAGGTCACCATTCCCCTGGAAACCGCCTTGAACGGCATGCCCCACGCGGTGCGGTTGTTTTCGCACACGCAATTTGGACTGTCCTACATCGTGGTGACGTTTGACGATCATACCACCGACATGGTCGCCCGCCAGCAGACGCTCGAACGGTTGACCACCGTGGATGTGCCGCCGGATGCCCAGCCGCAGCTTCAGCCGCTCTCGACGGCCATCGGGGAAATTTACCGCTACCGGGTCAAGGGCGACGATTATACGCCGCGCGAATTGCGCACTTTGGAAGACTGGGTGGTGACCCGGAATTTGCGCGGGGTGCCCGGGGTGGCGGACATTGACACGTTTGGCGGGCTGGTAAAAACCTACGAGGTGAATCCCGACCTGGCCAAGATGCGCTATTACGGCATCGCGTTGCAGCAACTGTACACGGCGCTGGGCCGCGGCAACGCCAATGTGGGCGGCAGCAAAGTCACCCAAGGCTCGCAACAATATCTCATTCGCGGCGTCGGCATGCTGCACTCGGCCGATGAAATCAAGGACATCGTCATCACCGCTCATAACGGCACGCCCGTCTTGGTCAAAGACATCGCGGAGGTCACCCTGGGCAACTTGCCGGTCGAGGGCATCGCCGGACAAGACCACGACGACGACATCGTTTTCGGCATCGTGGACATGCACAAAGGCGACAATCCTTCCGTGGTGCTCAAGGCGCTCAAGGCCAGGATTGAAGTGCTGAATTCATCCATTCTTCCCAAAGGCGTCAAAGTCGTTCCGTACTATGACCGCGCCTGGCTGATCGGCACCACCCTGCACACCGTCTTTGAAAATCTCGCCACCGGCGCGATTTTGGTGACGTTTGTGTTGCTGCTGTTTCTGGGCAATCTCCGCGCGGCGGCGATTGTCGCCATCGTCATTCCGCTGTCCTTGCTCGCGACTTTCATCGGCCTGACGTGGCGCGGCATCCCGGCCAACTTGATTTCCCTCGGCGCCATGGATTTTGGCATCATCGTGGACGGCGCGGTCATCGTCGTGGAAAATGTTTTTCGCCGGCTTGGCGAATTGCCGCCGGGCAGCGACAAGAAGGCCTTTCGCAACGCCATCGAACACGCGACGGTCGAAGTCGGCCGGCCGACGTTTTTTTCGATGCTCATCATCATCGCCGCGCACATCCCGATTTTCACGTTGCAACGCCACGAAGGGCGCATTTTCGCGCCCATGGCCTGGACCATCACCAGCGCCTTGATCGGCTCCCTGCTGCTCTCGCTGACGCTCGTGCCGCTGCTGTGCCTGTTTCTGCTGCGCAAAAAAATTCCGCACGAGGAAAACGCGCTCGTCCGTTTCATCAAGCGGCCCTACGTGGCCTCGTTGCGCTGGGCGCTGGCGCATCCCACGTTTATCATCCTGGCCGCGCTCGCGGCGTTGGGGTTAAGCCTGTCGCTCGCGCCCCGGCTGGGCACGGAGTTTTTGCCCGAGTTGAACGAAGGCACCATCTGGGTGAACGCCGACCTGCCGGCCAGCGTTTCGGTGGAACAGGCGCGGGAGTATTGCCGGAAAATGCGCGAACTGCTGCATCGCACCCCGGAGGTGAACACGGTCGTTTCCAAATCCGGGCGGCCCGAAGACGGCACCGACCCCAAGCCGATCAACATGGCGGAAGTGTTTTTGGACTTCAAACCCAAGAGCGAGTGGCGGGCGGGCATGACCAAACAAATGCTCATTGATGAAATGAACCGCAATGTCACCACGCTGCCCGGCATCAACATCAGTTTTGACCAGCCCATCATGGACAATGTGCTGGAAAGCATCTCGCAGATTGACGGCCAGGTGGTGGTCAAGGTTTTTGGCGATGACTCCACCGCGCTGCGCAATAAGGCCAAGGAGATGTGCGCCGCCATCGCCGACGTGCGCGGCGTGGACACGGCGTGCGTGGATCGCGCGGGGGAAGTGCCGCAGACCGCCATCGAAATTGACCGCAAAGCCGCCGCCCGTTACGGCCTGAACATCGGCGACATCGAGGATGTCATCCAAACCGGGCTGGCGGGCAAGGCCGCCACGGAATTGTGGGAAGGCGAAAAGCATTTCAGCATTGTCGTGCGCCTGCCCGAGGCGCAACGCAGCCTGGCCAACCTGAAAAAAATCCTCGTGGACACTCCGGACGGTCTGCACATTCCGCTGGAACAAGTTGCCACGTTCAAAGAGGCGAGCGGCAGCATGAACATCAGCCGTGAAGACAACACCCGCTTTTCCGCCATCAGCGTGTTTATCAAAGGCCGCGACATGGGCAGCGTGGTGGCCGACATGCAGACGCGCCTGGCCAAATTCCCGCTGCCGCACGGCTGGTTTCTGACCTGGGGCGGCGAGTTTGAAAGCCAGCAACGCGCCATGAAACGGCTGTCTATCATTGTGCCCATCAGCATCTTTTTGATTTTCATCCTGCTCTTCGATGCCTTCAAATCCGTGAAAAGCGCGCTGCTGATTTTGGTCAATGTGCCGCTGGGCCTCATCGGCGGCATCTTCGCCCTGCTGCTGACGGGCATTCCCTTGAGCGTTTCGGGCGCCATTGGTTTCATCGCCCTTTTCGGCCAGGCCGTCCTCAATGGCGTCGTCATGGTCAGTTGCTTCAACCAGCTTCGCGACGAGGGTTTGAGTGCTTATGAAGCCGTGCTACAGGGCGCCGCCCGGCGCCTGCGCACCGTGCTGATGACCGCTTTGCTGGCCATCCTCGGCCTGTTGCCCATGGCGCTCTCGCACGGCATTGGTTCAGAAACCCAGCGACCGCTGGCCATCGTTATCATCGGCGGCCTCGTTTCCGCCACCTTGCTGACCCTGATGCTGCTGCCAACGCTCTATTTGGTGATGGAACGAAGAGCAGAATCGGACAGCCGGCCGACGTGAGGCGCTAACAGAATTATTTGGTGATGGAACGAAGAGCAGAATCGGACAGCCGGCCGACGTGAGGCGCTAACAGAATTAACAAGATATACTGGCAGAATAATTGAGGGCAGAATGATGTTTAAGAGTTTTCCCCCATCATTCTGCCCTCAATTATTCTGCCAAAATCCAGCGGCCTGCCGGCCGGCCGGCCTCGCCGCCTGGTTTGCGACCCGGCTGGCTGGAAAATCCGCGATTGTCGCCGCGGCATTCTGCGTTTAAGCTATCCCCAGTCAAAATGAAAAAGCTTTGAGTCCACGCCACGACCATTTGAGCCAGGACAAGCTGCTCCGCCTGCTCGCAGCGCGGGATCAGCGCGGCGCGACGCGATTCGGGCTGGTGTGGAAAGCCAAAGGCAATGACTGCAACCAGGCGTTAAACCACGATTCCGTCACGCTGGATCTGGCGCCAAATACCAAACCATGAAACCAATACCGATTATCTCACTCACCATCTGCCTCGCGCTGCTGACCGGCTGCGTGGCATCGTCGCCGACCATACCATCCGCTGCCAAAGTGCCAGCAAAGCGTCAATCCGAAGACCGCTCGCTGGCCGGCGCATCGGAAAGCGGCGACGCTGCGCGTCTCAACTCCCTCCTGGCCGCCGGCGCCGACGCCCACGGACCAGATGGCGCCACCGCCCTGCTCATCGCGATTCGGGAGCTTGCCGCCAAGAAGATGGCGCAGGATTTTAGCATGACTGGCATCTCTCCTGCTCGCCGGCTGGTGTATGTCAAGATCGTCCGCGCCCTGCTCAAAGCCGGCGCGAACCCCAATACCATGAAGTATCGTGGTTTTTCCAACCCGATGGCGGTCAGCCAGCCGCATGTCACTGGCGACGTCGTTGACCACACCACCTTGTTTGTGAAGGCGGGTGCGAAGGGCGAGATTGTCGAAGCCGCCGCCGGTGATTTAAGCGCCCTCGGCTTGGCTCAGCAGGAGGGGCTTTCGGACATGGTTTCCCTGCTCCAAGCGGCCGGCGCGCGTTGACCAAGTAGCGCAGGCGTCCCGCCGGTCCCATTTTGCCGGCACTCGCGGTTCAGGGGTTGAAGGCGCGAAGGCTTGTCTGGCAATGCTTGTTTCAGTCCCGCAGGGACCCATGGCAATAGCCCGCAGTTTCAATTGCTGATGGTGCGCGGCGAACCTAATTCGCCCCGCCGAGGCGACTCGATATGGGCCGATCAAGGTGCCATGAACCGGAAGATTGCCCACCGCCGGAGCGCCGGTCTGCGACCGGCTTTGGGCGTCCGGTCACCAAGTGCGTGGCCAGGCTTCAACTCGGAACACGAACTGACATGGGTGCGCCGTAAGCCGGCTGCAAGCCGGCGCTCCGTATGCGGCCAAAGTCTGCCGATGAATCCCGGTTCATGGTCCCAATGCGCCGCAATCGGCCCTGCGGGCTGCCCATGAACCAGAAGCAACATTCAACATTCAACATTCAACGCCCAACCTTCAACCAATGTCCCCATTGGAGATCCTCGGACGTTCGAGGTTGAAGGTTGAAGGTTGAAGGTTGGAGGTTGCTTCTGGTTCCAGGATGCGATTTTTGACCGCGCCGCCGGCGCTGCTAATGATCTTCATTAAGCCCATTGCAATGACTTATCTTAATAATGTTTATCATTTGGCAAAAAATGGCTAGTCGAAACCCGCCGGGTCGCCCATGATAGGCGCGAACCCGGCGCTGTGCGCCGGCCAACATGAACAACCAATAATAAACGAACGATGAAAAAAGCAATTCTGCTGGTCACGCTGTTTGGCCTGACCGCCGCGCTGTCCGCCAAGGCGGCTGACGCCAAGGAAAATTATGACAACCTCTGCGCCAAGTGCCACGGCGCCGAAGGCAAAGGCGACACCAAGATGGGCCAGAAACTCGGCTGCAAAGATTTCACCGATGCCAAGGTGCAGGCCGACATGAAGGATGACGCCGCCACCAAAGCCATCAAGGAAGGCTTGAAATCCGATGAAGGCAAGACCTTGATGAAGCCGTTTGACACCTTGTCCGACGAGGAAGTCAAGGCGCTCGTGGCCTACGTCCATGGTTTGAAGAAGTAGTCCGGGTCTGGTTCTGGCTGCCGGATGTTTTTTCATGGTTGCATCCGGCAGCCAGTTTTTCCGCAAGCAAACCATGGTGAATTTTTTGAAAGCTCCCTGTTGTCATGAAGTCTGAATCTGCCGTCCCGAACCCGCCGTCATCGTTCCGCAATTGGATCAGTTTTATCGGCATGCTGGTGGCCGTTGGCGCGCTCTTCTCGTTTTTGCTGCTGTTCACCCTTGATGCGCTGGCCAAATTCGCCAACCCGTACATCAGCATCCTCACCTACATGGGGGTGCCGGCCTTTTTGATCGGCGGCCTCGCGCTGATGTTTGCCGGGGCCTGGATGGAGCGCCGCCGCCGGGCGCACGGCCAGGTGCCCACCTCGTTGAATGTGGATTTGAACAACCCGCATGACCGGCGCGTGGTGATCACCTTCCTCACCGGCAGCGTGGTGTTTCTGCTCCTGACCGCCTTGGGCTCCTACAACGCCTTCAACTTCACTGAGTCGGTGACTTTCTGCGGCGAAACCTGCCATAAAGTGATGCGCCCGGAAAAGGTCACGCACGACCACGGCCCGCACGCGCGCGTGGCCTGTGTGGAGTGTCACGTGGGCAAAGGGGTGTCGTGGTTCGTGAAGTCAAAGATCTCCGGCTCGTACCAGCTTTACTCGGTGGCGTTCCACAAGTATTCGCGCCCGATTCCCACCCCCATCAAGAACCTGCGCCCGGCGCGCGACACCTGCGAGGAATGCCATTGGCCGCAATCGTTCGTGGGCAACTTGGACCGGACCTTCAATTATTTCCAGAGCGACGCCTCGAATTCGCCCTACTCCATCCGCCTGCTCCTGAAAATCGGCGGCAGCGACCCGCGCCAGCGCCAGGGGCCGGTCGGCGGCATTCACTGGCACAATCTGCCCGGCAATAAAGTGGAATATGTGGCCACCGATAACGCCCGCCAGAAGATTCCGTGGGTACGCGTCACCGATGCCCAGGGCAAAGTGACCGTGTTCAAAACGAAGAATTTCACGAACGACATCGCCAAAATGGAATTGCGCACCATGGATTGCATGGACTGCCACACCCGCCCGTCGCACCGGTATCTGTCGCCGGAGCGGGCGGTCAATCAAGCCATGGCGCTGGATAAAATTGACCCGGGCATCCCGTGGATCAAGACCAACGCCATGTATGTGCTCACGCGCCCCTACAAGACCGACGACGAGGCGCGGGACGGCATTGCGGCGGCGCTGGCCGCCAAGTATCCCAGCGACGCGCGCATCAAGGACGCCACCGCCACCATTCAGCAGATTTATGCGGACAATTTCTTCCCGGATATGAACGCGAGTTGGGCCGCCTATCCCGACAACGTGGGCCACATGATCTGGCCTGGTTGTTTCCGCTGCCATGACGGGATGCACAAGACCGAGGACAAGAGCCGGACCATCAAGGCCAACGACTGCAACACCTGCCATACGATTCTGGCCCAAGGCGCCGGCGACGAACTCAACAAGCTGTCGCCGGGCGGTCAGAAGTTCATCCATCCCGGCGGCGATCTGGACCCCAATCCGACCTGCATTGACTGCCATAATGGGGGACCGTAGCGGTGGGTTGAGGGTTGAGGGTTGAGAGTCGTCGCAACGTGTCCTGCCGTTCCGTAGCGCAGGCTTTCTAGCCCTTGTCGTTACCCACATCTGATTCCGCTCACGTAAACCTGTGCTAATAACGAATGATGGTGGGCGCGGCCCTTTGCTTCAACTCTTTCAGAGTTGATTGGGAATAATGAATGCGTTTACCCAGCGTAGCCGCTCCGTTGTCGCGGCAACGCTGGGCTGAATGATTTAATCCCTTCGGGATAGGCTGGACCTCCTGCAAGGTGTCTTCCGGACATCCTGAAAGGATGGCAATCCATCAGCCCAGCGTTGGTGGATGCCGGATCGCAGCGCAGCGAAGACCGGCATCGGCCTACGCTGGGTAAACACCCCCTTGATGGATCAACTCTGAAAGAGTTGCATCCACCCCATGCGTAACGCTCGTCAAATTCCATGGATCCGCGATAGCCGTAACCAAGGATTTGACTCATCAAAAACGCTTCGCGATAGAGCAAAAAGTTGTGGGTAATGGCAAGGCTTTCTAGCCTGCGGGTTCTGGCGACTTTCCAGTCGCCAGTTCCCGAACGGAAACACGGGACTGGCGGGTTTTAAATCGCGAACGGAGCGCGCCCGTCCCGGGCGCAGCAACTTCCAAATCACCAAGCGCGCATGATCACCGGAAGCCACCGGTCGTCAGCACATGGCTGCGGCCGAGGACGACCGCGCTCCGCATTTTGAAAACACGCCTTCATCTGGGTTCAAGTTGACAAAACCCTAATAAACAAAGGGTTGCTTGAACGGATGAACGACCACTGTCAGTGAAAATGTCAGTCTGGCGGTGAGTTGCAATACGGTTAGTTTGGAAGAAAGGATTCCGGTTACCGCCATATCGAAGTGGTTTTGATTCGGCGCAGTTCGTGAGCAGCTTCTTCGGCTGGCGCCTCAGGGATTGGACAGGCGGAAGAACAGGTTTCCCGTGGGCGGGGTGATGGTGCAGAAATTCGTGCCGGAACTCGTGGTGATGGGGTAACTGGTGGCCACCCAGTTGGTCAAACTCAGATTCCTGATTTGCTGCAGGGTATAGCTGCCGGTATTGGCCCAGAGGACTTGCACGCTGTTCGTCCCGTTCCGAACAATGATGAGATTGGGCAGGCCTGGCGTCTGAACCACGCTAAGCAGGCTCCAGAACCCGCCGGTCATGTCATAACTGCCACCGGTCATCGCCGCGCTGGCATCATGCTGGCCGATGGTGCCGCTGATTTGATAGACGCCGCCGGTGCAGGTGCCGCCGCCGCCCGCAACTTGGTGCCAGTTTATGGCGTAGGTTTGCCCCCAGGCCGGAAGGCTGAATGTTGCCGTCAGCAGGAGCAGACGCAGCCGCCAGGCGGGCCGCCAGATTCCCGGCGCCAGACGCCCGGCTTTTGTTTTGCAGGTTTGCGTGATCATAAGCGTCTCATTTCCTGTCTGCGAGTGTTTGCACGAGCTGCTTCAACTCCGCCACACTTTGTTTCAAGGTCTGTATCTCCGCGTCTCTGGCCTTCGCCTCGTTCTCCAATTTCCGGTTCAGGCCTTGGATGGCGGCGAGTTCCACTCCGTCAAATTCCAGAGTGCTGATGCCCTTGTCATCGCGACCGGGGAAGAAGGCCTGCTTGAAATCCTGGGCCATGGGGCCGATGTTCGGCACTTCGCCATCCGACTCCCATTGGTAATTCCATTGCTGCACGGGTATTGCCGCAAGCTTGTTCAGCACGGCCACGGTGTCCACGGGCTGAAAATTCTTCTTGGCATTCCGGTCGGAAATGGTGGTCCAAGAAGTGGCCCCGGCGGCCAGGGTGGCGCCGACGGCACTGGTGCCGGTGAAGAGGCGGTAGCCGCCGGCGGCACGAAAAGTCACGGATTCATCTACGGTGGAAGCGGTGGGGGCGCTGCCATCGCTCCAAACGAACGCCCTGTTATTGGTGACCAGGGCATTATAGCCCGCCGCAAATGCCCCCCACCCGTTGACCTGGTTGCCATACCCGCCGGCCACAAACGCATAGGCACCGTTCGTGCCGACCCCATTCTGCTGGCCACCGGCGATGGTGGCGCCGGCAGTATTGTTCTGAATGAAGTTCCCATACCCGCCACCGATGGTGGCTTCTGTGGCATTCGACGAGATGGTGTTTTGCTGGCCGCCTCCAATGGCGGAAGTCGAGTCGTTATATTGGATGGTGTTCCCCCAGCCGCCAACAATCACGGAGAATACGGAATTGGATGCAATAACATTTTGCAGCCCGCCGCCAATCGTGGACAAACCACAGTCTGGCCCAATTAAATTATAGATGCCCCCGGAAATGGTTGCATTGTCGGAATTCAGTGCGATCATATTGGCACTGCCACCACCGATGGTGGAAGAGATGCCGGCGACACTGTTCCCCTGACCGCCCCCAATGGTTGAAAAGGGGACCGAAATGACATTGTTGGTTCCGCCGCCAATGGTGGCGGAGGAGGCATTATTCGCGATGAGATTGCCCTGGCCACCGCTAATGGTTGAGTTGTTGGCATTGGCCTGGATGAGGTTAAGCTCGCCGCCGGCAATGGTGGAATTTCCAGAATTATCCTGAATGGCGTTTTGATCGCCGCCGCTGATGGTGCCATTAGAAGAGTTGTTCCCGATGGTGTCGGACCCGCCGCCGCCAATGGTGGCGCCGGGGGAGATGGTCAGAATGTTATTGTTATAGCCGCCGGCGATGGTGGCACTCCAACTGCCCGCCTGGATGCGGTTGCCATTGCCGCCGCCGATGAAAGTGGTGCCGGCGTACACGGCGTTGTTGGAGCCGCCGCCAATGGTTACAAAACTTAGACTGCTTCCAACAATGTTGTTCCAACCCCCGCCAATCGTGGGGCAGTAGTTATTGGTATCAATGTAATTGACATACCCACCGGCGATGGTGGCATAGGCGCTACTCAGCAGAGCTTGATTTTCAGCGCCACCCCCAATGGTGGTGTAGAATGCACCGGCACCAATGGTGTTATTTTCACCGCCGCCAATGGTGGCGGCGTAACTGTTCGGCTGAATGTCGTTTTCGTCGCCACCTCCTATGGTGCATTCTCTGCAATAATTCCCAATGATGTCTAAGATTCCACCCCCAATGGTCGAATCATAAGCAGCCTGACCTATGCTGTTCAAATACCCGCCGGCGATCGTGGATTCACTGGCATAGGATTGGATGGTGTCCAGATCACCGCCGCCGATGCTGGAATTGGGGGCATTACTCTGAATCACGTTGCCATTGCCGCCGGCGATGGTGGCAAAATCCGAATTGGCGCCTATGGAATTAGTTGAGTTGTTGTAACCGTCGGAATTATAATAATTGGTTGCCCCCCCGCCGCCAATCACCGCGCCCACCACTCCGGCCGCCACAAAATTTGCGGGCGATCCGCCAATCAAATTAGGCGCGCCGGTGAGATCGGTGCCAAACCCATTAATCCCCTCCAGACTCGACGCCCCGCCCGGTTCCACTCGCAACCCCCGCGCGCCATTCACATGAAATTCCAGCGGCTGATTGTCCGCCGTGCCCAGATAATTGACCGCAGGAGTCGTGCCGCGGTTGCCGCCCAGTTGCCAGAAATTCGCCGCGCCCAACCCATCCAAGGTCAACGCATTCACATTCGTGACCCCCGCGCCGTTGCCGGTGAAGTTGGTCGCCGAAACGGTGCCCGAAAAGACCGGACTGGTCGGCAGGGCCGAACCGGGCAACACCCCGGAAATGAGCGCCGCCGGCACGGTGCCGGAAAGTGTCGCTGCCGAGCCGGCCAGGTTCGCGTACACGGCATAGGGCGTGGGGGTGAGATTCTGCAAGGGATTCAGCGCGGCAAAGCCGGAATATCCGTCATTGAACCAGATGCGCAATTGCAAATTCGGCTGGGTGAACAGCGAGGGGACGATGGCCATCATATTCGACAGCGTGGTGTCGCCCAGGACCACAGTGAACAGTCCGTTGGTTACATTCACGCTCACGGCGGCGGCGGGTTCACTGCCCGCCACGCTCGTGCCGTCATTGCTCCAATAAGTGGTATAAGCGGAGCTCGGCGGCGGTGGCGCAATGGTCACTGTGGGCGGGTTGATGTAACCTGATCCGGGGGTGTTTTCAACCACGGCGGTCACCACGCCACCGCTCACCACCGCAGTGGCGGTAGCTCCGCTGCCGAAGGGGCTGCTGACCGTTACCGCCGGCGGCGTGACGTAGCCATTGCCGCCATACGTGACGATATAGGTGGTGACCAGCCCCCCGGCCGGAGGTTTGGCCACCGCTGTGGCGGTGGCACTGATGTTGCTACTGGTGACCAAGGCGAATTCAAACTGGCCCGTCCCGGTGAAGTTCGTACCGTGTGAGCTGACCCAGCCTTGATAGGTGAATTCCGTGGTTTGGGCCGGGGCGGAGCAAACGGAGCCCAGTCCGGCCAGCGTGAGGAGCAATCTGTGGAGGATATTTTTCATGTTGTTAGGGTGTTGTTTTTTGGGGAGGAGAATTGGCGTGGAAGACCCGGGTGCCGGGAGATTCCATATTCTTATGATGCAGTCCTGGATGAACAACAGGGGATTTCATAATTACTATAAGCCTCTATGAAACTGATAATTGTGTCAATCTGTTTTCTTCCGATTTCTTCCAGTTTCTTCGCGGCCTTGGCCAGGCGATGACGCGCCGTTTCCAATAAGTGAGCGTCAAGCAACCGGGAATTAAGAGAACGGAACGGACGACGGCAATGGAAGCAACCGTTCAAAAAAGTTTGCGCACACTCTCTCGTTCCGAGCGGCGAGCCGCCGCCCGGTACAGAGGCCACTGGTCGGTACCACCCATCGGAATGGCCGCCGTCGCGTTCGTCAGTTTTTTTGCTGCCTATTGAGAGGACGCCGGGATAAACGACCGAGCCGGAGCGCGGCCGTCCGGGGCCGCAGCAACGTCCGCATAGCGAAGACCAACGGAAAGGCCAAGCGTTCCTCACGTTGCACCGGGCTGCGCCCGAGGACAGGCGCGCTCCGGTGGGTAGTTCAGGTCACGCACTTGGCAGTAATTGACGTTCTGATGGAGGTTTACAGACTGCGTCCACTTGGGTTGAATTGAATGGTTCTGTTCCGGTCACGGCCCAAGATCAATTTTGTTCGCGCCGCCGTTCAGCTTCTTTTCCTGGCCATGCCAGACAAACACGCCAGTGATGGCCGGGGGCAGTTCCACGCTTCCCCGGCAGTGCTCGCCGGCAAAGGCGAGATCCAGGTCAATGAACCCATCCGGATGCGGCGTGCGGCTGACAATCCGGGGCAGGGGGCCGGGCAGCGGCGCGATGCGCACGGTGCGAAACGCGGGCGAGGCGGGGCGGATGCCGGCAACGCTCGCGTGCAGGTGAAACAGCGGATGACTGCCCCAGGCATGGCAATCCGAGCGCGTGTCGCCGGGCGCTTCCACCGGGGTCTTCAGCCCCTGTTTGACCAGGTCCTTCCAAAAATTCATCCGCTCCAGGATGAGGTCCCCGCGACCGAATTTCTGCCAGGTTTCCAACAGGTAAAAGCTGAAGTAAATGGTCGCCCGCTTGAGGTCCGGCGCGGTCAATAGTCCCTGGAAACAACGTTGGGCCTCGCGGTCGGCGAGCGTGTCCGTGAGCAACGCGAGACACTGGCCGTGCTCGCTGAATTCAGTGTGGGCCAGGTTGTCGGCCATCAGCCCGCGGGCTTCGTCCCAGAATTGGACGCGGATGGCGGCGGCGGTCCGTTCCGCCTTGGCCCGCAGACGTTGCGCGAGCAGCGGCTCGCCCACGGAATCCTCCACGGCGGCGGATTTTTGCAGGGCATAAACGTAGAGCAGGTTGTTCAGCGACGAAACGCCCTTCACGCCGTCTGGCGCATCGCCGGTGTGCCATTGCGGCACCCAGTCCATGAACGGCCAGCCAGGCAGGTTCTCCAACAGACCGTCCCGGTTCACGTAAGGTTCAAACTGCTCCAGCATCGCGCGCAGGCCCAGGACCCGCGTTTTGACGAACTCCGGATCGTTGCGCCAAAAGGCGTAGTCATTGAGCATCAGCGCCCAGATCAGCGAGAAGGTCGGCGAGTTTTGCGGCAGATAGGCGGGATAACGCTCGTTCACGAACCCCCAGTTCCGGCGCGAATAATCGAACAGCTCGAGGGCGCGCCGGGCCAGCCGGTCATCCCGCGTCATGGCATAGGCGGTGAGCAATTCCAGGCGGGTGTCGCCGTCATACATCAACTGCTCGTAATACGGGCAGTCCATGCAGGTTTCATGCGAACACATTTGCAGGCCGCGCACCGCCAGCGCCAGCACGCCGGGCAGTCCGGCGTCGCCGCCGTCGAAGCGGCTTTCGTTCTCGTAAGGATAGCGGTTTTCGTCCAGGGTGAGCCGGTGCAGGGTGAGCGGCTCCGCCCCGGTTTTGATGGTGAGCAGGCACCAGCGTCCGGCCCGCCACCAGAGCGTCGAGAATTTCCGGTGGTCGCCGCCGCCCGGCAGAAAGGTGTCGGTCATGCCGTGAAAGGTTTTGCCCACGAACTCGTCCCGCTGGCCTTTGGCCTTGGATTTGGGCAGATACAGAGATTCAGCCCAGCTCCACGCCAGCGCGGCCCCCGCGCCGCCGGTCACTTCGCATTGGGGATAGGCGCAGTAATAATTGCCCAGATCCCAGAGCAGAAACTGATTGGTGTGAGCCGGCACCACCACTGAATCCCGGCCGTCCAAGAGCGCCTGCCACCGGGGCAGGTCCGGGTTCCGGGCCGCTTCGGCCGGCACGGGCTCATCCGCGCCCAATCCGCCGCCGCCCAAGGCCACGGCGCGGCCGACGGTGATTTCCTGGTCAAGCTGATCCGGCAGGGTGGTGGGGAAAAGCTTCCAGCCCGGCGCGCATTCGCCGGTGCGATTGCCCCGGAGCGGAGGCCGAATCACTTGGGCGGGGACGTATTGGCCTTCCTGCCATTGCGGCCCGCAGCCGCGGGCAATCAGTTGCGCGCCCACAAAAAACACACCTGGGGCGAATTCATCCCCGTCCAGTTTGGCCACTTCCCACGCCGCCTTGCCGGTGGTGAGCTGTCCGTGGTATTCGCCTTCAGCCGCCAGCACGAAGCCGCCGCGCCAGGTCAACTGGGCCACCGGCGCGTAAGGACCGATGCTCCAGACGAGCGCTTCCAGCCGGTGCTGGCCCGGCGCAAGCTGCAGTTCGTAGCTGGCGTAGGCCCAGTGGTCCACATCCGACCGGTCGGGACCCCGGGCGATACGCTCGCCGTCCAGAAACAGTTCAAAGCGCTCGTCAGCGCTGACATGCAGGCGCAGGGGCGCGGCACTGGCACTAAACGACCGGCGAAAACGCACCAAGACCGGCTGCCGCCAGCCGTTGAAGAACTCGTCCGCATGGGCCGGAACCGGCGCGGTTGCCGGCGCGCAGTCTGGGTGCCAGAGCCACGCCGCTTCATCAATGGGCTGGAGCGGCTCGATTCCGGTATTGCCCAACTGACCACGCGGGGGCAGAAAGATTTTTTTCACCACGGGCAAGGCGTCCGCCGCGCCCGCCGAAAACGCCAACCCGGCGAGCAGCAGGCCCAGCCAGAAGATCCGGGCCGTTTGCCGTGTCGGCAACCGGAAAGGATGGGTATGGTGTGGCGTCATAAGCGCAGGCTTTCATGTGTTCTCACGACTGGGTGCTCGTTTCGGAGCGCGGCCGTCCTCGGCCGCAGCAGCGTTCAGACTTCGATGCGCTTCCGTTTACTTGCAGACGCTTCGCGCTGGCGAAGTTGCTGCGGGTCACAGACCCGCACTCCAACCGCAATCTGAATACCCGCAGGCAAGCCACCCGCGCTCCGCTCAAATTGGCCGTTAGGGAAAGAAATGGAAAGGTGGACTCGCGGAGGAGTCCAAGCGGCGCGGCGCGGCGGCGGATTGCCGGCCAGATGGTGTCGGCGGTGGACGCTTAACGCGCCACCACCATTGACTCGTGCTTTTGCACGGCAATGTAAAGCGCATCCTTGAGTTTGGCGCGCTTGAATTTCAATTCATCAATCTGCTGGTCGGAGGCGAACTCAACGTCCTCCTCAATGCGGCAGATTTCGTCGTCGAGCTGGTGGTACTCCTCGAACATCTGGCGAAACTTCGCATCCGCCAGCTTCAGCGAGCGGATGGTTTCGCGATGTACGGGGAATTCAATCACGAAGGGATGGTGTAAATCCATTGGAATTCCTATGGTTGGAAGGTTGACTGCCGTGGCAATATGTCTGGTATCATCATGCCTTGGACTTAATAAAGCGCAGGTCCCCTCGTTTGGCGAGAGAAATTTTCAAAAAAGTTGCAGGTTTGTCACCCACGAGACTTTCATGCACCGGAGCGCCGGCCTCCAGGCACGGCTCGTGGGAAATGGGTGGAGTCGAGCCGTACCGGAGGCCGGCGCTCCGATGGCGCAGTTCATGGTCCGTGAGCAAGTCCGCAAGGACGTGGAAACTCACCATGAACCGGAGCGCCGGTCTGCGACCGGCTTTGGGCGTCCGGTCACAAAGTGGTGGGCAGTTTTCAAATTGGCACCCTGCCAGTAACTCGCGCGCCTTAAGCCGGCTGCAAGCCGGCGCTCCGATGGCGCCGGTTTAAGGTCTCAATGTGCATCCAATTTTGGAGGTCGGCTTTCCATGAACCGCGTAGCGCAGGCGTCCCGCCTGCGGGTTCGGGCACCGTCCCGGTGCCCGTTTCCCGAACTGGCGGCGAGACGCCGCCAGAACCCGCAGCCGAGACGGCTGCGCTACCATCGCGCCGGTTCACGACCTCAATGCACGTCCGTCGGCCGTTGGGCCTTCCCCTGCACCTTCGCCGCCACTTTCAAACGCAAGCCATTGAGGCGGATGAACCCGGTGGCGTCATCCTGGTTGTAGGCCTTGGTCGGGTCGGCTTCCATGGTGGCAATATGCGGATTGTAGAGGCTGACCGGCGATTTGCGGCCGGCCACCATGAGGTTGCCTTTGTAGAGCTTCACCCGCACCGTGCCGGTGACGTTCTTCTGGCTCTCCTCGACATAGGCTTGGAGCGCGTGCCGTTCGGGGGCATACCAAAAACCGTTATAGACCAGCGCGGCGTACTTAGGAATGAGCGCGTCGCGCTGGTGCATGACCTCGCGATCCATCGTGAGGCTCTCCATCTGGCGATGGGCAAAATGCAGGATGGCGCCGCCGGGCGTTTCATAGACGCCGCGCGATTTCATGCCCACAAACCGGTTCTCCACCATGTCCACCCGGCCCACGCCGTGTTTGCCGCCCAGTTTGTTCAACGCCTTCATCACCCCCAGCGGATCCAGCCTCTTGCCATTCACCGCCACGCAATCCCCCTGCACGAACTCGAGTTCCACGAATTCCGGCCGATCCGGCGCGTCCTCGGGAAACACCGAGAGGGTGGTGAAATAATCGCGATTTTTCAGGTCGTAGCTGTCATACCACGGATCTTCGAGAATGCCGGCTTCGTAGGAAATATGCAGGAGGTTGCGATCCATCGAATACGGCTTTTTGGCGCTGGCTTGCACGGGAATCTTGTGCTTGGCGCAATAATCAATCATCTGTTGGCGGCCGGGAAACTCGCTGCGATAGCGCTCGTCCCGCCACGGGGCGATCACCTGCAAATCCGGCGCGAGCGCGGCGGCGGTGAGTTCAAACCGCACCTGGTCGTTCCCCTTCCCGGTCGCGCCGTGGGCGATGGCGTCGGCCTTTTCCTTTTTGGCGATTTCCACCATGCGCTTGGCGATGAGCGGGCGCGCGATGCTGGTGCCCAGAAAATACTGTCCCTCATAGACGGCCCCGGCGCGGAGGATCGGGAAAATGAAATCGCGCGCGAACTCCGCCTGCAAATCATCAATGTAGATTTTGGCGGCGCCGGTCTTTTTGGCCTTGGCCTCGAGGCCGGTCAATTCGTCTTCCTGGCCGATGTTGGCGCAGAACGCGATCATTTCGGCGTTGTATTTTTCCTTGATCCAGGAAAGCAGGACGGACGTGTCGAGTCCGCCGGAGTATGCGAGAACGATTTTCATGTGGCGGATATTTAACCGCGAAAGGACCAGAAAGGCAAAATAAACCTGAAATCCAAAACCGGTCGGCGGCACGATGGGAATGTTGGTTTTGCGGAGCGGATGGCTGCCGCAATACGCTGGGCGCGCTTCTCCCTCTCCGCGTTTTGCGGAGTCGGCGGAGCAAAATGGGGAGAGGGTCGGGGTGAGGTGCCTCGTTTCACCATCACTCCCACCCGTGTATCGAGTCGTAGCGGAAGGTCATATCGTTGGCGTTGTAGCCTTTGTACCATTTCACATGGCCATCGGCGAAGAGGATGTTCTGGCCCAGTGAATGAACCTGCCAGTAGTCCCATGTCGCACCGTTGGCCAGGCCGCCGACGCAGTTTTGCGAATAATCGTCCTTGTCCGCATCCAAGGGATCAAAATGATGGTTCGCGTTTTCACCACTGGTCACATTGGTTATGCCACAGGTATCACCCGACAACACATAAGCTGACGGATACATGATGAGGGTGCTGTTCACCGGGGCGAACGAACCGGTCACGATGAAAGCCGCCCGGTCGCCATTGAAGTAATTATACGGGCCTTGCTGGTTCAGCGGCAACTGCACGTTGCCGGGACAGTTGTAAACATTGGTGTTTCCGATGTTGGCAACCATTTGTTCCATCCAACTGGGCAGGTGGGTGCCATTGTCAATGGCACCCCAATAAATATCGCCGCCCGACTCGGGAAACCGTTGGTTGTTCTCATCCGCATACATCCTCATGCCCAAGCCGATCTGGTGGAGATTGGAAGTGCAACGGATCGTCCAAGCGCGTTGTTTGGCCGCGGACAGCGCGGGCAGCAGCATGGCCGCGAGAATGGCAATAATGGCAATGACCACCAGCAGTTCAATCAAGGTGAACGCCCGCGCGCGGTCTGGTTTTTTGTGAATCCATGCCATCCGATTACTAGACGAATTTTGGCGGCCAAGGTTTCAGTTTTCTTGGCGGCGCCAGAACGAATTGATTTAACCACAGAGGGACGCAGACGGACACAGATGAGGATGAGGATGAGGATGAGGATGAGGATGATTTTATTATGGTTTAAGGCGGGAAGCCAATCGCCAGCTTCACCGCCGAATACTCGGGATGAATCATTCCATCCTGCGTGCGGATGATCAAATCCGGCTCCGTCCAAGTTTGCCCGCGAAACCATTCCGGCAAGTCTTCCGCGCGCATCAGGCCAAACAGCGCCACCAGCGCCGGATCGCCTTCGCGAAACACCACCGGACGCTTGCGGACAATGACCAGACCGTGGGCGCTGGCCGCCGCCATCACGCGCGCCCGCTGTGCGGCCTCATGCGGGAACACGCACGCAAAAAAACCGCCAGGCGCGAGCTGCCGGGCCGCCGTCGCACAGTAGTCCGCAATGGTGCCACGCAACTCAAAACGGCAGGCCAGCTTTTGCGGATGTTCGCTCTTCACCCCGGCCGCCAGGGGAAAATACGGCGGACTGCCGGTGATGAGATCATACTTTTCATCTTCGGGGAGAATCTTGGCATCCCGGAAATCGCCCGCGCGGATTTCGCAGCGCCCGGCCAGGCCGTTGTACCGCGCCGATTTTCGCGCGAGCGCGACACTCTCGGTCTGCGCCTCGACCGTCACCAAGGCCGCCCCCGGCAAACGCCAGGCGCAAATCATGCCCACCGTGCCGATGCCGCTGCCCAGATCCAGCACCCGGCGGGCGCTTGGGCACCAGCTTGTGCCATACCAAGCGGTCAAAATGTCATCGGTGGAAAAGCGATGGCCGTCGCCCAGTTGAAACAGGCGGAAATGGCCGCTGATGGCATCCAACGTCTCGTGCGCTTCGATGACCAGCGGAGCGCCGGTCGCCGCCCCGGCCAGTTGCTGCGGGGTTGGGGGACGAGCCGGGTCGGAGACCGGCGCTCCCAGCCCGGGCGGAACCGGGCCGGGTTTGGCCCAGCCTTTGAAATGGGTGCCGGCTTTCATTTTCCAGCCGCGCCGCGCCGCGGCTCAATGTGAACCAGCACGTCGCTGACGGCGGGAATTTCCGCGCGGACTTTGTCCTTCACCGCGTGGGCGATTTCATGCGAACGCATCACGGTCATCTCCGGATTCACCTCCACGTGCATGTCGGTGTACAGCCGGTAGCCCATCTTGCGCACAAAACATTTTTCCACCCGGTCCACCCCGGGAATCGTCGCGGCGATCTTTTCGATCTGCTCAATGATCTCGCGGTCGGGCGAGCGGTCCATCAGATCGTTGAACGAGGGGCGGAGCAGGCGCCAGCCGTTCACGGCGATCACGATGGCCGCCGCCAGCGCCGCCCAGTTGTCGGCGTTTTCGTAGCCTTTGCCGCCCACCAGCGCGATGCTGATGCCAATGAACGCCGCCACCGAGGTGAACGCGTCGCTGCGATGATGCCAGGCATCCGCCTCCACCGCCGGACTTTTCAAGTGTTCCGCTTCATGCAGCACAAAGCGGAACAGCATCTCCTTCAAAGCGATGACCGCGATGAGCACGATCAGTGTCCAAGCCGATGGCGCCAGGCGCGGCTTGATCATGCCTTGCAGCGAGTGGTAGGCAATCAGGCCGGCGGCCAGCAACAACATGACGGAAACCGCGGCGGCGGCGAGCGGCTCGGCCTTCCCGTGACCGTAGGGATGGTCCTCGTCCGGCGGCGTCTCGGCCACGACCAGCCCGCGCCAGACGATGATGGAACTGAAAATATCCGCGAGCGACTCCACCGCGTCCGCGATGAGCGCCTGCGAATGGCCGAAGAAGCCGGCGAGAAACTTCGCGGCGACCAGCGTCACGTTCACGGCCAGGCCGGCGAATGTGGCGCGCAAACTGCGTTGCAGGCGGGCGGTTGGCACAAGGAAATGTCCCGCTTCTACGGCGAAGTGTCGAATTGAAAATTCGGCCCAAAATTTGGATTGGTGGATATTGGGGGGTTGCATTCATAACTTCCATGGTCGGATTTACTCGGATTTACTCGGATAAACCCGGATAAATTCATCATCCGGCGATCCCCTGTCCGGCAGGCCCGGCGGCCCAGGTTTTGTTGGCTTTGAATGGGTTCGTTTGGGTTCGTTTTCACCGGTTTTTTGAAGGGCTAAAACCCACTCTTGACGGCGTGTTATTGGTGTTTCTCCATTTTTCCAGATGGGTTCGTTTGGCAAAAACGCCCGGTTGCATTTCAGACCCTTCCCGACATTTCCACGGCCAGTGGCGGCGGCACCGCCGCGCCCAATCGCCGCCGTTGCAGCCGTTCCAACTGGTTCATGTCACGATGCAATTGCCGCTGGAGCATCGTCTCGTAACGCATGAGCTTGTCCAGCACTGCCGGCGTCGGCAGCACCGCCGCCGCCAGCCGTGCCTCCTCCTCCTTTTGTTCATGCTCCTCGCATTTGACCTTTTGCCAGGCAATGAAGCGCAGTTCCCGGTCCAAGTAAGCCAGCGCCTGCTCCTTCCGTCTTGCCCGCAAAGCCGCCTCGTCCAACCCATCGGGACTCGGCTGCAATTGGGCACGCAGTTTTTCTAAATCCTCCGTCAGGCTATACGGTTTATCTTGAAAAGTCACCGACTGGACGGCGGATTCGGTCAATTCACCCGCCTGCTCGACCGAGGCACGAACCGCTTGCAACTGCTGTTCCAAAAAGCCGTTCCCCAAAGCCGATTGCCGCATCGGAAAAACCGGGTCGTCATAAGTCCCCCATTCTATGCTGGCCAGCCGGGGGGAAAGGTGACTTCGGTCCCATTGGCCCTCGTCCACGCTCAGGGCGATTTCGCCCGACTCCGCCTTCAACGCCCGGCGCAACCGCCAGTGCGTGGTCACGATCTGGTTCACCAGCATTTCCTCCAGCACCCCGCCGGGCTTCAAATCCTCCCACAGTCGCTGGTGCAGGTCGGCGAACTCCTGTTCATCTTCCTGGATGCACCGGCCGCGCACCACCGTTTCCTTGGACCGGAACCCGTGCTTGAGCGCGTTCATTTTGGAGACGGCCTGCCCTTCCGGCGTTTGTGGCCCGGTGGATTTCCGGGCGTTCCGCCGGTTGGCCTCGATTTGTTTTGACGTCATGGTTTTACGCATAATGGCGGCACCATGCCCGGCCTTGCCGTCTGCATGGTGGTCGCAGTCACACGGGGAGCATGGCACAGGTTTGGCGCGGGCGTGTGTTAGCGGCTTACACGAAATGGGGTTTTTGAGCGATTGTGTGTTAGCGGCTAACACACCGGGGCGGACAGGGAAGCGGATTGGTGGATTGTTAGATGGCTGGATGGTGGGGATGCGGCTTCGTGGCACGCTCCTTACAGACCCACTGGCAGGGTATGCTTGTCGCTCGCGCCTCGCCAGCGGCCAAAATCTCTGACCCATAAACACCGCATTTGTTTTTGCACGGTCCCTTGCTCATTCAGACGAAGACATGGAACGGGCTTTCAGCCCTTGCCGGGTTTGCGTTCTGGCACATGGGGCGTTGCCCCATGCTGGTATCAATCGGGCCTTTGGCCCGTGGCCAACTCGATCCCTTTGGGGACCCCATTTCAAGTCCCTTCACTTTGCCGACGATCCGGCGGGCTGGCCGCGCAACATTTCGTAAAGGCCGGCATGATTTAGCAGGATGTCTTTCATGCCGTTCTGCACTGTGGGTGAATTTAACGCCTGCGTACTCATCAAATTGTGCGCATCCAGGGCGCCCATGATGGCGCTCAACAACTCGGCTTTCAGGTCGGGCGAGTTGGCGAATTGCTCCTTGGTGTTGTTGGTTGCCTGTTGCCGCAAGGTTTCGGATTCCAAAAGTTTGCCCTTAATCACGTTGTTCACATAGACCAGTTTGTCCTGGTCGGTGAGTTCGCCTTGGAAAAGTTCATTCACCTTTTGGATGATTTCCTCCATGCGTGCTTTCGCCTTGTCATGCAACTCGCCGCTGCCGGCCTCGGTGATAGGTTCGAGCTTGGGCGTCTTGCCGGCATACAACGGCATGGGCCGCCGGCCAATGTTTTTCAGATGGTGATGGGTGAGGACAACTTTCGAGAGGTCAATACCTTCGCGTTCGCGGCCAAATTCCAACAACGGCAGCAAGCGTTTGTAAAAGATGGCGCGTTTCTCCAATGCGGTGTTGCCGTAGTCGAAAATCTGTGACAGAAACGTGTAGAGGCGGATGAAGGCGCCCAAGTCGCTCTTGAAAAGGA
>Ga0316217_10001903_pt1 | contig 26193 bp, 12 predicted proteins | sample 1anoAmetaG_FD_203633 | JGI IMG/M metagenome (GOLD analysis project Ga0316217, IMG submission 203633) | Freshwater microbial communities from Trout Bog Lake, Wisconsin, USA - 1anoA | ecosystem: Environmental > Aquatic > Freshwater > Lake > Hypolimnion/Profundal zone | place: USA: Wisconsin...
CCGGCGTCCCGAAGGAAAAGATTGTGGTTCTGAAGCCAGCGACAGCTGCCGACACTTGGCTGGCGGCCACTTACATCAGTCCCGCAGACCTCGGCAACGCCTTGGTGGCAGCTTACAACTACAATCAGTACAAAACTGGTGTTGCTTTCTGGCAGTTCTCCTCAGACCCCAGCGGAAGCATCCTCCTCCAAACTTTGGGCGGATTGTTATCCCTATTACAGCCTCCAAGTAACAATACTCAACCTATTGTGTATTCCTCAAAGGTTGCGATAGCTAGCTCCATTGTGAAGTTCGGGCGAGTACAGCTAATTAAGAATTCAGATGACCTAAGCAATATTCTTTCCTTGCTAGCTGGTGCTAAATACAACATAGTCTCGTTTGCTACATGGACATTTAGTTATGGACCACAAAAAGCAGCGCAGGCAATTACTCAACTTTGCAATAATCCCGATCTCGGCATTGATTGTAAAGGCGTTTCAAACACACAAAAACTTAACGAAATAGTCTCAAATAACAGCGATGTTAAATTCTGCCTACAAGTATTTGGATCTGAGTAAAACCCAACTAGTAATAACGTAGATCCTACCTAAGCTGCTGGAAATCTGAGCCTGTTCTTGAATAAATATAACTTGAAGTGTGTAGAAATAGACTACCAAGATAGTTAGGCCTTGAAGAAAGGACTGGGTGTAGCTTGGCTAGTCAGGTTTATAACTTAATTGAAAAAGACTCCTTATGGTGTAAATATCTACCTGACAGGCGATGCTTAATACTACTCTGATAAATCGCAACTCTCTTCCTACCTCAGCGTCTCCAACAAAGTTGATCCCTTAATTGACCTCTACAACATCAAGTACAACATTAAAGCAGGAAACTCCGGCTACAATAATTTGTTCTTATCTGACGATGGATCGTTTAAAGGCACAACAGTCTATGAGCTAATTAAAGGTAATAACAAATTAAAAATTAAAATCCCTTCCAGCAAGCTAGTTATCGGCCTTGAGGCACTGAAGGACAAGAGTGATGATGCCAAGCTACAAGCTGCGATTGCCACTTTCAAAAAGTATAGCGGCTGGAAAACAGGAGTGATGGTGGAAGACATCAGCTAAGACCTCGATGGATACTTCATCTCAACACTAACTAAACCTCTTTCAACGTGAGTTGATTGATTACTTCTTTTTATTTCAATACATCTTCCTATCATGCTTTTGTTAGCTTATTACTCAAATCAGACACCTCTTGAGATTCAAATATGTTTTATTCCAAGATGATAAGTCGGAGTAATCCATAGCTGCTACTAGTTTGTATTTCGTAAGCAGATATTTATTTTATAAGAAACTGCCTTTTATTGTAACTACTATGCTTTTTATGTTTTTTTTCTCCTCCGATGTGAGTCCAAACTCTTAAATAAATCACTCTTCTATTTTTTACTAACTTTATTCGTACTTTATTTTGACTGAGCTGGAGTTTTGGTCAGGACTGCGCCAACTCCTCTTCATGAGTACTGGCACGGAGGGTCCTAAATGGCTGTTCCCTGAAAGTACTCTCCTATTGTTAATCATGGTCTTCTTTAGACGCTCATACTGCTACATGCTACGACGCATCGCCTTGTGATCCAGCTATGATTCTCTCTGCAAAAGTCTCTCGGCCATTTGCTGGTTCATCTAGGTTATCATCTTTTGCCGCCTAACTCAACATCAATTTACTTCTTGCGTGCTGGGTTCTGAAAGGCTGATATTTTGGGGGTGGGCTGGTTGGGAGCATATATCGATTTTTTCCTTTTGGATATGTCCAGCAGCTTTTGCAGCAGTTTCTAATTCTGGTTATTAATGTGTTCTTCGTGCTCTTGGGCATGGAAGGCCATAGAGTAATTCCGAAGTTTTTGAATAGACGAGTGCTGATCAATAGTTGCCAGCTTGGGCCGCTAGCTATCAATGGTGACTAGTTTGTGCTTGTGACGCAGATATCTTTGCTGGCTAAAGTACTCGTTGATGGGTTTAGTGGGCGAACTCATTTTGAGACTATTTTATTAAATGTATAACTATTGAAAGAGATCAGCAAATATGTATAACTATTGAAGAGTGTAAGAAATCTACGGTGGTAAAATTAGCTAAAGTTACTTGCCTCAAAGGGTCATGGATAAAATTTTATTTGATTGATTTATATTAAATCTATAGCTTTAACGATGGGAATTACACAGAATAGCCCCAAACCTCCCGTTTCTCAAGAAGAAGCACCCAAAATCAATCATGAAAAGTTCGTCAATCGACAAATACTCAAAAACTCACCAGAGGAAACGCTATTACTCATTAAATTGTCTATCCCTCATCAAAAAGAATACAACACTTGGGCTTAACAGCTGCTCAAAACTGATTCCCATGAGTCTCTCCTTCTGCCCAAGTCTCACCAGTTCAAAAAGGAAGGCTTTTGTGGGCTCTCCGGCGTTGTCGAGGTACCTCTTTATTCAGGTAGATCATCTTCTAAAATTACCCCTTTTTGCTAAGCGAGGAAATAAACAACCGCTTCTGCATGGGCGCCAAATATTTCGAAGAAAGATAGCTGTGGTACTTGGTACTATCTCTGCTATCTGCTGCTGAGTTGTTCCACACTAAGAACAAAAAAGTGGGTGATATCCGGCCGGAAAATGTGTTTATCAGCGAAGACGGCTCAGTAAAAGTGGCCTGCATGCTTTCTTGGCCTTTGGAGAGGACGAATTACTAAAAAAGTTTTTAAAAAGAAATCACCTACATAGGTAAACAATATCTAACAAAGCTCCTGAAGAAACAGACGATTTACGTTTCGGAAAACTGGACCCTTCTGCCAATTTAAAATTGGCTTAGGCTTTTTCTATTGGGCTAACTCTGCTAGATGCGGCAACTCTTTCAGATTCCAGAGACATATACAAAAGCCAAAACAGCATCGACTACGAAACATTATAGTTAAGGTTGAATGACTTGCGGCGAAATGAAGACTACACCCAGTTGCTGAGGTCACTTATTCTCAACATGTGTGAGGTCAAACCTGAAAACAGAGCAACCTGTTAGCAGCTCTATTAATGGATATCTCCATATGAATAGTAAATCAACAGCTTCGAACCCTTTGAACCCACGGAGTTACCCGAAAAAATAAGAGCAGTACTCATGGTTTAAAGTCAAATAAAAACGTCTCAAACGCCTATCAGCAACTCACAGTACAATCAGACATATGTTTCCAACACCTATGTACAACCTCATCAAAATACGACCAACCTGACTTTCAACCAACATAAGCAACCATTACCGCCACAAATTCCTGTTTCATTCTAGCAGCAATCTCCCTTCGTAGCTCCTACAACATACTTGCCTACTTATGAGTTTGCGAGTGCCCCAGTTCGTAAAACCTATCAGTTGCCCGCTAATAATGCCGTATAAACAAGCGTAGGAAGTAACTACAGTGAATCAGGGTATGTAGGCTTCAGTGGGAAATTTTCGTTGTAGAAGATAGATGAGCAGCTGGAGCAGTCCAGAAAAATGTTTCCTTCTTGATACATATATTTTACGCTTTGAAGCCAACCTTACCTTGATATGTAAGTTTATAAATATTAAATGATCGAGACAGAAGATAATAGTCTGAATAGCATCAACTAGACATACAAAATATGGAAGAAGCACGCCCCCTTCCTGTACAACCAGCTCCAAACATACCCTCTCTCCACCTGCTCCCAAACACTCGAATTCTTCTCTGACTTCTACCTTCAGAATGATTGGAAAATAACAAATCTCCTTATAGGCACTAATTCTCTCACTTAAAACTCCGTCAAAATACTTAACATCGCCTTGCCTACGAACCATGCCATTACCGACTACTCTACTTACAGATAGCAGCCTCCCAATACAGACGCTCTGAACCCCTCTATAGCCACCATGGGAACACAGAAAGTCAATATCAGTATCAACATTCCCCAGGCTAGCGAAATCATGAAAGCCAGGATCAACACGCAAAACTAAAGTATAATAGCCGTGAAGACTGGAGGAGCTAACCCTTAACTCTTGATCTATGATTTAAAAAACAAGCAGTAAGACCTAGAGAATAATGCCATCAAGTTGGCAGGACATGAATAGTAAGGCTTTGGTCTTTCTTGGCACCCACTATTCACCACTAAATTGCTCTCGGCATCTTATGATAAGATGATTCTCAGCTATGATATTTAACAATCAATGCGGCCTCAACGTGCTTGGGCAGCCAGTGATTGCGTCTAGGACGTAAAATGGTCAAAGCTGAATCCGCATCTTTTGGCAACTGCACAGAAAGACGAGAAGATTTGTTTGTAAAAATCTACTAACAAAGGTGGGACGAACGCGTAGACGAAGTCAAGCCAATCATCTCAAGGAAGGCCCACTCAGGATAAGTTTATACTATCGACTTCAATAGTTTCAATGAGCATTTGCTACTGTCCGGAGGGTAAGATAGTGATGTTTGTTTCTGGGACTTGCGTAACCTGAGCAAAAAAGTACATATACGATTATTTAGCTCCACTCTTTTGTTGGTCATAACGATGCTGTTAATGTGGTTGCCTGGAATCCCTCAAAACCTTTGTAATTCGCCTCAGGTTCCAACGACAGACGTGTGGTGCTATGGGACATTCAGAAGCTCTCATATAATAATTAAGAAAGGAGTGGTAACGAGATTATAGTAACTATGAATTTATACAGTTCATCCACGGAGGGCACAGGTCGAGGGTGACGGATGTGAATTGGGGGAAGTAGTCTTACTTGTTGGGATCTTCTGAATAGAATAATACTGTGCAGGTTTGGAGGATGAATGAAAAAATTGAATAAGAATGATTGTCGATAGTATTTGCTTACAACTCTGCTCAGTTTTACCAGTCAGCAGCTTATTAGCTTCAAAACTAGTTCTATCACTTTTGATTTTTAGCTTAAAACAACTTTATTGCAAAGATCTAGAAGAATCAAATACTCTATCTCTATTTTAATCAACAACAGTCGTTGCGTTTCTACATACAATCTGTATTGGTAACCTTCGCTTTCTAATCAGTTTTATATAAAAGATGCTGTATAAATTTTAATTTCTGAAAAAAGCATGGGAGTAGCAAATAATAAATAAATTGTCTGAATTTTTAGCCGTTTCAGAAATATGCTATTTGGGCCAAAAAAGCTCACTCCCTGAATGTATAGTAGCAAGGGCTCCTAATAAAATTGAGCTCAGAGCTGGATTTTTGCTGTCAAAAGTTATACAGAATTCCCAATTATTTTCAAGTAATAAAAGAGTAATAATGATTATGAGCAATTAATAATCTCTCATGGCTGGTACTAGGAAGTGAAAATCATAAATATTCGGCAAGTCCTGAGCCAATATTTTTTGGTGGGTTATTGAGGGGAAAGGGTGGTGCGTATATGTGGGTGTGTGGTTACCAGTCCTACCATTTGATATTTTATTAATTTTACATGTTTTAGTACAATGAAAAAGTTCTGAACCAGGCGCGCAAGACAAGAGGATACCTTTAAAAATGTTCCTCAGGCTTAATTTCCTTTTGGCAAAAAAGATACTTCATCATCATTGACTACGACCTCTGCTACTTTGCTGACGAAACACTCCAGGAACGCAAAAAAACTCTCTCCATCAAAGAAATAAACTATATCAAAGTCATAGATAGACAGGAATTCCATCTGGTCACCAAAAAACGCATCTATGAGCTCAAGGCTGAGGATTAATAAACCAGAGATTTATGGGTGGCGAGTCTAAACATCCTCATAAATTATAAATAGTGGTCCAAAACTGACACCAAAAATACCAAATCATCGGAGAAAAGGATTGTTTCGCGCCCCATGTCCCGAGCTAAAAATAGTTAGGCAAGCAGTCCCTCCTCCCCTTCCTTATCAAAAGTATCCTCCATGACGTCATCTAGACTCAAACTTGAGCCATAGATAACAGCCGATATTTTGTTTGCCAGGATAGGATTGAATAAGCTCAGTGAGATTTGGATGCAGGAAGATATTCGAAATAAAATAATACTCTTAAAACAGATAAAAAGCTACTACTTTATTATCTCGTGCAAGACTTTGTTGAGGTCCCACTAAGATTAAGACTTCCTGAAGTAAGATCTCATTTCTCCCTTATAACTCAATACTCTTTACTTCTACGACTTCGGACAAAATGAACTCTTAAAAGTATGCAGATGCAATTAGATCTAGAGAGTAGAGGAGCAGGGAAAAATACTGATATTGCAACTGCCAAATAAGAAAGTTTAGATGACTCTGGACTTCAAAAAAACCGAAGTTATTGATGTGCTTTAGCTAGTCAGCAAGATAAAGCATTCGATACAAGTTGCTAAAGAGTACTACAACCTTTCTAACATCAAAATTAAAAGGAACATTGATAAAATGCTCTTCAGACTTGACAATAAATAGATGACTTTATCGTAGGCAGTGAAAAGATAAATATAGAAAACTTGTATGGAAGCGAAGTAAGGCAGTTCCAAGTATGATTTCAGAAAGAACATCTAAAACATGAAGAAAACTTTGAAGTAAATCATGAACTGCATGGACGCAATAGGCAAAACTCGGCTCTAGCTTAAAGAAAAGTTTTTGAAAGAGTTTAACGAGCAGTCTTCTCATTATATTCAAAGGATTTGGAATAGTTCTCAGAAGACTCATTCCAAAAATGAACAAAAGAAGATACTCACAGCCGTATACGATCTGTGGAAAATTTCCAAAGAGGCAACCAAACAAAGCAAGTTGTATGACTTCGTAATCACACTGCAGTGCACACTTATTCAAAAATACAAAGAATAAATAATAAGTAAAATAAACTGCTGTTTCAGTCTAAGCTAGCTCGAGATTGCAGATGAAGTAAACATTGAGATTAAAGGGGAAAATGAGATAATTGAAAAAATTGGGACAGTCTTTTACTCCAACAAAATCTTCAAGCAATTTCACATAGATATTAGGATGGTTCTGCATGAGTTCCCTGAAATGCTGATAGACGAAAAAGTACTTCAAGAGTACGTTTTCTTCATAAGAGGTGTATTCCAGTATCTTTCTTAGCTCACATTTAAGTGCATCGACAAATGGAAAGACATCACATTAATTCTGGGCACTTGCAACGAAATTTAATTCATCAAAAATACTCTGTTCGAATAAATGCAGTCAAAGTTTACCAAATGGTATCCGAACTTTTCCAAATCCATAAAACAAAATTTGATCAAATAAATTGAAAACTAGATTAGCAACACAGAGATTTTGCTAGTGAAGAAACTTTTCGTATCAACTTTCAGCACAATCGATCGAGCTTTGCTTACTAAAGAGTTTCATCAGCTGAGTACAAATAATATTTGCCATGAAATTGTGTAAAAGCTGAAAGCCTTCACAAAGATAAACAAATATGTGAAAAGAAACATCTTTGAGGCTAGCTTTTAAGAAATATGCTACTTCTACTACTCAAACCTTATCAAATTCAACAGAAGCCACGCAGAGAAGCACTATGGAGCTGATTTCTACGTGAAAAAAATCACTGAGGATATCAAAGCCATTGGAGAACATTTCTAAAAGTTTATACACCATTAGAAGATCTATGCGCATCTGAAAGACCTCAACTTGCTCAAATAGTTCATCCAGACTGATCTGTCACAGATAAAAAAGGTATGCTAGACTCTCAAGAAATAGTTTGGAAACTCTTTTACAGAAACTGCTCTTGTTAATTTGCTGAGTTTGAGAGATATGAGTGAAGAACTGAGGTAGAATTTAGCTTTAGAGTACTTTTAGATAGTCAAGAATTCAGCTGACACTCCTGAATAAATATCAATAGTCTCAAGTAATAGAGAATCTTTCCTCTAAAACTGGAATAATGCGAGGTCAAGGAAAAGCACCCTTACCTTGTCGTTGAATGAGTTTTATGAAAACCAGCATACAATCTATAACAACAAGTATAGTTGTTCCGTGTGGAAGCAAGGCTACCTCCTTAAAAAGAAAATACAAAAAAATATCAATTCTTCCTAGACTAGAGCCTTTTTTAAGATTAGCCACTCAAAAATATAGTAATATTAGTCTTAGTAGCTTCAATAAATTTGTGGCACTTACTAGCTGTAGTTGGTTAGAAACTGCTATATCCATCCCGATAAAAACTACATCTTTTTCTTGGACATGAAATAATTCAAACTACAATTCAAGGCTTAAACTTCAGACTAAGCCAAATAATGGGTCAGAAACATTTATGAGGAGATTAGTGCTTTAAGTGCTCTCAAGGATCTTCCTTAGAAGGAAAGAACCAGCTCTAATAATATTTTGTAAGCTCAAAAAGAAGCTAAAGACCCAAGTACGATGGACTCTTACTCCAAATTCATAAAGGAAAAAAGCTTAGAGAGCTGCAGCAGTTCTCCAAAAACAGCCAAAAAGAAAGTTGAGTCTTTAAAAAGAAAAAATTAGTAAGAGCGCAAAGTAACATCTATGAAAGAGATAGTTGATGGAAAGTCAGGCATTGATGATAACTGCCTAAAATGTTCAAAGGGGCTATTGTTTTGATTTCTTATTCTTTTATTCCTAAATGAATGCCAATGAATAAGTTTGAAAAGTGCTTTTCGTTGCCAATTAATTTGTTTAAAGCATAAAATAGTTTTAATCTGCAGTCACAGCTCCATAATTGATAATATAATATTTAATGGAGATAAACAACCAGGCCAGCTTGACGCTTGATAACTTCAACATGCTGTCGGTGATAGGCAAGGGTTCCTATGCGAAGGTAGTGCTCGTCAAGAAGAAAGGTGATGAAACAGATCGCGTCTATGCTATGAAGATACTAAAGAAGAAATATATCTAAAAACGCAAGCAGGAAAGTCATGTCATGACTGAACGCAACATCCTAGTCGGCATGGACCACCCTTTTATAGTCAAACTGCACCATTCCTTCCAAAACGAAAAAAAATTATTTTTTGCACTAGAATACTGCCCCGGAGGTGAACTCTTTGGCCTCCTCTCCAAAAAGCAAAGGCTCTCGGAGGAGCAGTAACTTTTGTTAAACGTAGAGCTAAGTTTTATTCCGCGCAAATCATCCTAGCCATTTAATACCTTCACAATAAGGACATTATATATCGAGAGTATGACTCACAATATTTAGTTTAAAACCTGAAAATATTCTTATCGACTAGGTGGGCTATTTGAGGCTCACTGACTTTGGGCTTTCCAAGATGGATATCTCCGATAATAATGCCTACTCTGTTTGCGGAACACCTTAATATCTCGCACCTTAAATACTCTATAAGCAAGGTCACGGCAAGCCAGTCGACTGGTGGTGTTTAGGCTCTCTTATCTATGAAATGGTCGTTGGCCTTCCTCCTTTCTATTCAAAAAATCGACCTTAGCTTTTTGATAAAATTAAATTCAGCAATCCTAACATTCCTCCTTATGTCAGCCATAAGTTAAGACATTTGCTTGAAAATCTCTTCCAGAAAAAACCTGAGAATAGATTAGGGAGTAAAATCGGAGCGGCATAAATAAAAGCACACCCGTGGTATGAAGGTACAAATTGGTTTGCTATGCTGTAAAAGAAAATAAAAGCTCCTTTCATTCCTTTGGTAAAATCTTACTCTGACGTATCCAACTTTGATCCCTAATTTACACAATGTGAGGTTGAATCTTTCAATTAAGCCTCTTTCAAGTCATAAGACGGAAAGGCCTATCTCGGTATTTGTTAAGTAATTTAGGTTTTTCGTTCGATAAGAGCAAGGAGTAAAAGATGTGTTTAGAGGAGTAAGAGGGAGGATAGCTTTAGCTTGAGATCAAGGAAGAAAAAATGATTGATTAAGGTTCATGATTTACTAATTTATAGACCTAAATACAATTTTAACTTCCTTTAATACAATTTGCTCTATTTAAAGGAAAATGAAACAAATAGGTTGCTAAATTATTGATTTGGCTATGTACTATAAGAATCATCATTTAGGGCTTATCGTCACAGATACTTTTTTTCCCAAAGCTTTACTAGTTAAGTGAATCTCGTAAAAGTTGATTGTTTCATCTTTTAACAATTTAATTTCACAATTCACGCAGTTTTTGCTGAAACTCACTTAGATTCCAGTAGGATAATAATATGCCTCGCTTAAGAATAACTCAGTCTTTTTATCGAAACACTCACCATTGGCAACCCAAGTTAGAGAGTAGACTCCTTTTTTAAGAGTTTAAGCCAATGGAAGTCCGCAAATAGCGTAAGCATAAGGCCTAGCTAAGGCTCTAACTTTACGCTACTGTAAATTTCCGTATTAGTCATAAAATGACTAAGTTGTTCCAGGGCTTGCCATGGTTGTGATATCGTTGAAGTACTTGAATTGCCAATAAGTCCAGCTCCTAAAATGAAGCTGCATTTGGTCTGTTATCGTAGTAATTTCTTCTGCACTTTTTATAGTTCCTGAAAGAGCTCCGTACTAGGTCAAAAAGCCACCAGACTTTAAGCTGACTATATTTTGTTATTTGGAAGCCACTTGTAAAGCGTCAAAAGCTTGACAAAAACGTGTAGAGACAGGCTCACCTAGCTTTGTAACATATGGACAATAAATATGGTAACTAAAGACTTGTAGCTAAAGATCTGAGTCATCTGGTGTTTACAGAAAACCTCCAGCAAAAACATCGAAGATACTTGGCTAGAAGAAGATTGGGGTTTTTTTATCATGCTTTCTGATCGCCTTTAGGATTCTGCGATAGGCCGGTAGCAAGTATTTGTTGTTACTTTGTCCAGGCAGCAGCATATCAGCTGGACTTTTATAGACATTAGCTCCAACTGGTTCATTCAAAAATTAGTATCCCAACAAATTAGGCTCGGTTGAGAGATAAGCTGCCAATATTTACCAAAACTTCACAAGATGATCAAGCAAACCTCTCTTATTTTGAAATAAGTCCTCCTGAAGTTTCATCACATCATAGGTCAAGTAGAATTGGGCAAATGCTACCTTTAAGCAATCTTCTCTGTAAGGAAATCCTTGGTCGTCGTATCTGATTTTCGCTTTTAAAGGTGCCGGAAAAGTTTCACGCTTTGCTACCCAAGTTGGCAGTCCTTATCCACAAAATTGGCGAATAAATAAGTCCTGATGAGCATCAAGAACGACCATGATTCCGAATTTGTTGCACTTTTGAATTATTTCTCTCAAAGTTTCGACATAGGTGTAGTTATAGACGCCTTTTTGAGGCTCTACTCCTTCCCAAGCAGCATGTAATCGGATTACATTCATCCCCCAGTTTTTAAGGTTGAAAAGATCATGGTCCGTGAGACTGTAGTTCGTGGAGAACTCAACCAGGTTGGGATGGAAAGGATATGTTTTGTAGACTGCGTTGATACCATGATAAATTCTATATCTTCCAAATTGATCTACAAAGAGAGAAGTATTGGTGTCTACCTTGACTGAATTAGCAACGCATAGGAAAGATAGGATTGTGAGCAACAGAATCTTCATGTGTAAATATAAACAAAGTAAAATATTCTACCAATTAGCACCAAGAAGATAAATGAAGTTTAGGTTTTTACTTAAATGATGGATTTAAGAATACTTTTATTCGTGCTTTGAACTAGCTTTTCGACATTAATGAAAGAAATGACAAAAGTGAGCTTTCACACTTCTTTCTGAGTTGTAAATTTTCTAAGATGCTAGCCATTCCTCCTAAATATTTTATTCAGCACCTCATTGAATAAGTCATCATTTCTAGCAAATTATGATGAATAGATAAATTTAATTTAGTTGAGTTCAAATATTCTTTATTTGATTAATTTAGGCGCTTACTAAGTAATTTTTGCGTATAATCACAGAATATAGTTCAAAGAAATGATAAAGCTTACTCCCAACGCAGTCGGCTCAATGCAGGATAATTCTGCAGGTCATGCGCAGCACTATGTAGTTTTAGTTTCCAACCTGAAAGTAATGTAAGACTGCATGCGCATGGACGTTTCTGATGGCACTTAAAAAACCAAAGCCATTTTGTTTATAAGCGACATTAACATGGACGTGAGAAAGGTAGGGAAACCTCACCCCGAGGATGGCATGTACATCATCTAAATCAACTAATACACGACCTACACTCAAAAGGATAAGATTTACATATAAATATTAAGATTTACACCTGTTTAGCCGCCTAAAAGCCGCAGTGACCTATCCGCTCATACAGTTTCTGTGAAAAAATAGGTTAAGCTGGAATAGCGTGAGCCCAAGACAGAGAAAAAGAGTGAACCAAAGTCAGCACAAATCCAAAGAATCAAAATTTAAGAAAAAACTCAAAGATAAGAGTCAAGCTATAAGTCACTTTAGAAATAATAGAATGGTCCTGCAGATGATGATGATCTAAAAAGGTTTTAGAAAATAGCTGATCTTTATCCTGACTTACCAGGATGGGAAATCATCGTTCGTGTTATAGATAAGTCTTATAGAGAGTTCAATAATAAATCAGGAAAGTTCACTAAAATCTTTTCAATGACGCTGATTGACCGGGCTGGAATAAGTATTGAAGCAGCCATGTTTGGAGATAATGCCAAATAGTATCACGATTTGATAAAAACAAATGGAGTTTATCGGATGTCAAAGGGCCAAATCAGAGAAGACAACTATAATCAGAAGAAGAAGGAAGAGAAGTTTTCAAGATATACTATCAACTTTACAAAGAATAGCGTTTTCATTCCAGTCATGGATATACCTTACATTCCTAGGGCTACAACCTCGTATGTTTAATTGCCTGAGTTGATTAGAGAGAATAATTTTGAAAACAAATTTGATGTAGTCGGAATACTTTTGAGCATTGGCGATGAAAGGATCATTGAAAAAGATGGGAAGAGCCTCTTCAAAAGAAGTTTATTTGTTGGCGACCCTGAGAATAGAAGATCAATCGAGGTAGTTGTGTGGAATAAGGATTTAGTTATTGATCCAAGATGGGTCGATCGAACAATCGTGCTTAAAAGCTTCAAGCTGCACACATTTAGGGATATGCTCACAATCAACTCCTTTTTCAAATCTTAAATTAGACTGGAGCCCAATCATAGATATTCGAAGTTCTAAGGAAAGTATCAAGAAAGAGATTATGAGCCCGTATCCTAACTAAAGGAGAACAACGACAAAAACAACTAGCCTAAGTAAAAAGGGCCTAAATCCATCAGAGACCTATAAAATTAGCTAAACACGCTTAACTCAAACTAAACCATATACTCAGACCTTTAAGTATATATTACGCACATGAGCTTTAAAGGAAAATGGTTTTATGAAGCTTGCAATAACTCCAAGTGTAAAAAAAGTACGGAATCCCAAACGAAATGCTTGAATTGCGGCCATTACAATGATGCTACTCACAAAAGGTTTATTTTGCCTATCTAAATTTCAGATTTCACTGGCTCTCTTTGGACTACAGCTTTTGACGAGTTAGCTCAAGAACTCTTTAAAGGAATACCTATCGACCAACTAACGAGACTAACAGAAAATTAGTTGAGAGAATAAGCTTAAAAACGTCTTTATCAGCAATATAAAATCAAATTGTCAACAAAGAAATAATCCTAGGGAAACGCGAAGCACAATATCGTTGGAAAAGTATTTGAATCAAGTGCTGAAAAGACTGTTGTTTCTAACGTCCAAAAGATAAAGAAAATTCTTGATTATTGATGATCATGATTTGTCTCATTTATAAATGAAAGTTATTTTCACTAACCCATCACCTAATTAGCCTCCACCTCCGATAAGGAGAACAGAAAAAACTTCGACCACCTAGCTGAAGCAGGCTTTATAAAAGATCAAGCAAACCCAGCTGGAAGTACTGAAAGTACTACGCACGTAGTCGGAAACATCAAACTTGACTCAAACTTAAATGAAGGCTATCACTCAAAACATATAGGTAGAATCTTTATTACGTAGAGCATTACAAATGTTAATCTTCTCAAAATAGCTGAAATAAGTAACATGAGGAAAGATATGGAAAGAGAAAAAGAAAAATTTGCTTAGAGACTCGCCGCAGTCAATAAAAAAAACCAATTTCTCTAACAGTAGTTAGCTAGAAGGAGAGAGGCTGAGATGCTTTGGGGAAATGAAAGAACTTCACTTCTTGAAAAACTACATTTTTTAAGCCAATAAAAAACTCAATACAATAACAGTATCAAAAACTAAGAGCAGATGAAAGGAATGATGACTAATTTTAAGGAGTAGCTAAATGCTAAATTAAAAGAAAAACTTGTATTATAGACTGAATCTCAAGCTCTACATCAGAAAATAATATAGCTAAGCCAATAGAAGTAAAGATACAAAATGAGATGTGATTAGTTGAACAAGTAAATTTTGTAAAAATAAAAAAAGTTGGCAATCTAGATCAAAAAGAACTAAGAAAAGTAGCGAACCAGCATACCCTATGATGAGATTATCTTCGAAATCAAGAAAATATCTACACATCATCATCAAATCTACAATAGTCTTAAATCCAAAACCAAAATTACAATCCAAGAACTTGATCTGGAAGAATAGATTCAGCAATCTTTCTCCAAAATACTTAGGGTTATTGATACCGCGCAAAAAGCTTACCTCTCAAGCAAAAAGAATGAAGATAAATCTTCAAAGCAAAGTTATTCTTATGGTGATGAAGTGAAGAGGCTTTAGAAAGAAATGGTAGAGTCTTAAGTGTTAAAGAATAGCATAGCGTCACTTAAAAATGAGAATTGGCAGCTTAGGTAAAACAAAACAGAATTACAAAACAGCATCAAAAACTTGTAAACCAAGTTGAAGCAATATGAAGAAGAACTTCATAAAAACAGATAACAAACAGGAATATTCGAACTTAAGGAATATAACTAATTAGTTGAAGAATTAAAAAGAGAAATGTCTAAGATAAGGTAAGAGAAGCAAGCACTATCAGCTCTAGTCAAGAGGATTGGGCAGAATTCAATAAAGGACTCCAGTCCTCTAGAGGGTGGAATGAAGCTATTACGAGTTCAGCTTGATTAAATAATAGCCTTGAATGCTGATCTTAGAGCTGAAAATGATAACCTCAGAGCCAACATTGATGCCTTAAAGCTGCAAGTTGAAACTTTCAAGTTTTAAGAGAGAAAATACGAAGATAAGCTGCTTCAAAAGCAGGCCTTACTCTAAAAAGAGATTAAATAAAAATAATTCTTGATAAGCGAGCTCAAGAAACACTAAAAAGTAAGCTTAGATAAAGAAATCTCAGTGGCTAAACAGGAAGGCAAGATATCAGAACTTACAGCCACATTACAGGCTAACTTCAATAAATACTAGCAGGAGCTTAAATTTAAGATGGAGGAGAGTAATGCCCTAAGGCAAGAGATCGAACGCCATATGAAATAGAATAGAGAATTAAGGGAAATCGCCTATGATCATCAGCTACTAACCAAATAAAATGATATGCTTAAAAAGAGCATAATGCACATTAATCCGACCATCATCCATCTCTGGCAAATAAAGGAAGCTGAGTACGCAAATATAGATAATATCATCTCCTCAGCCAAAAATGCTTGATCTCATACCAATAATCCAAATCGTAACTCTTATAAATTTGATTTACAGCTAGTTACATTATCAACTGTAGAGCGCCCTCAATATTTCCAAAGGGTAATAAAGGCATCACTTCCTCCCATACCTATCTCCACATCTGATAAAAACTGCATCGAGTTTATTGAATGAGAGTACACACTGTTATTCTCCAATCGCATAACTGGTTCTTTGTAGTTCCGAATATCAACCACTTTCACTATATTCTTATCATTTAGGATGATTGTATTCTAATCATACCGCAAAATTGAATTTATACTGAATTGAATGGGAAATTTAACAAAGGGAACTTTTGTCTTACGATAATCCCAAACTCTGAGTTCCTTGAGCTAGCCTCCAGAGGCAAAGAACTATGGTCTAATTTAGGCTAAAGCATTAACTTACTTTTCATGTGAAAAAGTTTAATCAAAGCTTGCATTCATTACATCCCACAATCGGATTATGCCGTCAGCCCCTGCCGATACCACATTTGGCCCGAATTTGCACATACAATGCACCTTACCCGAACTTCCCTTCAACTACAATCTTTGGGAAGCAAAATTCTTTTCCGTTGGGTCGTGATTAATCCCCCACAACCGTATAGACCAATCATAGGAAGCCGTTAAGAAATGATGCTCGTCAAGCTGTAAGATATCTTTGACCGTACTGTCATGTGCATCCATTTCTCTAACTGTCTATTTTTCTACATTTATCAACCCAATCTGTCCGTTGCTTTTGCCGTAGATTAAGATCTCAGCCTCTTATTGACCATGCTATCTAAAGGTAGACAGTCCATAGGAAGGAAAGTCGAGGGGATAAGATTTTTAGGGCTGCATTGATACCCGGGTCCAAATATTTAGACTCCTGCCTCCTGAAGTTGCAAAGATATTATTATTGTACCTGATTAGCTTATCGATATTCTGGAAAGGTTCGTAGATGATTTTGGGATAGAGCATAAGCGCCTTGGTCTAAGAAGTGATAGTATCGAGAACAGTCTTCTAATCATCCCTGCTTTGCTTTGAATGTTCCCTCTTAAAATCGTGGATTGACGGTTCTTTACTATATTTGTTGATCAACTAGTTGAAAGTTAAGCGAGGACATAGCTCATAGGCGTGAAATTGGTTTCTGATGATGTAAAACCACGCAAGGACAGACTAGTTTTATTTTTTGTGATGATTGATTTACTTCTTGAGCTTGTCTAGATTGCGGTTGAATCTAAAAAGTAGTTATTCTGAGTAGAGAAAGTTAACGGTTTGGTCGACATGATTATGCCCTGTCCAATCTCCTTCTTGAAAATAGCCCATCAGCTGGTTGTACTCCTGCTAAGAGTCTAGATGGCGCTGTGCTTCAAAGTTATACCTATCCCAGTATGTCATGATTTCTGCCTAGAACTTGCTGAGAGCTTTGTTGACGGTGGTAGATAGCCTTTCCATGAGCATTTCGAAGTTAGTGCGTTATTCCTGGATTTTATTGTTAAGATAAAGTCTTTCTTCGTCGAACTGTTTCGTCAATTTTTCCTTGTAGACCCCTAGTTTTAGACTCTTTATGTTAGTCTGAGTGTATTGCTTGAGATGCACGAGCTTCTGCTTCACTTCTTACTGCACTTTTTTGACGTTCTTTTATTTGCATCGCGTGTCAAGATAGAATTTATGGTCGTGTTTGGAAATGCAGAGTTCACAGCCGATGCGCTTGGTGCAAAACTAGCCAATACAGACGATTTCCTCTGGGAGGTTGTGCAGTGGACATTTGAGCAGCCCATTCATTGTAATCATATTAATAAACCATAATCATCTAGAGATAGGATTTTAAAGTGAAATAAAAGATTCCACTTGCAAATCTTTAAATATTGGTTATAGCCTTCCAATGAATTTAAATCCACGATAGCGAAGTTATTATAATTTTAAAGATGAAGCTACTCCAAAGGGAGACAGCACTTGCAAGCACTTCAAAATAAAGATTTTCTGCGTAAAAGTATATTCACACAGAAGGTTTACTCCATGCCAGTCCTTACTGGCCAAAATGTTGCCTTTGCTTTTATTAACTATGGGATTTATACTCTATAAGATTAGTTACACAAGTAGCTTAGGCGGCTTGTGCTTGCGCGATCTTACACATTAGGTGCTTTTTCCTCTCAATCGCCTCATGGAAAGGGACAAGCACTCGATTATCTTGCTTGTTGGGCAGTGGTTCATCGAAATCTCGCTAACTTCTATTTTCGTTTTCTGGTAAGTCTGAGTTGAGTCAGGACCGTTAAAGTCAAAAACATGAGACTGGGGATGACAGCTGGGCTTTTCTACGGCATCAGGAGCATCTGCTTAGTAAATAGGCATTAACCAAGCATATATTCTACTTACCCTTTCCGGATAACATAGTCTGGAGATAGCCCATTGTGCCTTCTTTCATGGTACCATACGATAGAACCAGAGATTTCTATTTTTCGGGACACACTGGAATCGCAGTGGTGGTCACTCTTGAAGTGTGGAAACTAGGCCTGCCGCGATGGGTCAAGGCCTTTTGCTGGGTGGTGCTGATTTGGCTGATAATTATGCTAGTAGCATCAAGAGTACACTATGCGATAGACATCGTAGGGGGCATATTTTTTGCATTCTTGAGTAACGATCTCACATCAAAATCGATAAAATGTTGGGATTATCTATGGTCATTGCCAGCACTATTGTTTGTAAAGATAAAGCGGATATGCTGCGTAAGTGAGCCCAGTGACAACAACAGCCTTCTAGACTAATAAATTCCAAGGAAATGATAGCTTAGAATGATTATTTACAAACACTAGAATACTGCCATCAAAGCTAATCTCCAGCCATCGTATAGCAACAAAGAAGGCACCAAATCAGCCTTATCTCTAAAAAACACACCAGTTCAATTATCTCATCCATTTGCATTCCTTATGGAACTCAACAGATTTACCTACCAATCTTTCCTCTTTTATTCGCCATAATCATCATCGGAAACGATCATAGTTTTATTTGTTTATTAGCCGCAGCTACAAATATCTTCCTTGCACCACTAGCCCCTGCAGACTCAGAGCCCTCTAAGCCTCCTCACGGTTGGGAAACAATACGACTCCCTCTCCACTTTTCCTTTCCCCCATATATCCTAGCTTGATACTGCCGCGTACGAAGTTGAACCTCTTGAATATCTACTCCACGTCCCAGTTGTTGAGCGAATAGGGTAGGCCTCGGATCTTGATGGCTGCCTCATTGAGGAGATGATGAACGGCGTCTTTCTCTCTGCTCCTAGAGCGAGAATAGCTAGGGGAGTCACTATCTGATGGGGATTGTGCCAGACGGGCGGGTCTGCGTGCATTTTCGCGCTGATGCTGTTCGCGGAATTTGTAAGACTAGTACTCCTCCTGGTGGATGGGGACGATTTCAACATAGCGTTTTCCAATGTACATGCGGTCCTTATTGAGGATCATTTAGTTAAATTGAGCTGGTATTTTAATAACCGCCTTCCCCGAAAACTTCCCATGTTAAAAAATCAGACTCAATCCATATGATTTGATATTGAATCGATCGGCCTCGATGAGCTTCTGCACGATTTAGTTCTTGGAGATCTGGAAAGGGAGTCCAATGCACCGGAAGTAACTGAACTCACCCCCCGACTCCTCCTTCGCCTGGTGCTCTTTCCTGAAGGCTACGTCGGTATCCTCCAACAGACCCTCCTCACGTAGCCTCCGCAGTACCCTGCTCAGCAACTGCCCGTTATCCTCCTGAGGCAAAGACATTGCTCTAAATTTAAAAGCAGCTACCTTGCCAGCTATTGGATGGAAAAGGGGTTGGTGGGATACTTTTGTTAAGAGACAGTCTTCCAGTCAAGAAAGTTAGTGAAGATGTAGGGCATGGAAAGGCGCCTGACAGCGAACTATTGGGGCAGTATTTTGGTGAAGAGTTCGGTTTGCTCGGAGACGAGCCTGACGTTGATGAAATTGAGAGCAAGATCGTTCACAGCTTTGACAATATATAGAATTGCCTATCTAAAGCGACTATCAATTGTCAAGTCGCTAAATGATTGCCTCTTATTCATACTCTAAACCTACCTGCGCACCAACCCCCCCACTTCCTACTCAGTAGAAACTTAGACTGAGAGCCGGTTCAATTGGCGACCATCGATAGGCTGTTCGAGTGCGTGCCACTTGCAAATCAAGAAATTATCCATCAAAATAATAAATTACAAAATAATAAGTACGCGCATAAATGGCCATTACCCACTCATCCTGCACTGCTACCATCTCCTAAAATATTACTCTGTCTTTTCTTGCTGAAAATGCAATAGGCTACATAGATAGGTCAGCAATCCAAAATCAGCTAGCCACAACAATTTTATTGACAGTTTGAGATGAAATGGCAGATGGCATTCAAATTGCAATCGACTGCACTATTGGCTCTAGTTTTGGCTGATCAATCTGTTATTCATCCACCGTCATCTCCTTCAGATCACCCCAGCATAATCTTATTATATTCTTAAGCATATTTTAGTCTGTATGTATCTGATCACTTTTTGTCGCCGGTTATTTCGCCCTCCTTGTACATACGTTAGATCTAACTCTTGTAGTATTTTTTGGCCTCATACCGAATCAGCTTAGCTGTGTTTGTCATAATCTGTCTCGATACAAAAGGCTCAAACTATAAGTAGATATTCTTGGCCACTTAAAAACCATTTAGCCCCTCCTTTCTTGCCATTACATTAAGTTCACTCAGCAGCAAGCTTCTAAATTTCTTGTCCTTAGCCAACTCTTAGAGATCTCCTTCGAAGTTATTTCTCTTCGCAAAAAGTGTAAGCTATTCTTTATTGGGAACTGCCACTAAAACTGCAAAGTTCTAAGTGGATTCGCCGTGTAAGAAGGCCTAGCTGAAGAACGAGCTTTTCAAATAAACGTGCTCTACCTTATCAGGAGCAATATACTCTCCTTGCTGCAGTTTAAAAATATTCTTCTTCCTGTCAATTATTTTGAAGGAGAGTGTCTCAGGGTTGAACTGCCCGATATCCCCAGTTCTGAGCCACCCGTCCTAAGTGATTGTTTCTTTCGTGGTTTCCTCCAGCCGATAATAGCCCAAGAACACTTGGCTGCCACGAATCCAAATTTCTCCTCTCGGAGTAGGCTTTCCCTGCTAGTTTAGGTCTTCTGCCGTGTAGTGCATTTCGGGCAGGCTGCAGAGCTTGATCTAAGTTGTGTCCTTCATAAAATCAGAATTACAGATAGGAAATGATACTATCCTTGCTTTTTCCCGAGAGAGAATACAACTGCTGCTCCGCCTTCAGTTTGCCCGTAGCCCTCGATCAAAGGGCTTGAAAATAAAATTTGCATGAATTCATGGACCTACTTATTTAAGGGGGCACTGCCTGAAGCCATTACTCTTATTCTGCCTCCGAAGCTTTCCTTCACCTTGCTAAAAATCAAGGAGTCATAGATTTTGCTGGAGCAGGTACCATACTACTGGACCCATCCGATTTTAGAGCTCACCCCTCTATTGATAAGCCATTTTTTCATGCCGCTTTCGGCTTCAAACTTTTGCTTTATGGCCTGCACCAAGCGAGTAAATAGTCTGGGAACAGATAAAAACAAAGTAGGCTTTATTACTTGAAAATCTTCCTTCAGCTTTAAGATATTCCCACTCGTACATCTATATCGTGTTTATTTTACACTAAAGTGGCTCCCAGTCCTAGCAGGCTCAGCGTTGCTGCTCGCTACATTACGTGGGGCAGTGGCAAGTACGAGGCATACACGTCATCTTCTTTTATCCCCAAATTCGGATGCAACACTAATGCCCTGGTAAAACCCAAAATGTTTTTATGACTGATCATGGCCCCTTTGGGAGGCCCAGTGGTACCGCTAGTGTAAGAAAATGTGAGACAGGTTTCTGGTGATAGCTTATAAGGTTGAAATTCGTTGCTTTTAATAGTTGCTCCTTCCTCAGCTAAATCCTTGAAGTATATCAGGTTAAACTTAAGTTTTTCCAACTCTTGCCTACTTTCCTAATCAATAGGGTCGAATGAGATTATATTTTTCAAAGAACCATGGTCCTTCAGCTTCAGCAGAACTTTAAGAGTGCTTGCCGCCACAAAGATAGAAGTCACCTCGGTTTGTTTAAGGCAATATGAGAGATTTTAGATGCCAAGTGTATCGTACAGGGGTACAGTAGTGATTCCTAGCATAATACATGCTATATCGGCCAGAATCCACTCGTATCGATTGGGAGCATAAATGGCGATGAGATTCATCTTATGGTATGGTTCCAAGTAGGCCAAATCCCTCTTAGCAATAGACTGCGCCAGTTACAAGGACCTATTTTGTAATTAGCCGTAAGTCAGATACTTGATGGATCTTTTCTCAAGTTCCACTCCTTCTGAGTTTTTCTACTTGTCTACTATCACGTAACCTGCTATAGCTTATCAAGTACCCAGTCCCGCCTTAGAAGGGCACAAGTCGAAAGACCTTTTTAGCAGCTCGTAGACTGAAGTCACGTTCGAAAAGGGAGAAAACTAGATCTTCTAACTGCCATATTTTTTGTAAATTGCGGAAAAACCAGGCTTTTTTGAATCCTTAATTTACTCAATCATGGGTGGTTCTTTTTGATCCTGCGATTGCCCCTGCCCCATTAAATCTATAAGTTATTTATTAAATTAAATTTGAGTCATTCTAGAAAACCATTCCCGCCTTGAAAACCTGTCCCTCATATTTTTTTCTCCTCTCTGATCTCATTTATTTCCGAACTACAACTCATCGTGCTAGCCCCTTTGTGATAGCTAATTAGATTCAAAAATATTTTGGGAAGGCTAAGCTGTGAGGATAGAATTCTACACGACCAGTAGTCTTCCATTAATTTTGAGTGGCAAAAACTGAGCTCGGTTTGGAGAGTACTGTTGATATTTTGGGGGCCGGACAGAAATGGTTAGAAAAGTTGTCAGATATAAGCTCTTGTTTTAAATAATCTTTGATAACTTAATAGCATTGTACAGTGCAATTGTAATTAAATCTAGCTACTCATTTTATCCACATGGACTACGACGCCAGAAAAGACTCTCTGCAATCCGAGCAGGAATCAGAAAAGGTTTAGATCTATCTCTCCGCTCAGAAACTCAACGCCAATGTTGTAATTGCCGAAGTTGCGCTCCAGGAAGCCAACAAACCCAGAAAAAACATATATGCCAGCAAGCCAACCCACGTCAACCACTCGAAAGCAGAGTTCGCTAGCTTAATCACCATCGAATACTTGTTTTAAGGTACCCTTTGCATCATTTAGTTCGCCAAAAGCTCTTCATCGATTTATATGATGTTTCCGGGTCGGCAAGAGAGCTTTTAGGAAGAGTTTAGGCTACTGTGGGGGAAATATTTAATGGTCGGAACAAAGGAATCATTAAACAAATTGATGGATAAGGGGCGAACCGGGGTGAACTATCGCTGAGGTGTGAGAAAGTTTAGAGAGGCTGCAATAAATACATCTAATTCGACCTTTCAACTCGCAATCTAGACGTAGGACACGCATTTTTGTGCTTTGGAGAAGGAGACGCGCAGTGGAAACTTTACAAACTTAAAAACAATTAAGACTACTTGCTCTATGAGAGCTAGATGAAGTCAGGAGCCAATAACAGATTCAACCACATGAGGATCAACTAAAAGAGACTCTGCAACAACAACCCAAGGCAGCCTATCATTCTCCGCTTCTTTGATGGTTACGGCAAGTAGCTTATCGGGGAAGCAAGGTTCGATCTTGCAACTCTAGCAGAAGGAAAACATCGCTACACTCTGACCAATAAGCACAGCGATAAAGGCATCATTGTGCTCTAAAATTTCACACAGTCGGTGAAGTACGACTTCATGGACTATCTGAGCGCAGGGTTGCAAATGGCGATGGTAGTTTGCATTGATTTCACTGCCAGCAACGGAATTCAAACTGCCAGCTCCTCACTCCACTACCACACTCCTACCAAAAAGAGTCAATATTAGTAAGCTCTACATGAAGTCTGCAACATTGTCCTGGACTACGATACAGACAAGCTCGTACCTACTTTCGGATTTGGAGCTAAAGTTAGCCTACCTAACTTTTCTTCATACGGCAAAGTCCACCACTGCTTCCCAATAAACGGGTCCGAGACCAATCCCAACGTTTTTCAGCTAGCTGGCATAATGTAGTCTTACAGAAATTGCCTGCCTTACCTCCAGTTTTCAGGACCAACCTACTTTGCTCCACTTTTAAGAGAAGCTATGGAAGTGTGCAAGCAAATGAAGCAAGGATAAAAGTAATATATGATTCTGTTGATCCTAACTGACGGGGTCATTCACGACAAAGAATAGGTGAAGGATTTATTGGTAAAGTGCGGAAGGCTACCACTGAGTGTGATAATAATTGGGATAGGTAACGGTGATGACTGGAGTGCCATGCATGAGCTTGACGATGACGATTGCCAAATGACTGACCTACAGGGTAACAAAACGGAAAGAGATTTGGTCCAGTTCGTGGTCTTTTCTTAGCACAACAACAATGGAGTCGAACTAGCCAGAGAAGTACTCGAGTAACTACCTCGCCAAGTTTAGTAATATCATCAGCTCTGCAAACTGACTCCCTAAGTTTACAACAAAAATCTAATATCTGATATTCTGGTCCAGAAGTCAAAGAAAAACTGATCTTTTGATCTTTGTTGATTCTATATATTTAGTAATCTTCATTCCTCAGAACTATCATCCAAAAGATTGCTGATTTTTTCAAAGCTAAGATACACTTAATTATTAATAACAAAAAGCGTAGATTACTCAAAAATGCTAAGGAATGTAGCACGAAAATGCAAAATAGCCTTTTCATACTCAAACTTGAGTCTTAGAATCGATAATACCAGAAAGGCAGCTTTCGTGACTCTGACTAACCAGGAAAAAAGGAATCCTCTGTCACTTTAGACTCTCAGATAGATGGAGCTGGCATTAACATAGGTGTAGAAGATCTCTCTTTCATAAACCATCAACGTTTGTATTCTTTGATTTAGATACTTGTTGTGAGGGGATAAGGCCCTGTTTTTAGTGCAGGGCATGACTTACTCTAACTTAAAAACGCAAAAAATCCTGATTAAATTTTCCATCAATCAAGCAAAACTATGATATGTCTAAAATACTTAGGGCTGATCACTCTGTGCGCTCTAGACAATTCAGCAACTGCAGCAGGATTACAACTTGCGCTAACTTGTGATTTAGTTATTGCGACCTAAAGGGTTAAGTTCAGTTTCCATCCACACCCCACGTCCAGCTCTCACGCTCGCTCAAATCTAGCTGTTTAGCCAGATAAATATCATTACTAGGATAGGAAATCTCAGCAGAATAAGCATTCAAGGCTGGCCTCATAAATAAAGTCCTTCCGGACAGATCTGGTCTTTAAAAAGCAATCAACTAGTATGTGGTTAGAGCACAAAAACTGAGCACAGCAGTGATTTCGGTTGGCAAGAAGACTCTAAACTAACACATTTAAGCCTCTAGCTTAAAAGCTGCATATGAATTGGCTATTGGTGGCATGCAAACAAACTCAATATAATAAGATTGCAATTAGAAGTTATCAGTTTTGCTTAAAAACGATTAGCTAGCAGCAAAAAGCGAGTTTGAAAAATGAGAAGAGACTAATCTATCTAGCTTAACCCAGCAAAAGTGGTTGTTTTTACCTTTACAAGCTGCATTGGTTATATTGAAACAAGCCTACTGACAAAATTCACTATTTTATTTTATACTTAGCTTAAGTTAGAGCAAGGCTATTAGCCATGTGGGAATGCCAAAATAGAGTTTGATGGGGTGATTGTATTATTTCTAGACCAAAAACCGTCATAAAGTATTTTCCTGACGGAATTCGCTATAAATCCATAATATATATCTTCGTTTTTTACGAAAGCCTATAGCTTATGCAAGCTTAAACTGAAAAAAACCTTTGTGAATTAGCTCACAAAAAACCTCCTGAGACTGAAACTTAGAGGAATAAGGACGATTAAAAAGTTTCCTTTTTGGAACTTTTCAGATTCGCTGAGGGATTAGACTACCTACTCATCGCCCTTGGAATAATCTTTGCGATGGTGGCAGGCTGCAGCTTTCCATGGTTCGCCTACCTTTGGGGTAAAATACTTGATTCTTTTCTGACGACGAATGATGCTAACCAGAGGCTCGATAACGCAGCTTATTACCGAAATATATTTTTTTACTTGGGAGTTGGAGCATTAGCAGCTTCATGGGTGGCTTTCGCATCCTGGACAATAGTGAGTGAAAGAATGGCAGTAAAGTGCAGAAAAGCTTACATGAAGAGCTTACTTAGACAAGATGTTGGATGGTACGATGTCACGAATCAATTCGAACTATCTTCGAATTTCAATAAAGACGCTTTGGCTTACCAGAGAGCCACAGGATAAAAGATAGGTAGCATGTTTAACCTTCTTGCTATGTTTGTTTGTGGAGCAGCTATAGCGATTGTAGTTAGATGGAAGATGGCCCTTGTGATCCTTGCATCTCTTCCAATCATCGGTGGAGTTATCATCCTTTTCATCTATCTTATTCACGAAAGAGACAGCATCTTCCAATGCTTGTATGAAAAAGCAGATACCAGTGCTCATCAAGCCCTTAACTCAATCAAAACTGTAAAAGCTATGAATGGCTAAAAATTTGAGCAAAATAAATATAGCAAATTTCTCAACTTGCTAAAAGAAAAGGTCGTAAGTTGGGCCATTTATGC